>SAMEA104315435__coassemble_800_pt1 | contig 18444 bp, 10 predicted proteins | sample SAMEA104315435__metabat2_high_PE_041 | metagenome-assembled genome bin SAMEA104315435 (sample SAMEA104315435) | gut metagenome | biome: Monkey gut; feature: monkey-associated habitat; material: faeces | place: China | collected 2013
TCCGATGGGGCAAGTGGCGTTGATGAACGATTCACTCCTTGCGGGATCGGAACATATCAACTTAGTTGTGGAGCCGATGAGCAAAGAGAAACATTCGGAACGGTATTTCAACCGCGTGCGGGTATGGAGCGAGGGCGATATACGTGTGGTGAGTGAGCGTGGCGATACCCTACCCGCCTCACGTATGCTCGTTTTGAGAGATAGCACAACGCGCTATAGTCTGACGCTGCTTGGGCGAGGGGAGGTATATGGGCTATCGTTAGAGACCCCCACGGGTGTGATAGTGGATAATATCCCGATGCGCGGTTGCTTAGGAACCGTGTTTACCGACATATCGCAAGAACAACTCAGTCGTTTCTACCGCGAGACACGTACACGACTGATTATCATGCAGTTCGGTGGAAATGCAATACCTTATAACGAGCAGCCTTCGACCATTCGCGGGATAGTGAACCAACTGCGGAAACAGGTACAATACGTGCGCAGTTGTGCACCCGAGGCAAGTATTCTGTTTGTTGGTCCGAGCGATATGACTACGCTGATAGACGGTGAGGCACAGACCTATCCGCTCCTGCCCTATATGGACCGGCAATTGGCGAAGATGGCACAAGAAGAACAGATAGGCTACTACTCTCTCTATCAAGCGATGGGCGGGAAAAACAGCATGATACAATGGCAGAAACGCGGTTGGGCGGGGACTGACGGAGTGCATTTTACTCGCCGCGGCGCGGAAAAAGCGGGGGAGAAACTTGCGGAATGGATTTTAGATAATTATGAATAAGGAATAAAGAATAAAGAGGGCAGAGCGGGATGATAATGATGAATGATATTTACATTGTATCCACCTGATATCCACCTGATATCCACCTGACTTTTTAATTATGAAGAAAGAGTAAAGAGTAAAGAAGAAAGAGTAAAGAATTAGGAATTAGGAGGGCAGGGAGGATTTTGAGTAATGCACTATCCTGCTTCTAAATTTAACAAATTGGTCTGAACAATATGCAATTTTTGCACCATATATTTGCTTTCGACAGCAATAGTCCTCTGCTATTTACGCAGTTCTATTTTTGGGCGTTTTTTGCTATCGTATATGCCGTGTTCGCGCTGATTATGGAAGCGTTTCCGAAAGCGCGAGGCACCGGACGCCTACACCTGCGCAACATCTTTCTGATGTTCGTATCGTGGTTCTTTTATTACAAGACAAGCGGTCTTTTTCTGCTGATTTTGGCATTTGTTACACTCTCTGACTGGCTGATAGCCAAGCAGATAGGGCGTTGCAGGGCGAAAGAGAACATGCGCTGCGCACGGTGGTGGTTGGTACTTTCGGTGGTGATAGATTTGGGGCTGTTGGCCTATTTTAAGTACGCCTATTTCTTTACGAACATGCTTAATGATATGTTCGGATGCCGGTTGGAAGTGTTTGACCTCTTTGCCTATATCGGCAACGGATTTTCCGAGAGCGGGCGTTTTTGTGTGGATAGGATTGTGCTACCCGTAGGTATCAGTTTCTATATATTTCAGGTGATTTCCTACACCGCCGATGTGTTTCATGGACGTATTCGTCCGGTGCGCAACCTGTTGGATTTCGGGTTCTATGTATCGTTCTTTCCTCAGTTGGTGGCAGGACCGATAGTGCGTGCGGAGGAGTTTATTCCGCAATTATACCGTCCTTTCCGTCTCAGCCGCCGACAGTTCGGCATAGCGGTTTTTTGGATATTGAACGGATTGGCGAAGAAGATTATTCTCAGTGATTATCTGGCAGTTAACTTCATCGACCGCGTGTTTGACAACCCATTACTATTCTCCGGATTTGAGAATCTGTTTGCTCTTTTTGCTTACTCGCTACAAGTGTATGCCGACTTCTCGGGGTACACCGACATTGCTATCGGTGTGGCAATGCTGATGGGTTTCTACCTGCCCAAGAACTTCGATTCGCCCTACAAAGCCGAGAACCCGCAACAGTTTTGGCGACGCTGGCATATCTCGCTGAGCAGGTGGCTCAAAACCTATCTGTATATCCCGCTGGGGGGCAATCGCAACGCCACTTTCGGCACGTATTTTTGGATAGCACTGATTGCATTGGTGGCGTTGGTGCTGACAGGTTCGTGGGTAGCGGCGGTGGTGATTCTGACGATAGCGGTAGTGGTATTGTTGGTGGCTATTTTTCGTCCCGACCATCGCCAACTGCTCTATGCCAACCTCAACTCATTCATTGTCATGCTGTTGGGCGGATTGTGGCACGGGGCGAGTTGGAACTTTATGATTTGGGGCGGCCTGAACGGCGTGGGTATGATAGTAAATAAGTTCTGGCGGATAATGAATTGGTACGTGCGTATGGGGCTGATGACGCTGCTTACTGTTCTGCTCATCGTCTCCGACCATATCTGGCAGTTGCCTGTTCTGCGCCTGTTTATGGTGTGGGCTATCATTCTTTGGGTGGGTACGGCGATTAGGTTCCTCTGCCACTTTCCCTTCAAGACCTCCTCTACCCCCTCCTTCAAAGGAGGGGAAAACAGAGTATCTGTCCCCTCCCCCTCTGAAGGGGGAGACGGAGGGGGTCTGCTTTCGCGCTGTTGGGCTGTGTTGCAGACATTCACGTTTATCACGTTCACACGTCTGTTTTTTCGCTCGGGGAGCAATCTCGACCCCGCCACTGCCAACCAAGAGGCATGGGAGACGGCGACCAATATGGTTAATCAGATAGGCGGTGCGTGGAACTCAAGTATCATTCCTGCTTTTCTGTGGGAATACAGGGCTGTAGTTCTGCTTTTTGTGGCAGGAATGGCGATACATTGGTTGCCTGCAAAATGGAAACAATGGTACAGAATACACTTTGCCTGCCTGCCGCTATGGGCTATCGTAGCGTGCGTTGTGGTGGCGGTATTCGTTATATATCAGTTTATTACGGCAGATATGCAACCGTTTATCTACTTCCAGTTCTGATGTTACACTCTAAAGACTCAAGAATATGTTGATCGGCATTACCGGCGGTATAGGGAGCGGCAAATCGACCATCGCCAAGCAATTAGAACAGTTGGGGTATCCCGTTTATTACACGGATGCGGAGGCAAAACGTATCGTAGTGGAGAACCCGATGGTGCGATCACAGATAGAGACCCTTTTCGGTTCGGACATCTACGAGGACGACGTCTATCGTACTGACCGCGTTGCCAAACAGGTGTTTCACCATCCCGACCTATTGGAGAAACTGAACGCTATCGTCCACCCCGCTGTGGCTTTCGACCTGAAGAGATGGAGCCGGGAGCAGGAGCCAAATCTCCATTTTGTGGAGTGTGCCATTCTCTTCGAGAGCAAACTTAATACGCTGTGCGACAATGTGATAGCCGTTACCGCGCCCGAAGCGATTCGCCTTGAGCGCACCCTGCAACGCGACTACCATGGTTCTCATTCCAAAGAGCATATCGCCGCCGTCCTCGCGCGTATTCATTCGCAGATGGGCGACGATGATCGCGCCCGTATGGCTGACATCGTGCTATGTAATGACGGGAAAACACCTGTTGCAAACCTGGCACAACAGGTCATCCAACAATTGGAAACACACTAAAAAAGAGATTGTCCTGCATAGAACAATCTCTTTTTAGGCGCATCATTTTTATTCCGTTACTTTGCGGTATTTGCCTTCAATGAGGAGCATACCCGGGAGAATTTCACCGCCGGAGGTCTTTTTGAAAGTAGTATAGGAAAGATCTGAACCTTGCCCCTGCTCTATCACCGCATTATAACGGTTGTCCCATACTTTGCCTTTTATAGGTTTAACGGTAGCAACATACTTGTAAGTGGTTTTTTCCGTCTTGGTATCAATCACTCGCTGTACCACTTGAAACTTGCTCTTATCAGAAATTCCCTCTTTCATACCAATCTTGGCCGCATAGCCTTGTATGTGTCCTTTGTCGTTGTATAATACCGAATAAACAGGAGTTTTAACCTTAAAATCCTCATATTGTTTGGCTAACGCTACAATGTTCTTATCCATAGAGCGTGCACAGATGGTCTTGACCAACTCGGAACGCTCATACTGCCCCTTGAGCGTACTCTTCTTATCAAACTCGTATTCGTGTGCCACATAACGCACGCGGAAAAGCGAGTTATCGTCCATAAAAGCCATTATCTTGGCAGAATCGGGCGTAGCGGTATAATAAGTGGTATAGAAGATATTGGCGATGGAGTCGTTCCAGTCCAATTGGTATAAGTAACTGTGTGTCTTTACCTTAAACCCCGTAAAACTGTCTGCAATGGCACCGGCGGTGTTTGCCAGATTTTTGCCCGTGTCGCCGCCAAAGAGGGCGTCCACTATGCTTCCCAAGACAGAGAGCGTTGCTTTCGCGACCTCCGCCTCCTGCTCGGCAGTAACATAGGTGATGTCGTTGACCAATACAAACGTCTGACTTATCAGTTCCTCGCCCGCATCGGACAATGCTGCCACCCCTCGCACCGTCTGCAGGGCAACTGCCACATCCACATCGGAGGCGTTATATTGTCCGCGCTCCTGAATGAGTTGGGTGTCGAAAAAGGCATCATCCAGCGATTCTCCTTGTAAATTGAACCAACGAGCAACTAACCGCTTGCCTATCCCAGCATTGTTGAGCAGATTCTCTATGGCAATAGCGTTCTTCTGGATCTCTATGGTTGACAATGGGTGTCCATAGGTAGCCTTGTAGAAACCGGTGTCGTTTCGCTGCACGCCCACAATCTGACTGTTGTCGATAACACGCAAGCCAACATTTTGGTCGTCGTACTTATCGGGGAGCGGGAGGCTATCAAATGCTTCGTAGATGTTGCGCCCGAACTCATCCTCGGGGTGGAATACCAACATCGTCGCCAACGCATTGCGCCTGTAATTAAGCGCTTGGTCATTGCTCTGCGCCAACAAGGGCAAAGCAATGACCAAGCCAATAAAGAAACTATATCGTCTCATATTCTATCTCAGGAAACCGATATTGGTAGTGGTAGGTTGCTGCCCGCGACCATACGCCACGCCCACTTCGCGCATAGCGTTGATACGCTCTTTTTCCACATCCACACTATCTTGATACTTCTTCATCTCGAACTTCCAGTCGTCCAACACCTTGCCTTTGATTTCTTGATATACCCCCATTGCCTCGTCGTAGCAAGCGGCGTCGGGAAGTATCTGCGCGAGGTATTCGCCGGCTTTCTGTGCGCCTATCGTATTCTGCTCCGCTGCCCATGCCTGACGCGCTGCCGCCAGATTGATAGCACACTGATTATCAAGGTATTGCTGATAGATAGCCAACCCTGTTTGCAATGCTTGCTCATACTTGTCGCATTGTGCAGGGATAGTTACCACCAGACTCAGTGCCTCGGCATATTGTTTGGTAGAAGCCAGGAATTGGGCTTTTTTGATGATGTTTTCCGCCTCGTGGTTGTAGTAGGCAATGATTTTGTCTCTTCCCTCGCGCACGAACTTCTCTATGTCGGGGGAGGTAAGGGGCATACCTTTGAGGGCGTTCATATAGCACTTGGTTTCGGTTTCGCCCACACCGCGGATAACCACAGAAGTGCTGGCAAATATCACCTTGTTGGTATAGTCGGCGATATACAGCGTCATATCCATCGTCTCCGAAATTTTCTTGGGTGCCGAAGAAATAACATCTTTGGTTTGCGGAACCACAAATGCCGTCAGGAAAAACTGCCCCAGATAGTCCATCGAAGCGACACCGTTCTTGGTGAGCAGTTGAGTCAGTTTGTTTTTCAACTGCGCATGCGCCGTAGCGGGGAAAGGTTCAACCTGCTCCTCCACCACCACGCTGATGGGGAGATATTGGGAGTTTTGTGCGAACAACATAGTAGCCATCAACAGGCACACTATCAATAAGTTACATTTTTTCATATATCCCTCCTTTCTATTTCTCTCCTAATACAATCACTGCACGTCCGAGACCTTTGACAAGCACCTTGCTCGGGATGTTGTATGGTTCTTTTTTGAGCATACGTGCGAGTTTTTTTGCAAAAGCATTGGCATCGACAGGCACTCCGTAATCGTCATAAACGGGGATACGCACCTGCGTAAAGTTAGCCACGTTCTCGCTGGCGTAGGTCATTGAGTATCTGCCACTTATGGTATTTTGGAATAACCAACGGTTGATGACATCAATCAGTTCGTCGTCGCCAAACTCGCTCTCCAAATCCACACCTGCAGCATTACCGTCAAAGACTTTGATATCCAACACTATCTCTCGTCCGATGGTCTGCATCTCGGTGAAATAGTCCTGCAAACGGATATTGAAATTGTCGATATTGGCAACTATCGCCTCTTCGAGCAGCACATCCACGTCAGCGGTCATCGAGGGTGCGCTTGTTCCGCTCACTGCGCCGATACTTTTGCTTGTGTAGGCGTCTTTTGCCTCAAGGATATAACTGAGGGTATGTTTGGGTCCCATATCCTTGATGTCCCAAGTAAGTTCGAGGATGATATCCGCTTTGGCAGCGCGTGCCAACTCGTCTAACGGGCTTTCTGCCAGCGTGTTACCACTCTTGCTGACGGTCAGGTTGTCCTCTGCGCGGCGTTGCTCCACATTGCGAATCGCCTGTTCGAGGCTCTGCAAGGGGAACTGACGCTCCGCCATCAGGTCATTGATTTTGGCAATTGCCAATTTAAGCCCTATATTCTCCTGAAGTGCTTGTTTGTAGTTGGGCACTTTGTCGGTCTCGTCCATATTCTCCACCTCGGTGTAGTAGCCATTGCTGATGCACCAAGCGTCCGATGGGAATACCATCAGTTCGGGTTTCTTTATCTGTCCAAAAGACAACACGGCTACGGCTACGGCAGCCACTAACAATAATGTTCGTTTCATATTGATACCAATTTGCTAATTGTAGATTAATTATATCGCCCTTCGGCAGGGATGATACCATCGGCTTGCAGTTTCCGTTTCAGGTCAGCACGTTTCACGGTAACCGTTACATCCTGTACCATCTGCGTTCTGGTGCGTTGGTAGGTAGAAGAGAAGAGACGGCGGTCCTTGAGCGAGCAGTATTTGGTCCATTCGCCGTGGTCGGCGAAGAAGGCATTGAAATAGTCCTCGTATTTCTCGCGTGCATTCTTGTCGAACACCAATGGTTTCAAGTCCTGTACGCCATTGCTTCCCGCAGCCACGCCATCGAATATAACTTCCCTAACCACTTTGCGTTGTACATCGGTGAACGCCAATGCGGAGTTGCGTGCGCGTACTTGCGCGCGAATAACATACGTGCCGTCATAGTTGGCAGAAAGCACCTTGCTGGGTTGGTCATAATAGGCTTGTGAGCGTCTTGCACCACAACCGGCAAGCGACAAAACCACTATCGCTGCCATCAGAAATGTACCTAATCGTTTCATAATCGTATAGTATAGTTTCTACAGACTGTTTGTGGTCTGCAGAAGATTATCGTTTTAGAATCCCGCATTCAGCGAGCGTACTATCCCCGCCGACTCCAACACTCTGCGCAAATCGTCTTTGCGGACGCTGACTATCACGCCCACCTTATATTCGCGCCCCACTTTGGTAATCTCGGTTGTTCCCTCCACTATCGAAGCATATCGCTGAAACTCGCCGCCCTCGGCAAAGAAGGACTTGAAATAGGTGGCATACTCTACTTCAGCACCGGGCGTACTGCACAACGGACGTTGTGCCACACAACCGTTCTCGCCACCGTAGCCTTTGAATATCACGCCATGCACCGCATTCTTACGGCACTGGTTCTCAGCCACATCGGCTTTCTTGGAATAACTCCACACTTTCACTAAGTAGGAACCTTGTACTGCATTGCCGGCGCACTCAATCTCATAGCGGAACTGGTCGGTATCCTTGTTGGCTTTCTTCTTGCCAACCGCCGCCGAAGCACTCACACAACAGAGTGCCAATGCACACATAATAGATAGAAACTTTTTCATATTCAGATTTATTTGTTGTTTTTCAGTAGGATTGCAGCGGCAAAGGTACAATATATTCTCCATATATGCAAAAATTTGTTTGCTTTTTCCTAAAAAAAGGACAAAGACACTCCCTTATACAAACAGCAGGACAATACGCACCACCATCACAATGAGGCAGAAGAACATACATATATTACGCGCCAACAGCCAGCGAATAAGGAACCAGTCGATTCCCGCCTTGACATACTTATCCCAATCGCCCATCGGCCCCATCCACCATCGCGGACTGTCGATACACGGCAAGCCATATACAAAATGGTGCGTCGAATAAATCAGAAAAACCGACATCGGGAAGGTCAGCAAAGTGAGCAAATACCACGGGCTCCACCACCCCAATCCGATTCCGACTGCCAACAGCACAAAGGGCATAATGGCAAAAACTGCCACAAAAGCAATCATCAGCGCCGGCTTTCGCAACAATCGGGCAAACGTCATCTTACCCAATTCGGCATCAGCATTCACCTCCATCACCGAGTGGACATACACGATATTTATCACGAGGCACCCCACCGCAATACTCATACAAAGCATTGGTAATGAGAATATTACACCCGTCATAGCCGCCTGCACACCCAACATATTGAGCGGACCGAACATCACGCCGATAACCAATTCGCCCAAGCCGTGAAACCCCAATTCAAAAGGTTTGCCCGAATAGTTCACGCCCACAATCAACCCCAGCACCGCATACAACATAACGCCCAAAGCGGCTACCCAACCATGCAACCACCACTGTACCAACACGATAATCAACCCCATCAACGCGGCAAAGCCCAAGAAACCGACTACCGCCCTGCCCAACGACTCCACTGTAGCCTCCCCGCTGCGGATATAGTGGCACTTCTCCATGCGCGCACGGATACTGGTAGAAGACAACTCTGAACGGATACGGGAGTCGTGTTTATAATCGAAATAGTCATCCGCAAGGTTCATACCCAGATGAGCGGCACACACACCCAACAGGACAGGCAACGCGAGCCACCAGACAAAACCGTCTTGTCCGATACAAAGTACTATCGCCGTCAAACAAGGCAATGCCGACTGCGGCAAAGCGATATTGCGACTATTTTTCCACCAAAAACGAAAAGAGTTTTTTCCCATCAAATACACATATTTAGTTATACATCTTAATTACGGCAATCATCACCACATAATAGCCATACCTACCGATTATAAATTCGTGGCAAAAGTACTATTTTTTTGGAAACTACGCAAATATTTTATACAACGTTTATTAGGGAGGGGCAGACTATATGTTGATAGAGGAAAATAAGAAAAAGCGCGCTCGCTGACGCTCACAAAGCAGTGCTTTGCGCTTTTTCTTATTTTTGTGGAATGGTAATATATGGGCAGGGGAAACATTGTGTATCCCTTGCTTATCCCTTGCTTATCCCTTGCTGAATCACCTACTAATCACCCGATAACAACCCGATACGGACTGCTTTGTGCAAAAAAGAACTACGACGGATAGAAATCGCATCGTAGTTCTCGCAAATACGTAGTACCTATAAGTGGTACCGGTTAATGATACGGGTTAGTAATACTTGTGGGTTGTATAGGTCTATAAATCTCGTAAGTACTACTCGTTTGCAAAAAAGGATTTGGTTATTTTACTCGCTGACCATTGATGTCATACATCTTATCGCCGCGCTCTATATAGAGGTGTCCGTCAATAAGCACTTTTCGGACGGTATTCGGATAGCCTGCAACTTGTTGGCAACCGGTGCCTGTACTTTGTTCGGTGATGTTCACCACTACCGTATTATCTACCAAAGTGGTCTCATTGAGAACAACGCCTTCGTACACTTTGACGCCATCCAAGTACAAATCGTAGGTAAGCGCGTCTTGCATGATGGCAACGCTATAGGTGCCTTCTGCGGTGGTAGTTGTGGTATAAATCACGTTTCCGCTCTTTGCTTCAATCTTCCTGCCGGCACCTGCTTTGTCGCCGTTTGCCAATATCACCTCACCGGAGATAGTAGGTACTTCCTTTGCAAAACCGATTTTGGCGATAGGAAGTTCGCCGCTCTTGGAGGGTGCTTTATTCAAATACGAATCATAATTATCTGCATATTTGTATATTACACTATTATCAACAGTTTCATAACCCCAACCAGTATTAGCGTAACCACCTTGTTTATCTTTGTCTTCACTGCATATCACTACACGCAGATTGCCACCTGTATAGACAAACGGGGTGGAAAATATGAACGTCTTATCCACACAAGCAGATGAGAATCCCTCTTTTTTGAAAAGGTGGTTATCTTCGGAGAACACATTAATCATTGTTTCCACATCGGTAAAGGTAGTCCCCACCAATCCGTCCTCTGTATTCTGCAACCAAATTTTCACATTACCAGTAATATCTTTATTGGTATTGTAGTAGTTGAATGTAAGAGATGTCAACTGTATTCCCGTTGCCAAACCAATCTTATCTGCCGTATAGATAAACTCACTCATACTATTATAATAGTTGGTTTTCAATGGGGCAGTACTTCCTGTAGAGAGTTGTTTTCCAGTAGTTACAACAGAGTTTACCGTTTCTTCGGCAATAGTTATTGCCTTTGTAAGGGCTGCCAATACCACTTCGCCTTTCTTTACATTCAGGGTCAAGGTTGCCACTTCCGCTACGTGCGGGGTGAAACGCAGTGTGTCTTTGATACCACTTGCTTCTCCCGCGATAGCCGGCAGCATATTGGTGGCTATTACGTTGTCTCCATTCTTCAATTCCAAAACAACTGCCTTATCCTCGTATGCCGTCGCCGTTAGGTTTGCCAACTCAACAGCCAACTCGTATTGATAGTTCACCATACCCTTTTCGGCTCCGCTGATGGTGGTATAGATGTCATCCGTAACATCTACCTTTGTACCGCCCATGATGTAGTCTATACATGCGTATCCCGCCTCGAATGCTATATAGCAATCGCCTACAGGCATATCCACTATTACCAACTCACATTTGGAAGCATCGAAAGTATATGCTGTCTTTGCCCAGGTCTTTTTCTCTACGGCTTGTGTCCATGTAGCACGGTCGGTAGAAGTAAGTACTCTGAGGCATGAAGAAGCATTTTTACCTTGAGCCATAATCGTCAATTTCTGTCCTTCCGAGAAATGCAGTTTCGGCGATATGAGGTATTTGCCATACATACTATTATTGCCATTGTCCATACAACTATTAGCCGGTGTGCCCCCCGCAGTTTTGCAACTCCAGTTGCTGCCTGCCTCGTTAACCCAACCTTGTGGCAGAGTGGCAGCGAACTCCTCCAAGTACAATGACGGGTCGGCTACTATAACGGATATGGTTTTCGACTCTACGGTATAGACTGCTTCGTCATAACTGTTACCATACGTGAATATCAAGGTACCGCTATTGCCTCCCGTATTGCCAAAGGTCATAGTAATCTCTTTGGATTCACCTTTCGCAATCTCCAAGGGGTACACTACGTCTGCTCCGTCCATTTGGAAGGACAGGTTGCTCATCGTGGCGGAAGCAATGCTCTTTAACATCACCGAACTACCACCCGTACTATTCAAAGTAAACTTAGTGGACGCAGGTGCCGTTTGCAATCCCAATGCTGTTTCATAACTTGTTACATCATCTTTTTTATTATTTTTCACCACCAATTTCGGCGTCATAGTTTTGATAGTGAACCATGCGGACTGCACAGATATGTCCTTGTTGTCCACATTGTTGATTTTACTAATCAACTTAATGGCGGAACGAGCATCCGCCAACGGATTCGCTGCTAGAACAGGCACAGACAGGTTGAATGTCTTTTCTTCTCCGGTAGCAATTGCCTCCGGAATTATGAACTCCGTCATTGTGGTGGTAACATTCTTTGACGTAGATTCTACTATCAACTTTTCCACATTGGCAGCAATTGCTTCATCTCCTTCGTTCTTTATGGTGATTTGCCCCGTCCAAGTGGCTTTGCCTTCCGCGTCTCCATAGAGAGGATTACTATCCGTCCACTCACTGGTAACTTTGGTCGGTTTCATCACTTTTTTGATTAGCATACAGTGGTTCTCCGCTGTCAGTTCGTCGAAGCAGGCATAACTCATCTGAATACCGAGGAACTGATACGCGGGGGTTGAGAAATTGCGTTGAACCCAACCGTTTGCATCCGCGCCTTCGGGGACAGCCGTAAACTCTTCGGTAAAGAGTGGTACTTCGAGATTCCAATCAATACCACCCTCGGCGTTCAAGGAACCACCATAGATTTTCACCCAACTTTTGTTTTTTTCCAAGTAGTTTGTAATATAATAACTACTTATGCTATACGGCTTGATGTAGAAAGTAACATTTCCTTTCAGCATCGGGGTAATCAGCAAAGTAGGAGTAGTTTGATCGGTTTGCAGAAAGTTAGCAGAACATCTAAGATACTTTCCTTGTATCGCCTCCGAAGCACCTAAATCATAGGATTTTGCCGGTGTTCCTTTTTGGAGCACCCAACCAAAAGGAATCTCGAATACGGTTGTATATATAGTTTCCCCTGATTCCCAATCCTCTTCTACTACTACTTTTTCAAACCTGCTAAAATCTTCGTTTAATGGTCCTTTCTCCATGTAACCGTTAGGAGCCTGTGCGCACAAACTGACGGCTGCCAATAGCATAACGCTAATCATTGAGTACATCTTTTTCATAAGCCTTTGAATTTATAAATTTGACACTGATTTTATTTTATGCCCCCCTGCTTGGCAGACCATTTCCTTTCGTCGATAGCCTGCCAACAGGTGCGAGCCATTGAATGATAGTCGGTTAACGCATTTGTAAACCCATTACGTTGTACACTTTATCTCCCTGCAAGATATAGAGTTGTCCGTCTATGAGGACCTTGCGGGTAGTCGTCTCGGTGGTAACATATTGCAGTCCTTCGGGCATCTCGTCGGAGGCATTTTCAAAATGGCTATACATAAAGTCGTCGAAGAAAGCAATATAGCCATCCTTGTTTACACAGTGTACCAACGCGATATAGATATTCTGCCCATCATAGTCGCCGAGGTTCACCTTATACTGATACCACTTTGCGTCGTTTCGGCTGATTTGCGTGCGAGAGCCGACTTGCTTGAACGAAGCGATTTTGTCGTCGGTCGTGCTAATCCAAATCTCAAAATAGTGCGGTGCGAAGTCGTTGTAGGTATCTTTGGTACCATAACTCTTTCCGTAGAAAGAGAACTCCGATTGCTTTGTGGCTCTCAGTTGTGGCGAGATAACCCAATCGCTGCTATAACTGTCGCCACTGATGTTCGGTGCACTTGCGCTCAACACCTGGTCGCCTGAGATAGGATATACATTCCGCCAATCACTATGGTCGGCGTCCACGTTGATAACACAGTAGGCATATACCGAGCCTTTGTTGGGCCAGTTGATACCCGTGCTGCCTCGGTTGGAAAAGCCGTCCTTGTCATAGGTTGTCAAGCCTATAGGTTTGAGCGAACCATGTTCGTCCTGTTCAAAATCGAAGTAGAGCATGTCTTTTGCCAAGGAGGTGGAAGAAACCGGCAACTCTACATATTGTCCGTTGGTGAAAGTAACGACCAAGGTATCCTTGTAGTCTCCGGCCACCATACTATCCGCATACGCACGCATCGCAAAGGGCAGGACACCATTGGGGGCAATCTGCGCGCCCGACGGTATGTCGCAAGTGAAGTTCTTGGGCAAGGAAGTGGAGACCTCCTTCACAGTCAGAGGCGTTGTGCCACCGTTGATGAGGCTCAGGCGTTGACCGGAAGAGATATGGCGACCATAGTTAACAACACCTGCCGCCCATTCGGTAACATTGAAATATGCCATCACGCCCGACTTGCTGCTGATGGAGATATTGTCTAACGACACTCCGCGCCAGTTGTTGCCAAAGAGGCGGTAACGCCAACGAATGACTACCGTTTTGCCCTTGTAGGCACTCAGGTCGAATACTTCACGGTTGAAGAACTCACTCTTCATGCTGATAAGTCCCAGCGTATGCCATTTGCCATCCACCTCTATCTCGGCAAAGCACGCATCGACACCGTCGGGTTCGGTAGTGGGATTCACCGCCGCACCTGACGACTCTTTTTTGAGCGTCATACCATTCCCCCAGAAGAAAGAGAGTTGCATCTCATCGTCGGCGGGCAGAACTATCTCCGGCGAGCAGAGCCATGTCTCGGTATTGCTTGTGATACCAAAAGCAGACATCTTGGCTTTTCCCTCGTAGGTATAATTGCTTGCGTTCTCCCAACGGGTGGTTTTCACATCGGGTGTGATAATCTCCCAACCGAGCGGTCCGCCACGTCCCACACAATTCTCAAAGCCCTCAAACCATGGGAATGTTCTTACCGTCTGGTCTGCCATCGTGGTGAAACTCCAAACGGGAGCGTCAACGGAGGCACCATTTGCATTTACCCCAATCACTTGCCAATAATAGGTAGTGCTATGGTTCAACAACGGAGCCTTCATGCTGAGTTCGGTAGTCTCCGCACCATTCAGCACATCCCAAGTACCTGCTTTTGTACCCAAGTTGATTTTGTAGGAAGTAGCAAACTGCACCTCTTTCCAACTCAGCAGAGGACGATGGTAGGTAACGTCGGTCTCTTTATCCTTCGGACTCACCACCTCTGCTATCCCCGGTGCTTTGTCGGCACCAAACAACAGCGGAAGTACGATGTCGTCCAAATAGAGGACACTATAATCGAAATTCTCCGGATTCTCCGTATCCAGTTCATCGGCCATAATGTATCCGAAACGGATATAACAACTATCTGATACAGAGCCTTCCACTGTATATGTGAAACGGACACGCTCGTTGTATTTCTGCTTTTTATCTTGGTCATACACAGTAACCCATTCGCGTCCGTTCTCGGAGAACTCAACGATAAATCCGTTGTCGGGATATTGCGATTCGCCTTCGCCGAGTTGGCCCCATGCTTCAAAGAAATCGAAAGATATATTATAGGAACGTCCGTCGCTGAGGTCCATACGCGGAGAGGTCAGCCATGATTCACCAGCCGTGATATTGACAGTACCTATGGCACATGTATTGCCTGAGAAACTGCCATTCAAAGCACGCCATGCTTCTCCGGTCAGCGTCCAACCGGCAGGCGGCCAAGACCCCTCAAAGCCCTGATAGGTGTAACCCTCAGAAATGATAACCTTTGAGCCGGATAATGCCACCTCCACATCACCGCCATTGGTGCGGATAGTCATGGTAACCGCCGCCTTGCCTGTGAGGGTCGGAGTATAGACAATACGATAGAAAATCTCTTCGTTCTTTTTTGCCTTGTCGGCATGCGGCACAAGCGAGCAAGCGAAATCGGAGCCTTCGATACCCTCTACTGCCAAGACTTCCAACTCTCCGACACCCACGTTTTTGAGGGAGAAAGTAGTGCTGGAACTATTGGTTCCGATATATGTAGGTCCGAACTTGTAGTCTGTGGTTACCGTCTCTACGATGGGAGTGAGTTGCGGAGCACGCTCCATGACCGTTACATCGTCAATAGCAAACGATCCGCCACCATAGCCGGGACCGGTTTCGCCTGTCGGCGCATCAAATAACTCCAATTCGTGATAATGGAAGCCTATTTTGATTTTCTTTCCCTTGTATGCAGTCAGATCAACCACCGAGTTGTTTATGCTCCATGATCCCCATCCCCATTTCACACCGCTTAACTCTACCATATCTTTGTCGGTAAAGTCCAAGATAATGTCCCATGTGTCGGTACCCACCACTTGCACTTTCACATACGCCCGAAATTTGCCCGCACCATCCTGAATACCTGCCGATGCCAGTTGCCAGATAAAATCCAAGCAATAGCCTTTTGCCGACTCGTCGGTGAGGTCAATCTCGGGAGTGATAAGCCACTCGTCATTGGGCTGATTGGTTTCGTCCCAAGCCCCCGCCGTCGCGCTATAATTGCCCACCAGTTGTCCCTTTTCGCTATACGCCACCTTCCACTTGTCTTTGCTATTGGAATCGTCGTCCTCAATCACGGTCCAACCACGCGATGTAAACGCCAAACTGCCTTCTTCGTTCCAACCTTCAAAGTCAGCAAAAAAGATAGGAGATGTTTGCGCCACTACTGCCATACAACACATCAGCATAGTGGCAAAAAGTGTCCATTTTTTCATAACCTTATTATTGTTTGTTTGTTTTTCAACGTTAGCGAATCTGTCTGCCTACCACATCATAGTATTTGCCGGCACGACGAATAACAATCTGCCCATTGTAGAGATACTTACCGATATGGTCTTCAGGGTCAATTGGTATCTCACCCAGGTCTGTTGCACTCACCTCGAACTCCAACGTAGCCATTTCGGAGTTGCCACTACGATAGACGGCTTGTACGGATACTGTATGCCTGCCCGGCGTCAGCGCACCCAAATCGAACTTCGTTTCTTGGGTTTCACCCAGCAGAGTATCGTCCAAGTACACATTGTAAGACGCATTGCCCACATCTTCTCCCTCGGTGTCGGTAGTGGTTTGCGGTCCGATATAAACATTATCCAACTGCGCAAGCCATTGGTCGGTGGAGATATAGTGGAACGCCACTTCCACTTCGCTGTCGGCAAACTCAGCCAATGACACCTCGTATTGCTTCCAATCGCCTGTCCGGAACACCTGCTCGCCCAAAGAACGGAAATTTGTAAGTTGGTCGCCCTCGGTACGCACCATAACATCCACGGTTTCGGGGTATTGTTCGCTGTATGCTTTTGCCCAAAAGCGAATGACCCAATTCTTCTCTATCTTGATTTTCTTGGAAATCATCCAGTCGTCCGCTTTTTGGCGTTGCGGGCACAAGAAAACCACGTATTGTTCTCCGTCCTGCGGCAAGAAGTAGGTATCTATATAGACCGCAGGCGTAGTGAGATACGGATTGAAGATGAGTGCCGCCGATTGCCCGTTTACGCCATAGTCTCCCATCGTAACCGTAACACCGCCCAGACCGATAGCATAGTTTTCACCGCCGTCTCCGTCGATAGTCGTCCAGTTGTCGAATGTCTGTGTGAAAGGCGCATACGCCTCAAAACTGTCATGGAAACCTAAATTCCGATTCCACATCAGCAGCCCATAGTATATATTGTCCCGATATGTCAAATCCACATTCAGGTTGTAGGGGCGTATCTTTTTCTCCTCCAACACGACCTGAACAATGGTGTCGCGAGTGAGATGTATCGCCTGTTTGAACGGAGAGAAATACTGCTCCTCCATAGAGAGCGTATAGTCGCCCAAAGGCAGGCTGAGCCATAGGCACTTGCTGTCGGAAATCATATTCTCATACTGCGTATGCGCGGCATCATCGCTCAAGAGGGCAGTCATCGAGTCGGGCGAGGTTCCATTGTTGGTGGATACCTGCACCGCCAAGGAGGCATAGTGGTCAGCAGCGGGGATATCTATCTCTGTCCACACCGTGTCGGTGCGTGCATGACGATACCTGCTATAGACGCCCAAACGGTGTTTGCCCGCGGAAAGCGATGGTGTGGTAAACTCACTGTGCGTTACCATTCCCACAGAATCGCCGTCCACCACAATGATATGATGCTCATATTGGTTCAAGGGTTCACTTGCCGTCTCAGACGGTCCGACATAGAAGTCGTCCACCATCAGCATGAAAGCAGATTGAGACATATAGTGGATACAGAGATATACCTCTTGCCCTACATAGTCGGTCAGGGCATACTCTATCTTCTGCCATCGGCGGTAGTCGACCGATTGATAGTTTTCTTCGGTGAGCCAGACAAAATCCTTCTGCGTAAGTTCCTGTCCCTCTGCGATATGCGTTGCCACTCCCACGCGGAAATGCTCGTTGTACTTATCCGCTGCTTTTGCCATAAAGCGCACCACGAAGTCGTGTCCTATCTTCACGCGCGGGGAGATGAGATAGTCGTCGTTGGCAGAGCCGTCTGCCGTGCGCAAAAACCCCACATATTGGGCTCCCGAATAGGGACGCAACACAGGATAGTCGAACCAGACACTGGGTTCAATGGTCAAGGGGTTGAATATGGTAGCATATTGCTTGAGTTGTGCATTCGGGTAACTGCCTTGCAGTTTCGCCGTAGGTGCTTTGTCGCCGTCGATACCCGTCCAAGGCGCAAACTGAATCGCGAAGTCGGGATAAGACTCGAAGTCGTCCTCCAAGACCGGTTGCTCTTTGTTCCACGTCATCCGCGCCTTGTCGGTACCCAGATAGACATCGTGTATCAACTCGGCACGCAGGGCGTAAGGTTGGCGTGTATGCTCGTCCAATACCACCTCGTATCGCATATCGGGGGTAACATCAACGGTATCCACACGCCGTGTGAGTCCGATAGACGTGCCGTCGATAATTACGATATGGGACGTTGTCAGTACGCTGGTAAAGACGGCTTCGCCTCTATCGTCCAACACAATATCCGAATAGACAAGCCCATAGGACTCGTTGGAGAGACTCACTACCACACCTTTTACCGCGTCGGCAGTGGAGGCGGCGTTTACCCAGCAGTTGGCACCAAAATTAGTAGGGTATAAAAAAACAAG
>SAMEA104315435__coassemble_808_pt1 | contig 18148 bp, 14 predicted proteins | sample SAMEA104315435__metabat2_high_PE_041 | metagenome-assembled genome bin SAMEA104315435 (sample SAMEA104315435) | gut metagenome | biome: Monkey gut; feature: monkey-associated habitat; material: faeces | place: China | collected 2013
GTGGACGGTGACAGCCCTGCGGCTATGCGTTACACCGAGGCACGCCTGAGCAAACTGGCGGAGGAGATGCTCCGCGATATTGAGAAAGATACGGTGGATATGCAGAACAATTTCGATGATACGCTCAAAGAACCGGTTGTGCTGCCTTGCCGTTTCCCGAACTTGCTCGTTAACGGTGCAAGCGGTATCGCTGTGGGTATGGCTACCAATATGCCGACTCACAACCTCGGTGAGGTGATTGACGGCTGCGTGGCATACATCCGCAATATTGAAGACCGTCTGCAAAACCCGGAAGTTGAAGAGATTACAGTAGCCGACTTGATGGAGTATATCAAGGCTCCGGATTTTCCGACCGGCGGTACCATCTACGGTTATCAGGGCGTAAAAGATGCCTTTGAGACAGGACGCGGGCGTATCGTGATTCGCTCGAATGCGGATATTGAGACAGAAGACAACGGCCGCGAGAAAATTATTATCACGGAGTTGCCTTATGGCGTGGTAAAAGCAGACTTGGTGAAGAATATTGCCGAGTTGGTAAGCGATAAGAAGATTGAGGGTATTTCCGAGATTAGCGACCAATCGAAACGCGATATCCGTATCGTGATTGACATCAAACGCGATGCTAATGCACAGGTGGTACTCAATAAATTATATAAGTTTACCGCCCTGCAATCGAGTTTTGCCGTGAACAATATCGCCCTTGTAAAAGGACGTCCTATGTTGCTGAATCTCAAACAGTTGGTAAGTTGCTTTATTGAGCATAGAATGGAAGTGGTAACACGCCGTACACGCTACGAACTGAAGAAAGCCGAGGAACGCGCCCATATCTTGGAAGGGTTGATTATTGCGGTGGATAACATCGACGAGGTGGTGCGTATCATCCGCGCCAGCCGTACCCCGGCAGAGGCACAAAGCAACCTTGAGCAGCGTTTTAGCCTCGACAACCTGCAGTCGAAAGCCATCGTGGATATGCGTCTGAGCGCGCTGACCGGACTGAAAATAGACGAGTTGAAAGCCGAGTATGCCGAGTTGGAAAAACTGATTCAACACCTCAACGACCTGCTCAACAGCGAGACTTTGCGCTATGAACTCATCAAAGATGAACTGAACGAAATCAAAGGCAAGTATGCCGATGAACGGCGTACTAAGATCGTGAAGATGGCTACCGAGTTTAACCCCGAAGACATGTACGCCGACGATGATATGGTGATTACCATTTCGCACCTCGGATATATCAAACGTACTCCGTTGGCAGATTTCCGCTCGCAGGCTCGCGGTGGCATAGGTTCGAAGGCTTCTTCATCGCGCGACGAGGACTTTATCGAGTATGTACACCAGGCTTCGATGCACTCGACAATGATGTTCTTCACCGAGATGGGACGCCTCTACTGGCTCAAAGTCTATGAGATTCCGGAGGGCAACAAACAATCGAAAGGTCGCGCTATCCAGAATATGATCAACCTGCAGAAAGGCGACAAAGTGCGTGCTTTCATCAATGTGAAAGGGCTGAACGACCAAGAGTATGTGGAGAAACACTACCTAATCTTCGCCACCAAGAACGGTTTGATGAAGAAAACTACCTTGGAAGCATACAGCCACCCGCGTGCCAATGGTATCATCGCCCTCGGTCTGCGCGAAGGCGACCAACTCATCGGCGTAACTCTGACCGATGGCGAGAGCGAGATGCTTATCGCTTCGCACAATGGTAAGGTAGTTCGCTTCAACGAATCGACCGTCCGCCCGATGGGACGTAACGCCAGCGGTGTGCGTGCAATCAAATTGGACGAGGATGGCGTAGATAGTGCAGTTGGCATGATTTGTGTTGAGAAAGGCAGTAACAAAACGGTATTGGTTATCTCCGAAAAGGGCTTTGGCAAGCGTACTGTCCTCGATGACGAAAATGGCGAACCAATCTACCGTGTTACCAACCGTGGCGGCAAGGGCGTGAAGACGATGAACCTGACCGATAAGACTGGCTTACTCATTGGTATTGACGCAGTTACGGACGATGATGACTTGATGCTTATCACCAAATCGGGTACCGCTATCCGTATGGCCATCGACACTATTCGCGTCATGGGACGTGCTACACAGGGAGTGAAACTTATCGAACTGCAGAAACGTAATGACACGCTGATGTTTGGGTGCATTGTTCCTAAAGAGGAAGAAGAACCCGAAACTGCAGAAGGTGCAGAAAACACAGAAACACAAGAAATTAACAACGAAAACGCAGAATAACAATGAAAAAGACGTTATTTTTAGCAGCCTTGGTGCTCATGAGTGCAGGCTGCTTCGCACAGAAAGCCAACATTAAGAAGGCTAAAAACTTGGCTCTGCAGGAGACTCCTGATTTCTCGGGGGCACGTGCAGCCATCAATGAGGCACTCCAAAACCCCGAAACGGAAAATGTACCGGAGGCTTGGTATGTAGCCGGATTGATTGGTTATCAGGAAAATAGTGCCGAGAATATGCAGCAAATGCTCGGTCAGAATTACGATGCCGAGAAAGCCGGTCGTGCTGTAATGGAGAGTTTCGACTATTGGGTGAAAGCAGAGGAATTGGCTTCCGCTACCGTTCTCGACAAGAAAGGCCGTGAGGTGATGGCTGACAAAAAGACTTTTGCCAACGTACAAAAGAAAATGCTGGAGTACTACAAGAACCAGGAATTAGTGAAGTATGGTGTATATCTGAATGAGCAACGCGACTACCGCACTGCGTATGAGGCATTCCAAAAGCACCTTTCTATTCCTGATATGGCAATGATGCAGGACGAGAAACTGCAGAAGGAAATGCCACGCGATACTATCTATGAGCAGTATAAATACTATGAGGCAATCTTCGCTATCCAAGCCGAGATGCACCCCGAGGCTATCGCTATCCTCGAGCAGATGAAAGACGGTGAGTATGAGGCAGTTACGATAAATCAGTTCCTCTATCAGGAGTATGTTACGCTGAAAGATACCGCCAATTTTGTGCGCGTGCTGCAAGATGCAGTAGTACGTTTCCCCCAAGAACCGTGGTTCCTCCAGAACTTGATTAACTATTACATCTTCTCCGGCCATGAGAAAGAGGCGATTGCTTACCTCGAACAGGCTATTGAGCGCGAACCGAATGTAGCGCAATACCACCTCATCAAGGGTAACCTCGACGAGAATCAGAAGAACTACGATGCGGCTCTGGCTGATTTCGACCGCGCTTTGGCACTCGACCCGACTATGGCAGATGCAGAGGCAGGCAAGGGACGGGTGTTCTACAACCAAGGTGTAAAAATGAACGAGGACGCAGCGTATATCACTGATAATAAGGAGTATAAGAAAGCACTTGAGGCAATGAACGAGATGTTCCGCAAGTCGTTGCCCTACTTTGAGAAGGCGCACGAACTGGCTCCTGACAACCGTGACTATATGATTACGCTTCGTACACTCTATTACCGTTTTGGTATGGATGCAGAGTACCAGGCAATGAATGACAAAATCAATAACTAAATAACATTTGCAGCAGAATATGGTTCCTCGCAAGGGAACCATATTCTTAATTTTATGTATAGGTATTTCTCCCTGTTCTTTCCCTGATCTTACCCTGTGGATACCTTTCTTGATTATGCATTGCGCATTAGAAAGTCAGCAGGATATAAGGTGTATAGGTTGAGAATTGAAGAAAAGAATACCATACAACGTATGTTAATTCTTAATGCTTAATTGACTCTTGGGACGCATACTTGCTATAGATTTTGGAAAGAAACGCACAGGATTAGCTGTAACGGATGCCCTCCGCATAACGGCTAATCCATTGCTTACTATAGATACGAAGGACTTGCTTGTATGGTTACAGAACTACTTCGCTGCCGAACAGGTAGATATAGTGGTTATAGGACACCCCACGCAGATGAACGGACAGGAGTCGGAGTCGATGAACTATATCCGTCCGTTTATGGATACGTTTCGCAAGACTTTTCCGGCGATGCCGTTGGTGCAGTTCGATGAGCGTTTCACTTCCGTGTTGGCGCACCAAGCGATGATAGCAGGCGGCATGAAAAAGAAAGACCGTCAAAACAAAGCCGTTGTGGACAAATTGGCGGCTTGTATTATTTTAGAAGGATATTTGGAGTCGTTGTCGTAACTGTCTCCAATGTAGTATTAAATTGTAAAATTGTAAAAATGATTCTGCCTATTTATTTATATGGACAACCCGTGTTGCGCAAGGCTACGGATGAGATAGAACCGGGTGATTTTGATTTGAAACAGTTGGTTGCTGATATGCAGGAGACCCTCACTGCTGCTGAAGGTTGCGGTTTGGCTGCCCCGCAGATTGGCAAGTCGATACGTCTGTTTATTGTGGACGGGAGCGACCTTGCGGAGGATTTTCCCGAATGTGCGGGACTGAAGAAAACCTTTGTTAATCCGGAGATTATTGAGGAAAGCGAGGAAACGGTTTCCTATCCCGAAGGGTGTCTGTCGTTGCCGGGTATATCGGAGAATGTGGTGCGCCCGCGTACGATTACCATTCATTATCAGGACGAGGATTTCAATGAGCATACCGATACTTATACCGACTTTGCTGCGCGCATTATTCAGCACGAATATGATCATCTTGAGGCGCATGTCTTCACAGACCGTATCTCGCCTATCCGCAAACAGTTTGTAAAAGGCAAACTGACCAATATCGCAAAAGGCAAGACTTCTGCCCGCTACCGTACAAAACATTAGTCAACCAATTATGCATAGTGCATTACGCATTATGCATTTTTGTTATAGGATAGTTATATGTTGGTTATAGGATAGATAAGGTTATCCACCTCTCATCCTCCTGACATCCACCTGTGTTTTCCGGGAATTGGTTTCGTTCCGGATGTTAATTCTTAATCAGAAAATGTCTTATTTAGATATTATTCTAATCGCCGTCGGTTTAGCGATGGATTGTTTTGCGGTGAGCATAACGCATGGTTTGTCGTATGACCGTAGCCGTAAGCCGTTGGCATACTATGGTCCGTGGCTGATGGCGGTGATGTTCGGCTTGTTTCAAGGCGGAATGCCGCTTGTCGGTTATTTTGCAGGTACACTCTTTGCTGATTTTTTCTCCAAGTTTGCCCCGTGGATTGCTCTGATTCTGTTGGCAGGCATTGGTGGAAAGATGATTTGGGAGTCGCTCCACCCAAAAGATGAGGAGAAAACGTGTGCTGATTTCTCTTTGAAACACATCTCCGCTTTGGCGATTGCCACTTCAATAGATGCTTTGGCAACGGGCGTCATCTTTATTCCTGTGCCGGAAATGTTGTGGATTGGGGTAGGGATTATTGCGCTGGTAAGTTTCCTTTTTTCCGTTGCGGGCTATAGCATTGGTGCTTTTGTAGGGCAAAAATTCCATTTCAATGTTGAACTGCTCGGTGGTGTCATTCTGATTATTATCGGCTTGAAAATCTTTGTAGAGGGAATATTTTTCTAAAAAACATACACTATGAGAAAGCATATTTTCAGTTTCTTCCTGTTGTTTTGCGGCACTCTTGCTGCACAGCAATCTTTGCAATCAAACAGCGAATTGCGAACCGCAATAGTCAATACTGACCATTCGGTTTCAATCAACATCTTTGCTCCAATGGCGCAGCAGATTATTCTAAATGGTGAACTGACTGCTAATCAACCGCAACCGATGTTGCGTGATACTAATGGGGTATGGTCATATACCACCTCGCCACTAACCTCAGATCTCTATCTTTATTGGCTGGATATAGACGGGGTGCGTGCATTAGATCCCGGTAACTCGTATGTCATTCGGGACATTAGTTTTTTGTACAACTATGTGATTGTAGAAGATAAATTAGGATTGTATGGTACACAGCAAGTACCGCACGGCACTGTGGAAAGTACGTGGTATCATAGCAACAAAACCAATACGGACAGACGCTTGACGGTTTATTTGCCGGCGGGATATGAGCAGAGTCGGGGCAAATATCCGGTCTTGTATCTGCTGCATGGCAGTGGTGGTGATGAGCAGGCGTGGATAGAATTGGGACGTGCTGCACAGATATTGGATAACCTGATAGCACAAGGAAAGGCGGAACCGATGATAGTGGTAATGCCCAATGGCAATATGAGCGAAGATGCTGCTCCCGGGTGTGGAGTAAAGGGATTGGTACAGCCGAATATACCCGATGCACATCGTATGGATGGTTTCTTTGAGGAGTGTTTTCCCGAGATTGTCCGTTTTGTAGATGCACGTTATCGTACTATGCGCAAGGCTAATGAGCGTGCAATTGCAGGCTTGAGTATGGGTGGGTATCATAGTTATTGGATTTCACTCAACTATCCCGATATGTTTGGCTATGTGGGCTTGTTTTCTGCCGTATATCATTATGGCGACGATATGCCACAGGCTGTTTATCAGAATGAGACGGAAAAGTTGGCTGAACTCAGGAACAATAAACCGCTCTATCGTATCTATATAGGGAATGAAGATTTTCTCTATACACAAAATGTAGAGCAACGCCAATTATTGGATTCGCTGCAATTTCCTTATGCTTATACGGAGTCAGCAGGAGGACATCAATGGACGAATTGGCGGCATTACCTCGCCGACTTTGTTACTTGTTTGTTCAAATAAGATTGTACACAGACATAGAGAGAGTATATAATAAAAGCGGACTGCCCTGATTGAGCAGCCCGCTTTTATTCATTATCTGCTGAGAGATTTATTTTGCTTCGTGAACCAGCAAGTTCTTGAATTCCCATGTAGCGCAGGTTTGACCTTCATTGGTCTTATAGCGGAAACCAATATAGATTTCTTTTCCTGCATATTTAGAGAGGTCAATATCGCCCGAATTTACAAAACTCCAACTATTGGTTTCGGGGTAGAGCAGTTTGCCATCTGCGTCTGAAACATACTCAATAGGCTCCCAAGTACATTTAGTGGCATCACCGGCATAGTCTGTGGAAATCAGTACCGAACATTCTCCCATACGTTCTTCCAATTCAGTCGGACCATAGTTGATGGCTTGGTCAAAATTGAAGACTGGTTTAACGGCTTTCTTCATAGAGATGAGCGGAGTGATAACCCACGACTCTACAGCATGGGGTTCTGAGTTTGCATAACCGGAACCTTTCATACCATAGTTAGCACTATATACCCAAACAGAAGTAAGTCCGCCGAGTTCTACATCTTGGATAACCAATTTGCCTTGTCCCTCACCGATAATGGCTTGTTTGTAGTAGATAGATGACCCCCAAGAGTCGCTTAGCGAGAAAGTAGATGTGGCAGGTACAAGTCCGGTGTTCTCTATAAAATCAACGCCATTGAAGATAAATTCAGTAGTCTCAAAACCATTTTTCACTGCGTAAACCACAGTATATTTGCTATCTACTGCCGCATAAGGATAGGTCGCTTTCAGATATTTAACAACCAATGCCTTGTCGGCTACTTTCACACCGGCAGCGGTATATACATCTGCCGGCAGAACGGATAAGGTAGTGCCAGAAGCACGATAAACTGTCCACGATTTGCCATTGAATTGATAAAGAACGCTCACGCTACCATCGGCTTGTGCTTGTGCTCGGCGGGGTGCTGCACCGGCTTTCTTGGCGGGACGGAGTTCGAGAACATAGCAACCGGTATTCAATTCGTAGGTGGTATTGTATAGAGTAGCCTTTCCTGCTGCAATTACTGTATCACCAATATGGAATTCACGTCCTGCTTTGTCTATACACGTAGCCGTATTCTCATCGGTAAACTCATAGGTGGCAAATGAGTCTTTATCGATGGTATAGAGGTTGAAGAACTCTACTTCGTTGGTGCCATCGGTAACATAGAACGAAACACTCTTATAAGTGTCAAATTTGGACGATTTTTTTACCCAACGCGAGATAACACCACCCACAATGCAAGAATCATCTTTTGCAATTTCACCTGCATCGTATTTGGCAATCATTTCCGAGGTGGAAAGCCAATACGGTTTCACTTCTTCTTCACCACCGCCGACATTTCCCGGTTCATAGTTTTTGAAATCATAAGTTACAGCCAAGATAGTGCCTGAATCTTTGTCTGCAGGCAGGATAGAAGCCAATGCTCCAATAGTGTTCGGGGTAAGATATTCAATACCTTCTTTTTCCCAAATAGTAGCATAGTTTTCTTCTGTTAATGTATAAGCCTCTGTTTTTGCGGTCAGTTCGCTTATATAAGCAGGCAATCCTTCGTTAACATTGTAGGTTACATTGAATATTGACCCATTAGATAGTTGGGGATAGAAATTTGCCAGAAAAGCCGGCACATATACATCTGCAGTAGCGATGTTATTAAAGGCTTTTTCGCTTGCAATACGCAGGAAGGCTGCGTATGCCGATGAATCTTCCTCTGTACACAGACTCAGAGCCAATGCAATATTGGTTTTATTCTCACCAATTGTCTTATAGTCGGCATCTGCCAACACATAGTCGATGGTACGTGTATCGGTGATGGTGTAATCATTGTGGAGTTGCTTCTCGTCGAAGAAGTTTTCACAAGAGGCAAAGCCCAATACCATAAGCGATGCACCAAGGATATATTTCAAATTTTTCATATTCGTTTATATTTATAGGTGGTACATTAGAAATTGAGTTTCAAGCGGATATTCCACTGACGTCCCTTGTTGTAGAAGAAATAGATATTGTCAATCGAGTTCTCCGCAGTACCTGCCGAAGCGGTGTTTGCACTCCATGCTTTCTCAATGTAGTATTGGTTGAGCAGGTTGCTTACGTTGCCCGACAGGGTAGCACGTACTATCTCACCAATCTTGAAACTATAACTTGCGCGCAAGTCCATCGAACCGCCAACAGGACACTTGTACGGCTCTACGATATTCATCGTTTTGCCCAATGTCAGGTTGCTACCGGAGAATGAATAGTACGAATAGTTACGTGCATAGAGAGTGTATTCTGCGCCGATACGGAAACCTTTGAAAGGCTTGAAGGTAACACCCAAGTTTGCAGTCGTTTGGGCTTGACCGCCTACGTGGATACCTTTCATATTGATGACAGCATTAGCATGGTCTTCTGCTCCCGGAGTGGTGAAAGTACCGTCGGTGCGGAGCGCGTTGCCCAATTCGTCGTAGGCGTAGCCTTTTACGCTGTCGCTATCCCATTTCCAACTTCCCAACGAAAGCATAGCGTTCAGTTCGAGCCACTTGGTTGGGCGTGCTTTCAATTCTGCCTCAATACCCATATGCTGTGCATTGACACCGGTCATATTCATATAATAGTTGGTCTGGTCGGCATTGCTAAGCGTCCCGCTCTTGGTCATCGTTTTATCCATCCACTCGGTAAAGTATGCGTTTACATTGAGTGCCACATACTCGTTGTGGAAGCCATAACCAACCTCAACAGAAGCAATCTTTTCGTTCTTTGCATCTTGGTTGATAGCATGTGAAGTGTTGTATGAAGAATAGGCTGCACTAAACTTCGGCGCACGGCTGATGAAACCGGCATTGAGGAAGATGTTATTGTATTTCAGGAACTTATAGTTTACACCACCTTTGATAGTACCACCTGCAAAACCGATGGTTTCCGAGCGTTGATGGTTCTCATCATAATAGAAGCGGTCCACACGCCAATAGTGGTTGTAGGAGAACGAACCGTTGATGAAAGCAGAAAGGTTGTTTTGGCTATATTCCAACGAAGCAAATGCGCCTTCTTGCATTACGTGTCCGGTATAGTCGCGGTAAACAATATCGCCGATACCGAGTTTTTCATACACCCAATCGTTGTCGTTGCGATGGTAGTTGTTGGTTGCCGAAACCGATTTCATACGGGTCTTGTCCATAAAGTAGGCACCGTCCAGCAGGTCTGAGATAACAGCCGTGTGGATACCTTCATAGTAGCGAAGGTCGATACCTGCGGTCAGGTCGAGACATTCAATGAATTTTTTGTTGTAGGTTGATACTAAACCGTACCAGTTATGGTAGTTGCTGTTTTCGGCAATCACTAATTCCGAACCATACTCGCTGGCTGCGTTCAGGGCTTGTACGGCTCCGTAGTCAAACGTACCGTCTTCACGGCGGAAAGTGGTGCTCAAGATACCATTCACAGCACCTTTGGTCAAGTCGCTATAGTCGTACGAAGACATCGTACCCGGCTCTGCGGTGTAACCGAAACCGCGTCCGATAGACACGTATGCGGTGGTAGAGAGCGAAGATGTATGGTCGATTTGCCATACATGGTTCAGCGAAATCTGAGGTTTGTGGTATTGGTTGTAGGCTGCCGATTTTTGGTTTCCGTAGTTGTCATAACCATAGTTCGGGTTGTAGCGACGATAATCCATACCGTTGTGCATATAGCGTTTCACTTTGTTCCACTCTGCCAATGTCAGTGCACCGCTCGAACCGGAAGGACGTTGATAGTGTCCTTGCGGAGCACCGAAAGCGGTGAGGCTCAATTGGTGATTCTCATTAATTCGCTTTGAGACATTGGCGAAATAACTATATCCGGAGAAGTTAGTTCCTTGGATATATCCATCGCCCCATGTTTTGGTACCCATCACGGTGATTGCCCAACCGCTGGACATCAGACCGGTAGAAACAGAGAATGCCACTTTGTTGTAGCCATCGTTACCCATTGCATAACTGAGCAAACCGCCTTTCTTGGCATCGATACCTTTTGTTACAATGTTGATAGTACCACCTACAGACGGTGCTGATAGTTTGCTGGCACCCATACCGCGTTGGGTCTGCATTACTGAGGTTACATCGCTCAGTCCCTGCCAGTTAGACCAATAGACGGTACCGCCTTCCATGTCGTTCATCGGCACACCGTTAACCATTGTAGCCACGTTGGTGTTGTCGAAACCACGCATCCAGATTTCGGCATCGCCCCAACCGCCACCTTGACCGTTGGCATGCACACCCGGTGTGTTCTTGAGTACTTCCGGAAACTCACCACCACCGAGACGTTCTTCAATGTCAAGTGCCGTTACTTGGCTGACTGCCACAGGCGTTTTTTGCTGTTGTGCAATCTGACCGGTAATAGTAACGTCTTGCAGCGATACGGCTTCCGGCTCCATCTTGAGAACGCCCAAGTTGGCGTTTTTCTTTGCCGATACTTCCAACGAGGCATAGCCCACGTAAGAGAGTTTCAACTTGGCGCCACTTTGCGCTTCGAGTTTGAAGTTACCATCAATGTCAGTTACGACACCGTTGGTTGTCCCAACTTCGATGACAGATACACCGATAAGCGGCTCACCTGTCTGCGCGTCTTGTACGCTACCGGTTACCTTTTGCGTCTGTGCCATAAGCACTACGCTTGTCCCCAAACAGAGGAGTAGGGATAACAGTTTCTTCATTTTGTTGTTTGTTTTTATGAATAGTTGATTGATTGGATAGTTGTGCTGAATGACTATCTTTGGCTGATGGATGTTAGACACAAAAATAGCGACCCGCAAAGAGTCGCTACTATTCCCTATTTATATAGTTCATTGAGAAGTTGTGCCAAGCGGATACCGGACGCATAGAGTTGCCATTCCATATCGCCCGCAAAATGATATACATAATGATATGCGTTGCCGTTCCAAGTGGTTTGGTACGTGTAGATAGCATCTGTCAGGTGGTAGTTGTGGAGCAAAATATCAGCGTCCGACATCTGTTGAATCTCCTTTTTCTGATAACCTAATCGGTCCTGCAGATATTGTGCATATTCGGTATAGGTATAGCCGCGTGCATCAATTATTTTCGAGTCCCAAATGGCGTGCAAGTTGGTTTTTTGCCCAAACCATTTCACTTTCACCCGGTTACCTCCTAAGTCATCAATATGCCCCGTATGCATTGGGCAGAAACGATCGCCCATAAAGTGGATAATAAATGCCAACGCATCTCGATCGCTCTTGTCGTGGCGCAACACATAGGTGAGGCTGTCCATTACGCGAAACAGGTTACCGCCTTCAGTAGGATAGTCAGTCAGCGTTGCCACTACTGCCGAGTCGCTCATACCGCCGTTCAAGTCTTGGAAATGCCAATCGAAACTGGTGGGGTAAATGGTGTCGCTTTTTATTTCATCAGGCCAATTAGCAACATAAATCATTCCGTGCTTGCCCAATATCTTGTCCACCTGCTTGCGTGCGCGGCGGTTCATATTGTCGTAGGCTACTTGGGCAATGATGCGATGCCCCTCTTGCCCCCAAGCCAGCAGGTGCTGAACAGGAAAGCCAAGCAAAATAAAAAGAGTGCAGAGAGTAAATGTACGTTTCATACGCGTTTCGTTTACGCCTGCAAAGGTACGTTTTTTTTCTTATCCCCGCAAATTAAAAAGAAATTTGTAGAAGGAAGTATATCTAAAATTTATACATATTATTGCATAAAAAGTGAATATAATGCATAAAAACGAGGCTTATACATCATGGAAAAGCCTATTCTTTCTCCGTCCTTTCTCCGTCTTTTCTACGTAATCGGTATTATGAGGTATAGGAATTGCATAATCTGTATATTTCCTGCATACCATCAGACGGATTTTTACTGCACTTTATTGGTGAAAAATACGACAACAATGGTTGATGCGGAAAGGTATAAATTTTTGCCTATATCAAAAATAATTGCTAATTTTGCGGGCGGTTTTATTAAAATAGAAAATTTTACGGATGACTTCTGTGAAATCATATAAAGAATTAAAACGCCTGGCAAAGGAACGGATAGACGGAACGCCGGTTGAGAATGACGTCCGAAAGGCGATAACGGAACCGGAGATAAAAGCGGCTCTTATCGGCGACACGGCAACGCAGTTTCTGGCAACAGCAATACTGGGAGCTGGAGTGGAGCATAACCTGAATATCCGTTTATATGAAGCCGGATACAATCAGGTGGAACAGCAAGTGGAAAACCCGACCTCGGAACTGTTTGCTTTTGCGCCGGAATATATTATTGTGTTTCAGTCCACGCACAAGTTGCTGCAAAAATACAACTGCTATGAGCAGGAACAACGCCGCGGATTGGCAGAAGAACGCATAGCCTTTGTGGAGAAAGTGTGTGCGACATTTCCGAATAGTCGAATTATTTACTACAACTATCCGGAAACAGACGACAGAGTGTGGGGCAGTTACGGCAATCGGATAGAAGAGTCGTTTATCTATCAGTTGCGCAAATTGAATTTTGAACTGATGAATCTGGCGCAACGGTTTGGCAATCTGTTTATTTGCGATGTGGTGTCTGTTCAGAATACCGTCGGTCGGCAACGAATATTTCATTCTTCGCAGTATGTATCCGCCGATATGGTGCTTTCGATGGAGGCAGTGCCAATAGTGGCAGAGAGGACGATAGATATTATCTCGGCTTGCGTAGGACGGATACACAAGTGTCTGATATTGGATTTGGATAATACCCTTTGGGGCGGTGTGATAGGAGACGATGGTATGGAAAATATCCAAATCGGGCACGGATTGGGGATAGGAAAAGCTTTTACGGAATTTCAACTCTGGTTGCGCAAACTACGACAGCGCGGTGTGATACTCTGCGTATGCAGCAAGAATGACGAGAGTGTGGCAAAAGCCCCGTTTGAGAAACACCCCGATATGGTTTTGCGACCGGAGGATATAACGCTGTTTGTCGCCAATTGGAACAACAAATCGGACAATATACGCTATATCCAAAGCGTGTTGCATATCGGTTTTGATTCTATGGTGTTCTTGGACGACAACCCGTTTGAACGCAATATGGTGCGCGAAAACCTGCCGGAAGTGTGTGTTCCAGAACTGCCCGAAGACCCCGCAGAGTATTTGGAATTTCTGTATGCGGAAAATCTGTTTGAGACCGCATCTTATTCAGAAGAGGACAGCCTGCGCACACAGCAATACCAGACAGAGGCAAAACGCACGGCGGAACGCCTGCAATTTACCAACGAAGCGGAGTATTTAGAAAGTCTGCGAATGGTATCAAAAGTGGAAAGTCTGACACCGTTCAATATCCCGCGAGTGGTACAACTATCGCAGCGGAGCAACCAATTCAACCTGCGGACAATACGCTATACAGCGGACGAAGCAGAGCGGATGGCACACGATCAGAACCTGCATTGCCTGACTTTTACCCTCCAGGACAAATTCGGCGATAACGGTTTGGTCTGTGTGGCGGTAATGAGGGAACAGGACAAGCACACGCTGTTTATAGAGTCGTGGTTTATGTCGTGCAGAGTGCTGCAACGTGGAATGGAGAATTTTGTACTGAATAGGATGGCGGAGCAGGCGCAACAAAGCGGATATGACAGAATAGAGGGAGAGTATATACCGACAGCAAAAAACGGTATGGTAAAAGACCTGTATGCCCAACTCGGGTTTGCTGCTACAGACAGAGAAAATCATTTTGTATTGGATATACGCCGCTATACTCCGCAAGAATGCTTTATCAGTAAACAATAACAGATGATGGAAAGAAAAGATATATTAGAGCGGGTGCAGACCGTTTTCCGTGAAGAATTGGAAGACGAAACGATCGTTCTGACCGAAAACAGCACGGCAAAGGACATAGAGGATTGGGATAGCCTCAGTCATATACAATTGGTGTCCGCCATAGAGAAACATTTCGGCATACGTTTCCTCAGCAGGGAGATACTGTCGTGGCAGAATGTAGGGGAAATGGTTGATTCGATAGCGGCTAAAATATGATTTTCCAGTCGGTTGCGTTTATATTGTTTTTTGTGACGGTTTTTGCCGTCTATTGGTGGCTGTCCCGATGGCGTACGGCACAAAATTTATGGCTGCTGGCGGCAAGTTATTTTTTCTACGGATATGCCGATTGGCGTATGCTGCCGCTGTTGGTGGTCGTCACGCTGTTGTTCTACGGATTGGGCTACAAGATTGCCACAGCACAGACGGAGCGGGCAGCGAAAGTATGCCTGTGGACAGGAGTATGGACGGGGATCGGGATGCTGTTTGTATTCAAGTACATGGGGCTGTTTTTACCCGATGTGCATATTATTGTACCGGTTGGAATCAGTTTCTTTACGTTCAAGTTGCTCAGTTATATCATTGATACCTACCATCATAAAACGGAGACACTCGGTGCGGGCAATATGACTTGGAACGGACTGTTGGAATTTGCAACATATATTGCTTTTTTTCCGACCATATTGGCAGGACCGATAGACCGCCCGACCTTTATTGCGCAACTGCAATCGCCGCGCACATTCGTCTATGATGAGGCGGTGGAAGGTTGCCGTGCTTTGCTGTGGGGTGCATTTTTGAAGATGGTGGTGGCAGATACGTGTGCGCTGTATGTGGATACGGCTTGGACGAATCTATATGCTGCCAAAGGAAGTACGTTAGCCGTTTCCGCCCTGCTCTATGCAGCACAGATATACGCCGATTTTGCCGGCTATTCATCGATGGCAACCGGTATCGCTCTGTTGCTCGGACTGCGTGTAACCCCGAACTTCCGAACACCGTTCCTCTCACTGAATATGGCGGATTTTTGGCGCAGGTGGCATATCTCGCTGACGCAATGGCTGACGGATTATGTGTTTATGCCGCTCAGTATCCGTTTGCGCCATTGGGGCAAACGGGGCGTGGCATTGGCAACTATGGTGAATATGATTTTTGTCGGATTATGGCACGGCCCGCAAACCACTTACCTGCTGTTTGGTATATATCACGGGGTATTACTCGGCTGGCTGGTTCTTACGGGACGGAACCGGTTGCCAAAGCATTTGCATTGGTATCAACGACAAGGACGATATTTGGCAACCTTTTTTCTTTGTGCGTTTGGGTGGATCATTTTCCGTGCGCCGGATATGGTTTCTGCAGGAGTGTATATACAGCGTCTGTTTTCCGCCTCTCTGTTCAGCCGCCCAATGACCATCGGACTATTGGATATGTGTATGATTGTGGTATCTTGTTTGTTGATGGGAGTATTGGATGTGTGCGGGCGCAAGCGTTCTACACCGTTGGCTATACCGAATACGGTTGTACGCCGGATAACGTATTTGGCGCTGACCATCGGTATCTGGTTTGTGGCAACACGGCGGGCAACCGATTTTATTTATTTTGCTTTTTGAGCGTATGCGCAGATTCCTTAAGAAAATAAGTCTCTACCTATTGCCTTTGTTGGTGTTTGCCGTAGTGTTGGAGATTGTGGCGGAGTTTATACCTAATTCGTACACCTACAAACGTGCGTATATGGAAAACCACGCCGGTACTATCCGGACATTGTTTCTTGGCTCTTCAGGAGCCTATGACGGGTTCTGTGCGCAAGTGGTACCCCATTCTTTCAACTTGGCAAACAGCAGTCAGACTTTGGAGGATGACTATCGTCTGCTGGCAAAATATATTGACAATATGGATTCGCTGCGTTGCGTGGTAGTGGGTATCGGGTACCCGACATTGGCATTGACTACGGAAGCCAACAGGCGTTTGTACTATACGATTTATATGGATTTATATTCCCGTTGGCAACCGGTTTCGCAGTATAGTTTCGAGGTGTTCAACCTGGAACTGACACTGAAAAAGATTGTCAAGTATGCAGTATCGCGCGATGTAACCCGCTGCGATTCGTTAGGGCAGCGGATAGGGCATAGCGCAGCGGATCTGGAACAACGAAAGGAGTTTTGGAATAGGGACGTAGCGCACTCGGTACAAAACGACAGTTACGATGTGAACGAGGAGTATTATGCCATTGGCAGAAATTACAATTACCTGTGCGACATTGTCAATATATGCAACGAAAGGCATATATGTCCCGTGATTGTAAACCTGCCGGCTTTGACCGAATACACGGAAGCGTTGCCGCAAGCACAGGTGGCATTGCAGGATAGCGTGTTGCACCGATTGGCACCATACGCTGTTTGTATCGATGCCAGCCGGTGGGCGGGAACACAAGGCATGGCAAATATACCGCTTTGGTACAATGCCACCCACCTCACACGTGAGGCATCGGTCGGCTTTACGATTGAACTGTTTGACTATTTGGAGAAACGACGGTTGACAGGGCGGATACGATAACCCGCCTTGCGCAGATTGGCGAGAAGCCCCTTGTCGCCACCGAGATATATGGCATTGAGCGTAATAAAACAGCCTCCGTCGTGCAAGTAGGGAACAAGGCGTTTGGTCCATTGCACGTTGCGTTGGGCATATACTTTATAGTCGGAAAAAGATACAGACGTGTTATTGTCCGGTCCTTCCACTTGAAAAACCATATCGTTCAACCGCCCCATCAGATACATCTCGCGAAGTGTGCGTTCCTGCTTGACTTCCCGTTCGGGATATTCAACCACTTTCTTCAGTTCGGTGCATTGCCAGTGGAACGGTTCGCGGTCAAATAGCATATACATTGTTTCGCCCACATCGTCTAATCCATAAACAGGTATATTCTTCTCTTGTGCCACCGCCTCAAAGAATGTTTCCATAGAGCGTTGTTCGTCGTAGTGAAGCCATTGTTTCATCAGTTCTGTACGAAACATTTCGGTTAGATAGGATGGCTTCATACGGCACAATTTGTCCAACCCCATACCGAGATTCAGGCGCAAAGCATTGTCTATCAGTAGATAATCCTCGTCAGTATAAAAATTGCTCAAGCGTACTGAGTCGGGCAACACTGCCGCCTGACGCAAAGCCGTTATGGCTTCATAGTCCTGCATAGCAAACTCGGTAATGACCTTATTACACTTGCTAAAACATGCAAAAGCATTGGGAATAGTGTCGATAAATGCCATATCGACTAATCGGTTGGTGGCAAGAATATACGATTTACTCCGGGTTCCGTTGCCGCTTATTTCATAGAGAAGTTGTGCGGGTGAAGACAGGGTCAAGAACGCTGCCGACAGAAAGAAGAAAAGTCGTTTTCGGGAAATGAACATAAAAAATCAAATATATTAACGTAAATTCGAAATAACGAAAACTAATAAAACAAAACCTACAAAACCAGTCTTGCGGCACAACATATGCTGCGCTTGGAAACAAATACACAAAAAATTAAACCAAATATATTCAAATATACATTGTTGATTGATAAATGGACAAATATCCTCTTATATCGAACTGACGTTATAGTGATATACAAATATCGTTCCAATAGAGCCTGAGAATACAAACCGTTGTTACAACAGATGGAGGATAATCATCAGGCACTGCCGTTTAGACGCAGAGCGGGGATAGAACCCCACTTGGGACTGTCTTGGTACAGAAAAAGTTGACTCAAAAAAGCATAAAAAATGAGTCAGTC
>SAMEA104315435__coassemble_817_pt1 | contig 17967 bp, 16 predicted proteins | sample SAMEA104315435__metabat2_high_PE_041 | metagenome-assembled genome bin SAMEA104315435 (sample SAMEA104315435) | gut metagenome | biome: Monkey gut; feature: monkey-associated habitat; material: faeces | place: China | collected 2013
CCCGCCATCCAATACTCGTTACACTATTCGGAATAGTGATAGAGGTTAGCCCTGTGCAACCTTCGAAAGCCGACCCTCCAATATTCGTTACACTATTGCCAATAGAGACAGAAATAAGATTAACATTTTTATAAAATGTGTAATTTCCTATACTATGTACATCATCTCCAAGTATATATTCAGTTACTTGCAATCCAAATATAGAACTTATAGAAGAAGGATTGTCGCGATTTACACTCACAATGCCGTCGGAGTTAATAGAAACAGATTTGAGGTTATTACAACCATCGAAAGCCCAAGCTCCAATACTAGTTACACTATTGCCAATAGTAATAGAAGTCAGACCCGTGCAATCCCTGAAAGCAGACTCTCCAATAGTTGTTACGCTATTGGGAATAGTGATCGAGGTAAGACCCCTGCAATCTTTGAAAGCATACCCTCCAATACTCGTTACACAATACTCTCTATAATTAAAAGTGACCGTCTTTGGAATATCAGCAGTGGTCAAATGTTCGTATGCAGACCACCCCCAATTAGAATTAGGATTTTGCTCATACGTAACCTCCACTGTATATGGAAGTTCCGAACTTGTGATGTTATAGCACAATCTGTCCGCCTTGAAATCGTAGGCGGAAAGTCCTATTGCTACCGATAACAGTAGCCATAGGGAAAATAATCTTGTTTTCATACAATTAGAATCATTCATTTACTTATCAAATAAATAGTCTTCTTTATAAAGTTTGTTTACTATCGTTTTCCAGAATTATGTCGTGATAGTCAACCATTTTTGCATTATCACCTTCCTTAATTAACAAGGAAGGATAATAATCCGTAAATTCAATCTTATCATACTCAACATTCTTTAATAAAACTGGTAATAAGTTGGTTTTAACGACCAAACTAAATTTGTGATTGCTCTTCTTTTGAACAATAGCAACAGGGTAGTTTGCATGGATTTCAACCTTTTCAAATTGACTTCCAAATGGATTAAACATTAAATTTGAACACATACTTTTCTCCCTGATACGTGTCGGGCACAACTGTTTGTTTGCTATGGGCACTTGCGTTAATAATAAATCAATATGCATCTGCCCACAATGCATAATCGAATTTTATTTTCTCGTTAATGATTGGTTAGAATCAGAAAAAGACTTAGTCTCGCAGAAATGCTCTCCCATTGGTGTTATATGGACGGTTGTATGGGACATATCTAAAGGCTCCACGTTTATATACCTTACATAACCTGCATTCACTAATTCTTGACAAATAATATCACATCTCTCTTCTATATTGCGAAGCCAACCGAAACTGGTAGATTTGTTCCTTCGGTCTTCGTAGAGATACGACATAATTCTGTCTTTCTCTCTTAAAGTTACAGGTCTTCCTGTAGCACTTCCACTAACTCTGTGTTCATCAAAACTACTCATACTTCTCTCCCTGATACGTGTCGGGCGCAACTATTTTTGCTATGGGCACTCGCGTAAATAATAGTTTTCTCAGGCATTTGTCCACAATACCTGTTTGGGTATATACACATCACATATAGGCACACAAAAAACGCGGACTTCTGTTAGTAAATCCGCTTCTTGTGGTCCTGAGAAAACCTGTTTTATCGAAATTACATGCAGAAACCCACGCGTGTATATCATACATGCGCATACCTATGAGAAGTACACGCAAGTGTGGATACACCCATGAGCATCTACTAATGTCTTGCTATCGAAAGATACTTCAAAATTTCTCAGGTTTCGAAACATCGAATTGCAAGCGTTAGTAAACGCTGAGCGTTCGGCAAATAGTTGCAATAACCGCCGACTACATCGGCGGTGGGCAACTATTGTCTCCGCTCTCCCCACCACAACCTTGCAGGTTGCGTTGGGGACCCCGAAGATTTTGCCAAACGCATTATTATGTCCACAAAGCCCACCCAACCGCTTTCTCTGTTCACCGCTGTGTCCGTCGCCGAGAGCCCGCCGCGCGGGTCTTTGCATTTGCTGACTATTTTTATCGTCCGTCAGCCGGACGAGTTCTACCCCAAAATGGGTTTAACATCGCAAAATTACAACAAATATTTAATATATGCAAAATTAGAACCGCTATTTGAATAATTTAGAATATGCAGGTGTGAAAAATACTATGTTGCCATGAGTAAGTACAGGGCATAAAAAACTCTCCGCACAACCGGAAAGGTTGTGCGGAGAGACATATCGCAGTTGTGTTATCTTTCTTTTATTGGAAGTTTGCGCGGTTGTCTTTTACCTCTGCTTTGTCTTCCATCAGCGAGATAGCCTGATAAGGCAGGCTGTATGCATAGCGTGAAACAAGCATCTGTTTCTCCTGCTCTACATTCAATTCGCCTTCCGCAGTTGTTTTGGTGTCGGTCTTAATGACATATACACCCATATTCCCCCGTAGCGGTTCGCTCAGTGTGTTCTCGTTCATAGCCAAAGCCGCACCGATGATAGCAGGCTCTGCACCTTCATTGCCGAAACGATAGTCAGCCAACGACACTTTCTCTGCGGTTTTGATAGATGTACCGGTGATAGCAGCGGCAGCATCCAACGACTCTATGCCTGCGAGTTTGTCAGCAATGTATTTTGCTTTGGCGTTGTTGGTAGCCTCGAAGGTCAGTTCGGCACGAACAGCATCCAGTGAGCGGTACTCTTGGTCATTTATCTCGGTCAGTACAGCCACTACAAACTTGTCGCCGCACTCAAACACATCACTCACTTGCCCTTCTTTTGCCTCAAATGCCCAACGTACGATAGGACGACTTGATTTCAGTTCGCCTACTTTCTCGGTGGTTGCCTGCAGGTTGTATTGCGGGGTAACATTCATTCCCTCCGCATTGGCTGCTTTGCGGAAAGCCTCTTCGTTTGCCGAGTTGGCAGCGATGAATTGCTTTACGCGATTGTAGATGATAGAGTAGGTTTTGCTCGATGGGGTAACCTCACGCGAGAGGATAGCCAGTTTCACTTTCGGCGTGGCAGGACTCATATCCATAATCTCAAAGGTCTGCTCGCCCATACCCTGTTTTACAGTGAAACGACTGCCCTTTTTGCCGGCAAATGCCTGTTCTGCAATGTTTTTCGGCAGGTCGGTAGCGGTAAACCAACCGAGTTCCTGATCCTCTTGTCCCTCACTTGCAATGGCTTTCAGTTCTACGGAGTCAGCCACCGAGTAGCCGCTCTTCATAATGCGTGCCATCGAGTAGGTGTCGTTCTCAAAGAGGATATCGGTTGTGCTGCCGGTTTTAGCATTTGCGCCGAAAGCAAATTCCTTGTATTGTGCAGGTACGTTTTCTACCGAGTAGTCACGTCCGTCATAAGGTATGTCCGAGTTGGTATTTACTACCAATGTGATGTCCTCAGCGGTGCGGAACTCGTCTTGCAGACGCTCCATCATATTTTTTGCGTCCTCCATATCCTGCTCCGACGGCTCGATAGGGAATGTCACATAAGCAATAGCGCGGTTGGGGGTTTGCTTGTAGAGAGCCTTGTGCTGTTTGTAGAGTTTCTTCAGGTCGCTCTCGCTTACCGAAACCAAACTGTCTGCTACGGTAAAATACGGTTGCATTACATACTCTACGTTTACGCTCGTTTGGCGTGCTTCGAACGCATATTTTGCATCCAGAGAGTTAGCCTTGATGAGGCTCTGTACGAGGTTGGTATATTTCTCCTGCATATAGGTCAAGCGCACAGCGTTCTCCCAATACATCCAGTAGGATTTTGCCTGTTTGAGGTTGGCAGCCTGTTCGGGGTCATCTACATTCTGTTCAATCGAATTGAGGAACTGTACCAGTGCGGTACGGTTGAATTGACCGTTCTGGTCGTAGAAGGCGCGGCGGCTGCGAATCAGTTGGTGAGGGTTCTCGCCGATGCAGAGTTGGCTCAACTCGTCAGCGGTGATGTCCATGCCGATTTTCTCTGCCTGTGCTTTCAAGGTGTAGTCCATCAGCATCATCTGCCAAACCTGATTACGGATTTGAGAGGTCATCTCCTCATCAAAATCTGTACGACCGGTCTCTATTTTATACACGTCCGTCAGTTGGTCTTTGGCAGCCTCATATTCGGTATAATGAATGTCCTGTCCCTCAATGGTAGCCACGTTCTCGCGACTGCGATTGAAGAACGAACTTCCCGAATTGAGGAAGTCGCCCATAATAAATGCTAACATAGCGAGACCCACAATTGTAATGAGTAGTGCGCCATGGTTACGAATCTTTTGTAAACTTGCCATAATATCTTTTGTGTTTTTATATTTCTAAAAAGTGTGCGATTGTAATCGCTCAGTACGCATTGCAAAGCAGCGTGCAAAGTTACAAACATTTTTCGAAATACCAAAATTTTATATTCTTTTCTTTACCAAAAGATGAAATAGACGGAATATAAAATGAATGATATGCAGGAGATGAAATGCATAAAGTGTATAAAAAGCGCATCAAAACCCGTATATCCTCTATTTCTTTTGCCGTCTTTTTGCCGTAATTGGTATTAAGAGGTATGATAATGTATATTCAATGTATATTCAAAAGCAGGTAGTGGTAGGGTAGTGGTAGGGCGGTACGACCATGATCGGACGCTGACTTTTCATTCTTACCATAAAATTTTGCATAAAAAGTTGCACGGACGAATTATTTGTCGTATTTTTGCACCGCTTTTATGCGGACATTCTCGTCTGCCGCTTTGGGGCTATTTGGTTTTGACAGCAGGTAGAATGGGTATGTAAGCACGCCGAGCACTGCAGAGACGCTCGTAAATATCGTCTGCAAAATATAACTGGCAACAATACTGTAGCTCTCGCTGCCTAACCGAAGTATAGTAGGTTACTTTATTCGGGCACAAGGTGCCTGAACGGGACATCGCTCCAAGCCGCGTCTGTAGGCTGATAGGGTATAGCGGTGCGGAAATATACAGAATAGTCTTTGCGGGCTGCGACGCGGGGGCGAAACTCAAAGCAGATAAGCCTGCGGTTGGTGGCTTGGGTCTTGCTGTAGGACGAAAATGAAGGCCAAGATAAGCGTGTAGAAAGCATATACGTTCCTTGTTTGGACACGGGTTCGAATCCCGTTAGCTCCACATCGAAAAAGGCTGCTTGACTTAGAATCAAGCAGCCTTTTCATATATTCCTAATTATATTATATCCAAATATCCAATAGCACTTTTTTACCATATCATATTTAAGCGGAAGTGCATATCTTCAGGATTGGTACTATCAAATCGCGAATCCGAGTTGGTAACGGCTATTTCTATAAATCCAACGCCAAACGAGAAATCCACCGTTTGGCGGAAAAGCGTACCGTTGGCAGAAACCGAATACTCTAACGGCAAATTGATTTGGTAGGCGTCTTTCGTTCCGAAAAAGTACTCGCGATAGCAGGATATAACACCCTTATCATAGATTTCTTGCGTCAAATCGGGAATGTCGTATGTAACAAAAAAATATCCGTTGTCAGACCATTTCCAATCTGTGGTAGGAACCTCTATATCCAACGTTTTGCTGTTGTTTTGATATACCGTCTTATATTCTGTAGGATACACATTTTGATACTCGCAAGCAGTGAACGTAAACGCTGCAACCAATATGGCAAAAATAACAGGTAACTTTTTCATATTTGTCTGTATTTGTCTGATTTTGTTGCAAAGGTAGGACTTATTTTGCAGATATGCAAATAATTTTGTAATTTTGCGGGCTAAAACATTCATTACAATGCGTAAAACACTATTTATTATATTATCTTTGGTGTGTGTGTCTTTGCAGGCGCAGTCGCAAAACAAGACCTATCTGGCTTATATAGAAGAATGGCGTGAGGTGGCAGTGGCTAACCAGCGCGATTATGGTGTACCCGCCAGTATCATCCTGGCGCAAGGTTTGTTGGAGTCGGCGGCAGGGACGAGCGAACTGGCAAAGAATGCGAACAACCATTTCGGTATCAAATGTACGAGTGATTGGTTTGGCGGTAATTACTACTATGACGACGACTCCAAAGGCGAGTGCTTCCGCACTTACGGCGATGCGGGAGAGTCCTACAAGGACCATTCGCTTTTCTTGCAACGCCCTCGTTATCAGACCTGTTTTGAGATAGCTGTGGAGGACTATTCGGGTTGGGCATACCGTTTGAAACAATGTGGTTATGCTACCGATCCGCTCTATCCGAAGAAGTTGATCAAGATCATAGAGGACTACCGCCTTGACACGATTGCCACGCCCGCTGCTTTGGCAACGGCAAGCAGCACGAAGACGGCAATCGGCAAGACAACCGCCAAGAACTCCGGCAGCAAAAAGGCGACGGTGGTGTCGCAGACCGCCCCGCTGAAAGTGATCAATAGCAATCCAGAACCCGAATACGAGGAACCGCTTACGGCGTATCAGGAGAAACAACTGCTCTATCTGACGCACCCGAAACAGAAGAACAACGGACGCTCCTATATCCTTGCACGGGAGGGCGATACGTATGCCAATATTGCCTTCCGTATGAACGTGAAAGAACGCACGTTGCGTATTTGGAATGATGCCCTCGGACGGGATTTGCACGTGGGCGACCGGGTCTATCTGAGCCGTAAGCGTGCGTATGCTTCCAAGGAGAAAACGCTGCTTTGGGTGCATCCCGGAGAGTCGCTTTGGGAGGTGTGCCAGCGTGAGGGCGTGCGTATGGAAAAGGTGCAGCAACTCAACGGGTTGGACAAGTCGGTGCGTGTGTTCCAAACCCGCCAGAAGATATTGCTCCGTAAACAAAAAGAGATTTGATGATACGAGGTAAATCGCTGTCCATAGCCGATGTGCTGAATACCTATCTCCGCGAAACGGGATTGGAAAAGACCGTTCTTGAAGATAAGGTGGTTGCCTTATGGCCGGAGATAATGGGTGATACCGTTGCCCGCCTGACGCGCAGCGTAGAGGTAAAAAACGGAATGCTGATTGTGCATATATCAAGTGCCGCACTCAAGGCGCAACTCTTTGAGTGCCGCTTTGAGTTGGTGAAGAAAATCAACGATGCGGTCGGTGGAAACGCCATTCGTGATGTCCGTATCTTGGGATGAGAGAGAAACCAAATGCAGGAAAATAAACTTGCATGTTAATTGTTGATTATTCCTTAGTTAATTGTACATTGATTTATCCTGATAATATAGAAGAAAAGATTGATTTCGGTGTGATTCGTAATGAGTTGCACCATCGTTGTACGTCGTCCCTTGGTCGAGAACAGGTGGATGCAATGAAATTTCTTACCGACTACGAAACGATTACGGAATTGCTCTCGGAAACCGACGAGATGAAGCATATTATGGAGGACGGTTCGTTGGATTTCCCGCGCGGAGAGATGCACGATGTACGTGAGGCCTTGGGGCGTATCCGTATCGAGGGGCTTTTCTTGGATGAGGCGGAACTCTTTGCCCTGCGCAAGACCCTGGATTATGCCCACCAATTAGAGCAGTTTTTTGCCTCGTTGGATGATCAGCGTTTTCCTATTCTGCACCAACTGCCTGCGCAAAATACATCGGCGGACGGTATTGGCGATATTGTGCGTAGTATTGACCGCGTGATTGACAAATACGGTCGGTTGGCAGACAATGCTTCGCCCGAACTGTCACGTATTCGCCACGAACTGACTATAGTACAGGGCAGTGTCGGGCGTGCATTGGGGCAGATTTTGCGCCAAGCGCAAGCGGAGGGTATTCTCGACAAAGATGTTACCCCCACTCTCCGTGAGGGACGTTTGGTTATCCCCGTTCCGCCCGCCTACAAGCGCAAGATCGGCGGTATTGTCCACGACGAGTCGGCAACGGGAAAGACGGTCTATGTGGAACCGCAACAAGTGGTGGAAGCAAATAACCATATTCGTGAGTTAGAGGGAGCGGAACGCCGTGAACGGGTGCGTATCTTGCAAGACCTTACTGCCCGTCTTCGTCCGAGTGTACCAACCATTTTGCAAAGCGAACAGATGTTGGCGCACGTGGATTTTCTCCGTGCCAAAGCGCTCTTGGCGCAGGTTTTGCGGGCTATTCTTCCCGAGGTGCAACCCGCACCCGTTATTGATTGGCAGCAAGCCCGACACCCTGTGCTGTATCTCAAGTTTATGCAACAGGGCAAGACGGTTGTGCCGCTTTCGTTGCGGCTGCAAACCGACGAGAATCGTATGCTAATCATCAGTGGACCGAATGCAGGCGGTAAGTCGGTGTGTCTCAAGACAGTAGCCCTTTTGCAGTATATGCTCCAGTGTGGTCTGTTGGTGCCTCTCGAAGAGACAAGCCGTATGGGTGTCTTCGACCAACTGATGATAGATGTTGGTGATGCACAATCTATAGAAGATGACCTGTCCACCTATTCGGGGCACCTGAAAAACATGAAAGCCTTTGTGCGTTATGCCAACGCCAGCACCCTTTTGCTCATCGATGAGTTCGGCACGGGTACCGAGCCTCTTATCGGTGGCGCCATTGCAGAGGCGGTGCTATCGCAACTCGTTGAACAGCAAGCATTTGGTGTTATTACTACTCACTATACCAATCTCAAGCATTTTGCCGAGCAAACGCGTGGTGTCGTCAATGGTGCCATGCTCTACGACCGTGGACAGATGCGCCCGCTTTTCCAACTTTCTATCGGTCAGGCCGGCAGTAGTTTCGCTATCGAGATAGCCAAGCAGATTGGGTTGCCGGAACATATTATCGCCCACGCCACGGAGTTGGTGGGCGAGGAGCACATCGACTACGACAAACAACTGCAGGACATCGCCCGCGACAAACGCTATTGGGAGAACAAACGCCAAAATATCCGTCAGCGCGAGAAACATCTTGAAGAGCGTATTGCCTACTACGAGCAGGAGATTGCGGGACTCAAGGCGAAGAAACGCGAGGTGATGGATGAAGCCAAGCAACAGGCGGCTGACTTGCTGCAACAAAGCAATGCCGCTATCGAGCGTACTATCCGCGAAATCAAAGAGGCAAAAGCCGAGAAAGAGCGTACGCAGAAAGCGCGTTTGCGCGTAGAGAGTATGAAACAGAAAGTGCAACCCCAAGCACCAGCAAAGAAGAATGCAACATCTCTCCCTACTGCGGTAAACGGCAAAACCGTTATGCGTGATTTTAGCGACCTTCGCGCCTTGCGCAAGCAGAAAGCAGGGGTTCCCAACGAACAGAAGGTGCAAGCAGTGAAAGGCTCTAATAGTGGCGGATATTCCTCGATGGTGCGGCAGCGTGTTCTCTCTTTCGAGCGCACCCTTGACTTGCGCGGCTGTCGTGTGGACGAGGCGTTGGAGCGTTTCATCGCCTATCTGGACGATGCGGTGATGGTGAATGCCGGCGAGGTAACGATCCTACATGGTACGGGGACGGGAGCAGTCAAACAGATTGTGCGCGACTACATTGATACTTACAACAAACAACGCCGCAAGCGCGGAGACGAGCCGCTTCATTACCACGATGGCGACCCCAACCACGGTGGCGCGGGGCTCACACTTATAACCATCCCTTAGATTCACAGTTTTATTGGGCTAATAAGTTCCATAGGTCTAACGGGTTTACTGCGAATTTTTACAAAATGAAAAAAATCTATTTACTTTTGTTCTCTTGTGTGCTATTCCTCTCTATGTCGGCTGCACCTAAAGAGTACACCGCCCGCGACGGACATTCTCTCCGTGGTTTTGGCAACACCGGTTATGAATTGTCTGTGAGTGCCGAGTATGCTTACAACCGTACGTATGAGCATTTCGGCAATTTCAATATTCAGGCCCTAATGCCAATCAATCCGCATTTTGAGTTGCAGACCAATCTCCAAGCATCTACTGCAAACTATTATACGGGTGCGCTTATCCTGCGCCCTAAATTTGTACTTCCGGTGGGTGAATTGTTTACGGAAACGGAAGTGCTTTACCGTGCTCTTGCCCGCAACCGGCAGGGCGATTTCTGCGCCGCACTCTCCCTGGGCTACCGTATGGACTATGTCTCATTTCAAATAGGTGTGTTCGGGCGTGTCATGAGCAGTTGGGATAGAGATTGGAATACCGAAGAAACCTATAACACAGAGCCATTCAACTTGCTTTACCGTATGGAGATATTCTGCCGCCCGCAGACTTCTCGTTGGAATATATCCGCTTGTGTTGCCAACATAGATGACTATCAAATGGAGCGTATGTGGCAGCCGATTTTTATGCTTGGCGGACGCTACGACATCAATGACCATTGGCGTGTCTTGTTGCAAGGTGAGTGCAAACCTACGGGGATGTTCCATCTCAATGCCACTTTCTATAGCGCATATATACGTGCCGGGTTTACCTATAAATTTTGACGCTCTATGAAAAAGAATATCTATTTTGTCATTTGTCTGTTGCTATTGCTGATAGCCTGCAACAACCCCAACTACGATATGCCCGGTATGTTCAACGGTACCAGCCCTGAGGTGGCAACCCGCTTTGCACACTCAATGGATTACAACGCCACTGTCGGCGAAACACACCTCTCAGTGCCTGCCGATTACCGTATCTATGTTTGCACTGATTCGCATATTGATTCTACGCACCATAATTTAGAGCAGTTTGTTCTTGCTTACAAGTCTGATTCGCTTTGTCCCATAGCCCTCCATCTCGGTGATCTCATCAATGCACAGGGCAACTATCCCCATGCATACCGCACTTTGCGAGTAGAACCGACTATGGCGCACCGTGACACACTTTTTATTACGCCCGGCAACCATGACATTTATTTTAATCAGTGGACAGAATATCGGGACCTGTTTCATACTTCCGTCTATTGGTTCGATACGCAAGATGAGGCCACAGGCAAACCGCTTGACCTTTTTATTTGTTTAGATTCTGCAGAGGGAACACTCGGCACGGCACAAATGAAATGGCTGCGTAATCTGTTGGAGGAGAAATCGAAAGTCGGCTACCGCCATATCATCGTTTTCTCACATACACACATGTTTAAGCAGGATATTTCACAAGGACATACATCCAACTACGCATTGGAGGAGACCTATGAATTCACCGCTCTGCTGAGCAAATACCACGTGGATATGTATTGGTGCGGACACGATCATTATCGTGAGATTACCCGTTTGGGCAACACTACCTATATCATAGTGGATACCTGCCGAGATCCTGAGGATAAACCATTCTATATGCAGGCGGATATGGGTAGTGAGATACATTATCGCTTTATTGCTTTATAGAATCTGTCGTATTGTACGTTGTACAATGTGCTTTGTAAATTATACAATGTCTTTGGCAGTATCATTTTTTTTTTGTACCTTTGTGCGCCTTTTGGTAAAAGAATATTTATACCAAGGGCAGTTAAGATGAAAACAAAATACAAACTAATCATACAAATAAAATGAACATTAGAGTAAGTAACGTGAATCAGCCGCAGTGGAAGGAAGTGAACGTTCACGCCAATCTGCCTGAAAATCTGAACAAACTTCAAGAAATTGCCTACAACTTATGGTGGGTATGGAACTCGGACGCAAAGAACCTGTTCCGCTATATTGATAATGCTGCCTGGCATCGCGCACAGTCGAACCCCATCGTACTGCTGAATATCATCAGTTACGAGCGCATGGTTGAACTGAGCAACGACCCTAACTTTATGAAACAATTGGACCAGACGTATGCCGATTTCCGTGCATACATGGACGCTCCAAAAGATAAAGATAAACCCTCGATCGCCTATTTCTCAATGGAATACGGATTGAGCCATATTCTGAAAATCTATTCGGGTGGTCTGGGTATCTTGGCAGGTGATTACCTCAAAGAGGCGTCCGACTGCAACGTGGATATGACCGCTATCGGTTTCCTCTACCGTTTCGGCTATTTCAGACAAACCCTCTCGCCCGAAGGTCAGCAGATAGCCAACTACGAGGCGCAGAACTTCAGCAACTTGCCTATCACGCAGGTGAAGAACGAAGACGGCACGCCGATGATTGTGGACGTACCCTATCCCGGACGCACCGTATATGCCTACCTTTGGAAAGTTGCTGTGGGGCGTATCAACCTCTATCTGCTTGATACCGACCACGAGATGAACTCCGAATGGGACCGTTCTATCACACACCAACTCTACGGCGGCGACTGGGAAAACCGTATCAAACAAGAGATTCTGCTCGGTATCGGCGGTGTCCTCGCCCTGAAGAAACTCGGCATAAAGAAAGATGTATATCACTGCAACGAGGGACACGCCGCGCTGATGGGCTTGCAACGTCTGGTGGACTTGGTGCAAGAGGAAGGACTGACATTCAACCAAGCCAAAGAGGTGGTACGCGCAAGTGGACTCTATACCTGCCATACCCCCGTGCCTGCCGGACACGACTACTTCGAGGAGGGACTCTTCTACAAATATATGAATGAGTACGCTGGCAAATTAGGTATCGAATGGCATGACCTCATCGGCATGGGACGCCAGAACCCCGACGACAACAACGAGAAATTCTCGATGTCGGTCTTTGCGCTCAATACCTGCCAAGAGGCAAACGGCGTATCGTGGTTGCACGGCGAAGTGAGCAAGAAGATGTTTGCCCCCGTATGGCCAGGATACTTCCCCGACGAACTGCACGTGGACTATGTTACCAACGGCGTACACATGCCTACTTGGGCAGCCAGCGAGTGGAAATCTATCTACAAGGAGAATTTCCCCTTGGAGTGGTGGACCGACCAATCGAACCCCGATATGTGGAAGGCATACAACGATATTCCCGACGAGGTTATTTGGGCAACACGTATGAGCCTGAAAAACAAACTCATTGACTATATCAAGGAGAAATTCCAAGAGGACTGGATGAAGAGCCAGGGCGACCCTGCACGTATCGTACGTGCACTCAACGAGATGAATCCTAATAATCTTATCATTGGTTTCGGTCGTCGTTTTGCTACTTACAAACGTGCACATTTGCTCTTTACAGACCTCGATCGTCTTGATAAATTGGTAAACAACCCCAACTATCCGGTTCAGTTCCTCTTTACGGGTAAAGCACACCCCGCAGATGGTGGTGGACAAGGACTTATCAAACGTATCATAGAAATTAGCCGTATGCCGCAGTTCCTCGGGAAGATTATCTTCCTTGAGAACTATGATATGCGTCTTGCGAAACGTCTGATTAGTGGTGTTGATATTTGGCTCAATACACCTACACGTCCGCTCGAGGCATCAGGTACATCGGGCGAGAAAGCGCAAATGAACGGTGTACTCAATTTCTCTGTCCTTGATGGTTGGTGGTATGAAGGATATGTCAAGGGTGCAGGTTGGGCATTGACCGATAAGCGTACCTATGAGAACCAGTCGCACCAAGACCAACTCGACGCCGCTACTATCTATGAGATGCTCGAGAATGAGATTATCCCGATGTACTATGCGAAGAATTCAAAAGGGTACTCGCCGGAGTGGATTCAGACTATCAAAAACTCGGTAACGAAAATTACCCCGCGTTTCACAACCAAGCGTATGATGGATGACTATTTTGCGAAGTTCTACAACAAACTCGCAAAACGTCATAAGCTCCTGCTTGCAGACAACTACAAGACTGCCAAAGAGATTGCTGCTTGGAAAGAGAATATGGTAGCACATTGGGACGAGATAGAGACCGTTAAGGTTGAGATGCCCGACTTGGATGCACCGAATGTGGGTGAGAAAGTGCGTGTGGCTGTCGAACTTGATATCCACAATCTAAATGATAAGGGCTTGGGTGTGGAACTTGTTGCTATTCGTACTTCTACGCACAACAATGACAAACTCTATGAGGTAGAGCCGTTGAAGTTGGTCAAGGTAGAGGGTTCGCACCTGTTCTTTGAGACTACTTATCAGTTTGATTATGCAGGGGGTATGAAATTTGGCTTGCGTATGTATCCGCAAAACGACCTTCTTCCCCACCGTATGGACTTCTGCTACGTCCGTTGGCTGTAATAATATAGCATCATTCTGTAATAAAAACACGTTGCTCAATCAGATTTGTGCAACGTGTTTTTTGATATTACCATTATCTTATTCTGTATGTGTGTGACTATGCAGATAAGCGCATTTATAACCGTGTAATGATTATTGTTGTTTAACGATTATATTTTTTGATAAAACTTCTGTCTGCATAACTCATATTCCTTCCTCAAGGTTATGCCCACTTTTATTTGACCAGTCATAATAGGCCTAATAAAAGCGACCGATTTACTCCTTCAAGTAAATCGGTCGCTTTTATTTTTTTTCGCTTACGATGCTAAACACAAATGCTGCTGCACCGAAATTATTATCAATATGATGTGCGTTGGGTGGCAGCATAACTGATTTTGAGCGCGTAAGCACGGCGGAGTTCTTGCTTGATGTCAGCAATTACACCCATACGTGTTTCCTTGTCAGCCTTGATGGAGACAGTCATCAATCCTTGCTCCTGCTCTTTCATAGACGAACGCTCATTTATGATATACTCGCCAATCTCTTTGGTCTCTGCAAACGCATCGTCCAACTGAATACGTGTCTCTGCACCATATTGTTTGCGGAACTCTGCGGTAGGCGTACCTACGTATATGTAGCGCACCAGCGACTTCTTCTCGAGTTTAGTCAATTCCGTGGCACTCGGTACGGTGAACTGAACCTTGTATGTCACCTCTTTCATTGAGGTTACAGACATAAAGAAGAACAAAAGCATAAAGATGATGTCAGGGAGTGACGACGTGTTCAATGCCGGCATCTCGCGTTTCTCATTTCTACGTATCTTTGCCATAATTATTGTCCTCCGTAGTTTTTAGGTTCAGCCTCTGAAATCTTCTGAGGATACACTTTCTGCACTTGCTTTTGTTGCTCCTCGCTCAGTTCGTTGTAAGAGGTATGGAAATACTTTTGCGCACACTCATTACGCAACTCATTGTATGCCGCTACGAGTTCATTCTGAACATCAAGGTAAGCCTGATACTGCGTATCTACATCGTTCTGGACGGAGATTACGTGGTCCTTTGTATAGCGCTGTACGCCAATAGGCTCCCCGAAATCTTCTTCCACGAGTTTTGGCAGGTTCGGCTCATCATTCTCGTTCTTGATGAACTCTTTGGCAGTCTCTCTTAGTTGCTTTACGTCCATCAATTGCCCTTGCACCATCAACTGGTTCGCTGAGTTAATCTTTACGATCATCAGGTTACGTTTGTTGATATCGGTATCCTCCACTTTCTGATCGGGAGGTATAGGAGCCGGCAAGCGACGTGCCAAACCTTGGTTGACATCCATACTGGTAGTAACCAAGAAGAATATCAGCAGCAAGAAAGAGATATCCGCCATAGAACTGGCATTTATCTGTGGGATTTTCTTTGCCATAATTAAGTTTTACAATTTTACAATTTACAACCTTGACGTTGTTTATTGTACTATTCTCTTATTTTAAACGTTTGGTGTAGAAAACACCCCAAATCAAGGTGCAGATAGTAGCCGCAAACAAGATGTAGCAGAGATAGATGATTGCATCACTCATTTGTGCCATCGCACCTACATTGTCGGTACCCTCATAACCAATGATATTTACTTTCTCCGGGCTGCCGAGGAACCAGCAAACAAGTACCAAAGCAATGAAACCTAACACAGCAATTGATGTGCGGATAGCCTTACGTTTGTCGTATTTGCAGTTCTTTACGAACTCGGTAATGACCACACCGAGAGTAACCAAAATCACGATACCCAAGAGGATATAACTCCAAATAAGGAAAAGATCGGTAAAACGAGGTATATCAAGAAAATCTCCCGCTACCTCCAATGAACCATTGGAGCCACCGGCGAAGAACATTATCGTAGCGACAATGCCCAACAGCATCAGCACCCAAAGGGTAATCTTAGGCAATAATTTATAATTCTTCATAATGCTCAAATAATTAAAGTGTTAGTTTGTAACTAAATTAAGAACGCTACAAACGGATTACTTCTTCTGAGCAGCGTCGTATTCTACTACAAGGTCAAGCAGGCTGATAGAACTGTCTTCCATCTCGTTAACAAGACCTTCGATAAGGCTGAGGATATAGTTGTAGAACAACTGAAGAACGATAGCGATAATCAAACCGAGGAGGGTGGTCAACAACGCAACCTTGATACCTCCGGCAACAACCGTAGCCGAAATATCACCTACTTGTTGAATCTTATCGAATGCCTGAATCATACCGATGATGGTTCCCAAGAATCCCAACGATGGAGCGATAGAGATAAAGAGCGAAATCCAAGAAAGGTTCTTCTCGAGCAAACCGAGTTGAACACCACCGTAACTCGAAACGGTCTTCTCAACAACGTCGATACCCTCGTCGTAACGGCTCAGACCCTGATAGAAAATACTTGCCACAGGTCCGCGGGTGTTGCGGCATACCTCAAGAGCGGCCTCAATACCACCGTTTTTCAGAGCATCTTCAATCTTATTAAGAAGGACTTTTGTATTGGTTTTAGAAAGTGACAGATAGATGATACGCTCGATGCAGAGAGCCAAACCGAATACCAAGCAAAGAAGGGTTGCTGCCATAAAGCCTGCACCACCTTCAATAAATTTAGTCTTCAAAGTCTTGTGGAGCGCAACGATACCGCCTTCGCTTTCTTCAGCAACGGGAGCAGCCTCTTCTACAGAGGTGGGCTCAACTGCTTGTTCATCAACTTGTTCAGTTGTTGCCTCTGCCTGAGCGGCAACAGTGTCCTCTTGTGCCATAACAGCAGCGCTACCAAAAGTCAGCATTGCCAGCACTGTAAGGGTTGCAAATACTTTTTTCATGAGAGTAATAGTTTATTTTATTTATTATGTTTTTCTATCTTTAACTAATAAATCAGGGAAACAATGCAAATACAGCAAATGCCAGAATCTAATCAGACAACATTTCCGCTAAATAACTTTGCGGAGAGACGGGGATTCGAACCCCGGAAACCCTTTTGGAGTTTACACGCTTTCCAGGCGTGCCTCTTCAACCACTCGAGCATCTCTCCTTCGTTGAAATCGGCTTGCGACATTGGAACTCGTTATACGAGTTCAGGTCGCCGCGCTTTCTCCTCTCAAACTGACAAAATTCATTTTGTCAGTTTAGTGCTATAGTATGTCTCTGTGTAGTTCTGATAAGAAAACAGGCGCACAGCACAAAGACGCTGCAAAATTACAAAAAATATTTGATACTACAATATAAAACACGTATTTTTTTGTATTTTCCCGCTTTTTGCTATCCCTAAACCATACTATTGCACTATAATTCAAATAGTGTTTTTGCATTGGTGGTAGTGAGGCGGTCTATGTCGGCGGGGGATACCTTATATATATAGGCGAGTCGTTCCGCCACATACGACATCCAACGACTCTCGTTGCGTTCGCCACGATGTGGCACAGGTGCCATATATGGGGCGTCGGTCTCCAAAAGCAGACGATTGAAGGGTACGACCGACAGATGGTCAGCCAATTTGCAGTTTTTGAACGTCAGTACACCGCCGATGCCAAGGTAATATCCTATATCAACCACTTGTTTTGCCACCTCGCGACTACCACTGAAACAATGGAAAACACCCTGTACATCGGGAAACTCGCGCAGGATAGACAATGTATCTTCGGTGGCGTCACGACTATGAATCATCACCGGCAGATGAAGTTCACGCGCCCATTGCATTTGGGTACGCAGCACGATATGTTGTTGCTCTTTATATGTTGTATCCCAGTGATAATCAAGTCCTATTTCGCCAATGGCGATATAACGCCGCCGAGGGCAGAACAACTCTGTACGAATCTGTTCCAATTGTTTCTCCCAATCGTCTTGGATATTCTCCGGATGCAGACCGAGTGCGGGGAAGAGATAGTCAGGATAGGTGTCTGCCAACTTGCCTACACTCTCTATAGACGAGGCGTTCACTCCCGGCACGAGCATACACTCCACTCCCCCCGCTTTTTGTTCGGCGAGGAACGTATCCATATTTTCTACGTATTGCGGGTCGTCAATATGGCAATGGGTATCAATCATATTTGTTTGCTATCTTAATGGCTTTGCCGGAGAGGCACGGAACAGGATAG
>SAMEA104315435__coassemble_821_pt1 | contig 17872 bp, 7 predicted proteins | sample SAMEA104315435__metabat2_high_PE_041 | metagenome-assembled genome bin SAMEA104315435 (sample SAMEA104315435) | gut metagenome | biome: Monkey gut; feature: monkey-associated habitat; material: faeces | place: China | collected 2013
CGTTGCCACCAACTCCAATCCGAAAAGCGGGTACAGCAGCCTATTGACCCCATATCGCATTGGCGGAGACAGTGTCCTATATGGTGCTATCACGTGGCAGTCGGCGCGTTTCACATTTAGTATTAACAATAGTAACCAGGCCGGCAAGTTGGTGTTTATCTGGAATTGTGCAAAGAATGGTGCCGCTCCCAATCTTCCTGCCGCTTGCATAGACAATATACGCATTACACCCTATACGGAAGATTGCGAAAAACCGGAATATCCTAAGGATAACAAAGGAAACATCACGGCTTACGACAAAAATACCGCAACGCTGTCGTGGACAAAAGGCAGCGGGGTGTACCAAGTGCGCGACTACAATATGGAGGACGGCAAGGTAGTGTTTTATGATGCTATACAGCAAAACTCCGTGCAACTGAAGACCTTCACCGAAGGGTATCACATATTCTCTGTGCGATCGGTTTGCAGCGAAAACAGTTTCTCCGAATGGGAGGGCGTTTCCGAATTTATTTGGATACCGGGCAACCGCTGTGTAGACTATATGGATCTGGAGCAAGCCACATGCTACTATGGCAGTTTTGAAAAACCGTATGAACATACAGGTGTCATAGACAAGGGCTACAACAACAAGGAGTCGCGCCATACAATCCACTATGTCAAAGGCGAAACCGACCCCCGTACCGAAAACAAACTCAAGACCATCCCTGACGGGGAAATCGCATCCGTGCGGTTGGGCAACTGGAAACCATTTGCAGAAGCGGAGGCTATTGAGTACAAATATCCAGTACAGGGGGGGCAGAGTGATATTATGGAACTCAAATATGCCATCATTTTGGAAAAACCTACAGGACACAGCCGTGAAGAAAAGCCACATTTCTTGTTGGATATATTTGATAATACAGGGGAACAAATTGGGAAAATCAAAGCAGATGATGGAACGATAGTAGTAGATAAAAGTGGTTGTTTTAGTGCAGACTTTGCGGCTGATACGGAAAAAGATTTGGAAGGCTGGAACGAATGGTTCCCCGAGAATAGCGATAACGCTAGCATTGTATGGAAAGATTGGACCACATTGTCTATTTCTTTGCGAGACTATATCGGACAAACACTAACCATTCGTTTTACAACGCAAGACTGCAGTTTAGATGGGCACTACGGTTATGCCTATTTCACGATCGGCTGCCGCAGTGGCGATTTGGAAGGTATTGCCTGCGGTAATTTCGAGACCGACCATTTCGACGCCCCCGAAGGGTTCAACTACGAATGGCGGAAGGTGGAAAACGACTCGTTAATAACGGCAAAAGGTCTCCCATACGTGGACGGCAACGTACTGCATATTGATAAATCAGACACGTGCATCTATGCCGTAGAAGTCATTTCGAAGATGGGCGACCACTGTTCCTACACGCTGACCGCCAACCCAAACCCGCGTTTTCCGAAAGCAGAGGTTACGGGGCAGGAACGTGTAGAGAACTGCACCAACTATGCGGACTTTACCAACGCATCGCATATCTATTTCATCAACCGCCAAAACGGTTCGTTATCGGAGTCAAAAGAGCCTGTAGAAGATGTTATTTGGGACTTCGGAGACGGTTATCCGTTAGTACATTCTACAGCAAGCACGCTCACGCACTAATACCCCGCTTCGGGCGGCAAGTTCACTGCCAAAGCGATAGCCTCGATGAGCAACGGTGTCTGCCAAGATACCGCCTTGATCGAGATAGAACTCCCCGACCTGAGTGCAGGCAACGACACGTATATAGACAAATGTATGGGCGAGAGTTACACTCTGCCTACCGGGATGGAAGTAACCCAAGACACCGTATATACATACGACGACAAAAACCAATACGGGTGCGAAGCCGCAAGCCATATCTTTGTCCGTTTCCACAAGCAGAAAACAGACACCGTAGATGCGGCTGTCTGCGAAGGCGAAACCTACGATTTCGAGGGCGAAACCTACACTATGGCGGGACAATACACCGCCCGACTGGTGTCCGCTGCAGGGTGCGACAGCCTGCGCACGCTCAACCTGACGGTTTATCCGAAACTGATTGTAGATGTGCAAGATACCATTCCGCTCTGTGCTGATGAAACCGCACTGCTGATTCCTTACGACCACAAACAGGGACGACTGGATTCGGTAGAGGTGTATCCCGGTAACATCAGGGTATCCACTGGGAAAGACAGTGTCTATACCTTTCTGCCCGATGAGGAGATACGTATCCCGTTGCCGTCGGACATCCCCCCGCAAGACTATCCGCTGACGGTCTCCTTCCTTTCTTCGGAGTGTCCGATGGAGCCTGTCCGTATCGTGGCACGCATACGCTATGCCGCCTCGGTCATCGAGCAGAAAAACGACCTGATTGCCCTGCTCAATGCGGACTACAACGGCGGTTTCTCATGGAGCGGCTACCAGTGGTACTGCAACGGTACGCCCGTTCCCGGAGCGGAAACTTCCTATATAGTAGTTGGCGATGAGCACCTCGGCGATGAATACTACTGCCTGCTGACACGCGAGGACGGCACTCTCGTCTCCACCTGCCCGATCACGTATGCCGGAGGCAAGACCCCCATTGAAAACGTAACCGACCGGAGAGTTTATCCGACACTCGTTTCCGCAGGAGAGAACCTGCATATCGTAGGCGAGACAGCCATTACGATAGTGGATGTATTGGGCAACCAAGTGGCTGCATTCCGCTCGCAAGAGGAGCATTGGACATTCCCCGCACCTGCTCGCAGCGGACTCTATTTTATATTGAATACCCGACAAATAATTGCTCGAATCATTGTACACTAAATCACATATATTATCCGTTTTGTTGCTGCTGGTCAGCGTGGTTGCCTGTGCGCAATACTCCACCGGTCGTGTCAACCACTATCTGGCTCTCTCGCTGGGCGGTGGCGAAAGCAATACGTTTACATCTATAGCAGATAACGCATCCAAAGACCAGGCGGGCGGAAATGCTTTGTTCAACATTGCCTACGAACTGCGCAAAGACCGTTTTTTCTTTGGGCTCGGAGCAGGTATCGACTACCACTATACCCGGCAGCAGATCGAGGCTGTCAGCAATCCGTTCAACCGCACCGACCGCGAGGGCGATGACATCATCTACACCTACCAATACACCGACTATCGCGACCGTCAGCACGTTCTCTCGGTAGGTATTCCTGTCTATTTCGGCGGGTATATCGGCAACTATGCATACCTCCTTGCAGGGGCGAAGTTGTCTCTTCCCGTGCTTGCCAAACACCATACCACCACTATGCTTTCCACCAGCGGCACCTATACCCGTTTTATTCACACCATCGAGAATGCTCCTACCTACGGCTATTTCCCCGCAGAAGAATACACATACAAAAAAGACTATGCCGCTCCATTGATGCTGATTGCGCCTATGGTGGAAGCCGGTGCCCGTTTGCCGCTCCGCAGCCGGCGTGTAGAGATGCGCCTTGGCGTATATGCCGAGTACCATATCCCTGTTTCCTATACCCATGATCTGCCGCTGGTCGATTACTCGCAGATGCCAACCACGCCGCCCGATGAACAAACCTTGCAAGATATGCACAACCTATTGATATTCAACCCCATCACCAACTCCTATTTGCAATCCAAGACATGGTCGCAACTCACGGTCGGAGTCAAATGGACGTGCCTCTTCAACCTGACGCGGCAAGCCTATCCCTGCCGTTGTATAGAGATGTAGTTTTTATTTTTTAACACATATCCTTTATGCTGCCTTTTACGTAGAAAAGACGAAGAAAAGACGAAGAAAGGAGCAGTGGATATAAAGGGAATATAAGATTAAAAAGATATTTGTTTTGTTACAAAATATAAATAATATGAAAAAGATTGTTTTGTTGCTGAATATATTGGTTCTTTCCGTGGCACTCCAAGCCGCTACAAAGGATATTGTTCATATCGATTTCGAGAACGGCTTGCCTACAGGCTGGACGCAGGAATATGTCCGTCTGCCACTGGATGGCACTACCGACCCCGCGACATTCTCGTGGTATGTGGAGAGTGGCGACGACCTGCAACACCCCGCAGGCTGCGTATCAGGCAACCATCGTCTGGCTGCCCGCAACACACGCCGGCAGGAGATGCGTTTCGTGACGCGTTTCGTCTCCCCCGTGATGAACCTGCTCGATGCTTTTCAGCCGCAACTCACTTTCTCACACGCCGAACCGCAAAAGAACGGCTACAGCGATACGCTGAAAATCTATTATCGCACCTCTGCTTCCGACTATTGGCACCTGTTTTCCACGGCTACCTACCAACGCAATGCGATATGGAAACAGGAGACCCTGCAACTCGTCAGTGCCAACACCACCTACCAGATTGCTTTCGAGATTACGGAAAATATGGGCTACGGTGTCCTGCTGGACGACCTCGTTATCCATGCCACCCCCACCTGTCAGGACATCAAGAATCTGCAGGTTACCGATCGTCATGCCCATGATGCACTCGTCAGTTGGGATGCTACGGGTGCATACGATCATTTTGAAGTACTCCTTACCTCTGCCCCTGTTTCCGATTTCGGCAACATTGCCCCCGCTATCGTCTTGCAACACATCACAGACAATGTCTTCAATCCTGAGATTACTCTCACCGGACTCCAACCCGATGTTACCTACTATGTCTATGTGCGTTCCTCCTGCGACGGCAACAACAGCGAATATACCCAATGGGTAGGCACTTCGTTTAAGACACTGACTACTATCTCCCTGCCTTATTCCGAGGACTTTGAAAATACCGTTTCGCTCAACGGCAGCCGTATCTACGGCAAGCCCTCGGGCTGGACGATCGGCAGCGACCTCAACGCCCCCGTGCCCTTTGTCTATAAGGGCAGCAGCCGCAACGAGCGTGCGCCGTATGCGTTGGATTCCACGTTCTATCTCTCCTTTGCGGGCGAGCGCACGGGCGATAATACCCCCATTCCCGCGGGCAACTACGTCTATGCCGCCACGCCCGAGATACTCACGCCCTCGCTACTGGGCGTGGAGATCTCTTTCTGGCTGACTGCCTACGACCGTATTTCGTTGGGCAACTCCCGCTATGCCGCCGGGTTGTTGGTGGGTGTGATGACCGACCCGACCGATTTCAGTACGTTCCGTGCCGTCGATACCGTGCGGGTGGAAACCGCCTATATGTTCAAGCGTGTATCGGTTTCATTGGCAGAGTATTTCGGTACGGGCAAATTTATTGCTTTTGTCTCCCGTGCCACCGAGCAGAACGCGATTTATATAGACAATGTGGAGATTAGTCTCCCCGCGGCTACCACCCCGACGCATATCCGTTGTACGGACGTAACCTCGCAGGGCTTTACGCTCTCTGCCGATATCCACGATGCCGACTCGTGGGAGTACCGCATTGCCACCTCCTATCGCCGTGACGGCAACGTACCCGAATCGGATATTCTCTATTCGGCGCAGGGAATCACATCGCCCTCGGCTGCGGTGTACAAGACCGACGGACTTTTTGCTGGCAAAACTTTGTACATCTACACGCGTGCTACCCGGTTAGAACAACCCTCTCCTTGGTCGTTCCCCGTTACCTTGCGCGTGCCTACCGCTATGCCCGCTGTTACGGAGCAGACCTCCTATACCGAGAGTTTCGAGCCTGCTTCGGGCGAAATCCTGCTCTCTACGCTGGCGCAGGAACTCCGCCTGTCGGGGCAGCCGTTGGGTGCCGCATCGGTTTTCTATCCGCTGACGAGTATCAGCCCCGCTTTCAATGCATATCCGCGTATCAGTTCCGCCGCCCCAAATGCGGTCGGTTCGCATGTCCTGCTTTGCGGGACGGATACATGGTTTGTGCTCCCCGAAGCAACCACCGACTTGAAGCAACTGAAAATGGTCTTCAGCCACGCGACTGCCAACAATGCCTCCACGGGCAAATTATCGGTAGGCGTAATGACCGATCCGTATGACTTGACCACTTTCACTCCCCTTGCCGCCTTTACGGCTTCTTCGCCCGTCTATAACCGCTGTCTGGTCGCTTTCGACTCCTACGACGGTGCGGGCAGGTTTATCGCCTTCCGTTCCGACGATTCCCATACCGACGGGGGCAGTATCAACCTCATTGACGAGGTGGTAGTGTCGCTCTTGAGCGACTGCCGCGAGGCAAGCAATATCGAGGTGGACGTCCACGCCCGCAATGCAGACATCCGTTGGAATGCGGGCGGTATGAGTGCATGGAAAGTGGGTATCAGCCAAACCCGCTCGATGGCGCAGGCGCGCTATCAGGTGGTTACCTCTCCTGCCGTGCGCTTCAACGACTTGTTGCCGCAAACGCCCTACTATTTCACCATTCAGACCATTTGCGGCACCGACACCCTCGCCTCCAACGATGTAACCTATAGTTTCACCACCCCGCAAGGGCTGCCTATCGAGGAGCGTTTCCTTTATTCGTCCGTTCCCGACGGCTGGCACCGTGCCACGGCGAAGGCGGCGGATATTTTCTCGGGCGGGAAATTCACCGATACGGAATACTACCTCGGCTGGTCAATCACCAACGACGGCAAATATATCCTTTCGCCGATGTCTGGCTTTGCCGCGCGGGCGTATATCTCGGGCTACGACTATTATTACTGGCTTTTGAGCCCGCTTTGGTATATTGATGCCGAAGCCGGTCAGACGGTGGAACTGACTTTCGATCTGGCGTTGGTTTCCTCTTCGGGCAACGATGCTGCAGGCGCCAATGACAAGTTTATGGTTGCCGTGAGCGACGATGCGGGCAGAACGTGGAGTGCCGCCAATACCACCATTTGGAGCAACGACGGCAACGGACACCACAGCCTCAACAACGATTTGCGCTGGGGCGAATCGCAGTCCGTCTCGCTGGATTTTACTCCGTATGTGGGCAAGACCGTCCAAGTCGGTTTCTATGCCGAATCGTCCGCTACCAATGCCTCTACGGCGGTCATTATCGACAATATCAGTCTGCGTGTGCAAGACCCGCAGTGCGGCGGTCTGTCTTCGCTGCGTGCGGCGGCGAATGCGGACAACAGCGTTACTGTCTCATGGCTGCGCGGGGGCTTCAATCCCAAGCCTGCGATTATCCAAGTCAGTGCCACGCCCGATTTCGCCGCTTTGCTTTTCTCCGATACCATTGCCGCCAACAGCGTACAGGTACCCGCTTTGGAGGCGGCTACCACCTATTATGTGCGCGGGCGTCAGGCATGCCAGAACGATTTGGAGTGGACGGTAGTGCCGTTCCATACCCAGTGCGAAGCCGTACAGCCCGCGTCCTGGTACGAGACATTCAGCGATGTGGCTTCCGCCCTTTGCTGGACTACGGGCTTTATCTCCGAGTTGGGGCAGGGGACTGCGCCTATGCGTATCGTGAACGAGCCTTTCGGCGCGGTTTTGGAGATAACCAAACCCTCTGCCGCCGCCAACGAGTCCGACGGAGCGTATGCCATTTCGCCCGAGTTCCTGGTGGGCAACGACATCAATACCTACCAACTCGTTTTCTCGGCGGCCACCTACTCCCAAGATGCCGACAACGTACACCGTCTATCTGTGGGTATCGTTTCAGACCCTACAGATCCCGGCTATACGTTTACCCCGCTTTCCGAGATAGTTCTCCCGTACTCTGCTGATTCTGCTGCTATGCGCACATATGTTGTCAGTTTTGAGAATTACACGGGCGACATCGACGGTAATTTCGGACACTACGTTATGTTCCTCTCCGAGGCGGGTAGCGACTCTACCAACTATATCTATATTGATAATATATTTATTGAGCCTATCCGCCATTGTCTTCAAATTTTCGATATGGATGCCGACTCTACTTTTGTAGATGGTGCCGTATTGAATTGGACGGGCAACGCTTCGCAGTACGAATTGATTATTTCGTCCGTTCCTGTCCGCCCCGATACAATTACCACGGCTCTTGTGCATACCACTATAGGCACCAACACATACACAGTTACGGGTTTGCAGCCTTCCACCCTCTATTATGCCTATATTCGCGGGCTTTGTTCCGACGGCGAGAGCAGCCGTTGGTCGTCGGCTTCCACCTTTACCACCACGCTCGGCTGCCCGTTCCTGGAGCCTTTTGCTGCCGCCAGTCTGACCGACGGTATATGGGAGACCGGCTCTGCCGCATGGAAAAAGGATTCGATTACCCGCGCCGAAATGAGTACCGCTACCGGCTGGACGATAGAACACTATGTCAAGGACGGCATTACGGGCATTGAAGCCTACCACCCCGAGTTCTCTTGGATCAGCAAGAGCAATGTATGGCTGATTTCGCCCTCTATTGATTTATCGAAGACCGTGCCGGGTGTCGTGACCCTGTCCGCCAATGTTGCCTTGAGCGCCAACCGCAACTTTGGCGCGGCGGAACTGCCCCAGTCTGCTACTGTCGACCGCTTGGGTGTATGTATATCCACCGACAACGGCAATACGTGGAGCAAAAGTAATGCCGTCTTCTGGGCGTGCGACAGCACGGGTGATCATTACTACAACCGCTTGGGGCTTGAGGCGCGGAAGATTACGGCGGATATATCGCGTTTTATCGGTCAGCCGATACGTATGGCGTTCTATCTGGAGACCGACGGAACGAGCAACCGCATGTATATTGACTCCGTGCAACTTGCGTGGGAAGAAGCAGTTTGTATCGGTGTCCGTAATCTGCAGTTTACTGCCCTTTCCGACACCACGGCGCACGCCTCTTGGGTGGTCTATGGCTCGCCTGACGAGGTTAATGTCGAATTATCGGAATATGCGGACTTCATCCCCGTTCTCCGTCAGTTCGCTACTACGGACACCGCCTGTGATTTCAGCGGTCTGCAAGCGGGCAAGACCTACTACCTGCGTGTTACGCAGGCGGGGTGCACCGCGGCTGTTACCCGATCGTTGGTTATGCCCTATGTTGCCCCCTATACCGAGACCTTTGCAGGCGAAGCCTTGCCCGCCGATTGGTCGCTGTACCAGGGTTCGGCAGCCGATGCCTTTGCAGGGACACTCCCTGTGCCTGTCTCCTATTCGTCTTTCGGTTGGAGGGTTTCCACCAAGTCCGACGGGCTTCCCGCCAACCACCTGACAGGCGAACTCTCCAATATTACCGCCAACAGCATCCACCAGTGGATTGTCTCGCCCGAGGTGGGGATTAAGGCGGAAGATACAGATATTGTGCTTTCTTTCAACCTTGCTCTTACCAAACACGGCAAGGACAGTGCCGCCACCGATACCGACGATCAGGAGTTCCGTGTGCTGCTGTCCACAGATAACGGGGTTTCGTGGAAAAGTGCCGATTCGTGGCTCTTTGCCAATACCACAGGGGCGTATCGCACTCTGTCCAGCCTGTCGTCCAAGGGCGAATATATCGAATTGGATTTGAGCCTCTACGCGGGGCAACGCGTACGCATTGCGTTCTACAAAACGGCTACCCGTCAGGACAACACCTGCGATGTGCATATCGCCAATGTGCGTATCGCTATGCCGTGTGCCACCCCGACCGATCTCTCTGTTTCCGATATTACCTTTACGGGTGCCGTCCTTTTGTGGAAAGGCGAGGCAACCAACCCGACTATTGTCGAATATGCTGCTACCGCCGATTTCCTACGCCCGTGGCGTGATACCGTTGTCTCGGGGCTGACACATACGCTCACCAATCTGCAACAGGGTACCGCTTACTATGTACGTGTATGGCAACTCTGCCCCGGCAACCAAACGAGCGACTACAGCAATACGCTGGCGCTCACGACTACCTACGGTCTGCCTTATGTCGAGCCTTTTACCACATTGAGCGACTGGAGTCGCTACACAATGCCTATCGCATATCCCGTTACCGATTCGCTGCCTATACCCGCTACCGCCACATCTTCCAAATGGAACGTTACCACCAACACCACGGTGCTGAATACCCCGCATATCTATAGTACGTACGACAAGAATAACACCCAGTGGCTTGTTTCCCCCGTGATAGACCTCACCGCTACCCATCCCGCGGAAACTGTGGTCTTGCAATGGGATATGGCGCTGACCACCTCGCCTACAGCGAATCGCAAGCCTACCGCTGCCAATACCGCAGCCAACCAGTTCAATGTGCTGGTCAGCACCGACGAGGGGGCAACGTGGTCGGAAACCAACCGCTGGATATGGTCGGCTGCCGATACTGCCTTTGCCAAGTATGCCGATATTCCGACCTCGCGCCAAACTTATTCGCTGGATTTTTCCCGCTTTGCAGGGCAGAAGATACGTATCGCCTTTGTGCATAATGCCGTCATGTCGGTTTGCCTCCACGTAAGCAACCTGTATCTTACCGCAGGCGGAACCACCTGTTTCGGCGTACAGAATATCGAAATCAACCGCGTGGATACGGCGGCGCAACTGACGCTTGTTCCTGCCGACCAAGCCGCACGCTGGGAAGTGGCGTACGGTGTGTATGGCACGGCGTTGCAGGATATGCCGCATATCCTGACGGATAATGTCGATGTTACGCTCCACAACCTGTCTTTGAGTACACTTTATCAGGTCTATGCCCGCTCTATCTGCGCCGAGGGCGATACCTCCGCGTGGTGCGAGCCGCTGTCGCTGCAAATGCCGCAGGGCGTGCCTTATACTATTCCTTTCGACAGCACCTTGGGCGGCTGGCAGTCCTATACGGGCAACCCCGCCGATGTCTTCGCGGGTACGGCAACGCTCAAGGCGAATACGCTCGGTCTGGGGTGGAAAGCCGCTGACGGCGCAAATGCTTTCGGACACAACCATATCCTGTGTGATAACAGTTACCAGTACGCTTTCTGGCTGGTATCGCCGGTGATCAATTTGATGTCGCAGCGTGGCGACAAGGAACTCTATTTCGGTATTGATTTGGCGCTTACGCAGACCTACAATGCCGACAAAAAGAACGACCCTGCAGCCGCGCCGACCGACACGCGCCGCAATGCGTTCTATATAGCCGTTTCGCAGGACGAGGGGGCTACGTGGAGCAAAGCCGATGCCGTTGTATGGGGCGAGAACACCGCCGATGCGGACTACCTCTATTCCGCTATTCCGAATGGGCGTGGGCTGCGCTACTACATCAACCTGACCCGCTATGCAGGCAAGGCAATCCGTATCGCGCTTGTCGAAGACAAGAGCGGTACGACGGCATACACCTTTGTGCCGACCACTATCCACGCCGCCAATGCCGAGTTGGAGGAGTACAATCAACCCTGTTTCGGTGCAGCGGATGTGCAGTTTGTCGCCGACGGTGCTTCCGTACAATGCACCATTGTGCCTAATGATACGGCGCATGCATGGCAGTACGCTTACGGCGAAAGCGGTTTCAATCCCGCTGAGGCTACGGCGTACAACACTACCGAAAAGACCTTCCGCCTCGACGGCTTGCGTATGGGTACCGCCTACGATGTGTATGTGCGTTCCGTCTGCGGCGCAGGCGATACGTCCATTTGGACGGGGGCTTTCTCCTTCCGTACCGAATACGGCGTGCCGTTTGCCCACGCGATGACTTGGGCGGACGACAACTTGGGTGACGGCTGGAGCCGTTGGGAATACAGTCTGGGTACTCTGCGTCCGCAGACCGACAATGTGGGGTGGAAAACCTATAATGCGGCGGATAAGGTGTTTGCCAAGCCGCACACGTATATAGAACTTTGGGAGACCGCAGCCGTCAATAGCGGCTATCATCCGCGCTATGCGCTGGTTACGCCGATGCTCAATTTCAGCAGCCTCTCTTCGGAGACTGTTGAACTGAGTTTCGACCTCGCCCTTACTGCTACCGACGGCATCAAAGCCCCCGATACGCAACACCGCTCGGGGCAGCAGTTCAAAGTGGTCGTTTCTGACGACGAAGGGGCTACATGGCAGGATCTTGCCGTCTGGAACGAGACGGCAACCGCCGACTATTCCTATGCGGGTATTCCCCATACGGGCGGACGCTACACGCTCGATCTCACCGCCTTTGTGCATAAGAAGATCTATGTCGGTTTCTATGCCGAGTGCCGCGACAGCAACGGCAATGCGCAACTGCATATCAAGGACGTGCTGATTGATACGCTCTCGTCCGCCGAATGTATGCCTGTCAAGAGTATGGTCGTCAAAGAGACCACCTACCACACCGCTTTGGTGGAGTTCCATTCCTCTAGCCTCAAACAGGCACTGCAAATTGAGTATATCTGTCTGCCTGCGGGAGCGCATTTCTCGGACGCTACCGCGCAGAAAGCCGATACCAATGTCGTGCTGCTGACAGGGTTGGATGCCAATGCCGGTTATGAGGTCTATGCCCGCCTGCAATGTGCCGACAGCACGTGGACGGACTGGTCGCTGCCTTTCGGGTTTACCACGATAGCGTGTGCCGCGGTGGAACAGGTTTCGGTCGAGACGTTTACGCTCCACAAGATAGACCTCGTGCTGAATGATGCGGACGAAGACCCTGCTTTCCGATACCAAGCCTACATCACCGACCATAACGGTGTCTTGGTACCGGACGATGCGGAGACCTCCGATACCCGCCGACTGACCATTACCCGCGAGTTCGCTTCGGCGGCATACTACGATGTCTATGCACGCAAGATCTGCCAGCCAGGCGATACCTCCGAGTGGTCGGGACCTTTCCTTGTGCGGGCGCCGTATGCCGTGCCGTTCTACGAGTCCACCCGTTGGGCGGACGATCTGCCCGACAGCACGTGGACGCGCTATACGGGCAAGTTGGACAACCTCTATCTGCAGACCTCCAACTATTCGGGCTGGAAAGTCGGCAAGCCGGGCTGGGTGTTCCCCGAGCGGCACGCCTATATCTATACCAATGTGTATAGTACCCTGCTGGAGTCCCCGCTTATCGACCTGACCAATATCGCCAAGGGCACGCCCGTTACCCTTTCTTTCGATATGGCACTTACCGCCTCTTACGGAGCCGCAGAGGGCATCAATCCAAAGCCCTCCAACTATCGGAACCAATCTTTCTCCGTCTTGGTTTCCACCGACGGCAAATGGTCTGAAAAGAAAGGTTGGACATGGCGCGACAATGGTGGCAAATACAAATACAGCGACATTGCCGTAGATGGCGACACCTACGAACTGGACCTTTCGGCGTATGCCGGACAGGCATTCCACATCGGTTTCTACTCTTGTTTGGATACCACAGGCGGTGGAGAGAACTATCTTCACCTGCAAAACATCTCGTTGGATACCGTACCCATTGCTTCCTGCCGCGGACTGAAAGACGTGCAGGTGGGCAACGTGTCCTCCTATAATGCCCGCGTAACATACCGTACCAAGAGCAACAACGCCCCGCTGTCGGCAGAGATTGAGGTGTCCGCCGATCCGTATTTCGAGGATATTGTCCTCAGCGATACGATTCGCGATACCGATACCTACACGGTGAACAACCTTGCCCCCACCACTACTTACTACCTGCGTTTGCGTCAGTTATGTGCGGATGGCGGAGTATCGGCATGGACGATTCCCGTCTCTTTTACCACAGCATACAATCTGCGTTACCAAGAGGATTTTGAAAACGTGAAACGCTTCAATAGCGATTGGGCTATCTACAAGTCTCTTGCTGCCAATATATTCAATGGCGAGACACTCAACCCCATTGGTTTCAACGGCACTTGGGCACGTGATACTGCCAACCATATCTGCTTCAACGATGCCCATCTGATGATTCGTATGGGAACGTCCGACTATGGTTGGGTGGTATCTCCGGGCATTGACCTGACGCAAGAAAACGGCAATGTATTATTAGGCTTTGATGCTGCTGTCTCTGCCGGAAGTTACAAAGAACCTATACCGGAACCTGCCGATCTGGATTCTATGCAGTACTTTATGGTTGCGGTCTCGGATGATGATGGTGCTACATGGCAGCGCAACAACGTAACCATTTGGTCGAACGACCCGAATATAGTGGCGGATTATCCGCTCACTACCTTGCAGATGCAACCGCGCCGTTTCCTTATCGACCTCAGTCGCTACAAAGGCAATGTTGTACGTATCGCTTTCTATGCCGAGAAACTGAAAGGTTCTAACTACAACTACTACATGGTGGATAATATCGACATCAATCGCGCCACCCTGCATACCTATACCGATACCATCTGCCAAGGCGACGACTATGGCAACCATGGCATTGAGTACGCTGCCGAACAATTGACCATCGGCAGAAACCAATACCGTATTGTGGCGGATGATATGAGCGAAGTTACCGACCTGACCATTGTGGTCAATCCTATCTATACCACCCGCTATACGGGTACGGTCTGCGAGGGCGAACGCTTCAGCGGATATGGTTTCGATGTGGTAGGACAGACCTCCACCACCTATCGCCGCTTTGTCGCCAACGAGAACAAATGCGATAGTATTTACCTTCTCGATCTCTCGGTCATCCCTACCCGACATGTGGAGGTATTTGATAGTATCTGTGCCGGCGGACAATTTGTCCTCAACGGACAGATCTATCGTTACAACTCCATTGCCTACGATACACTCAGTTCACAGGTCAGCGGGTGTGATAGCATCACTATGCACTATATCATCTTTACCGAAGAGAAGACTCTGCATACCGACATCACACGGGCTATCTGCCAAGGCGAGTGGTACTCCGACGGGTGGTTTACGCAGAACAAAGCGGGCTACTACCGCAAAACCGATACCTCCGCCCAAGGTTGCGACTCTACGGTTACGCTCCACCTGTTTGTTGCAGACGAAAGCGGATATATATACGACTCGGTTTATATGAACCAACTGCCCTATATCTATGATGGCAGAGTGTTGCTTGAGGAAAATACTGCAGACGGCTACTATGAGTTCCCTGTCGAGAGTGCCGCCGGTATATGCACTATCACCCTTCGGGTGCATGTTATGCTTCCTACGGGCATAGAGCAGACTTCGGCTGAGAGTATCACCATCGCGCCTAATCCCGTGCGCGTAGGCGAACAGGTACATATCCTGACGGATACAGACATCACAGACGAGTTTGAAGCCGCTGTGTATAACGCCACGGGGCAGTTGGTTTATCGCATAGACCAGCCGGCAACCACCCTTCCCGCGCTGCCTACTGCCGGTATCTATACGCTCCGTCTCCGTACCCGCCTGGGGTCCTTCCAAACCAAACTCCTGGTGCAATAATCAGAAAAACAGGTCTTGCTATTGCCCCCGCATGTTTCATACTTACGGGGGCATTTCGTTCCCGCCGCAGCGTATGGGTCTTATCCGCCCTATTTGCCTTATCCGTCTTATTGCTGTCTCCATGGTTTTTGTCTCCGCCGCAGCCGTATTCTTCTATCTTTTACCATACCTTTACGAGAGATACACGAAGGATACACGAGAGATACACGAAGGATAATGCTGTTTTTGCCTGACGTTTACCTGGCACTTGCCTTATTGCAACACGACCGTTTTTTAACAAAATCCACAAAAATACATTTATATTTGTATATTCCGCCTAAATTTTATACCTTTGCAAACGGAATGAACTAAAAAGGACTACAAGTGTGCGGTCCGAAATTCCACTACATAATTCTATAGCGTTTGCTATTTGTTCGTAACATGCCTTGAAACCTGAGAAATTTCAAATATGTGGTTACGGTGACAAATACCGAACGCCTGTGCGGTAGCATAGGTGTTTCTTGTTTGTAATCACAGGTAATCTCAGGACCTCAAGGCATAGATAGGAAATATCTATGCTTTTTTTGTGTACTATCAGGTTGTCTATCTCAGGAAAAAAGCAAAGAAACTATAAGAAAAAAAACGGTGAAACGCAAAAGGACTAAAAAGGACTTTGTGTACCTTGGATTAAACCTTTACCTTTGCATTCGAAACTGCAAATGAAACACACAAACGACATATCGCAGGCAATCGGCCGTTTTAAGCACAATCTGGGGCGCGTCTTTGATGACAATCTGCATACCAAGCAATGGCAAAACATGGTGGATTATGCCATCATCGGTTTGATTCTGCTCTCTACGTTGGAGGTTTTTCTCTCCACCTATGACAATATCGTCACCCGGTTTGGTACCTGGCTAAGGGTCATCGACTATTTCACCACCATTGTTTTCACTATCGAAGTAACGCTCCGTATCTGGGCGGCAGACGAGATTTCGCCCAAATACAAAGGTTTTTGGGGACGTATCCGCTATTGCTGTTCGTTCTACGGACTGATAGACCTCCTTTCCACCTACCCTTTCTACCTGCATTTCTTCCTACCCGTCCCGTATCTGGCACTCAAGGTGCTGCGTATTGCCCGCTTGCTGCGTATATTCCGCTATGTCAAGGCCTTCAACATCCTGAGCCGTGCCCTGCGATCCAAGAAAAACGAGATGGTCGTATCGCTTGAGTTCTTGTGTATTATCACCGTCATCTTGTCGTTTATCCTGTTCTTTGTGGAGCATGAAGCGCAACCGGATGTCTATGCCAACGGATGGACTTCCGTCCTATGGGCTTTTGCACAATACATCGGTGACCCCGGCAATTTCGCCGACACGCCACCCATCACATTTTGCGGACGTATCATCGCTTGTATCATCGGTATCTTGGGTATCGCCATCTTTGCAGTGCCCGCTGGATTGGTGGCATCTGCTTTCTCGGAAGTAATGGAGAAAGACGAGAAAAAGGAAAAGATTGCTGCTTGGGCAAATACACTCCACTTTGCCTTCGAGCGGAAAATGGATCGCCCGACGGGGGTTCAAGTTGTCCCAAAATATGCCTCTATTGTTGAGATACAAGCACGGTTGGGACTCAAAGAAGACGAGATATTGGATGCCGTAGCCGCTTCCGATGATTTCCGCCTCATCAACCTCTCCGCCACACGCCCCACCGAGGAGCACCCCGAAGACCAACTGGCAGTGGAACATTTTGCCATCAACACCTGCTACGGGCAGTGTATCGACCGCGGTTCGCGCATCACCATTTTCTCGCCGAGCAATATCATTGATCCTATGGTCGGTTGGTGGGCGTACTATCTGGCTAAGATAGGCGGCTTCAATTTCGTCAGCCGCGAGTTGGGGGAATCGCGTCCATACCGCTCGTTCTTTACCTACAATCCCGACACTGCAGATGCCGCACAAAAGGCTTGTATGGCAGACCTCAACCGCTTGGCAGACTGCGAAGATAAATGGGTTATATCTATCCTCGCTGCAAGCGGAGCATTGGAACCCGACTATCCTACGCAATTTCATTTCTCCTATGGAGGCAAAAAAGGCGACGAGACATACTCCGACCCGAACATCACCCTCCACGACATACCGCTTTTTGATGCATTCTATTCCGAGTTCGCACAACGGATGGAGCAGACATACCACCTGCATACCGACCGACAGCGTTACCACAACAACGCCGCCAATGCCTATTTTGCACGCCATTTAGCACATAGCCCGAATGCTTTCGTCTTGCGAGTGGCATGGAGTATCATGGCTTGGGACAACCGCAGTATACTGATAGCGCAGGAGGTGGCAACTATGCTTAACCGGCATATTGAGCAGCGCGATACGCCTACTGACCCCGAACTGAAAACCAAAAACATCGGCTACGCCGACTATACACGATAGGAGTAACCTGAAAAGCCTGTAAATGAGTAAGGAAAACAACTAAAACACACATACCATGAGTTTAGAGTATTACAAAAAACAGATGGTGGACTTGCGTGCCCGCCTCGCAAAAGAAAAAGAAGCCAAAAAACGCGACAACGAGTATTATGCCGATTTGGTCAAACGCTCCTCTACACCGAATAGCAAGGCTTCCTATCGAAAGGCAAAAATCGACCATGCCGCCTCGCATGACCGCAACATCGAGAGTATCAAACGGCAGATAGAATCCTGCAAGGACAGTATTGCCCGCGAGCGCAAGAGATAATGATATAATAATATAAGGAGAAATCATTATGAAAGGACTTTCTTTTTCTCTCAAACGTGCCGTAGGT
>SAMEA104315435__coassemble_831_pt1 | contig 17658 bp, 15 predicted proteins | sample SAMEA104315435__metabat2_high_PE_041 | metagenome-assembled genome bin SAMEA104315435 (sample SAMEA104315435) | gut metagenome | biome: Monkey gut; feature: monkey-associated habitat; material: faeces | place: China | collected 2013
CGCAGACGCCTGCTATCGAACTGGCAACCAAGATATTAGAGTACCATTTCGAGGCTTTTTCGAAGCACCATTTTGATAAGGTGATACAGCGTCTCGGCGTAAGCGAACCACAATTTAAGGATGCGGTGAACGAGATTTTGCGTCTCAACCAAAAGCCCGCCAATGCCTTTTCGGGGACGGCATACGACACCCAGCGTACCACTATCATTCCCGATTTTTACATTGAGAATCGCGACGGAGAACTGATTCTAACTCTCAATACGGGCGATATACCCGAATTGCACGTGAGCCGTGAGTACAGCGATATGCTCGATCAGTACTCCAAGGGCAAGCAGACGACGGAGACCAAAGAGGCAATGCGTTTTATTCGTAATAAACTGGACTCCGCACGTTGGTTTATCGATGCCATTCGCCAGCGCAATGAGACGCTCACACGCACAATGACAGCAATCATGCAGTTTCAGCACGATTTCTTTATGGAGGGCGACGAGACCTGTCTCAGACCGATGATTCTGCAAGACATTGCCGACCGCACGGGCTATGATGTGAGTACAATCTCGCGTGTGAGCAACAGCAAGTATGTGCAGACCCAGTTTGGTATCTATCCGCTCAAATACTTCTTTTCCGAGTCGATGACCAATACCAAAGGCGAGGAGGTATCCACGCGGGAGATTAAGCATATCCTTCTGGAAATCATTGATAAAGAGGACAAAAAAGAACCGCTCAACGATGACCGTTTGGTGGAGATGTTGGGTGAACACGGCTACAAGATAGCCCGCCGCACCATAGCCAAATACCGTGAGCAACTCGGTATTCCGGTGGCTCGTCTGCGCCGTTCCGTAATGCAATGAAACAACTGCTGAACATATTATCCAAGGGGTTGAGCATATTGCTCTATCCGTTGTTTATTCCTACCTACGGGATGGTGTTTTTCTGTGCCGCTTTCTCGGTACATTTCCTGCCTTTGCCTGCGGTCTATTGGTGGGTGAGTGTTGTCGGGACATTGGTGCTGACTTGTATCATTCCGCTGACTGCTATTCTGCTGCTCATACGCCGCGGTAGTGTGAGCGACCTCTATATTGCCCGCTCCGCCCAGCGCACCACTCCCTATATATACACCGTCTGCTGTTTTGTTTTTTGGTGCTATTTTATGTTCAGTGCCCTCAAGGTGCCGCCCTATCTTTTGCTGACGGCTGTCGGTGCCACCATTGCGCTCATTTTGGTAACGATTATCAACCATTGGTGGAAAATATCGGCGCATTTGAGCAGTCTGGGCGGACTGATAGGCGGCGTGATGAGTTTTTGCCTATGTACGGGTATTATGCCGTCTATGTGGCTTGTAATCTGTATGTTTGTATTGGCTTTGTTGTTGATGTATGCCCGTCTGTATCTCAATGCGCATACCTCATTGCAGGTTGTTTGCGGGTTCCTGCTCGGGTTGCTGTTTACATTTCTTCCTAATCTGATTTACTGCTATGCGCAATAGGTTTTGTATGTTGTTGGCAGCCGTTCTGTCGGCGGTTTCTGCCTTTGCGGGGCAGTATCTGAGCGAGCAGTCGCGTATCTCGCTGCTCACTTGCGCTCCGGGGAGTGAGTTGTATGCCCGCTATGGGCATACCGCTTTGCGTGTGCAGGACACAGCCAACCAATTGGATGTGGTATTCAACTATGGTATCTTCGATTTTAATACCGACCATTTCTATTGGAAGTTTGTGCGTGGTGAGACCTACTACCAACTCGGTATAGAGTCCGCCGATGCATTCTTTTTCGGCTATGCCTACAACCGGCGTCCGGTTTATGAGCAGGTGCTCAATCTGACATTGCCGCAACGCCAATTGCTGTTCGAAGCATTGGTCGTCAACTATGAGCCGCAGAACCGATATTATCTCTATAATTTTGTGTTCGACAACTGTGCCACACGTCCGTATAAACTGATCAAGCAGGTGCTCGGCGACAGTATTACCTCTACATATACAGGTGCAGAAGGGCAGACCTATCGCGATTTTCTGCGCCGATACACCCGCCCTGCTTCGTGGGCAAATTTTGGTATCAACCTCCTTTTTGGCAGGCGTGCCGATCAATCTATGCACGGCGAACAACGCCTCTTTTTGCCAGAGGAACTGATGTTCTTTATGGCGGGAGCCCGTTTGTCGGATGGTACTCCGTTGGTGCAATCCGGTGATATTCAGCCTTTTGGAATACAACCTGTACCTTGGTATGCTACATGGTACTTGGGTATTGCTCTCTTGGCGCTTGCCCTTGTGGCCGTCAGTCTATGGGACAGACATCGCGGCAAATGGTCGTGGTGGGTCGAGGTGGTGATGGGTATTGTCTATCTCGCTTTGCTGCTCATCGTTGGTTTTCTCACGTTTTTTTCTATTCATCCGCTGGTCGGTTTCGGCTGGCGACTGCTCATTATTCCTGCTATTCATCTATGCGCACGACTCATCTATATCATACGTTAATCGCTATTCTCTTTCCTTGTCTGCTTTCGGCTGCGCCTCGTTTGACGGTGGTGGCGGTGGTGGACGGAATGACAGGGCAGAACCTTGCCTTGCTTCGTCCCTATTGGGCTAAAGGTGGTTTGAGAACCCTCAGCGAAGAGGCGTTTCAAACGTCCGTTTCGTTCCCGCACGTCGTCTATGGCGGCAATGAGACTACCGCAACCTATGTGACCGGCACCACGCCGATGGAGCATGGCTATGCGATGGATTATTACTATTCCCGTCGCGACCGTATGCCGCATATCTTGCTGGAGGACAACCAAGTCCAGGGGATTGGCACGTCGCGTCAACTCTCGCCGCGTGCTTTACTCTCGCCTACCATCGCCGACGAGATGCGTATGTTGCATGGCGCACAATCAAAAATATACGCTATTGGTATTCACCCCGAGACCACCATTCTCTTGGCGGGGCATGCGGCAAATGCTTGCTGCTGGATAGATGCCGACGAGCAACATTGGGCAACCTCCTCTTTCTATCCCGAAGGACTGCCGTCTGCGGCGGATCAGCAGAATATCAGCGGGCGTTTCGGCGAACTGGCGGCACGCTGGTGGACACCTCGAATGGATATACCTATGTATATGTATCCTACTGATTCCGAGCGCAAAAAGTCGTTTTCTTATCTCTCGAAAGATATTCTTCGTCAGTCGCCTGTGGCAAATACGCTTGTTATCGAACTGGCACTCGCTTTGCAGAAAAACGTGCAACTCGGTACCGACCCCACGCCGGACCTGCTGATGCTCGAACTCAATACCATTACTCCCAAAGCCACTTCTGACCAAATCCATTCCGCCGAGCAGGAGGATATGTACTTGTGGCTCAATCAGGATTTGGGGTACCTTATGGAGCAACTCGACAAGCGTATCGGACACGACAACTATGAGATTCTCCTCGTCGGGCGTCCCGTCCTCGGTACAAGCAAAGAGGTTATGCTCTCTGCGCAACTCCCTGTGCAACAGTTCAATGTGGACAAAGCAGCAGCCCTCACAAGCACCTATCTGATGGCTATCTACGGACATGAACGTTGGGTGGATGGCGGCTTCGGACACTCTATCTACCTCAATCGCACACTCATCGAGCAGAAACGTCTCTCCTTGGAGACTATCCAGCGTCAGGTGGCGAATTTCCTAATGGATTTCGAGGGCGTGCAACTTGCTTTCCCGCAGGCGGAAGTGCTGACCAACCCTGTCTATATGCAGTCGCTTAACAAACGCTGTGTGGGGGATGTCTATTTTACACTCCAACCCGGGTGGCAACTGATGGCAAATGACAACACTACTATTGACTATATCATTGATAGTCAGCCCACAGCGCCGCTGCTTCTCTGGTCGGGAAGTCTGCGTGCTATGCCTTCGGGCAAATTGTCAGCCACCGATGTCAAGAGTCTGGTCAGTTACTGATACTCCCCGCTCTTTCATCTCCTTTATCTTACCGAATAAAGAGTAGGTGATTAGTAGGTGATTAGTAGGTGATTCAGCATAGTATATGAATATGTTGCAATACTGAAAAGTCGGGTGGATGTCGGGTGGATGTCAGGAGGATAGACCGGAAATGCAGAACCCACTCTGTATATTAATAGTTATTTTTTAATTGCTAATTGAAATATGCTTTTTTACGAAGTCAAAGTGAATTATCAACGCCAAACGGGCGAGGATAATCCGAAGAATGTAAAAGAAACCTACCTCGTGGAGGGACTTAATTGTGCCGATGTCGAGAACCGGCTGATGGAGGACATCAAACCGCTTATTTTCGGCGATTGCGAAACACCGAGTTGCAAGAAAGTACAATTTTATGATTTGATTGAGAATCCGGAGGGCGACCGCTGGTTCAAAGCCCGTGTTGAGATGATTACCGTAGAGGACGATGGAAAGGAGAAACGCAAAGCCGTTAGCATTTTCGTACAGGCAACCACGATTGATGTAGCACTCAACAATCTCCGCAAATACCTCGAGACACTCGATTGTGAGATTGTCTCTATTACCCGTTCTCCCATCCTCGAGGTCTATCGTGCCGTAAACTGATTTATGTCTGTTGCTCAAAATATCGCTGCTATTCGCACCCACATTCCTGCGGGCGTTACATTGCTGTGTGTCAGTAAGTTCCACCCCGCAGAGATGATTGCCGAAGCATACTCGGAAGGGGAACGCGATTTCGGCGAGAGCCATGTGCAGGAACTGGTCAGGAAGCACGACCTCTTGCCCAAAGATATCCGTTGGCACATGATTGGGCATTTGCAGACCAACAAGGTGCGGGCGATAGTGCCCTTTGTGTATCTGATACATAGTGTGGATAGTCAGCACCTTTTGGCGGTTATTCAACGCGAAGCGGCACGTATCAACGTGGTGGTCAATGTCTTGCTCGAGGTACACGTTGCCCGTGAGGAAACCAAGAGCGGTTTCGCGCCCGACGAACTGCAAGCCCTGTTGGATAACGGGGTACTCGCCCAAATGCCCAACATACACGTAGAGGGTATTATGGGTATGGCTACCAACACCGATGATACGGCAGAGATACAACGCTGTTTTGATGCGTTGTCGGCTATCTACCATGCTCATCCAGAGTGGAATACCCTCAGTATGGGTATGAGCGAGGACTATCTACAGGCCATTGCTTCCGGTAGCACTATGGTGCGTATAGGCAGTGCAATCTTCGGCGAAAGACAATACTAAATATAGAACGGAAGAATAATAGAAATATAGAAATTCTATACAGACAGCAAATGAAACAAGGTTTCTTTTTCGATATGGACGGTGTCCTCTTCGATAGTATGCCCAACCATGCCGCAGCGTGGGAAGAGGTGATGTCGCAGCACGGACTGCCTTTTACGGCAGAGGACTGCTACATCAATGAGGGGCGTACCGGTCAGGACGTCATCCGCGAAGCCATACTCAAATATGAGCACCGCGATGCCTCCGACGAGGAGATCTGGTCGATCTATCACGAGAAATCGGCGGCTTTCCAACGCCGTGGCGGGGCAGGACCGATGCGCGGTGTGAGGGACGTATTGGCTTTTCTCCAATCGCAGGGTGCACAAATATGGATTGTTACAGGGTCTGGACAAAAGAGTCTATTTGACAATATCGACTCTCATTTCCCAGGTATATTCTCGCATGAGCGGATGATTACGGCTTTCGATGTTACCTATGGCAAGCCCAATCCCGAGCCGTATCTCAAAGCATGGGAGCGTAGCGGTCTCCCCAAGGACCAATGCTGTGTCGTTGAGAATGCTCCTCTCGGTGTCCGTGCAGGCAAGGCGGCCGGTTTGTACACTATTGCGGTAAACACAGGTCCCCTCGCAGACTCTCTCCTGCGCGATGAGGGAGCCGACCGGGTCTTTCCGGATATGGCTGCTCTGTTGGCTTTTTTGAAATCGGATAATCATTAAACAAAACAATATGAAACGCTCTCTTTTTTTGTTGGCTCTACTGGCTGCTGTTACTCTCTCGGCAGAGGAACAGCGTGGTACGTTTGTCGTCTTTCCCGATGCTAAACCGCAGGGCGCACAATATAAGCCCCAAATGGCTGTTGCACAAGAGAATGTAGGTGCTAATACGGTATCATATCTGGTGCTGAAACTCACCGGTTCTACCGATTACAACACGTTTGACAATACCTCGCGTATCTTGGTCCGTTTCTCGGATGATACCAAGATGACTCTTCACAGGGTAGCGGACGACCCTGTGCAGAAGGAGAAAAGCAATAATGTGGTTAATGGTGCAACACTCTTTTATTACCGTACTTACACCCGTTATCAACTGCCGGAGGACTTCATTACCAAAGTGCAGCAGGGTATCGGTATTGTCAAGGTGCGCATCGTCTTGGCAGAAGGCAATGCCCGGGATTACGACATCGTACCGGCTTATATGCCCAAAATGACGGAACGTCTGAAGAAATCGTGTGAAGAAGCGGTCAATGCCTCTACCAAAGCACAAACAGCCTTGTCTGACGACGATTTCTGATTTTTATTTGGCAGTCTCCTGTTTTTTTTGTACCTTTGCACTCGCATTTATGCAAAAACGTAATTATGCATTACGCATTACGCATTGAATAGTGTTAGGAATAATCATTAACCCGAAATCCGGCAAACGAGCCTTTCGTGCGCAGCGGATATATCTTTGGAAACTTCTGCGCCGGCGTCATGAGCCTTTTACGTACCGTGTAACCAAATATGCGGGGCATGCTATTGAATTAGGTCGTGAGTTGGTGGAAAAAGGATACGATGAGATACTCGTTTTGGGTGGCGATGGTACTCTTTCCGAGACAATCAATGGCATTATGCGTGCCAATATATCCGACGAGCAACGCCGCAAGGTCTGCTTTGGCCTAATGCCGCGCGGCACGGGCAACGACTGGGGACGTTTCTGGGGCTTGAACAAAGACTATAAGAAAGCTTTGGACCGCTTTTTCAACGGCAAGTGCCAACCGTTAGATATAGGGTGTCTTACCTATTGGCGAAACGGTATTGAGCATCACCGCTATTTCGTTAATTCTGTGGGCTTTGGCGTTGACCCGCTTTGCTGTGAATGGGCGGCTACTTTCAAGTATTATATCGGCAGTCATCACGTCAACTATTTCTTTGCTCTCTTGGCGGCTCTTTGTGTGCAGAAGCCTTTTAGAATGCAGTTGGTGGTGGATGGTAAGACCATTGTCAATGATATGCTTTTTACCATGAATATCGGCAATGGTCCTTATTCGGGCGGTGGTATTCGTCAGAATCCTGATGCGGATCCCCGCGATGGAGTATTTCACTCTATATTTGTCAAGAAACCTACTTTCAAACAGGTGATGCAGGCCATACCCAAACTATTCAACGGGCATTTGACCGAGTTGCCGTTTATTCATTCTTTTACGGGGCAGGATATACAAATCATCACTCGCAAGCATGTGATGTTTGAGGCTGATGGTATCCTTGAAAACATTATGGGACCTTGTGAAGTCCATTGTCTCCACAACGCTATGCAAATGCGTGTCTGAAACCGGGGTGTACAAAGGGTATTATTCTATAGTACCATCCAATATACTGAAAGGGGTTGCCTGAGTATCTCAGGCAACCCCTTTCGTTTCGTTGATTCTTTCGATGTTTGCAGCAAGAGAAACATTTTCTCATTTCCGCTTCGGGTTGCGTGGAAACCAACCTTTTTCGACACGCTTTTTTTGTTCAAAGATTTCGAGTATTGACCAATAGCATGAGAATGCGAACACGCCTAACATTGCCGACAGGTAAGTGGTATCCACAAACAGCGACCCCACCGCTGCGAGTGTGCCTACCAAGGCAAATATCCACCAGCAACGTGTACCGAAATAGTACTCTGCTTTTATAACGATGGGGTGAAATAGTCCGATGCATGCAAATGCCGCCAACCCCAAGATGATTCCTTCAAAATTCATATATACGATGTTTAGTGTACAAAGGTACACAAAAAATGTAATGTACGCAACTTTTTCCCACCTTTTCCCCACAAATAGGGATTTCGGACATCTACATCTGCCATTCGCCTGTGCGCATAAAATGGGCAAAATCGTCCATAAACTTGGTTCGCAACGGGCGTATCTCATCCAATGTTACATCGCCCATTATCCACGACCCTACCCAGTATTCTTCGGTGCCGTCCAACAGCAGCGGCAATTCGGCACAATGTGCCGCTTTCAGTTCCGATCCTCGTGGTTCCCAAGTATAGAGATGATATTGCGCTTCTACACCCTGTTTGTTCAGATAGCGTGTGTAGCGTTTAGCGGGAGCGGTGAATACGTAACTCGTTACCATAGGCCACAGCGGTTTCGGTCCGAACATACTGCCGTCGTCTTTTTGGGCGCACACGACCACTTGTTTCGGCCACTTTACCTTGTCTCCATAGCATGGCATCTGCGGCAGTCCCGTCGGGGAGAAGGGTAGGGAGTGCCAAGCCGCCTGATGGGTATGCATATAGTGCAATTGTGCAGCCATCAGCGTATCTGCGCTGCACGTCCATGGGTCTTGTTTACCCAGATAGTTGCGCACGAACTTTGTACGCTGTTTGCCCAAGCATTTCGACGTAGTCAATCCCATCGGTGCCGAGAATATCACCGCACGGTTGATGGGTACACGTGCTGTATCGGCTAAGCAATATACAACGCTTTGTGCGCCTGCAGATTGTCCGGCAAGTGTGATGTTGTCCGCATCACCGCCAAAGCGGCTGATGTTGTTGTGTACCCATCGGAGGGCCGTCAGTTGGTCTTGCAGACCCAAATTGACCGATGCCGAATCGGGCTGATACAGATAGCCGAATATACCCAAACGGTAGGTTACCGTTACCGTCACCACCTGTTCGCGTAGCGCAAACTCTGCCAACTGCGTCGGTACGCGTTCTCCGCCGCCTGCATAATAGTTGCCGCCGTGTATATAGACCAATACCGGCAGGTTGGCTTTCGGGGCGGCATCCAACGGTTTCGGTGAGTTGATGGTCAGCACCAGGCAGTCTTCTGTCAGTGGCGACTCTTCGCCTTCTGCCAATACGATATTTGCCTCGCTGTATTTCTTTGTGCTATCGGCAGGCTGCACGCGCTGATAGCACGCCACGTTGCTGTGGATATAGTCGTCCGCAGGCTCTATGCCATCTGCCAACACGGGTGACCGGAACCGCTCTGCGTAGGCATAGGGGACACCGTGGTAGATATACACTTCCGCATTGTCATTCCGCATACGCAGGCAGTGTGCCAGCGTGTCGGTATGCAGGTTGCCAAAAGAGCCGGCGGCATATATGCCCGGCATTGCGAAACCTGCCATAATCAACAGGAGGGTAAGTTTCTGTTTCATAGCCGTTTGTTTTTATCGGGTGATAGATTGGAGTTTGCAAAACAACTTACAAAGATAGTGCCATTCTTGCAGGGCTACCGCATCAAAACAATTTTATACACTTTATGCGACATTTATAGTGCATAAAGTGTATAAAAGCACCGCATAAAAGGTAATCCTTTTTACGTCCTTTCTACGTCTTTTCTACGTAATTGCTATACAGAGGGCAAGAAACTGAATATTCTGCATATTATTTCTTTCGTGCTGCGTGGTGTATGCGATTTCCTACAAAAAAATAATCCCCTGCTATCGCAGCAGAAGAATTACTTTGCCTTTCGGCTCGTTTGTATAGTGATGAGATTGACTTTTTGTTGTGTGAATGTTTCCTTGTAAATCGAATAGGTTAGCAATGCCCATCGCTATAGTGTAGTCTGTTTATAGTTCTTCGTTCCTCGTTCCTCGTTCTTTGCCGGTTGTTCTTCTTCTTTTGCGCAGGAGACAGCACGCATACGCCGCAGCGCACAATGCCAGCACCCATGTGCCATCCGTCAGAGTGTCGTTGAAACCCGGTTTGTCAACATCGTTTCCTCCTCCGCCGGGTATCCACGGTGGGGAGGTACTCTTGCGGCGTCCCGGTGGTGTGGCTTCGCCTACCTGCCCGAGGTCGTCTGCCGCAAACGGTACATTGTAGTTGCTTTGCATACTGCTCACAGATTGAAACTCGTAGATCGCCGGAGTCGTTTCCGGTACATATATCTGCTGCGGCTGTTCGTCAAACGGACCGTATATCTGCCCTGTTGCAGTCGTGCTTGCCCACAGCAAACCCGTTAGTAGTATTCGGTGTAGTCTGCGCATAGTTATAGTACGATTTTCAGACTGCCGTCTTGGGTTTGAATGATATAGCACCCCGGTGCCAGGCACACTTCCGCAGTTGTCTGTCCGGCGGGGAACGAATGTAGCAATACACCGCCTATTGTATAGATTTTCAGTGCTTTGCCTTGTGTCTGTATGTGCAGTGTGTTGCCGTCAATCGTGTAGGCTACCGCCCCGCCTTCTATTATCGGCACAGCGTTGTCCGTAGGGGTCTCTGCCTTGCGGAAACGGATCATCATCCGTTGTGCCGCGGGGGCGGATTCCTCAGCCTTCGGGCGCAACGTAACGTAGCACTCAAACGGGTGCAACACTTCGCTGTCGTGGTGGATATAGAATGTGTTGTCGTCGTGTAGCAGATATACACTGCTTACGCGCTGGTCTGTCCATGTTGTGTTGCCGTACATCTGTGCCGGTGTAGTGTTGTCTGCTTGTGAGAAAGCGGAGTTTGTAATGTTTTTCGGACTGCTGTTGCTGCAGAATACTATCGTGCGGTCTTGGTAGTAGTCTGACGGGAAACGGATGATGTAGGGGACATTCGCCTCAATGGTTGATGTGTAGTCGAATAGCGGGTATCCGTCTTCATCGTTGCCCACTTGCTTGGCGAGAAAGAAATAACCGCCTTTTGACTCCTCATAGGGTTGCGAGATGTCATATTTGTCGCCGTCGTCGTATGTGCTGACCGATGTAACTTCAAAGGGCAGATAGAGTGTCTCCCACGTGTCGGGCGTGAAGATGCGCGAGTACGTGATGTCGGTTACCTTTCCGCCCGTGTAGCGCGTCAGTCCGTACCCCGTGTTGGGATAGTTGTAGTGGTATATGTTGAGGGGGGTAGGCGGGCAGCCTTCGTCAAAACGATAGGCATATCTGCGCCAGAAAGCGGAACCTCTATATGCACCCCTGCTGCCGCAAGGAATGGCGATACCTGCCGTGACCGGTATGCCGCTGATGGCGGAAACCGTTATTCCGGCGTCGCTCAATTCTACGGCGGGCGGGGTCTGCTTCTGCATTTCCAATGCGGTGACGTATTTCCACTTGTTGTTGTCTGTTCCGAATGCAAAATCGCCTATTGAGTCCACCGAAGCGGGTATTGCCAGCGTGCCGGCAAGCGCGGAGTCGTTGCAGAACGCACGGTTGCCAATCACTCGTATGCCCTCGCTGAGTGTCAGGCTTTGCAGGCGGGTACACGAGCGGAATGCTTTTGTGGCGATATGGCTTACTGAAGAGGGAATGACTAACGAGGTCAGTGTCCCGTTCCCCTCAAAGGCAGACTGACCGATTTCGGTTACTTGCAGGTTCTGCCCGTTATATTCTATGTTTCCGGGAATAGCAAGATTGGCAGGCAGCAGTTCCGGTACATAGCCGGTTACTTTCGCTTTCCCCGCCGTTGTACCCTCGTAAATCAGTGCGCCGATGGTGAAACGGTTGCATAGATCCGTTGCCACCCCCGTATTCAAAAAGTACTGCCAAACGCTATTGGTTTTGTATGTAGTGCCGCTTCCGCAGGGGAGCAGCACTTTTCCTTTGCCCAATCCGTTGAATACCTGTTTCCCTTGCATTGCGGGAGGTGTGGCGGATTGCATCACTACCTTGTCCAATCGAGAGATCCGGTAAAAAGCATAATCGGCTATCGAGTCCACCGTGGCGGGGATAGTCAGTGTCCCGACCAAAGCCGAGTCGTTGCAGAACGCACGGTTTCCGATGACGCGCAGTCCTTCGTTCAGTTGCACCGAGGTCAGTTGCGTACACGAGCGGAAGGCGTAGGCACCTATCGTGCGCATGGAGCGGGGGAATACCACCGAGGTCAGTCTGAGCCCCTTGTTGTTGAATACATTGTCGGCTACGGCATTCACGCTCAGTATCTGCCCGTTATAGGTTACCTCGGCGGGGATAACCAACTCGCCGTCAATCTTGCCGTTTATATAACCGACCACTGCAGCAGTACCTGTGCCATTCGGGCGGTATTGCAGTACGCCGTCGTCGAAATCCTCTTGGCACGGGTCCTCCAATCGGCTGCGGTAGGTTTCCCAGCATACGGCATCCCCATAATATGAAATATGGCTTCCGCAGGGAATAGAGATATTGCCTTTATACCCTGTAAATGTGTTGCATACGCCGTCCGTATTGCTCTCGAGATACACTTTGGGAGAGGCAATCTGTATGTCTGCCAGTTGAAAATTGTAATAGAAAGCGAAATCGCCTATCGAGTCCACCGTCGAGGGAATGGTCAGCGTGCCGGCAAGTGCGGAGTTGTTGCAGAATGCGCGGTTGCCTATCACCTGTAAACCTTCATTGAATTGCACCGAGGTCAGTGCCGTACACGAGCGGAAAGCCCTTGTACCAATCTTTCGCAAAGTGGATGGCAATACCAGCGAGGTGAATGCCACTTCGCTTTCCTCAAAGGCCGAACTGCCTATTTCTATTACGAATAGAGTGCGTCCTGCATACTCTACTTGCTCCGGAATGTTTAATTCTTTGTTATGATGTCCTAAATTACCCCCCCCGAGTGCGTAGCCGAGGACACGGCAGGTAGTAGGACTGATGGCTGCATAGCGCAGTTCCCCTACTTCAAACTCGCTGCATACATCGTTGAGCAGATACATCCGCTGTCCCCAATAGTCGGCGGTTTTGTACAGCGACTGGGTGCCGCATGCTATCTGAAAATCCGGTTGTGGCGCACGGTGGATAAATACCGCTGTACCTGCGCTGCCGTTGCTTGTTATCTCGATAGCGGGTGGAGTCAGGGTCTGTATATCAAAGGTGGTAACTTTATTGCATAGATAGAAAGCATAATCGCCTATCGAATCCACCGTAGAGGGAATCGTTACCGTTCCCACCAGTGCGGAGTCGTTGCAGAACGCACGGTTGCCTAATACGCGCAAGCCCTCCGGCAGGTTTATGGCAGTCAGTGCTGTACACGAGCGGAACCCTCTGGCCCCGATCTCTATGATGGTGTTGGGCAGGCTCAGCGAGGTGATGTCTCCGCAATTGTTAAATCCGTCGGTTGCCACGTGGGTAACCACAAACACATCACCATTATAGTGAATTGTTCCGGGAATATTCAGGATGCCGGCAGGTGCGGATGCCCCCTGGCGGACACTTACGTTATAGGTGCGATCTGCGGTTTTGTTCAAAATTGTATAATCCAAACCATTGTACTGAAACGCCCAACTGACGCCGCATACCATCGCCAATAAAAAATATACAAACAGTCTTTTCATATCTCAATGAATATATTTCGCTATTGGGATATATTTTGTTAATGTATTATTTAGTTTGCTTAAAATAGTGCTATGCGATAGGCTTAAAATGGTTCTGTGATATAGTCTCTTTTGCTACAAAAACAGAACATTTTATTCGCTTAATCTATTCTAAATACTTATTTATCAACTTGTTTTTATCGCTTATTGGATTAGTAAAATACAACACTTGTTATGCTTTGCTAATAAAATGTGCTGCAAAGGTACGCTATTTATACGAATTGTGCAAACAAAATGAAATAAAATTGCTAAAATTTTATTTTACATGTGTGTTGTCTTCGTGTTATATAATGTTTATATTTGTAGTATCTGTTTGATCGGTGCTGTAAATATATATTATAATTACATTGTGTATATTGTCGCCATAGTTCCGTTATCTGCTACGTTGCCTGTATGGTTGATAAAGCCGTTTTCGGTATGCGCTTGCATATATACAAAAAAAATAGTACCTTTGTGCGTTGATTTAATTTGGGAGAAAAGTGTATGTTGCCAATTGATTTTATAGATAGTATGCGTCAGCAGTTGGGGGCGGAGGCGGACGATTTGTTCCGTGCCTTGGAAACAGAGTCTCCAACGAGTATCCGGCTCAATAGCAAGATGGATGTATTGACCTTTGATTGCGACACCGAGGAGGTGCCGTGGCATCTGGATGGCTACTATCTCTCCGTCCGCCCGCAGTTTACGCTCGACCCGCTTTTCCATGCGGGCTGTTACTATGTGCAGGAAGCGGCATCAATGTTTGTGCAACAGGCTCTTGAGCAGTATGTTAGTCGGGATAGTATTGTCTTGGACCTATGTGCGGCACCAGGCGGAAAATCCACGCTTGTCAGCGAATATCTCGGCGACGAGGGATTGTTGTTTGCCAACGAAGTAGTCCGTCAGCGTGTGTTTGTCTTGAGTGAGAATGTGCAGAAATGGGGCAATGGCAATACGGTGGTAACGCATAATATGCCTGCCGAATACGGTGAGCGGTGTGCCAACCTGTTCGATTGTATTTTGGTGGACGCGCCCTGTTCGGGCGAAGGGATGTTCCGTAAGGACCCTGCTGTCCGCGATGAATGGAGTTTGCAAAATGTGAAGATGTGTGCCGATCGCCAACGTACTATATTGACCGATGTGTGGGACGCACTCAAGCCGGGCGGAATACTCATCTATTCCACATGCACGTTCAATAACGAGGAAAACGAAAAGAATGTCCAATGGATGGCGGAGACGCTCGGTGCGGATGTCTTACCTCTGCCCATCGACCCCGCATGGGGTATCTGCGAGGGAACTGTCGGCTACCATTTCTATCCCCATCGCACCAAGAGTGAAGGATTGTATATCTGTGCCTTGTGCAAGCATGAGGCTGCCTTTACCCCCTTTAAGATAAAAGTTCCTAAACGCACAACCGCTACGCCTGTTACTTATGAGAAGGAAATGCGTGCGTGGTTGCAACACCCGGACCATTGGGCAATCCGGCAGAACGATCGTTTTGCAACGGCGTACCCCGCTAAATATAAGGATTTGATTGACTATTTTGCAGCGCAGTTCACCTGTATCTCTACGGGCTTCGGTTTGGGTGAGGAGCGCGGCAAAGGTATCGTTCCGCAGCATGCGCTGAGTATGGCAAAGGACCTCCGCAAGGACGCCTTCCAACAGTTGTCGCTCAATCTTGAGCAAGCCCTTTCTTATCTCCGCACTGAGGCACTCAATCTCGATTTATCACAGTTGCCTATGGGTGTTGTCCTTCTTACGTATGATGACATTCCCCTCGGCTTTGCCAAGAATGTCGGTTCCCGCCTCAACAATCTCTACCCCAACGAATGGCGTATCCGTAAACTATAATATCTTACGCAAAATGACACAAAAAAAAGAGATTGCCCTGCGTAGGACAACCTCCACGAATATAAGCACTATTCGCTTTTAGTGTTCTATCTGCCCGATAATCTCATCCATCTCGCGGATACATTTCTTGTTCTGCAGACTGCCGATGATTCCACCAATCGCACCTCCGACAATCGCACCAACGGCTATACTGATAACGAAAGTGAGGTTATCGGTATGGCGCAAATACAACTCCGTAAAAAACCAAATGAGCCATATCGCAACCATTGAAAAGCCTATCCGTATCCAATTTTTATAGAACTGACGCAGTTGGCGTACTCGTTTGGACACTGTGAGCAGGTCGCCCTGCATAATTTCGCGTTCTTTTACACGGCGGTGCGGAAGCAGTGTTGCCAAAAAGCACACAAGCATCATTAGGGTTGTGCCGCCGATAAACCACCACGAGCAACCAAACCCGTAAAAGATATAGTTGCCGAAGGTTACAACAAACAAGGCACAAATTCCTTCTATCCACACCATTCTGCTCAGCCGCCGTACACGTTGGCGCGTTACCTCACGCAGAAGTCGGTTGTTTATTATCTCTTCGTTATTTAGTTTCTGTTTGAGCAGAGCCATTTGAGCCTGCATTTCTTGTAGTTCGTCCATAGTTGTAATGATTAAATGCGTTCAACTTTTCTTCAATTGTTCTTTTATGTGCACCAATTTGACAGACACATTTTTGGCACTGATGCCTACTATCTGCCCTATCTCTTCGTAACTGAGGTTCTCCAACCATAGCATTACGATGGCTCTGTCCACCAGTCCCAACCGGTGAATACGGCAGTACAGTGCCTGCACTTGCTGTGTGTCATCGTCTTGGTCGGTGTAGAGGTCTATATCCATACTCAGAGGCACACGCTCACCTCGCGATTTGCGCTTGCGGTCTGCTGAGATACAGGTATTCATGCTCACGCGGTATATCCATGTGGTTTCCTTGCTCTCGCCGCGGAATTTTTCATAGCCGTCCCAGAGCCGGATTAGAATATCCTGAAACAGGTCGGCAACCTCATCTTTGTCCGACGAAAACATATAGCAGATACTGTATATCGTGCTTTTGTGCCGCCGGACAAGTTGGGCAAATTGTTGTTCTTTTGTGGGTTCCATCAGTTTGTTTTGTTGTTTGTTGACAGGTGGTCTGCCACCAATCGTTTTACATACAAAGAATTTGTTTGTTGTTGAATCAGCCAATTCTATCCGTTAGACGCAAAAACTCCCCGAAAACTACAAGAAAAATGTGTTTTTTTAGAGAAACGCTTAATCAGCATAGCCTGTCATAGTTGGGTAAAAACTATCTCATAACGAATAACAGAAGGGATAAAAACAAAACAATGTCATCGTGTGCTGCGCACACAACGACATTGGATAGCATTGTAATAGTGGACTATAGTTCCCAATTATGTGTCAATTGCCTTTATTCAGGGCACTTACTTAGCCGGACGTTTCCTATGGAACGGTTTCTTCGTAGAATCGCCTTTGCCCGAATTGCCTCTACCGAACTTACCTTTTCCGGCACCTTTTTTGGCACGTGGGGCGTATAGGGCGTCGGCGGGTGCATCGCCCAGGGCATCGGGCAAAGGAAGACGCTCTATCTGTTTGTTGAGGAAATGCTCTATTTTTTGGAAATACCGTGCGTCTTCCGGGCTGACCAATGTAACCGCCTCGCCTTTGTTCTCTGCGCGTGCGGTACGTCCGATACGGTGCACATAGTCCTCCGCGTCACGTGGCACATCGTAGTTAATCACCAACGGTATGTCGTCCACATCTATCCCTCGCGAGATGATGTCCGTTGCCACCAATACATCCACTTTGCCGTTGCGGAAATCGAGCATCACCTCATCGCGCTCTTTCTGCTCCAGGTCGGAGTACATCGCGCGGGCGTCTATATGTTTCGCACGCAAGGTACGGGTCAGGTCGCGCACTTTCTGTTTCTTGCTCACAAAAAGTACCACTTTCTTCAGCCCCTTGCCTTCCAACAACTGTTGCACCATCGCTGTTTTCTGTGCCTCGAATAGTTGCACCGCCATCTGGTGAATGGTCTCCGGCGGACGCGAAACGGCTATCTTCACCTCCACGGGGTGGTGCATGATAGCGCGTGCCATTTGGCGTATCTTGTCGGGCATCGTGGCGGAGAACATTATTGTCTGTCGCTCTTTTGGCAGTCGGTTGACTATGGTCATGATGTCGTCGTAGAAACCCATATCGAGCATACGGTCTGCCTCGTCGAGGATAAAGTATTTCACGCCCGAGAAGTCGATGTCGTAGATATTCATTTGGCTCAGCAGTCGCCCGGGTGTGGCGATTACGATGTCTGCCCCTTTCTGCAACCCCGTAACCTGCGTGCCCCACGCGCCGCTGTCGTTGCCGCCATAGATAGCCACCGATGAGAACG
>SAMEA104315435__coassemble_832_pt1 | contig 17627 bp, 18 predicted proteins | sample SAMEA104315435__metabat2_high_PE_041 | metagenome-assembled genome bin SAMEA104315435 (sample SAMEA104315435) | gut metagenome | biome: Monkey gut; feature: monkey-associated habitat; material: faeces | place: China | collected 2013
TTAGCTTACATAGATATTGTTGAAGATCAATGAACTCTTGCCCCACTTGTCGTCCCAGTGCCACTCTACATACTCTCTGTCACCGCAGAGTTTCAGCAGGTTGCTGTCCTTGTTGAGCAGCACAATCGAGCCGTCGCTCAGTTCAAAGTCCTTGCGCCCCTGGTCGTCGATTACGATACTCGGTTTGAGTTCGGTGCAGAGCGCGAGATACATATTGTTCAGATAGTAGTCGGGAGCCATAGCCGCCTCTTTGTCGGGGCATTCCACGTTCAGGTCAAGCACGGGCGTACCGTCGTACCATTGTGCATAGAGGGTAGCGGTCTCGCTCTCTTTGTCCCATACTTTGGCACCCGAGCCGTCGACATTGTAGTACTTGCTGCCGCCTTCGGCTGCATCAAAGTAGCCGTTGAAGAACCAGTCGGTGCGTGTCGGCACGTCAATCTCGGGCATAGCCTCACCCTGCGTAGCCACTACACTCTCCGTACCGCCTTCGCCGCCTTGTTTGTCAAAGGTGATTGTGGTGGTAACGACTTTGGTAATCTTCTCCAACGAAATACTGTAAAAGCCTTGCCACGCATTCGTTTTGCCCAACTTGATGGTATTCATACCCTCTTGCAGGCTTACTTTCAATTTCGCGGGACTGGCACCATCCAGATTGATATTGGTGGTTTCGTCATTCACAATCAGATCCAGACTGCCCGAGTTGCGGTAGTTGATGGTCAGCGTATAATCGCCTGCCGCACTCAGGTTGATATTGTCAAAGATAGCGCGGCTGGTACCGTCCCAATGGAAATCCGACCAACCGTCGCCGGTCAGTTTGATCAGTCCGTCTGCATTGGCTTTTACGTTCTCGTCGTGTGCGAGCGTGTCTTTGAGGGCAGTGCACTGGAAATAATAGGGATTGCTCAGGTAGTAGTCCGCACCTGCGGCGGTGGCAGCATCGGGGCATTCAATGGTCTGTGCGCTTGCGCTCATTCCACTCAGCAACAAGGCTGCTACAATTGAAAAAAAGGAACTCTTTTTCATGGTTGTTAGTAATTTAGTGTTTTTGAGGCTTGTTTTCCGTCGCATAGCCGCAGCCTCCTTAACGGCAATGCAACGCGTTATTAGTTTCAGGGTTGAAAAACATATCATTGTGCATTATGCATTGTACATTGTGCATTGATTTGTTTCCGTTGCAAAAGTACTTCGTATTTACCGATATAGTCGGCATTATCCTTTCAAAGACACAAAAAAATGTTGCACACATACGCATATGCAACATTTTTGACTGATTTTGATACTTTATTTTATTCCTCGCTGTCTTCCCCGCCTTGTCCGCGGTTGTCTTTCGGAGCAATGCCGAAGAAGTCTTTGTAGCACTTGGCGAAATAGGACGAGGAGGTGAAGCCCACCGAGTAGGCAATCTCCGATACCGACAGGTCGGTCTGGCGGAGCATCTGCTTGGCTTTCTGCAAGCGTATCTGGCGTATCAAGTCCACAGGCGTTACGCCCATCATGGCTTTCACCTTGCGGAACAGTTGCGCACGGCTGATACCCAACTCGCTGCTCAGCATCTCGATTGAAAATTCGGGGTTGTCCAAATGTTTGTCGATCAGTTCCTGCAAGTGCTCCATAAACTTCTCATTCTGTGTCTGCACGGCTTTCACCTGGCTCAGTTCGGCGGAAATCTTGTCCAACTGCCGCTGCTGCTTTGCCAATGCCACCGCGTTCTCGGTGCGCTCCTGGTGCACCCGCAGACGGTAGCGGAATAGCAGCACCACCGCCCCTGTCAGCAATGCTAATAGCACGAGACAGCAGGTCAGCACCAGATTGGTATTCTTGAGCATATCCGCCTCGTCCCACAAACCGTCCATACGCATCTGCATGGTCTTGATCACCTTTCCCTCGTTGTTGATCTCCTCCGACATGCGCATCATCAGCCGCTTGGAGGACTGATCGACCAGCACGGGTTGCAGGAACACATCGCGTGTATAGGGCTTGCCGTGCAATATATCACACGCCGTCTGTACCAACAGGTCGCCACGGCTCACATTGGTAATCGAGGCCTCTATCCTGCCTTCCAGGATAGCCTCCACCCCGCTCCCTTGCCCGCTCAGGGCGTCCACACCGAGGATATGGAAATCCCTGTCGGGGAAACACCGTTTCGCCGCATCGCACGCACCAAACGCCATAATATCGCTTTGCGCCACGATGACATCGATATGCGGCAGCCGGCGCAGCAGCGAGTCGGTCTGCCGGTACGCCTCGTCGTACTGCCACCCGCATTGCGCCACGGCGGCTATCTCCACCTCGGGGTGGTTCTCTATATAGGTGTGCAAGCCGTTGTACCGCTCGTCCACGGCGGGCGAACCCATCGTGCCGACCACCTCTATCGCCCGCAGCGGACGCTTCGCCGTACTGCCCGCTTTGCGGGCGTGCTCCTCCAAGTATTCGCCCATCATACGCCCCGCCGCACGGTTGTCCGTACCCACGTATGCCGTGTATTGGTTCACTTTCGGGTTGTGCGAATTGATTACCACGGGTATGCCCTTTGCGGCGGCATAATCCAATGCGTCCGCCACATAAGCGGGGTCGCCCGTACCGACGATCAGCACATCGGCGCCCTTGTCCGCCAGCGTCCTGATCTGTTCGCCCTGCAGCGCATAGTCGCCACAAGCATTGAGCAGGCGCAAACTCAACTCGGGGTGCAGTACGGCTTCTTGCTCTATCTCATCAATCATCTTGTTGTGCCATACATCATCAAAGTCGATACTCACGCCCACGACAAATGTATCTTCCTTTTGCCACTCCCTACAACCATAAAATATGCCTATAGCAAGTGCCATAACCACTACCGGTAAAACACCATACACAATGTGCTTCCGCGTAGGCTGAGTACAAGACTGTCTCATCATATTGCAACAAAATTAGTATTATTCATAGTATAAATCCGGCGCAAAGATACGCCTTTTCCTGCGTATCGCCAAATAAATCCGCCTATTGGCATACTCTTTTTAACTTCCAACACCTCCCCATAAACTTTACTAACAAACTAAATAAAAAAACGGGAACACTTCTTTTTTTTACAAAGACGTTCCCGTTTTTTTAGACCAATACCAAAACCAAAACTTATTCAACACACTCTTTTCAACATCCAATACTATTAACTAAATACGCTGCAAAAGTACAATTTATTTCTGACTTGGCAGACGATTAGACTATCAAAGTGCAATAAAAATGTTGCAAAATCAAGTGTATGCAACATTCTTACATATTATTGAGACAATAAAAAACACCCGGCTGCCCCTCGAAGGAACAGCCGGATAGCATTTAGAAGAAAGTCAGAGACTCATCAATCTTTGATCAGGTTGTGTCCGGTCATCTCTGCGGGTTGTTGCAAGCCCAGAATGTGGCAGAGAGAGGGTGCCACGTCTGCCAAAATACCGTTCTCTACACGGGCATCGGTATGATGATTACTTACATAAACAAACGGTACAGGATTGAGCGAGTGCGCGGTATTGGGTGTACCGTCCGCGTTAATCTCGTGGTCACAGTTGCCGTGGTCGGCAATGATGATAATCTCGTAGTCGTTCTTCAGAGCAGTGGTAACCACCTTATCCACACAAGTATCGATGGTCTCAACGGCTTTCTGTACAGCCTCATAGATACCCGTATGTCCTACCATATCGCCGTTGGCGAAGTTGAGGGTAATATAGTCGTATTTCTGCGTATTGAGAGCGTCACAGAGTGCAGTGGTAACTTCGGGTGCCGACATCTCCGGTTTGAGATCATAGGTAGCCACTTTCGGACTCGGAATAAGAATACGTTCCTCACCCGGATACTCCGACTCACGTCCGCCGTTGAAGAAGAAGGTTACATGGGCGAATTTCTCGGTTTCTGCAATACGCAACTGTTTCATACCTGCCTTGGATACAATCTCACCGAGGGTGTTATGAACATTCTCTTTGGGGAATAGTATATGCAGTCCCTTAAACGACGAGTCGTACGGAGTCATACAATAGTAGTGGAGGTCGGGAATGATATGCATACCCTGCTCAGGCATATCCTGCTGGGTAAGGACAATGGTAATCTCTTTGGCACGGTCGTTGCGGTAGTTGAAGAAAATAACCACGTCTCCTTCCTCAATAGTAGCCAACGGTTTACCATTGCGCACGTGAACAATCGGCTTGATAAACTCATCGGTAACGCCCTCGTCATAAGACTCTTGTACAGCGGCGTGCATATCCTCACTCTCATGTCCGACACCATTGACAAGGCAGTCGTATGCCACTTTGATACGCTCCCAGCGTTTGTCACGGTCCATAGCATAAAAGCGCCCTTGAATAGAAGCGATTTCTCCGCAGGTCTCAGCGAGATGTGCCTGGAGTTGGTCAATAAAACCGAGGCCCGATTTCGGGTCGGTATCACGCCCGTCCATAAAGCAGTGGACAAACGTACGCCCGTCGAGTCCGTACTCTTTGGCAATCTTGGTGAGATAGAACAGGTGGTCAAACGAGGAGTGTACCCCGCCCGTAGAGGTCAACCCCATAATATGCAGTTTCTTGCCGCTCTCTTTGGCGGTTTGGAAGGCACTAATCACCTCCGGGTTTTGCATAATAGAACCGTCTTTGCAGGCACGGTTGATTTTTACCAAGTCTTGATATACCACACGTCCGGCACCTATATTGAGGTGTCCCACCTCGGAGTTACCCATTTGTCCGTCCGGAAGGCCTACGTTCTCGCCGCTGGCTTGTAGTTGGCTATGCGGATATTTCGCCAGCAGGGCGTCCCAATGGGGCGTAGGGGTAGAATAGATAACATCGGCTTTTGTACGATCTCCGATTCCCCAGCCGTCGAGAATCATCAGTAATGCTTTGCTCATATTTGTATGTATTTAATGTACCAGTTTGTAAATCTTGGCAAAAGTACCGCTTTTTCGGCAGATATGCAAAAAGAAAATGCATAATGCACAATGCATAATGCATAATGTACAATGCCTATCCACCTTATATCCACCTTATATCCACCTTACTTTTTATACTGCACGATACACGATGTACAATACCATTCTTTGCATAAAAGATACATAAAATGCAAAAAATACACCTTATTTTTGGCTATGTCAAATTTTTGTTGTACCTTTGCACCCGCTTTCGTGAGAAAGTATTGTGTACACAGAGCCGCTACGGCGGATGGCGGGATAGCTCAGCTGGTTAGAGCGCATGATTCATAATCATGAGGTCCCCGGTTCAATCCCGGGTCCCGCTACCAAGAAACGCTTGATACAATGTATCGGGCGTTTTTTGTATGTATATTATTTGCTGTATTGCCGATTTTGCAGTACCTTTGCACACCTATTTGACCCTCTTATGAAGAAGAACATTTCATTTTTATTGTGTCTGCTGCCATTGTTTCTCTTTGCGGAGACAATGCCGGCGGGCTATTACGACCGAATTGACGGTACACACGATGCCGAACTGAAAGCCACACTCAAAACCATTATCCGCAAGCATACCGCTATTCCATACGGAAAAGGGAAAGGCTGTACGTGGGAGGTATTCTACTATGCCGACCGCGATGAGAACGGCTACTGCGAGGATATGTACAGCGACGATTGGAAACCGCTGAATAGTCCGGGCGCAGTGGCAAGCGGCTGCAACATAGAGCACTCTTTCGCCAAGTCATGGTGGGGCGGTGCGGAAAATGACGCCTACAAGGACTTCTACCACCTTAATCCGTCCAACTCGCAGGCCAACTCTGCGCGTAACAATTATCCTTTAGGTGTGCCGAAAAAAAACATCAAGTCGGATACCGGGTCGCTGCGGGTCGGCAAGATATACCATGACTCTCTGAAAACGGATTTCTGGGTGTTTGAACCCAAAGACGAATACAAAGGCGACTTCGCCCGTGCCTATTTCTATATGGCTACCTGCTACGGACGCGACATCAATGGTAATCCCGATGCGGTATGCAGCAAATACAAAGGTTGGCGGTTGGACAACAAGGATGTCGGGGCGCGCTTCGCCATGCAGAACGACAACTATCTTGAGTTCCAACCATGGGAGATAGAAGTGCTGATACAATGGCACCGTCAAGATCCCGTGAGCAAAAAAGAACTCAAGCGCATGGATGCTGTGAGCAACTTCCAGCACAACCGCAATCCGTTTATCGAATACCCCTGTCTGGCAGAGTATATATGGGGCAACCGCAAAGGACAAAACGTAGTGCTTGCCGACTTGAAAAATACCTACGATGCCGATTATCTCGACTTACCCGCAAATAAAAAAGCCGGTTGCCCGTGCGAAACAGAGGCCGATATAGAGACCCCGGAAGAACAGGCCGTACATTTCCGCAAAGTGCTACGCAACGGCGTGATTATCATTGAGCGCGACGGTGTATTGTATAACCTTTTAGGCAATCGTTTATGAAGACCTTGGTTCTTACGGGCGGTTCTTCCGGCATAGGCAGGGCAACGTGTGTGCTTTTTGCCGAGCGCGGCTGGCAGGTGTTCGAACTGAGTCGCCATGGCAAAACAGAAGCGCATATCACTCATATCTACTGCGATGTATGCCACGAAGAGAGTGTTCGTGATGCTGTCGCGCAGGTGTTGGCACAGACCGACCATATCGATGTAGTCATATCCAATGCCGGTTTTGGCATCTCCGGAGCAGTGGAGTTTACTACTATCGACGAGGCAAAGAAACAGTTTGATGTCAATTTTTTCGGTGCAGTGCGTGTGGTGCAGGCGGTCTTGCCTCAGTTGCGCAAACAGCAGGGCGGACGAATCATCTTCACGAGCAGTGTGGCTGCGGCTTTGAGTATTCCGTATCAAGCGTTCTATTCATCGTGCAAGGCGGCTGTCAATGCGTTGGCATTGGCTCTGCAGAACGAGGTGCGTACTTATGGCATATCGGTATGCGTGCTGATGCCCGGCGATGTGGCTACCGGGTTCACCGCTGCGCGGGAAAAAAGCGAACAGGGCGCTGCCGTCTATCCGCATATCCACTCCGCCGTGTCGGCAATGGAGAAAGATGAGAAAAACGGTCTTTCGCCGGAGACGATAGCACGGCAGTTTTACCGTATCGCCATGTGCCGTCGCCCCAAACCGCAATACATAGGCGGAGCGTTGTACAAGTTGTTTATGGTTATCAACTGGTTGTTGCCCAAACGATGGGTCAATGGCATAATAGGAAGATTGTATGTATAAGAAACATATCCGTATTTTGTCCCCTTCGGGTGCGGTAGATACTGCATATATAGATATGGCGTCTGCGCGTTTGCGCGAGTGGGGATTCTGTGTATCGGAGGGGCAACACGCCCGCAGCAAGGCGGGACGCTTCGCGGGGACAGACCAAGAGCGTCTGGCAGACTTGCACGAGGCGTTGAGGGACCCGTCGGTGGACTGGATTCTTTGTTCGCGCGGGGGGTATGGGTTGCAACGTATCATCGACCAAGTGGGCGAAATTACCAAACCTGTCATCGGCTTCTCGGACATCACCTGTCTCCACCTGCTGGCTGCCCGACAGGGGGTACCCTCGTTGCACGCGATGATGTGCAAACATATCGCCACGGCTGACGAAGAAGTTGGAAGTCCTATCGACTATTTCAAAAAGGCACTCGGCGTAGGCATGCCATCGGATACGATAGTGTACAATGTCAAACCGCATGCGCTCAACCGTATGGGCATAGCGGAAGGGCGGCTGATAGGGGGCAACCTGAGTGTGTTGTATGGTCTGCAAGGTACGCCCTACGGGCTTGGCGCCATACTGCCTGCGCTGGAGAAGAAACCGCTTCTGTTTATCGAGGATATAGCCGAGCGGCATTACCATATCGACCGTATGATGAATAATCTCCGTCTGTCGGGAGTTTTTGAGTATGTGTCGGGAGTGATAGTTGGGCAATTCTCTGATTGTGAGGACGATATATCTATGGGGTGTACGGTCTTGCAGACGATTCGGCACGCATTGGAGGGGTATGATTTTCCTGTGATATTCGATTTCCCCGCCGGACATACCGATACCAATATGCCCTTGTGGTTTGGTACCGACGCCCGCATCGCCGTCTCGTCCATTGCTTCGCAGGTAAGTATCCGCACAATAGCCTTCCCATAATACCCGCCGGTGGTGTTACTACCCGTTTTTACATTAGCAGGGAAAATAGTGCGGATTGGGGGTGTATAAAACGCATAATGATGTCTAAAACCAACGGAAGATTGTTGAAAATAATACTTTTGCAGGTGAAAATTTGCATATTTCAAAAAAAAGCAGTACCTTTGCACTCGATTTCCGAAATAGCCATTAAGGCGAACGGGAATATACATATCGCGGAGTAGAGCAGTGGTAGCTCGTCAGGCTCATAACCTGAAGGCCGGTGGTTCGATCCCATCCTCCGCAACTACTAATATAACGCATAACATAAATTTAATGTTTGTAGCCCGCTGTAAAGTGGGCTACATTCTTTTATAGAGGTTCTCGCTTTTGATTTGCACAGACCGATTTTTCTTTGTAACTTTGCGCACTATTAGCAATAATCAACAGACAATGAATATACTGAAGACTCCTATTGAGGGATTGTTGGTGATTGAGCCACAGGTGTTTCGCGATGCGCGCGGTTATTTTGTAGAGACCTACAACGAACAACGTTACCGCGAGGCGGGTATCGATGCGCAGTTTGTACAGGATAATCAGTCTTGCTCCTCGTATGGCGTGGTGCGCGGTCTGCACTTTCAGCGTCCGCCCTATACGCAGGCAAAATTGGTGAGTTGTACGGTGGGCAGAGTGTTGGACGTGGCGGTGGACTTGCGCAAGGACAGTCCCACTTTCGGACAATGGTATTCGGTGGAGTTATCGGCGGAGAATCATCGTCAGTTCTTTATCCCGCGCGGGTTCGCACATGGTTTCTCGGTATTGAGCGAGACAGCGGTGTTTGCCTACAAGTGCGACAATCTCTACCACCCCGAGGCGGACGGTGGTCTACTGTTGAGCGATCCCGACTTGGCTATCGATTGGCAGGTGCCCGCTGAGGCGCGTATCCTGAGCGAGAAAGACCAAAAACATCCTTTGCTCAAAGACTTGGACAACCCATTCTGATAATTTACCTCGTTAATTGTAAATAAGTATGAATATCCTCATCACGGGCGCAAACGGACAACTCGGCAACGAGATGCGCAATTTGTCGCTGCAACATACATCGCACACCTACTTTTTTACGGACGTAGCCGAATTGGATATCACAAATCGCGAGGCGGTGCATACGTTTGTGAAAGATAACGCTATCGACCTGATAGTGAATTGCGCTGCCTACACCAATGTGGACAAGGCGGAGGAGGACGAACCTACTGCACGCCTTATCAATGCGGAGGCTGTTGCCAATTTGGCAAGTGCCGGTGTGCGTGTCATACATATCAGTACCGATTATGTATTCTCCGGCGAGGGGTGGATTCCGTGTCGTGAAGACGACCCTGTAGCACCACGCACCGCCTACGGGCGCACCAAATATGAGGGGGAACAACTGCTACTCTCGCTGTGTCCGGAGGCGATAATCTTCCGTACCGCATGGCTCTATTCGCCCTATGGCAACAACTTCGTAAAGACAATGATTCGCTTGGGATTGGAGCGTCAGGACTTAGGCGTGGTGTTCGACCAAGTGGGGACTCCCACCTGTGCTGCCGACCTCGCGCAGGCTATCTTTGCGGCAGTTGAAGCACCACAGTGGCATGCCGGTATCTACCACTTTACCGACGAGGGGGTCTGCTCGTGGTTCGATTTTACGGTAGAGATACATCGTTTGTATAACCAACTGACAGACGGACAACGGATTACATGCCGTGTGCGCCCTATCCTGTCGTCGGAATATCAATACAAGACGCCGCGTCCGCACTATAGTGTGTTGGACAAAGCCAAGGTGAAACAGACCTTTGGCATAGAGGTGCCCTATTGGACAGATTCGCTCCGCAGTTGTATTGCTAAGTTGCTGAAAGACTGATATATGGCTGATTTTGATTTGCGTGTGCCGTTGGATTTCCTGTCTGAGTTGGCACTTCATAACGACCGCGATTGGTTTCAGGCGCATAAGGATTGGTACACCGCAAGTTACCAACAATTTACGCGCTTTTCAGAAGCATATATTGCGGGACTGAGCCGGATAGATGACACTTTAGAGGGCTTGCAAGCCAAAGATTGTATTTGGCGTATCTATCGGGATGTGCGTTTCTCGGCAGATAAGCGTCCGTACAAAGAGTGGTTTGGCGTGTTTCCTGCTGCCAAAGGCGGAAAGAAATCGCTGCACGGCGGCTATTATGTGCATATCCAACCCGGAAAATGTATGTTCGCTGCCGGTATCTGGGACCCTACGCCCGAACTGCTGAAGACCCTGCGCAAAGAGATAGAGGCAAACTACGATGAAGTGGAGACGATAATGGCGCAGCCCCACTATAAGCGGTACTTCGCCGATTTTGATACCGACAATATGCTCAAGAAAGTACCCAATGGTTTTGACCCCGACTTTGTGCATGCCGACTGGCTCAAGCGTAAGTCGTACATTATCAGCACAATGCTCGCCGATGAGCAAGTGTGTGCGCCCGGCTTTCTAGAGCATGTGTTAGACATCGCCTCGGCAGCCAAACCGCTCAACGACTTCCTCAATTACACCTTTGAGCAGTATGGAGAGTTCCCCTCCCGCTGCGGCAGATAAGAGCAGACAAAAATAGTTGGCCCTGTAGTTCAATGGATAGAATACGGGTTTCCTAAACCTTAGATCCGAGTTCGATTCTCGGCGGGGCTACTACAAAGAAAACAGACTGTCAAATCACTTGATAGTCTGTTTTTTCGGTTGGAATGGTATATACTGATGGTTTATGGTCGGCAAGTGATGTGGAAACAGGCTTGCTGCCATTCGTATTTTACGTAGATGCGTCCGGCGCGTTGCTCGTTGAGCAGGACCTGACCGAGGACTAACTTGAGATTGTCTTGGGTCATATAGTCGCGTGTGGCAGTAACCTTGTCAAAATGGGTGTATGTGATATCGAAAGTGGTGCCATAGCAATGGCAGGAGGTGGAGACGGCGTTGATATTGCCGCTTTTTTGCAACAGGCGTATATCTTCTTGCGTGCGCAAGATACTACTCACGCGGAAACGATAGTGCGGCAATCCGTTGCGTTGCAGAATATCGGCAAAGCCCTCGCCTATGATATTCAGTTCGCGTGCTGCCGCCGGCACTAAATAGGGTACGGAGTGGGTGAGCGAGTCGATGATATAGTTGTCGCTTGTGCGCACCGGTTGCAGTTGTCGGTACATCTTCTGTGCTTCTGCCCGGTTGCGCGGAGGAGCCGACAAGCCCAACGCCTGTGCGGCTTTCAGTTGGCGGGGTTGGTTGTCGCAGAACTTGGCTTTGTAACTGAATGTGCGCCCGGGATAGGCGACAAGGTTGTCTTCTACAACATCCTGTTTATCAGGGCTTTTTCCGCAAGATACAAGTCCTATAAGAGCCACCACGAGGGCGGCTCTTACGGATAAAGACAGATATCGGGTCAGTCCCTTGAGATATTTAGATACTCCACTCAAAACCATCCTTGGTATCTTTGATGTTAAAACCGAGTTCGGTGAGCGAGTTGCGTATCTTGTCGCTGGTAGCCCAGTCCTTTTGGCGTTTGGCGTCCAAGCGGATACCGAGAAGCAGGTCGATGGCTCCGCGATAGGCTGTCATCTGACGGTTGTCGGCACCCGACTCCTCGAAACGCAGACCGAGAATATCCACAGCAAACGTTTTCCATACCGACTGCAGTTCGTCCAAGTCTGCCTTGGAGATAGTGCCCTTTCCGTCATACACGGTATTGATGGCGCGTGCGGAATCGAAGAGGTGCGAGATGACAATGGGCGAGTTGAGGTCGTCGTCCATAGCCTCTTCGCAACGCTCACGCAGACCGGCGGTGTCCACTGTGCTTGTGGATGCCGGTGTAAGTTTCATCAGACGGGTATATGCCTCTTGCAGGCGTGCAAAACCTTTCTCTGCTGCCTCTAATGCCTCGCTCGAGAAATCAACCGTAGAGCGATAGTGCGCCATCAGGATGAAGAAACGGATAGTCATAGGCGAGAAAGGCTGTGTGAGCAACGGGTGGTCGCCATGGAAGAACTGCTCCAGGGTGATGAAGTTGTTGTAACTCTTGCCCATCTTCTTGCCCGCGATGGTAATCATATTGTTGTGCATCCAATAATGCACACTTTCGTGTCCGAGGGCGGCACACGACTGTGCAATCTCCGCCTCGTGGTGCGGGAACATCAGGTCCATACCGCCACCATGTATGTCGAAGGTCTCGCCAAGATACTTGGTACCCATTGCCGAACACTCCATGTGCCAGCCGGGGAATCCTTCCGACCACGGACTGGGCCAGTGCATGATATGCTCCGGTGCGGCTTTCTTCCAGAGGGCAAAATCGTAACTGTGCTTTTTCTCCGACTGACCGTCCAACTCGCGCGTCTCGGTTTTGATGTCCTCCAAGTTGCGCCCCGAGAGTTTGCCGTAGGGGAAATCGTGCGCGTACTTCTCTATATCCATATAGACGCTGCCATTGCTGATATAGGCATATCCGTGGTCGAGAATCTTTTGGATAAAGGCAATCTGCTCAATGATATGTCCGCTGGCGTGCGGTTCGATACTGGGGGGCAGAACATTGAGCAACTCCATATCGTGGTGGTAGCGATTCACATAGAACTGCGCTACTTCCATGGGTTCCAACTGCTCGAGACGTGCTTTCTTGGCTATCTTGTCTTCGCCCTCGTCGGCGTCGTGCTCCAAGTGCCCCACATCGGTGATGTTACGCACATAGCGCACTTTGTACCCAAGATGTTGGAGGTAACGGAACAGGAGGTCAAACGTGATAGCAGGGCGGGCATGCCCGAGGTGGGCATCGCCATACACGGTAGGTCCGCAAACATACATACCTACGCGCCCCTCGTGCAAGGGACGGAAATACTCTTTCTGACGACTGAGTGTGTTATAGATTTGAAGCATAATGCGTAATTAGTGATGTAATGTGCAATTATGCCGCAAAGTTACTACAAAAAACCTACTTTTGCAATACCCCGCACCATTTTTAGGGGCGCAGCCAACAACCGGAAAGGCTATCCTCAGGGCAAGGTCAGGGAAAGAACAGGTAAAATGTCCCTTTTGCTCTCCCCCGCCGAGTTATTGCCCCTTTCTCGGCAAACAGCAATGGATACGCAAGGGATGCGCAACCTTTGCCAACCTTTGCCAACGAATCTGTAAACATTCTTTAATAACACAAATAGCAGAATCGCCTACAAAGTTATTACCATACCACTACCTTATCCACTATCTGCCGTTGTTCGTTGGCGGTGCGGCGGAGGTAGATACGTGTGGTTTCTATGCTCTCGTGTCCCATTAGGTCTGCCAAAAGAGCAATGTCTTGGTACTTCTCCAAAAAGTTCTTGGCAAAGCGATGGCGAAACGAGTGCGGATAGACCACTTGCGGGGGCAGTTGGTAGCGTAGGGCAAAATTCTTGAGTTGCTGTGCAATCCCGCGCGGGGTGATACGCTGCCCGTACCGGTTGAGAAACATATATCCCGACTGCCTCTGCTGTGTCTCTATCCATCGCAACGCCTCTTGCTGCAAGATGCATGGTATAAACAACCGCCGCACCTTCCCGCCTTTGGTGTAAATGTCAAAATAGCCGGTTTGTATATGCTCCACTTTTATCTGCACCAACTCACTCACACGCGCACCCGTTGCGGCAAGGAAACGAACCACGAAATACCATTCCATCCTGTTTTCTTGCTTCAGTTGGTTCTTCAGAAACACATAGTCCGCATGACTGATAACATTCTCCAAGAAAGAGCGTTGTTGCACCTTCACGGATTTGAGTCGCCATTTGTTCTTTCCAGCAAATGACAAGTAGCGGTTGAGGGCTTGCAAGCGGAGGTTAACGGTTTTCGCCTTACGGTTCTCGATGAGGTACGTTTTGTACAACAGCAGGTTTTTCTTGCTTAAGTCCTTGTGATGTGCAAAATAATCACGAATGGTGAATAGATAGGCTTGAACGGTGTTCTTTGCCATGTTTTCCTGCAAGAGGTACTCTTCAAATTGTTGTAGCATCATAACTTTTCAGAATTTTGATTAGACATTCATTATGCGGAAATCTTCCACACAATGTATGCAAAAAGAGCCGCGCCAAAGTGGATATAGTTCCCATTATGAGAAGTTCAACATAACAATAGGAACTATATGAATACAAAATTAGACAACCTGCTTGCAGAAAGGGCAGAGTTAGATAGAACTTTGGCTATTAAATTGCAGAAATCCATCCTACAAGAAGCAATTCAAGGTAAACTTGTGCCACAAATTGCAGAGGAAGGAACAGCAGCAGAATTACTCAAACGAATTCACAAAGAAAAAGAACGGCTTGTAACCGAAGGCAAGTTAAAACGCAAAGATATAGTAGAAAGTACTATCTTCCATGGTGATGATAACAAGTATTATGAGCAGATAGGAGATAAATGTGTAGAAATTACCGAAGAGATACCCTTTGATATTCCGAGTAGTTGGGGTTGGTGCAGATTAGGTCAAGTAGTACAAATCAATCCAAAAAATAAAGCAGAGGATGATGTTGAGGCTGCATTTATTCCAATGGAGTTGATAGATGCAACATATTATTCTTCGTACTCGTATAGCATCAAAAAGTGGAAAGAAATAAAAAATGGTTTCACTCATTTTGCAGATGGGGATATCGCATTTGCAAAAATCACCCCTTGCTTTCAAAACAGAAAATCAATGATACTGAAAGATTTGCCTAATAGTATTGGAGCAGGGACAACAGAATTAAAAGTACTTCGCCCCTATGCAAATACCATCAATAATTTCTATTTATTGTTTTTTCTTGAAAGTACATATTTTATAGAACAGGCTACATTCAAAGGGACTGCAAATCAGCAAAGAATTATATCGGGATACGTAGAAAACAAAATGTTTCCATTACCTCCACTTGCAGAACAACAACGTATTGCGAGTAAGGTAGAACAGGCATTAGCAAGTATTATGAGCAGATAGGAGATAAGTGTATAGACATAAGCGAGGAGATACCATTTGATATTCCGAGTAGTTGGGGTTGGTGCAGATTAGAACAATGCTGTGTGCGCATATTTAGTGGTAAATCTCCCAAATACTCTAATATAGCAACAAAGCATATTATTATAGGGCAGCAAGCAAATCAGTGGAATGGTATTGATATGAGATATGTCAAGTATGGCACCGAAGATTACATTCTGGGTATAAACGAAAGTCAGTATTTATTAGACGGAGATGTATTACTTAATACTCTTGGTAATGGAACATTGGGGCGTTGTGGTATTTTTGAGAACATCTTAGAAAAAGTACTTACTGATGGGCACTTGTTTGTATTTCGTACAATTGAGAAAGTGCTTGCTAAATACATACTATATTTTTTAACCATCAATTATACAGAAATAAACAGAAATGCAGATGGCTCGACAAACCAAACTTTTTTGAACCTTAAGAAAGTTTCAAACTATCTTATACCTCTACCGCCTTTTAATGAAATAAAACGCATTGTGCAAAAAAAGGAAGAATTGTACAGCAGACTATAATTTGCTGTACAATTCTTCTATCTTTGCAGATATTCTTTGCTGTTCTTGTTTAGGCGGAATACCAATCAAGAGATTGTAGAAGATATCCTTGTTCAAGTGCGGGATGGCTGCGCCTTTCTTGGAATTGCGCAAATGGTCTTTGTAGAATTGGATAAAAGAAAGCACATAAGGCAAAAACATTTCTCCGCTTACCCATAGTCGTTTGAAAGTACTCCCCATATACCCGTCGCACGGCGTGGTGAAGACCTCACCGGAGTTCTCTCCGTCCACAAGGATAATGGTATCACCTTTCGTAACGAACTTACCCTTGTTCATTTTGTCTCCAATAGATTTTCCACGCAGAAACTTTGCATCAAGGCAGACATATTCACCTTGCTTTTTCTCTCCATCTGTGAGCCTGCAAATATCTGCCAAATACACCACTGCCCACGTATCGGGAAACACAAAATCACTCTCTATTTCAACGGCTGTATCCCCTATCTGCTCATAATACTTGTTATCATCACCACGGAAGATATGGCTGTTGGTAAGGTCTTTGGCTTTTAACTTGCCTTGTTTGACGAGTTGTTTTTTCTCTTCTTGAATACGTTCCAGCAACTTGGACGCAGGTTCATCTGCCTCGCATTGCTCCACTAATCTGCCCTGTATTGCCTCTTGCAGAATAGACTTTTTGAGTATAGATTTTATTTCAGAGTTGAGTGTGTTTAATTGAGATTGTGCTGTATTATATTCTTCAATTTTAGGGATTAGCAAATTTAGCACCTCTACAATACGATATTGCTCAGATTGTGGAGGTATTGGAATAATTGTATCTTTTATCTTTTCTTGAGATATATTTGGCTGACCACTACCAAAAGCAATAGACAGATAATCATGCGTTTTCTCCTGTATAAAATAGTACAGATATTCAGGTACAATATAACCATTTGGAAAAATTCCACATATTGCTTGATTGGTTGTTAGTTTTTCCTTAAAAATGGATGTTTTACCAATAGTCGCACCATACATCGCGACTGCTACCGTATCTACAGGAAAGTATTTAGCAGAAGAATGCTTTAATGCTTCTTCCGTAATGAAAGTTTCTGCATTATACAAGTATTTATCGCACAATTCTCCACTTTTTACCCATGGAATTGTTCCGTTGGCGTAATATTCAGGGTGTCCTTTTATTGGAGTTCCTCCCGATGTGGTAAAGAATATACTTTTTATTCTTACCCATTCCCATGTGTCAGGTATGTCGAAAGGTATTTCGTCGTCAATGCAGCGTACCTCTCCTGTGGCGGGGAACTTCTCATAATGGGAATTGTCGTCACCACGGAAGATAATACTTTCGTTCTTGTTTTTCTTGATTTTGCCCTCTTTTACAAGGCGTGCCTTCTCCGCATGGATACGCTCCAGCAGAGCCGATGCAGGCTCATCATTGGGGTCTTGAGGTACTAGTTTGCCCTGTATCGCCCATTGCAGTATGCTGTTCTTTAATTGTTTCCCGTTCATAATAACCCTTCTAATTATTTCTCTTTCCGCTGTTTCAATTCCAAAACAGTGCGTTCAACGACTTGCTGTAATTGATACGTTGCAACTCCTAACGGTTTGTTAATGTCTTGTAAAGACCATTCTACAATGGTATCTTTTGCCGTCTTACAGATAATCAATCCTACAGAAGGATTATCACCCTCGCCACGCAAAAGTTTATCCGCTGCCGTAACATAGAAATTAAGTTTGCCCGCAAACTCCGGCATAAACTTAACAGCCTTCAACTCTATAATAACATAACGTTTTTGCGGAATATGATAGAAAATTAAATCAGGAAAGAACGTTGTTTCATTGTCTATGCGTAACTCCATTTGTCGTCCCACATACGCAAACCCTTGTCCTAATTCAAGCAGAAAATGTGTGATATTAGTCACCAATGCTTCTTCCAAATTGTGTTCGTCGTAGTCCTCTTTGAGCGAAAGAAATTCAAAATGATACGGATCCTTGAATAACTGCTGCGTCAGTTGGCTTTGCTCTGCAGGCAATGTCGTTTC
>SAMEA104315435__coassemble_851_pt1 | contig 17408 bp, 17 predicted proteins | sample SAMEA104315435__metabat2_high_PE_041 | metagenome-assembled genome bin SAMEA104315435 (sample SAMEA104315435) | gut metagenome | biome: Monkey gut; feature: monkey-associated habitat; material: faeces | place: China | collected 2013
GCCACCTTCCGCCGAAAGGCATAGCAGAATCTATTATGTATCTAACAGAAACAGCATTATCCTTCGTGTATCTCTCGTATATCTATCGTATATCTATCGTAGTTGGTAGTACTATGGGGGCGATAAGGCGAATAGGGCAAATGGGACGAATAGGACGAATAAGGCGAATAAGGGGGGGGATGGAGGGAATAAAAAATACTCAGGCTGCCGATGAGTCGGCAGCCTGAGTGGGGGACAGGGGGACATTCCGAAATTTTCGGGAATGTCATGGATACTATCCTTCTATTATTCTATAGTTCTATCTTTCTATATTTCTATAGTTCTATCTTTCTATATTTCTATAGTTCTATATTTCTATAGTTCTATAGTTCTATATTACAGGATTCCCTGTTCGAGCATGGCTTGGGCAACTTTCATGAAGCCTGCGATGTTTGCGCCCTTGACATAGTCTATTGTGCCGTCGGGTTGGGTACCGAACTGAACGCACTGCTCGTGGATAGACTGCATAATGTGATGGAGACGTTCGTCCACCTCTTTTGCCGTCCAACTGAGGTGTTCGGCGTTCTGCGTCATCTCGAGACCCGAGGTGGCTACACCACCGGCATTAACCGCCTTACCCGGTGCAAAGAGAATGCCATTGTGTTGGAAATAGTGGATAGCCCCCGGTTGGCAGCCCATATTGCTAACCTCGCAGCAGCACCAGCAGCCATTGGCTTTCAGTTCTTTGGCATCATCTTCGCTCAACTCGTTCTGGAAAGCGCAAGGCAATGCGATGTCGCACGGAACAGACCATGCTTTCTTGCCTGCAGTAAACTGAGCCTGCGACGGGAATTTATCCGCCATATCCTGTACTTTGTTGCGGTTGGACGAACGCATAACGAGCATATAGTCAATCATCTCCGGGGTGATACCGCCGGGGATATGGCAAACACCATCCGGACCGGAGATAGCCACTACTTTAGCGCCAAGTTCAGTAGCCTTGGTGGCTGCACCCCATGCTACGTTGCCGAACCCGGAGAGGGCGACAGTCTTATCCTTGATATCGTGTCCCGCTTTGTGGAGGAGGTGCTGTGTAAAATAGAGAGCGCCGAAGCCTGTAGCCTCCGGACGGAGGATAGAACCACCCCACGTCATACCCTTACCGGTGAGGACACCCGTGTGGTACTCGCGGGCGAGTTTCTGATACATACCGTTGAGGAAACCTATTTCGCGTCCGCCTACGCCTACATCGCCGGCAGGAATATCCTGATCCGGACCGATACAACGCCACAACTCCAGCATAAACGCCTGGCAGAAACGCATAATCTCGGCATCGGATTTGCCTACGGGGTCAAAATCCGAACCGCCCTTGGCACCGCCCATAGGGAGAGTGGTCAAGGCATTCTTGAAAGTCTGCTCAAAGCCCAAGAACTTGAGCATACTGGGGGTAACGGCTTTGTGGAAACGGAGACCGCCTTTGTACGGACCGATAGCCGAATTGAACTGCACACGGTAGCCGAGGTTGGTCTGCACCTGACCTTGGTCGTCAATCCATGTAACACGGAAAGTAAAGATACGATCGGGTTCTACCATACGCTCGACAATCTTCGCCTGCTCAAACTCAGGATGCTGATTGTAAACCTCTTCGATAGACTCGAGAACCTCTTGAACGGCTTGCAGATACTCTGCCTCGCCCGGATGTTTCGCAGCCAGTTGCTGCATGATTGTTTCGACTTTCATCGCAATTATATTTAAGGGTTTTGTTTTTAGACTTTTGCCCAATGGGGCTAATTAGTCCTATTGGTAGTGTTCTGCGGGCAAAATTACTGCTTTTTTCGCAGATAGACAAAGAAAGTAGTGCCTTTTTCAGATGTTTCAAAACATATTTTCCCGCCCGACCCCTCTACTATATTCTTCGAGATAGCCAATCCAAGCCCCATACCCGTGTTTTTGGTGGTGAAATTAGGCATAAAAACACGCCCACGAATATCCTCCGGGATACCCGGTCCGTTGTCGGAGAAAGAGATGACCACATAGTCCGGCTCTGGCGCATTTTTAAGGATAACAATAATATCCGCATCGGTCCGTCCCTCCATAGCCTGCAGAGCATTGCGCAAGATGTTGGTGAATACCTGCGATATCTGCTCGGCATCCGCCCATACGATTATTCCGTGGTCGGGACCGATATAGCGCACCGGCACGACAGCGGGGTTATTGCGAATGAGGGTGATAACATTGACCAGTTTTAGCGCAATATCCACCTCCGAAGTGGATACTTCGGGTTGCTTGGCAAAAGTAGAGAACGAGGTGGCGATATGCGAGAGGTTGTCAATCTGCTCAATAAGCATAGGCGTTGCCTTGTCGAAATAAGCATCAAAACGGTCGGTATCTTTCAGTCGGCGAAGTTGCTGAATGGTAAGTTTCATCGGGGTGAGCGGATTTTTGATCTCATGGGCAATCTGACGTGCCATCGTACGCCATGCGCCCTCACGTTCCGCTTTGGCTAATCGTGCAGCCGACTCCTCCATCTGGTCCACCATCACATTGTAGCGTTCCACCAATTCGCCCACCTCATCGTGGTATTTGTAAACAATATGGTTGTCGGGGTTGCCTATACGGAAGTGGCGCATCTTGTCGGTAAGCATACTCAAGGGGGCGGTCATACTGCGTGCTGCCAGATAAGAGGCAAAGAACGCCATCAGAAGCACAAACAGATAGGGAGGAAGGAGACGTGCAAGGAGATTGTCCACCTCTTGTGCTTTCTCAACCTCGGACACAAAACTCGGTACACTTATATAGCCTATTTGCACATACGACCCATTGTAGAACGGGGCGTATGCACACAAATAGTGCATATCGCCTATTTGCTCATACTGCACAAGTGTATCTTGCAACGAGAAAAAAGGTATGGGCGAAATACGCGTAGAGAGGAGTCCGTTAACAAACAATCCGGGCGTAGATGACCCGACCAAGATCCCCTGGTTGTCATAGACATGAATATCCGCACCCGCCGAAAAACTCAGGTCACGCAAGTCCACATTAAGTCCTGCGGTGTTCGCCTTCGTAAGTGACATATCCCAGTAGTAGAGGCTTTGGAGATAGGATTGCACATATTTGCATTTCGAGGTCAGGGTCTCCTGCTGTCGCTGTTCATAATTGCCACGTACATAGCGAATTGAGAGCGCAAAGACATAAACAAAACTGGCAAGGACACAAGCGGTGATAACATAGACAAAGCGCACGCGAAGCGACATATTGCGGAAACCGCGATAGCGTATCAGCACCAGGATACCCAAGAGCAGCAATGCCCCCATCAGCACCATTGATATGATAAAAAAGACCTGCACACGTGCCGATTGGCGATTGTCGGTATTCTCTTTGGAAGATAGTTGGCGAAATGTAAAGGACTCGTCTATGGTTGTCTCTGACAACTCGGCAACCGACTCGCGTTGCTCGGGCAACAGAGTAAAGAGAAAACTGCCGTCAGCAGAATTAATCTCCGCGCCTTCGGTTGTGTGGTAGCGAGAGATGTCGTAGTCTGCATCCCCCCTAAAAGGCGGAATGAATTTGTTGCGGAACGGCGAACCGCCCACCGGATAAGCATATTTGATAGGGATAACCGTCAAGATGTTGTATTCGCCCGCTTTTGTCCAACGCGCCACAGCGTGTGCATTACGGAAACGCGAATACCGCCAACTATCGTAGCCGATAAGCACCACCTCATCGGTAGCCAGCCAGTTGTCCGACCAATAGACAAGGTTGCGCTTGTCGAAAATATAGAAAAGCACATGCTTGGAATCCTCGGCAATAATCCGCACAGAGTCAAAACTCGAGTTGTGCTGCAGACACTGCGCCAGCATGGCGGTACGATCCTCGGCAATAGTTTCCTGACGGAGCAACGTCCTTTGCATACGCTTGCCGTCCCTCTCAAAACCATGGCACGACGACAGCCCCACCATTGTCAGCAGGAGGAGCAGAAAAAAAAGTATTTGGTGCAGTTTTTTCATTTCGGTTTGCAAAGATACGAAAATTGTCGTAACTTTGCAAACAAAATACGAAAATCGTGCCGCACCTATGTGCGCACATTATAAAAATATGCAGTTTCTGACAGCCTTCGTTTTGGGGCTACTGACCATATTAGACCCTTGCACCCTCTTCACGAGCATTACCGCCATCGGGTATATCGACAAGGAAATTAGCGACAAACACAAAGTGCTGACCAACGGCGTAATGTTTGTCATGGGGAAATTGTGCACCTATATTTTATTGGGTATTCCGTTCCTGCTTGGTGCACAAACCGATGGTATTCAGTGTGTTATAGAGCAATACGGTGAACCTGTATTGGCGGTATTTATGCTCTTGTGCGGTATTGTGCTGCTCATCAGCGGACACCACCACGAGCATGACCATGGGGTAAGCAAATGGTTGCAAAACGCCGATAGCAGGTCGAGTTGGCTGTGGTCGTTCTTGCTGGGGGTATTCTTTGCGGTGGCTTTTTGTCCGCACAGGCTGATTTATTTCATTACGATGATAGATCTCGCTGTGGCTATGCCGATGAGTATATCTTGGTTGATGTTGATTGTGTTCGGATTGGGCACCGGACTACCTATCATGCTGATTGCGTGGCTGATAAGTTATAGCGCAGTCAGTATTGGCAGCCTGACACATCGTCTGGAAGTGTTTGAAAAATGGTTCCGTTATATCTGTGCAGGACTGTTTATCGCGCTGGGCATCTATCTCGCCATACACACCTACACCGAACAAGGCGAGCACCACCGATGCACAACATACAACGAACAAAGAATAGCGAACCATTCATAATTCATAATTCTCTCGCCTTGTCTTCCCCTTTTTTTCGTTTCAAGCAATTCACTGTCCGGCACGACTGCTGTGCGATGAAAGTAGGCACCGACGGGGTGCTGCTTGGCGCGTGGGCAATGCTCGATGAGCAATGCACAATGGACAATGAACAATGCGCTGTATTGGATATTGGGACTGGGAGCGGATTAGTGGCACTAATGCTGGTGCAGCGGTTTGCAGCGGCGCATATTGATGCCATAGATATAGAGCCATCGGCAGTGGAGCAGGCACGGATGAACTTCTCGCAGAGTCCTTGGGCAGAGCGGTTGAACGCTCACTTGGCAGCATTACAGGATTGGCAACCGAACAAGCGTTATAACCTGATTGTCAGCAATCCTCCGTATTTTCAGAACAGTCTGAAGAACCCCGACAAGGGGCGTGAGTTAGCGCGTCATACCGATTCGCTTCCGTACGATAATCTGCTCCGTTGTACCTCTGCACTCCTTGCCCCGCGGGGTATAGCCGCTTTTGTCCTGCCCGCCCAAGCGGAAACGGAAATCATCCGTATTGCCAAAGAGAACGGATTGTATTGCAGCCGTCTCACCCGCGTACACAGCAAGCCCGGCAAACCCGCCAAACGTATTCTGATTGAGTTCTCCCCCACCCCACCGGAGACACCACTTGTTCCACAGACATTCTATATAGAATCCGCCACCTCGCCACGAAGCGAAGAATATGCAGAGATGACAAAAAACTTCTATCTATAATAAAAATCCCCGCCTGCCATACAAGCAAGTGGGGATTTGTGTACTATCTGCAAAAGATTTACTTGGCGTAGTTGATAGCGCGTGTCTCGCGGATAACCGTTACCTTCACTTGTCCGGGATAAGTCATCTCGTCTTGGATACGTTTTGCCAAATCAAACGAAAGGAGTTCGGTGTCCTTGTCGCTAATTTTATCCGCCCCCACGATAACGCGCAGTTCGCGTCCTGCTTGCAGCGCATAGGTTTTGATAACACCGGGGAAGGACATTGCCATATTCTCCAAGTCGTTCAGACGCTTCACATAACTCTCCACAATCTCGCGGCGTGCGCCCGGCCGTGCGCCGGAGATGGCATCGCAGGCTTGCACGATAGGTGCAATCAGCGTCTTCATCTCACATTCGTCGTGGTGGGCACCTACAGCATTGCAGATATCCGGTTTCTCTCCGTATTTCTCGCAGAGTTTCATACCCAACTCAGCATGCGGCAGTTCCACATCTTCGTCTGCCACCTTGCCTATATCGTGCAGCAAACCGGCGCGGCGTGCGGCTTTCACGTTCAGCCCCAACTCGCTCGCCATCGCGGCACAGAGGTTGGCAGTCTCGCGTGCGTGCTGAAGCAGGTTCTGACCATAACTGGAGCGATATTTCATCTTACCCACCAAACGCACCAATTCGGGGTGCAGACCATGGATACCCAAGTCGATAGTGGTGCGCTTACCGGTCTCGATAATCTCGTCCTCCACTTGCTTCGTAACCTTAGCCACCACTTCCTCGATACGCGCGGGGTGGATACGTCCGTCTTGTACCAACTGGTGCAGACTGAGGCGTGCAATCTCGCGACGCACAGGGTCGAAAGCAGACAGAGTGATAGCCTCCGGCGTATCGTCCACAATGATTTCCACACCCGTGGCAGCCTCGAGAGCGCGGATATTACGTCCCTCGCGTCCGATGATACGGCCTTTCACTTCGTCGTTGTCAATGTGGAAAACCGAGACGGTGTTCTCCGCAGCGGTCTCGCTGGACACACGTTGGATAGTCTGAATAATAATTTTCTTTGCCTCTTTGTTGGCTGTCAGGCGTGCGTCGTCCATTATCTCGTTGATATACGACATAGCGGCAGTCTTCGCCTCATCCTTGAGTGCTTCAATGAGTTGTTTCTTGGCATCTTCCGCCGAGATACCGCTCAATTGCTCAAGTTGCTGCTCCGCCTGACGATGCATACGCTCAATCTCTTGAGATTTGAACTCGATGGCTTTCTGCTGCTGTTCAAGTTGCTGAGTCTTCTGGTTTACATCGTTCTGCGCACGCTGGATATCGCCCTGACGCTGATTGAGTTGTTGCTCACGTTGCTGAAGACGTTGTTCCTGCTGTTGCTGTTTCTTTTCCTGCTCACGAACGCGATTCTCATGTTCTAACTTCAAGGCAATAAATTTCTCTTTTGCCTCAATGATTTTGTTTTTCTTCAGTACTTCAGCCTCTTCTTCTGCTTTTTTGAGAATGCTGGCACCACTATAGCGGAAAATCGCATAGCATATACCTGCTCCCACAAGGGCACAGCCCACGGCGATTAAGATATAAAGTACTGCACTAATTTCGAGTAACATTATAGTAATTGTTTTTATGGTTTATTTTTTCGTTTTATCTGGTTGCCCGCCTTCTGCCAAGGCTTGTTGCAGCAACGTATTCAACTCTGTCAATTTCTTGTCCACCGGTTCGAGACTCTTGGCGTGCGCGGTGGTTTTCCAGTTGAGTGCTGCCTCGAGCGCCACATAGAGCCACAACTGCTCCGCCGAGGCTTTGGGCATTCGCTGCGAATAGAGCAGATAGCGTTGGTTGAGGAAATCGCCCGCTTCGCGGTACGCCTGTTCCTGTTCCCGATATATATCAAGCGACACATTATGCGCCGCCAATCGCAAAGTGATATGTTGTTTATCCGCTCCCATTCCTAATTCATCATTCTTAATTCTTAATTAACTCAATGGCTTTATCCACTTGCCGAATCATCTGTGTAAGTTTGCCATACGCCTCCGTACGGGTATCCTGCGAACCAAGCATACTATTGGCAATGTGCAAGTTGCGACACTCTCTGCGCAGATCATTCAGTTCGGCGTGACTCTCCTCCAAATCCTGTTTCAGCCCCTCGTTTTTCACCCGTAAAGCCGCATTCTCCTCTTGCAACGCCGCATAGCGCTCCAACAACTGCTGCAAGTTTTGCTCCAGAGAATCCAAGGAATCCACAGGGTGATTAACAATTAAGAATTAACAATTAATATGCACCGCATTGTGCATTATGCATATTAGAACGAATAGCCGATACCTATACCCAGTATGCCCTTAAACTGAACACGCTCGGCAGAGGAGGTGGTCTTCGTTCCGTCTTCGGCAGTAATAGTCTTGTCTATCTTCACACCGTTGTAGTATTTCATAGAGGTGGTCAGAGACACTTGCAAGCACTTCAAGAATTGATACGAGATAGCCACGTCCCAATCCACATCGAAATTACCGAAACGACGGTTGTTATCGCGATAGCCGGCAAACTCCATAGCCGAGAAATCTTTTCCGTTTCCAAGGTCAGCATACATCTTGCCGTCGGTATCGGTGTAGATTTTGGTCTTGTCCCATGCATACGGAGTATATAGACCGAGAGTAGTCATAATCTTCAGGTCCTTGTAAGTGTAGTTGATAGCCCCCTTGAGCGAAAGACCCAACTCGCAACGGATATTGCTGTGGTAGTCTTTTATCACTTCACCCGTTTCCCCAATAGTGTTGTATTTCCAAACAGCATATTTCTCTTTCAGCGCATACTCCAAACCGGAAACCTCGCCCTCTTTGATGGGATAATTTTCGGCATATTTCTCATTGAGATGTTTGCTCACATAGGCAGTTGTCAGACGCCCTGCTACAGGAGACAGATAAACCGAGAAAATATCATTGGGTTTCCAGTCGATACCGATCGAGATGTCGGTGTAGGAAGGTGCCAGGAATTTGGAGATAATCGGGTCGAAGTCGGCAGTACCGTTGTAGTTGCGACCGAGGTCAAACTGGCTCTGGAAGCCGCCGAGAACGGTCAAATACCATGTTTTATGAAACTCCCAACCGAACTTAGTGGTCAGGTTTATGCGGTCGCTCGATTTCTGAAACTTGTCGTAGTCCTGGTCAATCCACGAAAGTCCGTACTCAAGGTCGAGGTTGGTATCCCATGCCATATTGTTCTCGTGATAGAGCAGACGAAACTTGGTGGAAGCCACTGCATTAACGTTGTTGTTACCACCGGCAGCCCAGTTCCAAAGCCCGGTAGCCGCAGCATTGAGACCTACTACGCCCGAAAATTTCCATGCCTGTTCGCCGGTATCTACTTTCTTCAAGTCGGCAGCAGCGGCCTGCGCAGCCTTGGCTTGACTTTCTACGGTGGCTTTATTCACTTCCTGCGCCAAAACTGACACAGTAGAAAGGAGTGCGATAGTTGTAAGAGTAAAGAATTTGATTTTCATATTATTCCCAATGCGTACTAAGTATATATATATCAGTAGTTTTATTTATTTGCTTTGTCTCATCCGAGGGGGTATTACGCCCTGTCTGTCCAAAAACGCCACAAAGGTACAAAAAAAACACGACATCTACAAATTATATTTCGGGCGGAGAGTATATGAAGATGATTAGCGGCGGATAATAGCGCGTGCTGCGCACAAAGCGGTGCTTCGCGCCACTATACGGCGAATGTCCGCTATCCTATCAGGAATCACCTACTAATCACCCACTAATCACCTACTCTTGATAGCACAAAGTATATACACTATACAACATAAAAAAGAGACTGCCGAAATTGATTGGGCAGTCTCTCTATTTAGATTATACTTACTATAATCTACACTATTGTGCTATATATAGATATAAATTGTATAGTGTTCAATGAATTGCGAATTTACAGAGTCTCCAATGTGTGGCGCAACCATTGGTAGCAACGGGCGGTGGACGGGATACTCAATCGCTCCTGAGGAGAGTGGACACCGTACATCTGCGGACCGATGCTGACCATATCCAAATAAGGATATTTCTCCAAAAAGAGTCCGCACTCGAGCCCTGCATGGATAGCGAGTACTTGCGGCGCGGTATGGAAAAGGTCGACATACGCCTGCTTGGTAGCCTCCAACAGCGGAGAATGTACGTTGGGAGCCCAACCCGGGTAGCCATCGCCATGTGTAACCTCATCGCAAGCCATAGCGAGACTATACTCCACACGGTCTTTGATATGGTGCTTTTGCACCTCAACCGATGAGCGTTGGCTGGTATTGATTTCTATATATGGTGTTCCGTCTGCCTCCTCTTTCATCTTGACACTGGCGAGGTTGGTACTCGTTTCTACCAATCCCGGCATATCCTTGCTCATTGCCACCATACCGTGGGGACAAGCATAGAGAGCCATGATGAGTTGGAATGCCTGTTTCTGTGGAATAACCGTTTCTGGCAGCGGAGCCGATTCGAGTTCAAGACGAACCTCTTTTTCTACGTCGCCCAACTCGCACTCCACGTCGGCGGTATAGATATTCCAATCGGCACGTAGTTGTTCCTTGTACTCCATCGGTACACATACCACAGCCTCTGCCTCACGGGCAATAGCGTTGCGGAGGTTACCTCCGTGGATAGCAGCCAGTTGGAAATCGGTCTTTGCCATCAGGCGATTGAGGAAACCTACTATCACTTTGTTGGCATTGCCTCGCCCCTTGTTGATGTCATCACCGGAGTGCCCTCCCATCAGACCGCCAACGCTCAATCGCACAGCGAACCATTTTTGTTCTTGTGGTAGCGCAGCAGGTGTATAGTGCATCTTTGCCAGTGTATCAATACCCCCGGCACAGCCGATAAAGATTTGTCCGTCGTCCTCCGAGTCGAGGTTGATAAGGCGTTTGCCATTCAAGTAACCGTCTTTCAGTTGGAATGCGCCTGTGAGTCCGGTTTCTTCATCTACGGTAAAGAGACACTCCAAAGCAGGGTGTTTGAGGGTATCGTCGGTCAGCACTGCCAAAGCCATGGCAATACCTATACCATTGTCTGCCCCCAAAGTGGTGCCTTGTGCTTTGAGCCATTCGCCGTCCACATAAGTTTGAATAGGGTCATTGAAAAAGTCGTGTTGCACGTTGTTGTTCTTCTCGCAGACCATATCCATGTGGGCTTGCAGGATAATGCCCTCATGTTGCTCATAGCCTTCGGTAGCGGGCTTGCGCATGATTACGTTCATCGCCTCATCAACGGTGTAGTCAATAGAATGTTCGCGTGCAAAGTCTTGTAACCATTGTGAGATACGCTCCTCGTGTTTCGAAGGACGAGGTACCTGATTGATTTGTGCGAAGATACTGAACACTTCGCGTGGTTCGAGATTATTATTCATGGATTATTTCATTTGAAAAGGTTCTGAGATACGATTCAGGGTATGCAGGACGATCCGGACCGGCGGGTTCACCATAAGGATTGCGTTTGAACTGCCCGTTCTCCTCTTTGCGCTCCTGTCCGTCCAAGTATTTGGTTATCAGATAGATACCAAGTCTCTGCCACTCTACCATCATGTTATCTGCTTGTGCGCAACTATAGTTGGTAAGGAAACGGCGTGCCTCCTCGTCGCTCATAGCAGCGGCTTGAGCATCCACACCCTCAATCTGACTGTTGAATTTATCCTCTAAGGCTTGTTGCACCTTCATAATATCCGGTTTCATACGTGAGTATTTGGTATATGCCCAGTTGGCAACGATATTAAACGTCCACCATGCCGATGTGGGAGAATAATTATACAAGTCGCCATTACCTTCTGCAAAACATTCGGGTACATGGTTGATACGACAATACATCGGCACATATACGTTGGTAGCAGCATCATCTACACCAAACCAGAAGATACCTCCCACTTTCGGGTCGGCATAACCACGCATCTGTGCAACAAAAGACCATGCTGTTTGTTGTGTTGCGATAGGACGCTCATACCAATAAGCAGTGCTGTCTAACGTGAATGAGAGTGAGCCATAGCGCAGTTTGCTATTCCACGGACCTGCATCGGTGCCTTGTGTAATATCAAGAGGAGTACCCTCGTATTGGTCGCGCATACAATCTTTGATTTCCTGCACGCTCACTTTGTGGTTCGGACGGATATAGAGCGGCATCGGTTTGCCGGCATCTTTGCCACCGGTCTCGAGAAAAGTCTTACCTGTCGCATAGTCAAAATACTGCTCCATATCGTCTGAGAAATGGCGGAAGAAACTCCATACACGTGCCTCACAGACATATAGCCCCGAGAAATCGAAAGGAGCATAGGCTGCTTGGAACGAGAAATCAGCGTCCTTACCTTCAAAATAACCTTTCTCGCGTGCGAACTTCACAACGTCTTTCGAGTAGAGCCAGTTCTTTTTGTCTTTGAAGTTGATAGTGGTGATACGCGCTTGGTTAGCATGAGCACAAATACAATCGTCCGGCACGCGTGTGGCTACCCATACAGCACCTTTTCGCCCGGGGCCTTTGCCTATCAAGTCCATAATCCACACTTCGTTGGGGTCTCCTATAGAGAAGGTCTCGCCTCCGCTGGCATAGCCGAATTCCTCTACCAACGAGGTCATACAATCGATGGCTTCGCGGGCAGTCTTGCAACGCTCCAGCGTGATATAGATAAGGCTTCCGTAGTCGATACCAACCGTATCACTCAGTTCCGGACGTCCTCCCCATGTGGTTTCGCCGATAGTCAGTTGGTGCTCATTCATATTGCCTACGACACTATATGTATGTGCCACCTGTGGTATTTGTCCGAGAGGACGCCCCGTGTCCCAATCTTTTACTTCACGCATAGCCCCTTTGGGGTGGTCTGCTGCAGGTGAAAAGCGAAGAAATCCATACAGCGAATAACTGTCTGCTGCATAAGAGATTATTGTAGAGCCGTCTGCCGAAGCGTCTTTGCCCACAATAAAGTTGGTGCATGCTACGGAGGCTGTAACGCCCAGTATGAAAGCACCTACCATGGTCGAAAAGATTCGTTTCATTGTAGTTTTTGATTATAAATTAAGGATTAAGTGTGATATGTCGCTGTGTCAGGAACGACATATCCATGTTTTTCAAGTGATAGATTAGGCGTGTATTATGCACAAAGCCTGCCTGATAGTATATACTACGCAGGCAGGCTTTGGTATTTGATACAATGAGCGACGTTTATCCAACTACGCCGCTGAAGCCCATAAATGCCATAGCAAGCAGACCTGCGGTAACCAAAGCAATAGGAGTTCCCTCCATCGCTTTTGGCACTTTGTTCATAGACAGTTGTTCGCGGATACCGGCAAACAGCACCAAGGCGAGAGTGAAGCCCAGTGCCGTAGCGAAAGCGAACAATGTACCGGTGAGCAGGTTATGGTCTGCTCCCAATGGGAGTTTGTTGGTTCCGTTGGCCACCAGAATAGCCACACCGAGAATACAGCAGTTGGTGGTAATCAGAGGCAAGAACACACCGAGTGCCTGATACAGCGACGGCGAGATTTTCTTAAGTATGAGTTCTATCATCTGTACAAGTGCTGCAATAACCAAAATAAAGAGAATGGTCTGCAAGAACTCTACTTGCCATAAAACCAGCAACTTCTGTAGCAGGTAGGTAACTACGGTAGCCAATGTAAGCACAAAGGTAACGGCTGCACCCATACCCACAGCGGTGTCGATTTTCTTACTTACGCCCAAGAACGGACATATACCTAAGAACTGACTCAATACGATATTATTAACGAATATCGCAGAGATGAATATCAGAATATAAACCATAGTGTTCTGTTATTTCTTGATAAGTTTTTGTACTAATGCCATAACATAACCCAGCACGAGGAATGCACCCGGTGCAAGTACGAAAATAAGCATACCGTATTGGTCGCTATAAATATGGCAATTGAAAACACAGCCTGTTCCGAAGAACTCGCGGATTGCTCCGATGAGCGTGAGCGAGAGGGTGAATCCCAATCCCATACCGAGTCCGTCAAGTGCGGAAAGACCTACATTGTTCTTTGCAGCGAAAGCCTCCGCGCGACCAAGCACAATACAGTTAACCACAATCAGCGGAATAAAGAGTCCGAGTACGTCGTAGATAGCCGGCAGGTAGGCTTGCATTACCAATTGCACCATTGTTACAAATGTAGCAATTACGACGATGAATGCAGGGATACGTACCTTATCAGGAATCACATTTTTGAGCAAGGAAATAGCCACGTTGGAACATACGAGTACGAACAAGGTAGCCAATCCCATCGACATACCGTTGATAGCCGATGTAGTGGTAGCCAATGTAGGACACATACCGAGAACCAAGCCGAAAGTAGGGTTCTCTTTCAGGATACCATTGGTGAAAGTTTTGAGTGCGTTATTCATTGTTAGCCTCCGTTTCTATAACTGTTTGTACTGAGTCGATAGCGGGCGTTTCGATAGTGTCAGCCTTGGGTTGAGCCTGTCGGCTTGCACCGGTAGTAGCCTCCGGTGTGTCATCCGTTATCTCGCCATGGCTGTATGCCTTGTATGCCTTGTTGACAGCCTCGAGGAAAGCGCGGGAGGAGATAGTAGCCGCAGTGATAGCGTCCACATCACCACCGTCTTTACTGACAGCGAGTTCGCCTGTTGCCTTGCGTCCGATGATGTTTTGAGAAGGTTTGTCAGCGTTTTTGAACCACTCGACAATATGCGTTCCGAGTCCCGGTGTCTCTTGTTGTTCCAGAACTTCGTAATTGACGATGTTGCTTTCGGCGTCGAAACCAATCATAATACGTTGCACACCTCCGAAACCGTCAGCAGAAGCCTCTACTGCCGCTCCCACGAAGTTCTCGCCCATGTATGCCTTGTAAACACTCATACCATATACCTCTTCTGCATCAGCGATACGGTCGTGCGCAGGAAGCACTGCACTGATGGCTGCCGTTTGTTTGGCTGCTGCCTGTTCGGCGATAGTTTGTTTGGTAAGCATATAGACTCCTGCAAGTGCTGCAGCCGCCACAAGCGTAATACAAGTGAGCGAAAGAGCCATATTCTTAAAATTGCTTTGTAGTTTTGCCATAGTAGTACCTCCTTATTTCTTCTTTTCGCCGAAGCGTTTCGGACGTATGTGGTTCAACAATGGAACGCAAGCGTTCATAATCAGGATGGCAAATGACATTCCTTCGGGATATGCACCCCATGTACGTATCACCATCACGATAAGTCCGATACCGATACCGAAGATGATTTTTCCCCAACCGGTCATAGGCGAGGTTACATAGTCGGTAGCCATAAAGAACGCACCGAGCATGATACCACCCGTGCAGAGCGTCATTGCTACATATTGTGCCGTTGTCAGACCTTCAGGCAGAGCACCGCACCAACCTGTAACAGCCGCAAAGAGGGCTACGGTAGCCAATATGCTGACAGGGATATGCCATGTGATTACTTTTGTGCAGATAAGGAATATACCACCCACAAGCAGTGCTATCGCACACACCTCTCCGAGCGAACCTCCCATCACACCAGTGAACGTTTCCCAAAGGCTGGGCAGTTGGCTGAATACACTGCCATCACCGCTTTTGAGTCCCTGTTTCAGCAGTGCCAACGGAGTAGCACCGGTCTCTGCGTCAATATAACTGCCAGAGAATCCGAGCGGACGAGGCCAAGTGGTCATCTGTACAGGGAAAGAGATGAGCAGGAACACACGTCCTACAAGTGCGGGGTTGAACGGGTTTTGCCCGAGTCCACCGAAGGTCATCTTTCCTACACCGATAGCCACCAAAGCACCGATGATAACAATCCACCAAGGCAAGTTGCTGGGCAAGTTGAATGCGAGCAACAGACCTGTCAGGATAGCGGAGCAGTCGCAGATAGTAGGTTTTTGCTTGAGGATAAACTTGGCAATCAGCCATTCGAAAGCCACGCAGGCAGCGACACTGATAGCCGTAGTGATGAGTGCTCCCCAACCGAACTCGATGACCGAGACGACGTATGCCGGCAACAATGCCGCAATAACGAGGAGCATATTTTTCCGCACGCTATCACCGCTATGGGCGTGTGGTGCGGGGGATACTATAAGTTGTTTCATGCTTTTATCAATTTTGTTTGCGATTGATATTTACCACGTAGCGTTGTTATTTTTTCTGTGCCGCAGCGCGTGCTCGGATTATACCGCCTACTTTGGCTTTACCCATACGTACATAGTCGAGCAAAGGTCGATGGCTTGGGCAGGTGAACATACAGCAACCGCACTCAATGCAGTCCATAATATTATGTTTCTCCATATCGTCCCACATAGCCAATTCAGCCTGTTTGGAAAGCAGGTAGGGTTCCAATCCCATCGGGCAGGCACCTACACACTTACCGCAGCGGATACAGTTCTCTTCTTCGGCACGGCGGCTTTCATTCTCCGGCATAAAGAGCAGACCGCTCACACGTTTGTTGGCAGGCATATCAATGTTGTTCATTGCACGTCCCATCATAGGTCCACCGCCGATGATTTTTCCTGTATCTTCAGGCACCCCGCCTGCGACAGCCACCACTTCCGAGAGAGGTGTTCCAAAACGCACCGAGTAGTTTCCAGGCTTGGAAAGGCTCTTTCCTGTGATAGTCATCACGCGTGAAATAAGTGGTTTGTTCTTTTGTACGGCTTCATATACAGAGTAGATAGTAGCCACATTGTCCACCACGGCACCTACCTCAATCGGGAGTGCACCCGATGGTACTTGGCGACCTATACAAGCATCGATAAGTTGCTTCTCACCGCCCTGCGGGTATTTGAGTTTCAGAGGTTTCACCTCAATGCCGAGTGCTTTGGACGCCAGTTGGCGCATGTGGTCGATGGCGTCGGGTTTGTTCTTCTCAATACCTATAATCGCGCGATTGATGCCCAACGCCTTCATCAAGATCTGGATACCTACAATGATTTCCTCTCCGTGTTCCAACATCAGTTGGTGGTCGCAAGTGAGATAGGGTTCGCACTCTACGCCATTGACAATCAGCACTTCTGCTTTCTTACCCGGAGGCGGAAGCAGTTTTACCTGTGTGGGGAAACATGCACCACCTAATCCGACAATACCGGCAGCAGCCACTTTATCCACAATCTCTTTGGGTTCAAGAGAGCAGTCGCGTTTGATAGCCGTAGTGCGGTCGATGGTTTCGAGCCATTCGTCGCCCTCTACATCCATGAAGATAGCAGGCATGCGCAATCCCCATGCATCGGTGGTAGCATCAATCTTGGTGATAGTACCGCTGAACGGCGAGTGTATGTTGGCACTGACAAATCCGCCTGCCTTCGCAATGAGTTCGCCTACTTTGACCTTTTGTCCTTTTTCCACCACAGGTTGTGCAGGTGCTCCGATATGTTGCACGAGCGGTATGATTGCCTTGGCCGGCAGCGGACATTCGGTAATAGGCTGGTGTGCCGAATAAATCTTGTTGTCATGTGGATGTACTCCACCTATTCTGAACGTATTCATGCTTTTGTTTCCTCTTGTTTGGGTTCTACAACAGGCGCAGATGCAGGCTCGGCTTTGGGAGCAATGGGCTCTGCCGGTTTGCGCGGCGGGAAATTGATAGCGTGGATAGCACCTGTGGGGCACTCTGCCTCACACTTGCGGCACAGACGGCATTTGGTGTAGTCGATATATGCCAGGTTGTTCTCCACGGTGATGGCGTCGAACGGACACACTTTCTGGCACTTACCACAACCGATACAAGCATTGGTACATGCTTTGCGTGCGATGGCACCTTTGTCCTTATTGACACATTCAACAACCATACGACGGTTCTTAGGTCCTTTGTTGCGCAGTTCGATGATATTGCGCGGGCAAGCCTTGACGCATTTGCCGCAGGCGGTACATTTCTCTTCGTCCACTACGGGAAGACCGGT
>SAMEA104315435__coassemble_853_pt1 | contig 17346 bp, 12 predicted proteins | sample SAMEA104315435__metabat2_high_PE_041 | metagenome-assembled genome bin SAMEA104315435 (sample SAMEA104315435) | gut metagenome | biome: Monkey gut; feature: monkey-associated habitat; material: faeces | place: China | collected 2013
AAAAATATACGTTTTTATTTTTATGATGAAATATTTGGAGATGAACATAAAAAGCTTAACTTAAAGAGTGGTCAAAGAGAAGGCAAGGAGGACATAGGCATAGCGGAATACAGCGGATAAGGAACAGAAAGAAAAGGGCGCAAGATTTGCATATTCAGCGGAAAAAGACTATCTTTGCAGCGTAAAAAATATAAGGCTTACAGGGAATATTTTTGCTGCGTATGAACAAAATACATTTTACCCGGCGTGCCATACCGAAGGATATGTTTCGTATCCTGGCTTTTGTGGCATTGGCAGTGCTGACGGTGCTACTTTTTCCGCGATATAACACTTCTTTCCGGTACCATTTTGAGGTAGGCAAGCCGTGGGCATACGAACTGATTACCGCAGAGTTTGATTTCCCGATCTACAAGACGGACAAGCAACTAAAACAGGAACAATCACAACTGCTGTCCGGTTTTGCACCTTGTTTCCGTTATAAAGACGGCATAGTACAATCTCCATTAATCGTATCGCTCCAGGATATGGAGGCACTGCGGGACGGCGGCTACAGTCGTATCTCAGTGGTACAGAACAGGACATCGAACGTGTATCCGTTGTCGCAAGTCTATACACCGGGGAAGGCACGCGAACACTTGGGGGAGGCATACAACGATGCCAAGCCCAATTTGGTACAAGATACGGCTCTGACCAACACGATGCGCGACAAACTGCTATCCTCGATTGCACCAACACAGGGAGTGATACAAACGGGGGAAAAGATTATCGACCGGGGCGAGATTGTAACTGAACAGGACTATCAGATATTGGAATCGCTGCGCCGTGCTTATGAGGACGAGAGCGTCAGTCAGCACCAGCGCATTCTCTCCATCGTGGGCGAAAGCATAATGATTTGCCTATTTATTGCTCTGTTTATCATTTACTTATATGTATTCCGCCGCTCGTATATCCGGAGTACCTCCACGGTATTATTCTTCTGCTTGGAGTCGGCAATAGTGATTGCCCTATCGTGTCTGACGCTGCGCTATACGAGCCTGAGTATCTATCTGATACCCTTTGCATGGGTACCTATTCTGACGCGCGTGTTCTTTGATGCCCGCACGGGATTGTTTCTGCATTTCACCACCGTGCTGATAGTGTCGTTGGCAGTTCCCGCCCCTGTAGAGTTCTTTTTTATCCAGATAACAGTAGGCATGGTGGCAGTGTCCAGCCTGAGCGATATGACACGCCGTGCGCAGTTGGCACAGACGGCAGGCTGGATATTTCTCACGCAGACCCTGGCATACACCGCTTTTGCGTTTGCCACGTCGGGCGACTACCACGCCATCGACCCGATGATGTATGTTTATTTTCTTGTGAATGCCCTACTGATTATCGGTTCGTACGGACTGATTTACCTATTTGAGAAACTATTCCGTTTCATCTCGTCGATTACGCTGGTGGAACTGACCGATATAAACTCCGACCTGCTCCACACGCTTGCCGAGAAAGCCCCCGGTACGTTCCAACACTCGATGCAGGTGTCAAACCTGGCAACAGAGGCGGCAAAAGCCATCGGAGCCAATGCACTATTAGTGCGAACGGGCGCATTGTACCACGATATAGGAAAACTGACTAATCCCTACTATTTCACGGAAAACCAACAGGGTGGTCCTAACCCGCTCTCGACAATGGAACCGACCGAAGCCGCAAAGATTGTGATTGCGCACGTGTCAGACGGCGTAACTTTGGCACGCAAACACCACTTACCGGAGGTAATAATCAACTTTATCGCCACGCACCACGGCACCTCGCTGACACGTTATTTTTACAATACATACGTGAATGCCCACCCCGGCGAGGAGGTGGACAAGACGCTGTTCCAATACCCGGGTCCAAAACCGAGTACGAGAGAGGGCGCCATACTGATGATGGCCGATGCAGTAGAAGCACGCTCACGCAGTTTGAACACATTCACCGAAGAAACTATCGGGCAGGCAGTGGATCAGATGATAGACCAGCAAGTAGCAGACGGGCAGTTCTCGGAGACTCCGCTGTCGTTCAAGGACGTGGAAGATATACGCCACGTGTTCAAAAACAGACTTGTTTCAATGAACCATCATAGAATTACGTATCCGAGTATTCGTAAGTAGTTTATAAGTTTATAAGTTTTTATGCGGTGTTGAATAGGTTTAGGAGTTTAATAGGTTAACTTGATTCAACCTGATTAACCCGCTAAACCGCGTACAACCCATAAACCGAACAACACATCAACAATAAAATATGCAACTATATCTTGCTCCGATGGAGGATGTTACCGACCCTGCATTCCGATTGCTCTGCAAGCGGTTCGGGGCAGACAGGGTCTATACCGAGTTTGTCAATGCCGATGCATTAGTGCGCGATGTAGCATCCACGACACGCAAACTGCAAATCAGCGATGATGAACGCCCTGTAGCCATCCAGATATACGGACGCGAGCCGGGGCCTATGGCAGATGCCGCACGAATCGTAGAGCAGGCCAAACCGGATTTTATCGACATCAATTTTGGTTGCCCCGTAAAGAAAGTAGCGGGCAAAGGTGCCGGTGCGGGACTGCTACAAGACATTCCTAAATTACTGAATATCACCCGCTCTGTAGTCAACGCAGTGCATACACCCGTTACCGTCAAAACCCGACTTGGTTGGGACGATGACCATCGCATTATTGTAGATTTAGCGGAAGCATTGCAAGACTGCGGCATTGCCGAACTCGCCATTCACGGACGGACACGCAGTCAGATGTACAGAGGCGATGCCGATTGGACGCTGATTGGGGCGGTGAAGAATAATCCGCGCATGCATATCCCGATTATCGGTAACGGCGACGTTAGCACACCCGAACGAGCCAAAGAATGTTTCGACCGCTATGGTGTAGACGCAATAATGGTGGGACGCGCCACGTTTGGCTGCCCATGGATATTCGAGGATATGAAACACTATTTAGAGACCGGCGAACTGCTTCCCCGACGCAAGATGGCGTGGTGTGTCGGGATATTAAAAGAGCATGTACTTCGCAGTATCGATTGGATTGGCGATGAGCGCAAAGGGATTGTCCATAGTCGCCGCCATTTTGCCGCTTCGCCCGTTTTCAAGGGACTCCCTGACTTCAAGCAGACCCGTATCGCCTTGCTCCGTGCGGAAACACGAGACGAAGTATTTCACATTATGGATGAGATAGTGAACCGGTATGGTTAGACCTCTAAGTCAGATTGGCAGACTGGCACGGGATTTGTATAACGATAGGCGAAATATATTACAACTATGGACAAACAGACGAAACGAGACCATCTGTATATGCGCATGGCACGCACGTGGGCGGAAAATAGTTACTGCAAGCGCCGCCAAGTGGGTGCATTATTAGTAAAAAATCAGATGATTATATCCGACGGATACAATGGTACACCAAGCGGTTTCGAGAACAACTGCGAGGACGAAAATAACGTATCCAAACCCTACGTACTGCACGCCGAGGCAAATGCTATTACCAAAGTAGCACGCAGCAACAATAGTAGCGAAGGGGCTACGCTGTATGTTACCGCCTCACCCTGTATGGAGTGCTCCAAATTGATTATTCAAGCAGGTATCAAACGCGTGGTATATGGCGAAGAATATCGCATAATGGATGGTATAGACCTGCTGCAACGGGCGGGGATAGAGGTGTGCTATCTGAAAGAAGAAGGCGAACAAGCCCAATTAGGCTAATTAGTCCAATAAAAATCAAAGGATTATGAATAATGTAAAAAAATATATTTTCCCGACAGTGGCAGTGGTATGCCTGTTGGCGGGGTTCTTGATAGGTGATGCTGTAAGCAACAAGGTGAATGCACAGCGTTTCGTATTCCAAAACGGACAGTTCTATCAGCAGCCGTCATCGAAGATTGACCAATTAATGCAACTGATGCAGACAGCATACGTGGACGAGTTGGATATTGATTCTATCACCGATGAGGTGATGCAAGATATTGTGCAGAAACTTGACCCGCACTCGGCATATATTCCCAAGAAAGACCTTGAGATGGTCAATTCGGAGTTGTCGTCTTCGTTCTCCGGTATCGGTGTGCAGTTTACCATACAAAACGATACAATTAACATCGTAGCCGTAGTGGCTGGCGGTCCGAGCGAGGGTATCGGTGTCCTGGCAGGCGACAAGATTATCACGGTGGACGACTCGCTGTTTGTGGGTAAGAAAATCAACAACGAGCGTGTAATGCATACGCTTCGCGGGGAGAAAGGCACGAAAGTGAAGATCGGCGTAAAACGCAGCGGCGAATCCGAACTGCTACACTATACCATCACCCGCGGTGATATACCCGTAACATCGGTGGACGCAAAGTTTATTATCCCCGCAAAGAAGGGCGAAAAGATTGGTTTTGTGCGTGTGAACAAGTTCGGCGAAAACACGTACAACGAGTTTATCTCTGCATTGGCCTCGCTGAAAGCACAGGGAGCAACGGCATATATTGTGGATCTGCGTGAGAACTCGGGCGGTTTTATGGACCAGGCTATTCGTATGGCCAACGAGTTTCTTGATGCAGGGGAGATGATTGTTTATGCCCAAGGGCGTGCCTACCCGCGCTATGAGGCAAAAGCCAATGGCACAGGGCGTTTCAAAAACGTGCCGCTCGCCGTGTTGATTGATGATTTCTCGGCATCGGCAAGCGAGATTTTCTCGGGGGCTATGCAGGACAACGATCGAGCCGTGATTGTCGGACGCCGCTCGTTTGGAAAAGGATTGGTGCAACAGCAGATGCCTTTCTCGGACGGCAGTGCAATTCGCTTGACCGTGGCACGCTACTATACCCCATCGGGGCGGTGCATACAAAAGCCCTACACGCTCGGCGATCAGATAGATTATGAGAAAGAACTGCTCGATCGCTTCGAGAATGGAGAGTTTTACAATGCAGATAGTATTCATTACACAGACACCACTGTGTATCATACCAAGCAAGGGCGTATCGTACATGGTGGAGGAGGTATTATGCCCGATGTATTTGTAGGGCGCGACACTACACAATATAGTCCATACTTCAATAAGGTGGTCAATCGTGCATACACCTATCAGTTTGCATACCAATATACCAACCAACACCGCAAAGAACTGACCAAGTATAAAGATTGGCAGACATTGGAAAAGCACTTGAATGACGCCAACTGGCTGCCGGAGTTTGTAAAATACTGCCAAGAAAAAGGCATCGAACCCGATGAAACGGATATACGCAAATCGCGTCAACCACTAACCCGATTGGTGAATGCCTATATCGTGCGTAATATCCTCGGCGATGAAGGTTTCTTCCCGCTTTTTGAGCGCGATGACGAAATCACCAAACGGGCAGTAGAAGAATTGGCTAAATAATTGAGAATTAAAGATATGACTATTTTAGAGAAATTGGCTGCTCTGCGCAAATTGATGCGCGAACAACAGTTGAGTGCGTATATCGTACCCGGTACAGACCCGCACGCCTCGGAATATATGGCGGAGCATTGGACGGAAATCACATGGTTGTCAGGTTTCAAGGGGGAGACAGGTACTGTGTTGGTTACTATGGATAAAGCGTTTCTTTGGACTGATTCGCGCTACTACCTGCAGGCCAATATCGAGTTAGCCGGTTCGTCAGTGGAACTGATGCGTGAGTCGGATATCGACTGCCCGACCATTGCGGAGTGGCTCTGCGAGAACGTGCAGGGAACGATAGGACTGAATCCGGAGATGTATAGTGTGAACGCCTTTGCAGCATTACGTAGCGAGTTAGGAGAAGCAGGGCTGACTACTAAGTCCATTGATCTAATCCGTCCGCTATGGGTAGAGGGTCGTCCCGCTATTCCGCAGAATCCGCTCTACGAGTACGAGGAGAAGTACGCAGGCGAGTCGGTACAATGCAAACTGACGCGTATTCGTCAGGCAATGGCAAAGAAAAAAGCCGATGCGATGATTATTTCCGCCCTTGACGAGATAGCATGGTTGCTCAACATCCGTGGTACGGATGTTGAATATAATCCCGTGGTTATCAGTTACGTGGTATTAGAGCAGAACCGTTGCACGCTATTTGTGGACGCTCATAAAGTAAATACCCAAGCGGCTGACTACTTACAACGCGAACATATTGATGTGCAAGGCTATGAAGATGTGTTTGCCTATATTGCACAACTGAAAGGTATCGTACTATACGATGGTGCAAAAGTAAATGAAGCACTCTATGAATCAATCCCCGCAACATGCCAAAAAGTGAATGCACAATCACCTATTCTTGTAGCCAAGAGCAAGAAAAATGCGGTGGAGATAGAGGGGGAGCGTATTGCTATGCGTGAGGACGCCGTGGCACTGACCCGTTTCTTCCGTTGGCTCGAAGAGGAAGCATTTGCTGAAGGAAAGACGCAAACCGAATGGTCGCTAATGGAGAAACTGCATGAGTATCGTGCTATGGGACAGCACTTTGTAGAGGAATCATTTGGTACGATTGCAGGTTACAACGGCAATGGGGCTATCGTACATTACGCCGCCACAGCAGACCACTGCGCCATAGTACGCCCCGAGGGAATGTTACTTCTGGACTCGGGAGGGCAATACCTTGACGGCACAACCGACATCACACGTACCACATGGCTCGGCGGCGAGATACCCGAACAGGCAAAACTCGACTACACCTATACTCTCAAAGGACATATCGCTCTGCAAACCACACGTTTCCCGCGCGGTACACGCGGGAATCAGTTAGACGCATTGGCCAAGCAATATATGTGGGCAAACGGTATCACTTTCGGACATGGTACTGGGCATGGCGTAGGGCATTTCCTCGGTTGTCACGAGGGACCGCAGAACGTACGTACCGACAACAACCCGACACAATTGGAGGTCGGACAGATTGTATCTGACGAACCGGGTATCTATCGCACCAACCAATGGGGAATCCGTATTGAGAACCTTATCACCGTCATTCCTGCCGAGCGAAAGGCGGCGGCAACCACCGATGATGAGTTCCTGACCTTTGAGACGCTGACCCTCTGCTACTACGACACCTCGCTCATCGAGATGTCTCTGATGACACCAGCCGAGATCGAATGGCTCAATGCCTATCACGCGCGTGTATACAAAGAGATAGCACCACGCTTGAATGACAAAGATGCGGCTTTCTTGCAAGAAAAGTGCAAACCCCTGTCGCTCTAAAAGCAGCATAGCATACAAAAAAGAGGTTGCTCCAATTCGGGCAACCTCTTTTTGTATCATCTATTCGGGAGTTTATTTCTCCATTATCTTGCGATAGAGCACTTTCGGGTCAACGGCTTTGGCGATAAGGGCATGCAAGTCATTGATATTCACACGTTCCTGCTGCATTGTATCGCGATAACGAACTGTTACGCAGTTGTCGGTCAGTGTGTCATGATCTACTGTGATACAGAACGGTGTACCGATAGCGTCCTGACGGCGGTAACGTTTGCCGATAGAGTCTTTCTCATCGTAGTTGGTATGGAAATCGAACTTGAGCATATCCACTATCTCCCGTGCTTTCTCGGGTAGCCCGTCCTTGCGTACCAGTGGCATAACGCAGGCTTTCACCGGTGCCAGCACAGGCGGCAGATTCAGCACCACGCGGGTATCGCCACCCTCCAACTGCTCCTCCTTGTAAGCCGAGCACATCACGCTGAGGAACATACGGTCCACACCTATCGAGGTCTCGATAACATACGGAGTGTAACTCTGGTTCAGTTCGGGGTCGAAATACTCCATCTTCTTACCGCTGAATTTCGCATGCTGACTGAGATCAAAGTTGGTACGGCTGTGAATACCCTCCACTTCCTTAAAACCGAACGGCATCAGGAATTCAATGTCGGTAGCCGCATTGGCGTAGTGCGCCAATTTCTCGTGGTCGTGGAAACGGTATTTCTCGTCGCCCAAACCGAGGGCTTTGTGCCATTTCAAGCGGAACTCTTTCCAATGTTTGAACCACTCCATCTCTGTGCCGGGGCGGACAAAGAACTGCATCTCCATCTGCTCAAACTCGCGCATACGGAAGACAAACTGGCGGGCAACAATCTCATTGCGGAATGCCTTGCCTATCTGTGCGATACCAAAAGGTATCTTCATACGACCCGTCTTTTGCACATTGAGGAAATTGACAAAAATACCCTGTGCGGTCTCAGGACGGAGATAAATCTTCATAGCCGCATCGGAGGTCGAACCCATCTCGGTTTGGAACATCAGATTAAACTGACGTACATCCGTCCAATTGCGTGTACCGCTAATCGGGCAAACGATCTCTTCGTCGAGAATGATTTGTTTCAGTTCAGCCAAGTCGTTATCATTCATGGCCTTGCTATAACGCTCATGCAGGGCATTGCGCTTCTCAATATGCTCTTTTACGCGCTCATTGGTCTGCTTATAGAGTTCTTCGTCGAAATTCTCGCCAAAGCGTTTGCGAGCCTTCTCCAACTCTTTTTCTATTTTCTCGTCATACTTGGCAATCTGGTCTTCTATCAGCACATCGGCGCGGTAGCGTTTCTTCGAGTCGCGGTTGTCAATCAGCGGGTCATTAAAGGCGTCCACGTGTCCCGAAGCCTTCCATACGGTCGGGTGCATAAAGATGGCGGCATCAATACCCACGATGTTCTCGTGCAGCAGCGTCATCGAATCCCACCAGTATTTCTTGATATTGTTTTTCAGTTCTACACCGTTCTGTCCGTAGTCATAAACGGCTGCAAGTCCATCGTAGATATCGCTACTCGGGAATACGAAACCGTACTCCTTGCAGTGGGCGACAATCTTTTTGAATGTTTCTTCTTGTGTTGCCATATCGTGTATTGTTAAAATTTTTCTTTGTATAATCGTGCAAAATTACTGCTTTTTTGCGATATACGCAATAGCCTTCCTTTTTTACTTGATTTCTATCTTTAACCATATTGCCAATGTAGGAGAAGCGAGAGGAATAGTCAGAACACAACACACAGGGTTAGGGCTGCGAAAAACAGAATATAGTAGCAAAATATGTTGCAAAACACCTTATTGGAATGGAGAATATTATGGGGTTCTTTTTTTCTGCAATTTTAGAGCATTTATTTTGATATATCATTTCTTTTCTGTACCTTTGCACTCGTTAAACAATGCGGAATGTGTAATGCATAATGCATCGTCATATTCATTATGGTGTAACAACATTAACTAACCTATAAAAACACATAATTATGATTCGTACTACATTTAATCGTCTTCGTGAAGTAAAGGATAGTCTGCCACACGGCAGTATGGATGCCATTGCAAACGAGTTAGGGGTCCCTGCAGATTCTGTTCGCTCGTATTTCAATGGCGAGGGTAATGCTAGCGGTTACCATATCGAGCCCGGTCCCGAGGGCGGTATTGTAGAGTTGACAGATACACGCATCCTGGAGGTAGCACTCCGCATTGCGTGGGCTGCAAAGCAAGGTCTCTGACGGAGGTGGCAAAAGCCATACTGAATAAATGGAGGGCATTTGCTCTGACGCTATGCGTCGGAGTGATGCCTTTTTTCGTTGCCAACACTCGGGCAACGGAACGATTGATGGAAAATATGCTCCCGACGGATGAATTAACGACACAGGATGCAACATCTCCACAAAAGCGTTGGTTAGATGATTATCCGAAACGCATCGGATTGACGCTGAGCGCGGATGCAAACATAGTTGCAAACTATATCTGGCGCGGACAGTACGTAAGCGGACTGAGCCTACAAGCCTCGGCACGAATGAACTACGAGGGACTCTTTGTTGATATGTGGTGGAACGTAGGGGCGACCAATTGGGCATTCTCGGGCTTTAATCCTGAAGTGGATATTGCACTCGGTTTAGACCGTTGGGGACTGCAACTCTATTGGCTACACATGCACTATTTCGACGGCACACCATTCTTCAACTACAGTAACGCCGCACCCGGACAAGCAGGCAATACGAGCGAACTGAGGGCGAGATACACCGTGAGCAGCCGTCTGCCGTTGAGTATATTATGGTGCACACGTCTCGCAGGAAGGGACGGGTATTTGGACAGCGAAGGCAATCTGCAACGGGCGTGGTCGAGTTATCTGGAACTGAAATACACCTTTGCGCTGCCGCATGATATAGGTATCTCCACCACCGTAGGTATGACGCCATGGAAGAGCCTTTACACAGGTTTCAAAGGCGACTTTGCTGTGGTAAACATTGATGTGGGCCTGAGCAAGCAATGGCAAGTGAAACAGTGTTGTTTCTCATTAGCGGGCGAGGTCATGCTCAACCCATGGCGGATGACCAAAGACAACGTGCGCTGGGAAGTGCGCAATCCATGGCAGCAGCGTATAAATGCCAACCTGACACTGGGCGTATCATGGCAATACAAGCATAATCATCAATCAACTAATTTATAAACAAAATGAAAAAGGTATTAGTTAGTCTGTTGGCGGTGGTAATGACTACCGCTGTAATGGCACAAAAAGTGTCGTTTGCGTATGAGGCAGGAGCCGAACTCACCAGTGCGTACTTATGGCGTGGTCAGTACAATGGCGGTCTGAGCCTCCAACCCGAGGTACTTGTCGGCTGGGATAGCGAGCATACCGCTTTTCGTATCGGTGCATGGGCAAGCGTGGGAGCCAGTGACTGGAAATTTAAGAAAGGTCTTACCGAGAGCGAAGATAAAAACCCGAACACCTACTTTGTCCCTGAAGTGGACATCGAGGCTACGTTTACGTTCTACGGCTTGACTCTCGGCGCAACTCATTATTACTATTGCGACGGCACCAACTTCTTCAACTGGAACAAAAACCTCGATGTCGCCAGCGAGAATAGCAGCCAAACTGAAGTGATGATCGGTTACAACCTTGGCGATTTGACAAACATCGGTCTATATGCTAATTGGTACACGATGGTTGCCGGTGCCGACTGCTATGAGACTGAAGAAGGAGATCTGAAACGTGCTTATTCTTCGTATATCGAAGTAGGCTACGATTTTACACTGCCTTTCGACATCACTCTCGGTTTGCAAGTCGGAATGACACCATGGAAGAGTACCTACACCGGCTACGAAGGCGGTTTTGCAGTCAACAACGTGAGCGGACGTATTGAAAAGCCGTTCTCTATCGGCGACCTCTGTGAGATTTCCGTCTTCGCACAAGGTAGTATCAACACCTACAAAATCACCAAAGAAAACGTGTTTATCCCCGCTGCCGGCGACGACAAACTTTACCTACAACGCCTCAACGGCTGTATCGGTGTCGGGTTGTGGTTCTAAGCCCCAAGACCTCCCCTTCCCCTCTTTCAATGGAGGGGGTAATAGGAACAAACTCCTACATATTCAATTCATACTTTATCATTCCTAATTAGTTTGTATGGATAAGAAACGCACCATAGCGGCGGCGTTGTGTATCATTCCCGCAGTAATACTGCTGTTGATTGTGCCAATGCGGCGCAAGGAAACCAAATACTTTGCCGACAGGGGCAAAGTATTTGGTACTTATTATAATGTACAGTACGAAGCCGGCGACGACCTGCAAAGCGATATTCTGTCTGCCTTCGAGGCATTTGACAACTCGCTCAGTATGTTCAATCCCAATTCGGTTATCAGCCATATTAATCAAAACAGAGACACCGTCACTGATGCTTATTTTGAGCAGATGTGGCAAGAGGCTGCGCGGGTATATCAGGAGAGCAACGGGGCGTTTGATATTACAGTGGCACCATTGGTCAACCTGTGGGGGTTTGGTTTTAAGAACAGGGAACGGGTTACGCAAGAAAAGATAGACAGCCTTTTGCCTCTGGTGGGGTTTGACAAAGTACACATCACAGCACACCATATCATCAAAAACGACCCGCGTACTATGCTGGACGCTAGTGCGGTAGCCAAAGGGCAGGCGTGCGATATGATTGCCGCTCTGCTGACCGACAAAGGCTGCCAAAACTACCTGGTGGACATAGGCGGCGAAGTGGTGGCTAAGGGCGTAAATAAACAAGGTCAACCTTGGCGCATTGGCATCACCAAACCACAAGACGACCCTGCGGGGCAGTCGCAAGAGATGGAGGAGGTACTGCAGACAAGCGACATCTGTATGGCAACATCGGGCAACTATCGCAATTTCTACTACGAGGGCGGACAACGCCGCAGTCATACTATCGACCCGCGTACCGGACACCCCGTGCAACACAACCTACTGAGTGCCACCGTGGTAGCATCTTCATGTATGCGTGCCGATGCGCTTGCCACCGCCTGTATGGTGCTTGGTGAAAAACAAGGTATGCAGATGATTAACACCCACGCCGATGCGGAGTGCTACCTCATCGTTGCACAAGGCGACAGCACCGTCGTAATGAAATCCCAAGGCTGGGCATATTAACCGATAGAGACGATAACAATTAAGGCGGGCAATGCGTATTTGTCCGCCTTAATTGTGGTTAGTAGCAAAAATTCCACAAAAAAGCACACTATATGTACATATATATACGAAAAAAGCAGTATTTTTGTAGCGTGAAATAATATCATGAATTAATACTATCGAAATATGAAAAACATATTCAAAAAAGTTCTGTCTGTTTTATTTATCAGCGTATGTGCGAATGTAACCACATACGGGCAAACGACTAATGGAAAATATACAGCACGAACACTTACTGCAACACAAAGCAAGTGGACGTACAGTGTAGCTAAGTCCGAGAGTAAAATTAACGGAGAAACAGAAGATAACGGCATTATCTACATAGCAGGCGCAAAAGATAAGTTAAAAGTTACCAGTTCGGGACTTTCATGCAATAACAATAGTTCTTTGTATCTCCCCGTTCCACAGAATGCAGCGGGAACTATCACATTGGAAGTGTATAGTAATTCAAAGAGCAGATGGTTACAACTATTTATCAACGGACAAGAAGGCAGTTCGCAACAAAGATTATGGTCTAAAGAAGGAACGGATTTGTCTAAAGAAGGACCACGTTCATATACTTTTTCTGCTACAGACCTAACACTTAAAGACGGAAAGTATTATCTTCATTTCAAAGATAATAAAACAGAAATGAAAATTAGTGCTTTCACTATAGTTTTGACTAATGGTAGTTATACAGGTTCTACGCCTGCGCAGAAGTCCGATGATGCGACGCTGAAGGAATTGAAATATGATGGGACGAGTGTGCCGAATTTTGATGCAAAGACGTTGGACTATAGTGTTACGCTGCCTGCCAACTATTCGGGTGTGCCGAATGTAACAGCCACCGCTAATGACAGCAAAGCCACGCCGAACATCACACAAGCCACGTCGGCAACGGGCAAGGCATCGGTACTGGTTACCGCCGAGGACGGGACCACGAAGAAAACCTATACGATACAATCCAGCCAAGCCGCAGCCGATGAACCTGTTATTACATCATTTGTAGTAGCAAGCGTACAAGCCACTATTGACTCGGCAAACAAGACTATCACTGCCACACTGCCCATCGGAACAAGTCTGACCAATCTTACTCCGACCGTAAGTGGCAACAACATCGATTCCTATACTCCGCAAGGGGCGCAAGACTTCACCAATCCTGTACAATACACTGTAACTTCCGCGTCGGGCAAGACTGCTACCTACACCGTTACACTGCAAGTGGAGCAACCGAAATCGAGCGACGCCACGCTGAAGACGCTGACCGTAGGCGGCAAGGCTATTACACTGCAAGCAGGCGTGTACAACTACACGGTGGACGCAGAGAGCGGAAGTGCCGTGCCGCAAGTGAGTGCTACACCAAACGACAGCAAAGCAACTATCAAGATTACGCAAGCCACGTCGCTGACCGACAAAGCCACAGTGGTAGTAACTGCTGAGGACGGCAGTACACAGACTTACACGATTACTTTCAACGTGAAAGTGCCGTCTTCCGACCTCACCACTCACACGCCCGGTATCTATGAAGCCGAGAAGATTGCTGGCGGTTACGGAGGGACGCTCAGTATCTTCGACGGGCGGGAGTATGAGGTGTATTATGCCGCCCGCAATGCAAGCGATTTGGCTACATTCAACACCACCGGCATGGACAGAACCAACGGCATGACCACCAACGAGACCGCCACTGCTTGCGAGGCAATAGACGGTTGGTTTAAGGGAACAATAGCATCTATTAGTTCCGCCTCGGCTTCTGCCAAGGATGAGTTTACCAAAGGTTCATCGGGGCGCGAACACCGTATGGAGAATGGGCATACCTACACTTTCCATTTCAGCGGATATGACCAGTTCTCTATTTATGCGAAGGACAAGAAGCAGGATACCAAAGGAACAAAGCCCAGTGATAACCAGTACTTTGAGGTATATATAGACGGTATTCTCCAACCTTTGCAGTTCAATAAAGACAACTATACTATCCGCCGCTATACTATTTCCACAGGCGAGCATGTGGTGATAGTCAAAGCCATCAATGGTCAATGTAAACTTTTAGGTTTCTCGTTGCGGGTGGCAGATGAGCCGCGTGTCAGTTGGGTGAAGGGTAATGACTCGACACAAAATGTGTTGCAGACACGCGCGATTGCGCCCATAACCTACTATACCAAGTACAACTCCAAAGGCAAGACCGTCTTGGAATGGGAGGGGGCGAGTGCCACCGGTATCAGTCTCAACAAAGGCAACAGCGACGGTATAGGCGACACGCTGACCCTGAGCGGAACTGCCAACTGCCCTGTCGGAACATATATATATAAGGTGGTGGCATACAACCAAAGCAACCAAGTAACCAACTCGCTCAGCGGCAAACTGACTATCACCTCAAAGATTGAAGCCACCTCCGACACTATACAGGACGGATTCACCAACGAGGCCATTGACGGATTTACATTCCGCTACTACGCATTGAGCGAAAATGACATCACTCTCACATGGACCAACGGCACACCGGCAGGGATAACAGGAAGCGGAAGCAATGGCACGTACACTATCAGCGGTACCCCCACCACGGCGGGTGTTTATCCGTTCACTATCAGTGTATCAGGCGGAAACACCATCACCGGCAAACTAACCGTTACCACTTTTGACCCCGGCAACAACCCCGTACTTTATCTCTACAAAAACACAGGTGCTTATGAGAAAGACGGCGTATATTTGTACTTAAAGAGCAAAGGGAAAAATATGGTCCCCCGCAAGGCACAAAGCAAACTGCGCAGTGCAGACCAATATGCCAAATATAAGTGGGTGCTTATCTCGGAAGATGTAGATGCCAACAACGGGGAAATTATGGCATTGGCACGCGGTAACCAAATCAGTATGCCCGTGCTGAATATGAAGTCGTTCTCCTACTCGGAGAATCGTCTCGACTGGGGCGACCCCGACAACGGCAGTATCAACAATAAATCCATACGTGTAGTACAGCCCACCCACCCTATTATCAAGGCAATGGGCAAAAAACAAGGTGATGCGATTCAAGTGATTGATTCTGTGGTAGGCAAGGGACTGATGCCTGCGGCGGTAGACTACAAGGGGACACTGTGTATCGCCACCGCTGCCACCCGCGGCGAAGAATATACCGCAGACGGCAAGGAGGAGACTTTCCTGCACGAGGTGCCCGCTTCGCTGCGCGGGGGCAAGAAATATATCTGCTTCCCACTCTCTATCCAAAGCAGCAAACGCCTGACAGGAGAGGGAAAGAAACTGATAGACGCATGTGTGGATTACCTGCTCAACACCACATCGACCATCGGTCTGCCCAAGTTGGAAATACAGTCGTTTACCATCGACGGCAATGCCGCCACTATCTATCAAGATAAGGACAGTATCAGTTTGGTGATGCCCGAAGGCACCGCATTGGAATCACTGACACCCTCTATCAAACTGAGCGATGCCACTACGCACGTGCTGTGCAAACAGGCAGACGAAAACGGTAGCGTTGATTTCAGCAACAGCAATCTAATACCGATAGTCTATACCGTAAGCGACTATATCAATGTGCGACACTATGTAGTATGCGTTACGGCTGTTCAACCGATGGGTATCGAGGATGTGTATCAGGCAGGCGAATGGGTGAATATCTACGATATACAAGGGCGCAAAGTGGCTACGACCAACGAGAATGTCTATACGATGGATTTGCCGAGAGGTATGTATATCGTACAGACCACTCGCGGAACCATCAAGATTATGCGATAAAGGTTCAATAATATATATACTATAAAGAGAGAGGCTACCCGACACAAAGTCAAGTAGCCTCTCTTTTGTATATCATACTCTGTTTGTAGCCGCACGGGAACGACATCCCTTATATATGTATATATAGACGGAATGTTCATCCCTTGCCTATCCCTTGCTTATCCCTTGCTGAATCACCCACTCTTGACAGCATCAGGATACGGCGAAATACCTATCGTCCGTTTTGCATATCCACGAGGCGGCGGTAGTAACCATTCAGGGCGAGAAGGTCGGCGTGGCGTCCTTGCTCTACTATCTCACCCTCGTGCATAACACATATAAGGTCGGCGTTGCGAATGGTAGAAAGGCGGTGTGCGACAACCAGCGTGGTACGGTCTTTCATCAGATGTTCCAATGCCTGTTGCACTGCCTTTTCGCTCTCGGTATCGAGTGCCGAAGTGGCTTCGTCGAGAATAAGGATAGGCGGGTTCTTGAGGATAGCACGGGCAATAGATATGCGTTGGCGTTGCCCTCCACTGAGTCGTGAACCACGATCGCCTATCAGTGTGGCATACCCCTGAGGAGTAGCCATGATGAAATCGTGTGCATTAGCGATACGCGCCGCTGCCTCCACTGCCTGCTGCCATGTCTGTCCGTTGGGCGCAGGTTGAGTGGTATCCACGCCAAACGTGATGTTATTATAGAAACTGTCGTTGAAAAGGATAGCCTCCTGATTGACGTTTCCCATCAGCGCACGCAGGTCGTAGGTACTGACATCGCGTATATCGGTGCCATCGATGGTGATAGTGCCGGATACGGGGTCGTAGAAGCGCGGAAGGAGGTCAGCCAAGGTAGTTTTACCACTACCGGACTGCCCCACCAAAGCCACCATCTGCCCTTTGCGGATAGAGAGATTGATATGGCGTAAAACAGGCACATCCTCCCTATAGGAGAAACATACATCGCGGTACTCTATCCGGTCGCAGAAGGCATGCAATGGTTTCGGGTCGGTCTGCTCCACAATATTGGATTGGGTATTGAGTATCTTGTCGATACGTTCCAAGGAAGCCATACCTTTGCGCACACCATACCCCGCCTTGCTGAGGTCTTTGGCAGGATTGATGATAGAATAGAAGATGACTAAATAGTAGATGAACGTAGCGGCATCGATGGTGCTATGGTCGGAGAGAATCAAAATTCCGCCGAACCAAAGAATGACGGCAATAAGTGCTGTGCCGAGAAACTCGCTGACCGGGTGCGC
>SAMEA104315435__coassemble_870_pt1 | contig 16873 bp, 13 predicted proteins | sample SAMEA104315435__metabat2_high_PE_041 | metagenome-assembled genome bin SAMEA104315435 (sample SAMEA104315435) | gut metagenome | biome: Monkey gut; feature: monkey-associated habitat; material: faeces | place: China | collected 2013
CCAAAATAACCACTTGCAATCCTTCTATCCGCTTTTGCAGAAGTCTGACCCCTTTGACCCTGTCCTCGCACACAGCGATGGGAATATCAGGAAACTTGGAGTGTATCTGCATAGCCTCATCGCCAATGGTAGAGGCGTTGGAGGAGGCATCTGCTATGACAAAACCGTGTGTCTTGCGCTTATACCCGCGCGAGAGTACCGCTACCTTGTAATGGTGCGAGAGCAGACGCAAGAGATATTCCACATGCGGAGTCTTGCCTGTTCCGCCTACCGCAAGGTTTCCCACACAGATAGTGGGGACACTCACGGTATGCGAGGGCAAAATATGCTCATCGTAGAGCAGGTGGCGCACACTCACGCCCAAGGCGTAGCACCAACTGAGGGGGATAGTTAACAAGTCAAGCGGTCTCATGGTCAGCGAATCTATTAGGTTATTGTATATTCACTTCCGGCATCAATGCCATCACGCGCGGTTTGGAACAGAACTCACGCACTTTGATAAGGAGACGTTCCTCGTCGGTGGTGTTGTCGAACATAGAGAGCAGTTCCTCCATCGGGTCAGTTTTCTCGGGATAGTACGCAAGGCTATACATATCCAAATCTGCCAATTCAACGGCTTTCTCTATAGCATTATCGATATTACCGAGCGAGTCCACAAGCCCAATCTTCAGCGCATCTTTGCCAAGCCATACACGTCCTTCGCCAATCTGTTTGATAGCGTCTTGCGTCATACCGCGCCCGTCTGCGCAACGGCGGGTGAAGAGGTCGTAACCGCGTTCCACCATGGTTTGCATCATCAGGAACTCGTCCGGGTTCATACCCTTATAGACCATATTGGTCTGCAAGTCGGAGTGCGCGTTGGTGCCGACACCATCGATGTCCAGTCCTGCCTTATCCAAAATCTTACTCATATTAGGCACCGTACCGAAGATACCGATAGAACCGGTGAGCGTAGTCGGTTCGGCAAAGATATAGTCGGCACCGCACGAGATATAATAGCCTCCCGAAGCGGCATAGTCTCCCATCGAAACCACCACCGGCAGCCCTTTCTGCTTGAGTGTCTGTATGGCGTGCCAAATCTGTTCACTGGCGTCGGCACTACCGCCCGGGCTGTTCACGCGCAATACCACCGCCTTGACATCGTCGTCTTTGGCAATTTTCTTGAACGTTTTTACCATGTCCGTCCCCACGATACCACTACCGCTGTTGTCGGTGATTTCGCCCTCGGCATATACCACCGCCACTTTGTTTTTGGCTTTCGACGGCGTACGCTCTACAAGTGTCAAACTATTGGTAGAAAGCAAGTTATAGTCCTTTGTTCCGGAATATAGGCGTAACACACTATCCATATCCTGCACGTAGAGAAGCGTATCCACCATACCCGTAGCCACATACTTTTCGGCAGGTTGCAAGCCCATATAGAGGTCGGCATATTGGTCGAGTTGCTCCACGCCGATATGGCGACTCTCCGATACGGCGGTTTTCATCTCGTCCCATATACCGGTGAGGTATTGTTGTGTTTGCAAGCGGTCGGCATCGGACATCGATGTACGGAAATAGGGTTCTACCGCCGACTTGAACGTCCCCACTTTGAGGATTTGCATTTCGATACCAAGTTTGTCCATCAAGCGGGTGTAGTACATCTTTTGCGCCGAAAGTCCGTTCCAGTCAATCGTTGCCGTAGGGTTGAGATATATCTTGTCTGCCACCGATGCCACATAGTAGTTGGTCTGTCCGTAGTTGGACGCATAGGCGATAATCCATTTGCCCGAGGTCTTGAAATCGAGCAACGCATCACGCAAGGTCTTTGCACTCGCCGGTGCCATCGACAGCGAACCACCGTCTAAATAGATACCCAAAATACGGTCGTCGTTTTTGGCAAGGCGGATATTGCTCAGCAGGTTGTCCAGACCGACGGTCTCATCTTGATTATAATAAGGAGTAGCATTCAACAGGTTGGCAAACGGATTATCCTCCTGTCCCTGCTCTACGAGGGTTCCGCTCAGTTTCAGTTTATATACCGAGTTTGCCTCCAACTTGGTGGCGGGAGTGGAGAACATTCCGCCCATCATATACCCCATCCATGCACACATACCTATATACAGGAGTATAAAAATACAGATGGTCCATAAGCAACCATGTTTTTTTCGAGATTGTTGTTCCCTCTCGTTGCGAACTGTAAAATTTTGCATACTGTTATTGTTTTTATGTTTTGTTGGTTGTGTCAGTGTTGTTTGGTGTCAGCCCTTTGTAGAGCCGAAAGGTCTTGCGGTGGTAGGGTGTGATTCCGTACTTCGCAATTGCCTGATAGTGTGCCCGGGTGGGGTATCCTTTGTTGTCCGCCCACCCGTATTGCGGATATTCCTCTGCCAGACGGAGCATATAATCGTCGCGATAGGTCTTCGCCAAGATACTCGCCGCCGCTATCGACATATATTTGCCATCACCTTTCACTACCGTCTGCGCCGGGACTTCCAACAGTCCTCCTTCGGGGATGTAGGGTTTCCATCGGTTGCCGTCCACGATTATGTGTTCGGGCATGACAGTCAGCAAGTTAAGCGCACGTTGCATACCCAAGATGGAGGCATTGAGGATATTGATTCGGTCTATTTCCTCCGCCGTAACCTCTGCCACCGCCCACGCTATCGCCTCTCGTTCTATGACTGGGCGCAGGGCATATCGTTCTTTCTCGGTGAGTTGTTTCGAGTCGTTAAGCCTTTGCAATTCAGCCACTTGCATAATCCTATCGGGGTCTAATACGACCGCCGCAGCGAACACACTTCCTGCCAACGGTCCCCGTCCGGCTTCATCGCAACCGGCTTCTACCACACCTTGTATATAATAGGGTTTCAACATCTGCTACAAATACTATCCACCTGACATCCACCTGACATCCACCTGACTTCGCCTCGCGATAGACCCGCTAAATCCTTCATCCACTTCTAAAACGGATATCCGATTGCGAAGTGCAAGGTCATATCGTCTTTCCAACTCAGTCCGTTGGGGGCAGTGCGCCATTGTGTACCCGCCAAGTCTCCATACAGGCGACTCGGGTCGTGTAGTTTGACGCCAAAATCCAGACGCAGTATCAGGATACTGAAGTCCAAGCGCACTCCGAGACCATACGAGAGGGCTATCTGCTTGTAGAATTCGTCCCATTTGAACAAGCCATACGGCTGTTGTTCATAGTCCCGAATCGACCATATATTACCTGCGTCCACAAACGCAGCCAACTCGATATACGTCCATACCTTCCAACGATATTCGATGTTCAGGTCGAGCCTGATGTCTCCCGCCTGCAAGTCATATACCATTCCTCCGCCTTTGCCACGGAATCCTCCCGGACCGAGCGTGCGTGCTTGCCAACCGCGCACACTATTCGACCCTCCAGAGAAATAGCGTTTCTCGAAAGGCAACACAGTGGCGTTCAGATAAGGCACCGCCACCCCCAAGCCCGCATGATACACCAGATGATGTTTGGGCGCGATAACCTGATGGAAAGTGAAATTGACATCCGCCTTGGCATATTGCGCAAACGGTATATGCCACATCGTGTATGCTCCCGCCTCGTTGGTAGTCAGTTTAGCGGCTTTGGCGATACCGTAAAGCACATTGCCCGCCGTCTCAAGATAGTAGTTGAAATTGATATAACTCCGGTTGGGCGCACTCTTGCGATAGTTGGTATAGGTGCCGGAATAACTCCAATCGAGGATAAAATGGTCTTCGTAACTGGACTTCAGCACCGACGCCTTGTCGATGAAATCGGTCTTGAAGCGGTCGGACATCCACGGCAAGTATATATAACTGATATCTATCAGATTAAAGCGATGAGTCCACCGTCCGTGCGGTTTGCGGGGGATAGTGTAGTATAGCCCCGCATTGGCAATGGTGCGCGTGTATTCGTCGGGGCGTTGCTGGTAGTTGTAGGCGATATTGATACGCACGCCCGTCGGGAAAGTGAGTCCCGCCTCGGCTTTGCCCTCTATGGCGCGACCGCCGTTCTGGCGCCATTCGTAACTGGCACGGCCGTTGAGCGACAACTGCTCCGCGCCGCGGAAGATATTCTTGTTGATGTAGCCCACACCTGCCGCGATACCCCAGTCGCCTGCCGAATAAGTTCCCTCCAACTCCGCAGACACACTGTTCAGTTTGCCGCGCGAGACGGTGATATGGCAATCCAATTGGTTCTCGCCCACAGGGTCGAACGAGATATCCACATACTTCACCGGTGCCAGACTATTCAGCAGCGAATAAGTCCGCTCCAACCGATGCTCGCTGTACCGCTCGCCCGCCTTGATACGACAATTCCGGCGTAGTACATTCGGACGCAAGAAACGCTCGCCGATATACGAATACTCGTTTCCCTCCTTATCCTGCTCGATATGCAGTTCGACATCGGCAGGCAGACGCGACGGGTCGTAGTCAATATGGAAATAGACCTGATGAATCGTATATTTGGTGTAGAGCCGCCTGGTTACCGAATCGGGTAACTGACTGATATACTTCGATAACTGTATATCCACGTCCACCCCGAGACAATTGTAACTGCTGTCTGCCACATACTCCAACATCGACTTATCGAAATAGAAATACCCCTCGTTGTGCATTTTGGTGGCAATACGCTGTCGCTCCCGGTCGAGGACATCGGCAGAGAACTGCATTCCGTTCTTAATCAGGCAGTTACTATTGGTGGCTATCGCCCGCACTTCGGGGCGGTCAATATCTACATTATACTTGCGAATGGTGTACGGTTCATTGGCTGTAACGATGTAGGTGAGGTTCACTTTCTTCTTTTTATAGACCTTCTGTGTATCCACCACGGCGTTGAAATAGCCCTTGTTGCGCATGGTCTGCCCCAACTGCTCCATCGACACGCGCGTCAGGTCCTCGTCGTATATAACCGGTGCCTCGCCCACCTTGTGCGCGTTCTTAGCCAGCCACTTATTCCCTTTGGTGGTGGTATCTGCGGGCGCGGTGTTGTAGATATCCAACTGCAATTTCCAGAAACCGAGAATCTCCGTGTTTTGCTTCTGACGGAGGTAATCATTCAGGTCAGACGAGGTAACCGCCTTGGTATCTTTCACCTTGATATGTGCCTTGTTGAGCAGGTATTTCCCCTCCGGCACGAACTTGGTTGTACTGCACGCCGAAAACAACAGACAGCCCAACACTGCCAATATGCACCCGATTCTATGTAGTACAGACTTCGCCATGATACTATTAGCCCGCAAAGTTACATAAAAAATTGCATATCTCCAAATAATTACTTACCTTTGCACAATTTTCAAAGCGAGTGTATGTATTCTCTTAATAATCTGACACATAAAAATCCGACGCACCCTGTGGCACATGTCTCCAAGGCGCAAATCAAAATGGTCCGCAGTTTGCAGCAAAAGAAATTCCGCGACCAATTAGGTTTGTTTGTCGCCGAGGGGCATAAATGTATCGAGGAACTGCAAAAACGCTTCCGCTTGGAATATCTGTTCTCCGAGGACAACGCCACCGAAACCGAAATCGCGCAGATGTCATCTTTGCGCACCCCGCAAGGCTTGATAGGGGTGTTCTCCATACCGCAAAACGCAGATAATCAGACAGATACACAGGGTTTGAGCCTTGCTTTGGATTCCATACAAGACCCCGGCAATCTGGGGACAATCATTCGCACTTGCGACTGGTTTGGCGTTCGCGACATCTATTGTTCGCGCGACACTGCCGACTGTTTCAACGCCAAAGTGGTGCAAGCCACAATGGGTGCTTTGGCACGCGTACAAGTGCATTATGTGGATTTGGTACCCCTCCTGACCTTCGCACGCGAAGCAATGCCTGTCTATGGCACGTTGCTCAATGGGCGGAATATGTACGAACAGGGAGCCATCGCCGACAAGTCGTGTGGTGTCATCGTGATGGGCAACGAGGGCAATGGTATCTCCGAAGCGGTGCGCCCGCTCATCACCCACCCATTGCTCATCCCCTCTTTCCCCGCCGGCGTCGCCACCTCCGAGAGCCTCAACGTCTCCATCGCCACCGCCATCACCCTCGCCGAGTTCCGCCGTCGGTGATACGCCCGACCACGCTTCAACAAAAAGAAAGAGTAACGACCTCATCGCTACTCTCTTGTTTATCCAATCGCCGTACTCGGTGGATTCAGATGTTCTATTTCTCGTTTAGCGGTGCTTGAGCAGACCCAAAGCGGTTCTAACTCGGTTTCCGGACCGTTTTCGCACACCCCACAAAGGAAAAATACAACACTCAAAACGATTGGGCATGCATTTTAGTAGCGTATCTCAAAATAATCCAGCAGGGCTTTGTAGTTGTCCTGCGCGGTGAGACAGGTGTCGCGGAGATAACCGTTTGTATTGCCCCAATGCTGAAGACCTCGGTAGTAATACAAACGCAGTTTATCGGTGATGATAAAGGGCACTTGCGCGTTTTGCAGACATTGCCAGAAAAGCAGCAAACGCCCCACGCGGCCATTGCCGTCTTGGACTGGATGGATACGCTCGAAACGCACATGGAAATCCAAAATATCGTCGAACGTAACTTGTTTGAGTGCGTTGTAGTCCGACAGCAGAACTTTTATATGGCGATGAACCTCTTTGGGCGCAACGGTCTCTTGTTCGCCTACCTCGTTGGCAAGGCGTTTGTAGTCCCCCACGGCGAACCATGGTTTGCGGCTTTCTGATGTGTTTGTCTTGAGGATGGCATGCAAGGCTTTGATATGCGCCTCGGTAATCTTGTCCGTAGCGTGGTCGATGACATAATCGATACAACGGAAATGGTTCACCGTCTCCATAATATCGTCCACAGACGTGTCCTCCGTGGTGATACCGAGTGTGTTGGTCTCGAAGATATACCGCGTTTGTTCTTTGGTCAGCCGGCTGCCTTCGATATGGTTGGAGTTGTATGTCAAATCAATCTGCGTACGATGATATATACCGCCTTTTAGTTTGGATTCCTTTTCTTCGCGCAAACGCACAAGGAGCGGAGATAGTTGTTTCTTTCCTCTCCGTGGCAGGTCAGCAGCCGCAGGGATATTCCATGTCTTGCCTGTCAGAAAAGCACCATCAATCTTCCCTGCCGCGCAATAATTACGTGCAGTACGCTCGCTAATGCCATACTTTTCGGCAAACTGAATAACTGATATATATTCCATGACTTACAATGCCCCGTAACGGCAAATATATTTTCAAATTCGGCTACAAAGATACCACTTTTTGCCGACATCGGCAAGTTTTGCCCATTAAAAATGCAAAAACAGTTATTTTCCTCCCCACTTACACAACGCCAAAGACAACAAAATCTCTCACTCAAAACGATTGGGCATAAAAAAGACACGAAACAGAAATAGAGTTTCCGTTCCGTGTCTGCAAAATCAATCACACATCTTTTTTTACCGTACAATCAGTTTGACTTTAGCAGTATAGTTATCCGCACGAAGGAGGGCTACATACATACCCGACGGCAACGAGGCGGTAGATAGCGGCCGGTAGTACAACACCCCGTTGGTGGCGGCTCCGAGCGACATCGTGCCATAGCATTGTCCGTTGAGGGCATAGACTGACAATTCAACATTGGCATCGGCGGGGACACTATAGCGCAAAATCACCTCGTCGGCGGAATTGCCTTGCAGCACTTGGAGTCCGCCATTGCTATCGGGTGAGATAATCTGCTGCACGGCGGTGCCGACTTCCTCTCCTACAGGCAGTTCGTAGGGACCGAGGTCGCGAGCCGCACCATAGATTTTTTGTTGCAAGAACGGATAGACGGCATAGACATCTGCCAGTTTTTGTGTATATTGTACATCCGGCACTATACCTGCGTCTATCAGTTTGCTGTCCGGCTTGAGGCGTGCAAAGCGTGCAGGCATAGAGCCATCGCCACGTCGTGGAGCCATAGCGTCCTCTTCGCTGAGACTCTGATAGTCATCGCGGCTGAAATCGCGCACGAGGTTGTTCTTCCACGCATTCTTAGTAGGCAGGTTGATGATGGCATTGTGGTCGTCATCGCCCACGCATATCTCTTGTCTGCCAAAGCATACATTGTTGACAAAGTGCGTATTAGCATCGCTACCGCCCGACTCGAACATAAAATCGTATCCGTTGTCGAAGGCCAGGCAGTTGACAAGCACATGTCCACCCTTGTGGCTGTTGCAGTCGAAGCCCTTGACCGAGCCGGATTTGTTGCAACCGAAAGCCACGCAGTTGTAGGCATAGTGAATTCCTTTGCTGCTTCCCCCCGAACCATTGCCGCCGAGTTTGATACCATTGCCGTTGCCGGAGAACGAGGCGCTGCCGTCCAAGTACTCTTTCATCCACGTATGGTCAGAGGCTATGCCCGACATCCATGCCCAGCACTCTACGAGCACTACATCGTAGTCGGTTTCGTATAAGTCCCACGCATCATCCGAGTTGCGCCACGCACGGCAGCGAATAAACCGGTTACCTTTGCCGTTGTGCATCTTGCAGGCAAAACCGTCGGCGTCAGAGCCGTAGTTCATATCGAAGTCACAGTTGTGGTGCGAATCGCAGTCGATGATGTCGTTGTAGGCGCAATGGGTACCATCGTTCTCGCTGCCATAGCCCGAGTCGGAGAACTTATGTCCAAAGCCCAACTGGATACCCGTATCGAGGTTGTAGCAGAACTCGCAACGCTCCACGCGGTTGTAGGAGCCTTCCAATTTGATAGCATTGTCGGCTGCGTGCATAATGTGCAGACCAAACAATATCCAATGGTCGCCCGTCAGGTGAATACCGCGGTCGCCCACATTCTTCGGACTGCGGTTGCAATCAAGGAGTTGCTGCTCAAAGTCGAAGATAGGTGCCTCGGCTTCGTAAGAAGAAATCACGATAGGTTGCTCTGCCGTCCCCGATTGCTTCATGCGTATAGTCAGTTTGGAGTCTGTTCCGCGCCACGACATCTTGTATCTGCCGCCTCGACAGAATATCACATCGCCTGCTTGGGCTACACTCACTGCCTTGCCGAGATTATACCACGGTTTTTCAAACGAGCCATCGCCCGTCTCATCGTTGCCTGCGGGGGATATATAATAGGTGTTGCGGGTGGCTACGAAGGTCGGGCGGGTAAAGTCGGGCTCCGGGTCTGCGGGGACAACCGTACCACCGCCACCGCCGGTATTGCCGCCCGCTTGGGCTTGCACCATCTTGAAATCGTCCACATAACTATTGCTTTGCAGACCGATAAGACGAATGCGGACCTGCTTAGCACTATCCAAACCTATCGTTTTGGAATAGGATGACATAGCCGACGTCGAACTCTTAATCAGCAGTGTATCAACGGCTTGCCATTCGCCGGCACCTATCTGGTAAGCGATAGCAATGCGTTTGTTGCTGCCGCCGGCGCGATAAGAAAAAGAAAGAGATTTCACACTATCCACAGCAGGCGAAATCATATACGCCCCATTGTCATTGAACCTGATAGCCGCAACGCCGTTGCTGGTATTGGCTTGTGTGCCTCCGCCGAAAGTCCATTTGCCACTTGGTAGAGTTACTTGGGTTTCCGTTGTCCAACTGCCTTTGGCAGAGTTGAAGTCCTCGGTCAAATCGGCTTGAGCAGGAAGAACTACACAGCCGACAAGAGCCACAGAGAGTAGAAAATGTTTCATATAATCGTAAAAATTGGTACTAGCAGGACAAACGTGTGTTTATGATGGTATCTTGGAAACACCGCTGCAAAAGTACGGCAAAAACACGACATACGTGGCGATATTTTGGCATAAGATGTGCATTTTTGAATACATTTTTATAGCAAAATCCGATATTACCTTGTCATATAGGCAATAATATGCAACAATTTAGAGAAAATTATGGATAAAACACAGGAATCCCATTGATACTATACATATCTCAATGGAATAAAAAGCGAAATAATAGTGCTATGAATTGGAGAGCGGCAGAACATGGTCATAGCGGAGAAAAAATACAAGAAAAAATCGGCTGCCTAACAAATGTAAGTAGTCTATTTTTTATCCTATCATAAAGATAATTGTTAGCGGAATGACTTGCAACACAAAAGAACCATAGTGCATAAAATGCACATTTCGTGCAAAGACACTTGCTATACTTCTAAAAAGTAAATATCATAGATATTTAAGTTATACACGCAAAACAAATGGAACTATAGTTCCTTGTGCGAAAAATAAGGAAACACTACTTTTGCAGCAAATTTCAAAAATAAAAATATGAAATCGAAAGAACAGTTAAAACGAGACACGGCATTGGTTCTACGCCAACTTCGTGAGAAAAAATCAGAGGAAGATGAGGTGAAAATAACCCAATCAGATATTGCAGAGTATGCGGAAATAAGCGTGCGCTACTACAATAAGTTGGAGGGAGGAAAAACCTTGCCGACCATCGACACCCTTTCCAAAATAGCCAATGCCTATAAAATGACATTATCTGATTTATGCAAACTAATTGAAGAATATTAACTCATAAAAATCAATACTACTATGACACAGGAACAAAAACAATTCCAATCGGAATTTATGGAAATGGTAAAGGAAAGTGCAGGACTGAATAATATTTCTGTAGAAACCGAACTTACCAAATCATTCATCGAATATATCGTGGAAAGCGGAGATGCTTTGGCTCCGGAAATATGCGAGTGTAAAAGTGCCTCTGCTACGGAGGCATTTACCGGAAGATACCGACTAAATGCCTTTGACTATTCTGAGGTATCGGGCATACTGGATTTGTTTGGCACTATGTACTATGATGGTCAATCTCCAGTATTGCCTACCAGCAGTGCGCAAAAAGTGGTAAATGAGGTATCAATGGCGTTTACAAATGCACTGGAGGGAAAAGAGAGCCGCAAGTATCGCCAGACTGCCCCTGATGTGGCAGATGTATTTGATATGATTCGAGAGGAATATAACAACAAACATATTGAATTGATTCGTATATTCGTACTATCCAATGGTTATGCTACCGATGATTTGGATTTGGCAAATGGAGAATTAGGGTTGAACGGACAAAAAATAACCTCAGAATATCATTTTTGGGATATGGAGGCTATACGGCAAGCCGAACTTGCACGCCAAAACAATCAAGAGATTATCATAGACTTGAAAGATGAATATCAAAGTAAGTTGGAATGTATCTCTACCTTTGACGAGGAAAACAATATCACGTCCTATTTAGCCATTATGCCTGCTTTGATTTTAGCCAAGATATACAGCAAATACAAAGTACGCCTCATAGACCAGAATGTCCGTAATTTTCTTGGCGGTAAGGTAAAAGTCAACAAAGAGATGGCAGACACTATCGCCACTCGTCCAAATCTGTTCTTTGCCTTTAACAATGGTATCTCCAGCACTGCCTCTAATGTGATTACCGATACGGACGATAGCGGACGTAAATATATCACTCGTTTACGTAACTGGCACATAGTAAACGGAGGACAAACCACATCTACTATTTTTAATGCACTCAAAAAATCAAAAGAGACTGCCGATGCCTTGCAAAAAGCATACGTTGCTGTCAAGGTTTCTGAGGTTCCTGCTACAGCCAATACGGATGATAAACTAAAAAATCTCATCCCAGATATTGCCAAATATGCCAACTCTCAGACCAAAATCAAAGACTCTGATTTGTCTGCCAATGCACGCTATATGCTCGAAATGCAACATCAATCCGAAACCGAAAAGACCCCTACCGCTAATCCGACTTTCTGGTATTTCGAGCGTTTGAGAGGACAATTCCTAACAGAAAAAAGCAATGTAGGCGGAATCGGAACACTCAAAGTAAAGAGATTCGAAGAAGAACGTCCGCAAAATCAACGTTTCAACAAAACAGATGTCGCAAAATTGGAGATGTCGTGGATGAAAAAACCTTTCATTGCTTGTAAGGGAGGAGAGGTTTGTTTCGAACAATTCTGGAAAATTATCAAAGGCAACACTCCGGTTGTTGATGCCGCTTATTTTCACAATGTAGTGGCTAAAATGATATTGTATCAGTATATCGATAGGATGCTCAAACTATCCGGTAACAAGGGATATGCGGCTATTATATGCAACTATACCATTGCTCTATTAGCACTTCGTTCGCAAGATAAACTCGACCTAAATTACATTTGGCAGAACCAGCGTGTACAGGACGACCTGAAAGATGTCATCCAAAGGATTGCTAAAGAAGTTGCAGACTATTTGACACTCATCGGTACACAAGGAAACAAAAACCCACAAACCGAATCGAAAAACGTGGACTTCTGGAATAACATTCAAAATAAGACTTTAGGAATCTCCATCCCGGATTCTGTCCTGATAACCTCTGCTGAAGATACCATTATTACCCCTATGCAACAAGCAGAAATTGACGAAGCAAAACAATGGGGAGTGGACAATTGGAAAAACTTGGCTAAGTGGGCTAAACGCGAAGGCAAAGTGGTATTGACAATTATGGATAAAAAGAAAATAGACCATATTGCTGTAGCCATAGAACGTGAAGATGCCATTAAACCCCGTTTGGCAAGCGACTGCTTACGTATCAAACGTTTGGCGGGAGATAACGGATTCTCGGAGAATCGGCTTTACTAAATCAATAGCATAGTAACGTGAACAACAAGAATACCATACGAGTATTTGAGGCTTTTGCCGGCTATGGAGGTGCCTCTTTCGGGTTGAAGCGATGCGGGTACAAATACGATGTAATAGGAATGTCGGAGGTTGACCCCACTGCCAATCGTATATTGGATGTCAATTTCCCCGATATTCGCAACTACGGCGATATACGTACCATACGGGAACGCTTACAGAAGAATGCAGATTATATACCTGATTTCGACCTCTTTACTGGAGGATTTCCTTGTCAGCCCTTTTCCTCTGCGGGTTTGCAACAGGGAGTAGAAGACAAACAGGGACGAGGCACTCTGATATACGAGATTTTGCAGATTTGCCAAATAAAACGCCCACGATATATCCTGTTGGAAAATGTAAAAGGGTTTCGCTCAAAAAAATTTGAACCTACGCGCAAAGCCATCTATAGTCAACTCAACGGAATGGGGTATAATATCAAAAAACAACTGCTTAACACCAAGGACTACGGCATACCGCAAAACCGTGAACGTATGTGGATATTTGCCTATCACGGAGAATTTCCCGAAGGATTCTCTATGGTTCCCGAAGGTAAAATACCCGAAGAACAACGTCCGCATATTGCGCAATATCTAGAACCGAATCCACCTGCAGATATGTATTTGTCCGATGAGCGGGTAAAACATTTCGTAGAAGTACACAGTGGACACGGCTTCAAAAATTGGAGTGTAGAAGAACCACTTTGCTTTGATGTCTATAATCATAAAATGAAATTAGATGCCATCGTGAATACCCTCACAGAGCCGCAACACAATATCACCCGCATCGTAGAACCGATGGTTAACGGAAAACTGCGTATCCGCAAACTGACAGTGCAAGAGCAATTCCGTCTCATGGGCTTTTCAGATGGAGAAATCAAATTTCCAGAGGAGGCTACATACAATCAGTTGTCGGCACGCGCGGGCAACGGCTGGGATGTGCATTTGGTCGGTCTATTGTTAAACCACATATTCAATCAGTTATGAACATCGATCTTGCTTCTTTTGCTTTTGGTGCCAATTTGATGAAAGGCACAGGCACTTCGCCTTGGGGGACCTCGTTAGGTCAAAGCCAACCCGATTACAAATTTACTATACAGGGATATGAAAATATCCTTGCCGGTATGGTGTACAATGCTGTGCCGCTTAACAGAGTGGGAATGCCGCTCGGTCGGGGCGGAAACACAATTTATTGCCACGAGAATGAGGGATGCCAGTTAGCCGCAGTATTCCACAAAGTATATATGAATAATGTCCGTATTGAGGCACCATTTGCTATGGTCGTATTCAAAGAAAATTCCGCCAGCCACACAGGGAGAAGACATCTGAAATACAGCCCGAAAATCTTTTTCCGGGACAATGACGGATACATTCATAGCAATAACGACTGCATAGAACAAATTTACAACAAGTTTGCATTGTCGCAAAGTGCATGTTGGTTTGACTATGCCATAGAAATACACCACCAGGACGAATTGCACTTGAGCGCAGTCATCGTCAATCCGACAACATCCGTGCTATATGAAGACAGCAAAGAACGCGCCACCACATGGCATCAACTCGTACAAAATACAACATCTGCTATAAAATAAGTTTCACCACTAAAATCCCTATCCATGCCACGACAAAAACGCGACAAGAAAGCCGACACCCATTTCTTTGCTATCTACGAAGTCTCCCTCTCGGAAGCCGTAAGCAGGAACCTATTTCTAAAAGAAACAGACGGCACAAAGCCTATCAACCATGCACAAGAGCATTTCGAGAACACCTTGAAAGGGAATGCACTGCCATTGGTCAAGGTTAAACAATTACCCAAGCGAAAAGGCTAAACGGTGGCACAAGAGGATTCTACCGCCCTTCACAACGACATCTTAGCCGCCCGAGAACACGTCTTCCTGCTGCGTATCAACAACGAGAAACACAAAACCGTCATACAAGAGGACGGACTTGAAGCAGACGGAAAGACACATTATGGAGAGAAAAAAGTCGGTTCCTATCCTTATTGCTATGTGGTCATTGATAATCGCCCTGCACAAAAAGCAGGCGATGCCATCATACTCGCCATACAAAAGAACTCTGCCTTTGGCGACCCGAAAAATGTATGCAAAGTATTAGAACGCTATTTTAACAACCGCCTCAACGAGTACGGACTGCAAGCAGAACTATCCTTGCGCACACGCCCATCTAAAATATGGGAGTTTTGTCGCACTATGCACGACCATGGAGATACCATCACACGCATTTCTTTCAACATTCCTAATCAGAAGAAAGTGGCTTTGAACAACCGTATTCCAAAGGAAGATAAGAAAGGTATAGTCGGGCAAATGGCAAAAGTGGCAGAGCAAACAGAGGCACTAAAAACTTTGGTACAATGCGAATATGACGATGCAGACCCAAAGTTGTTAGAAAAACACGCCAACGATTTTGTAAATATATTCCATGTCTGCAAGAGCAAGGATTATAGATTGGAAATCAAATTCAAGAACTACGGCAATTATACCTGCGACGACCGCGTAACAGCCATTTTGCCTATGCCGGAACAACTGCTCAATGCTTTCCGCAACGGTGAACAGGAGTTAAAACTGAATAACGAGCAGAAAGGCGAAATATACGGTTGGTGCGATTGGGTACGAGAACAATGCAAAATATATGATACAATCCCGCAAATTCCTGCCAAGAGACATCGTTAATATATGCAGCCACTATGTCTCGCACCCGCTGTTCGTAGCGATAGACGAAGCGTGCTATCGCTGGGAGGAGCAGATGCAATGCATAATGCTTTCGCCTGCCGAAATATTTTGGCATACAGCCAACCATCTCGACACTATACGAGAGCAACAAGAGGATGCTATGCCTATGATAGAACGGTTAGCCACACAACACCACAACAATTATCACCGCAACTATCCAGCAGCAGAAAAAGCAGAAATAACCTTAGCGGTAACGCTCATTATCATTTCGTTGGCAAATTGTCTGTATTTGGACGGACATTATCTCTACAAGCAATTTGCCGATAGGCTGATTCGCTCACTCAAAGATAAGAAACATACGGAAGCATACAAAGCATTATTAGATGCGTATGCTGCGCACGAAGCAGATATTACCCATTGGATGCAAGCCTATATGCCGTCCGATGAGTGGTTGTCGGACGAGATAAACCTGTGTCTCACACCAACCGAAACTACCTCTACAGGGCATTTTGCCTATCTTACTGAAGGGCTGAACCTAACGGCTATTCAACAATTTGAGAATGATTTGAGAGAAATCTGCAATCGTGGTTCGGCTGCTGTAGTTCGTTTTATTACCGACAACATGTATGGCACTAATGCCAAAATATCCGCGTTGAAATGGCAAAGCGCACCCGTTAAGGAAAGATATAATGAATTGTGCCACTTTGGGCTTAAAAAGAAACTATCCAGTTTTGAAAAGGCTATAACCCCCAAAAACAGAGCCAAATAGGCTGATTCCGTTTTATTCCGTTTTGTTCCGTCAAAACATCATCTATGAATAGCAAAGATTGCTATTTTTATTCCGTTTCATTCTGTTCCATTCCCATTCAACCTGCCCGATAAGGCAGGTTGTTTTCTTTGTACTACCTTTGCATCGTCAAAAGCGACAGAGGTGGAATGTTGCAACAAGTTCACCACCGGTCGCGGCAAGCGCTTGCCATTTTTTATTAACCGGCGAATGGGCTACGTCGCAGAGCCGACTACCATTCGCACAAAAGAACAAAACAATGGCAACAAAACAAGTTTATTTCTCTGCTACCATGCAGAAATCACCGCTGTCGGTGCCGGCACGGATAATGGAAGAGTTGAACCTCGACCGAGTAGTGTATTTCGTCCTCCGCGGCGGAACAGATGAGCAGCGGGAGGCACTCCAAGACCTCATCGGCAACGCCGTCATAGCCCGTATAGCCTTGTCGCGTGCCCGCCGTCAGATGATTATCTGCCGCACAAGCGACGACATCAACGATGCCGTAACCATCGACTCCTATCGTGCCGCCCTCGAACACGTCTTCGGCGAGCACTGCCGTATCACCGTCCGTATCCTTTGGCGCGGTCTCCGCTAACCACAAGACCTACATGACCCCCTCCGACTCCCCCCTCGAGAGCACCCCACTGCGCGTTGCTTGTGAGGACCCCGCGACAGGGGGGGAGGGCTCAGAGTATCTGAATTCCCCTCCTCTGAAGGAGGGGTTAGGGGAGGTCTAAAAAATAGAACTTATATGGAAAAGAAAAAGAAAAAACAGGCGGAGAAAGAGAACCGCCAGCAAATTGCTTCC
>SAMEA104315435__coassemble_884_pt1 | contig 16564 bp, 12 predicted proteins | sample SAMEA104315435__metabat2_high_PE_041 | metagenome-assembled genome bin SAMEA104315435 (sample SAMEA104315435) | gut metagenome | biome: Monkey gut; feature: monkey-associated habitat; material: faeces | place: China | collected 2013
GATCGTGTGAGTTCGAGTCTCATCCTGCGCACAAAGAAAAACGGTCGGTTGTCTCTATGGCGACCGACCGTTTTTCGTAAAACAATACTAATAAACTAATACCATTCAACATTATGAGAAACAACTACTTGCATGCTTTTTGTATCTGTCTCTGTATGATGTGTGTCACCTGCTTGAAAGCACAGGTAACCACCATCCCGGCTATCATCCAAAAAGGATACAAGGGTGAAATTACCATTGTATTCAATCCCAATGAGGGCAACAAAGGTATGGCAAAGGCTACGGCTTGCTATGCCCACACTGGCATTACATTCAATGGTACATCGTGGCAAAAAGCCCCCACATGGCGCGGTGGCGAAGATAAGTATAAGATGACCAAAAATACAGATGGCAACTGGGAACTGAAGATTACCCCTGATATATACACCTATTATGGAGTACCCGAAACAACGGAGATTACGCAACTATGCTTTGTCTTCAACGATGGTCCGAAAGGTTCTCTCGAGGGAAAGACCGCTGAAAACGGGGACATTTTTGTAAACCTTGCAGAGGCTGGACTGGCGGCAAGCATACAAACAGTTATGCCGGAAATAAGCACCAAGGGCGGCAAAATTACCCTCACTTGCCATTCGACGCTGACAGCTGTCCTGACGCTCAGCCTCAACGGCAAAGTGGTACAAAACGCTAATGGTACGGAACTGACCTACACTACCACACTTGCGGAAGAGGGCAATTACGGCTTTGAGTTCGTGGCAAAAACCGACAACGAAGAAGCGGTGGCCGAAGCATTTACCTGCGTACCGAAAGCCCCCGCAAAAGCCAATCGCCCCGACGGAGTGTTAAACGGCATCTATTATGACCAAAACGACCGGACAAAGGTAACACTCTGTACTTATGCAGGCAGCAAAACCGCCCCTGCACAACACGTCTTTGTTGTCGGCGACTTCAACGAATGGACAATCAGCAACGATTATCAACTGCACCAAGCCACCGACAGCGCATACTTTTGGATAACCCTCACGGGACTGACCCCGAAACAGGAATACGCTATGCAATATGTCGTGGTGCGTGCCGACGGCGTGGTAAAATACATCTCCGACCTCTATTCCGAGAAACTGCTTCATCCGCTTGACCAATACGAACCGCGCAAGATAGACCCGACTCTGATGCCCTATCCGGAGAAAGGACGCGACTATGTAACAGTGATACAGACAGGTAAGGAGGAGTTTGCTTGGTCGGACGCTACACTCAATTTCAAACGCCCGAATAAAAATAATCTGATTATCTACGAACTATGGGTTTATGACCATACGCCTATGCGATCTATTGAGGGCTTGATGGAGCGTCTTGATTACCTGCAAAATCTGGGCGTTAACGCTGTAGAGTTGATGCCTGTAACCGAGTTCGACGGAAACGAGAACTGGGGCTATTCGCCTAACCACTATTTCGCCTTGGATAAAGCGTATGGCACGCCTGAGCAACTGAAGACCTTCATTGACGAGTGCCACAAACGCGGTATAGCCGTCATTCTTGATATGGTATTCAATCACGCTACAGGACTCAATCCGATGAATAAACTCTACCCCTATGGCGATGACCTGAAGAATAACCCATGGTTCAATGTAACTGCCCCGCACCACGATAATGTGTATGAGGATTGGAACCACGACTTTGCACCGGCACACGCTATGTTTACACGCGCTTTGCAATACTGGTTGCAGGAATATAAAGTGGACGGCTATCGTCTCGACCTCAGCCATGGTATCTGCGGCGCGAAATACAATGCGGTGGAAAACCTGACCGATTATTACGAGAAGGGCGTAAAAGCCGTCTCTGATGATGCCTATATGATTCTTGAACACTGGGGTACGAGTATGAACAGCGACCGCCCGAAACTGGTCAATGCAGGTATGCTTTGTTGGAACAATACATGCAAGGCGTTTGAGCAGACCGCTATGGGCTGGCTCAAAGACGGAGACTCATTCGCCGAAGCCAACAAAGACGGCTATATCTCCTATCCCGAGAGCCACGATGAGGAGCGTGCATTCTTTAAGGCAAAACAATGGGGAGCCGGAGACATAACGACCAACGAAGCATCACGCGTCGCACGTGTACCCCTCAATATGGCATTCGCTACGCTGCTCAATGGCTCCCACATGTTCTACCACTTTGCTGAACTCGGCTACGACAACTCCAAATATCAGAACGCTGCTGGTAAATGGGGTACGGACAATGACTATGGTATCAAAGCCGAAGTACAGGAAGAGGTGAAAATGCAGGTAAAAATGCGTCCCGAAAACGCCGGATGGTTCCGCAAAGGAAGTGTACGTATGGACGCCTACAAAAAGACTGCGCAGGCTATTCAGTTGCGCACACGCCTCATGCCCGAAGTGTTTGAGGGCGACCCCACTGCCGTACAGATAGTCAGCGGAAAAGCCGTGCGCACTGTCCAATGGGGCAGCAATGTGTTTGTAGCGGGTAATTTCTCTGCCACCACTGCCAATACGGTTACACTACCGGGCGGAATATGGTATGACTATTACCTCAATGGTACCACGGCATCGGGTACTGTCACTTTGCAACCGGGGGAACTGAAAATCTATACGGGCACCAATCTGCCGCTCCCGCAAGTACCCGAATACTTCAACTTCGTAATGGGAATTGATGATACCGTTACTGCTTCCGCAACCTCGGCCTCCGCACAAAAGGTGCTTATAGACGGCGTGGTCTATATTCTCCGCGATGGCGTGTGGTACGATGTGTTAGGCAGAAAAATACAATAAACTACCATATACAACAAACCCGCCTGTGCAGTCAGTTGCATGGGCGGGTTTGTTGTATTGCAATGTGCTTATAGCACGTTCAGTACCTGCTCTTTGATTTGTTCGAGGATATCTTTCATCTTCACCACAATAATCTGCATCTCGCTTTGGTTGCTCTTGCTGCCGAGAGTGTTGATTTCACGCCCCATCTCTTGTGCTATGAAAGCCAACTTCTTACCAACGCCCGTACCATCGCCGTTCATCGTCTCGCGGAAGTACTTGATATGGTTGGTAAGCCGCACTTTTTCCTCTGTTACGTCGAGTTTCTCTAAATAATAGATCATCTCTTGTTCGAGACGGTTCATATCTATATTCTGCTTGGTTTCTTCGGCAAGTTTATCCAGATTATTCAGCAGATGCAAGCGTATCTTCTCTACACGGCTTTTTTCAAACGGCTCCACATCAGCCAATAGAGACGCAATACCGTCCAATTTCTCAATAAACATACGCTCCAAGGCCACGCCCTCCTGTGTGCGGAAAGCCAAGAAAGAATCAATCGCGCTGTTGAGCGTATTGCGGACAATCTCCCATTCTTGTGTACCAGCCTCTGCACAATCGTCCGACGGCTTCAATACATCAGGGATTCGCAGAATACTATCCAATAGGTTGCAGTTCTGTATAGCATACTGTTGCTGCAACTCTTTCAACTCATTGTAATAGTATGCAAATGCCTCACGATTGATGGGTGCAAAGCCCATTCCTGCTTCAGGGTTGGCGGTATCCTGATAATAAATACTCAAGTCTATTTTACCGCGTTCAAGACGCTGACTGATAATCGTGCGTATCTCTAACTCCTTGGCACGTAACTGCGGTGCGAGACGCATACTCAAATCCAATGATTTGGAGTTGAGACTACGCACCTCTACAATTACTTTACGATGCTCTTTTAGTTGGCTTTCGGCTTTGCCATAACCTGTCATTGATAAAATCATATCTCTTTTTCTGTTTAATCTTATTGAAAAGATACCCGGCTGATGCCCGTTAATCAGTCATTACTTTTGATGCGGACATTTACCTCCATTGGCTTGGTAACCGAGTTCCATGCTTTTTGTTCGTCATACATTACTTTTACTTGTACAGAGTCTGCGTTCTGAGTCTTGGGATCGGTTACTACGATGTTAATACTATCGTTGGGCCAACCCTCCAACTTACCGCTATATTTGCCCTGTGCGTCGGTCAGCAATGTGTCGCCTATAGCAAAGTTCTTATACCCTTTTACCACCACTTGTGCACCTTTTACGGGGTGATTATCCGCATCACGTACCGTACCGCTCACTTGATAATGCGCCATCGGAATGCCATACATTGCCATTATTTCACCTGAGCGGTCAACGGCTTTCTTGCTGCTCCCGCAGCCTGTCAGTACACCTACTATCGCCCCGAGAAGCAAATTCAAACGCAAGATAAAACGTGCTTTTATTGTCTTCATTTTGTATATCTGTATATTTCTGTATGATCAATGCTTACAACATACTCTGCAGCTCCCATTCCGCACCAATAGCCCAAGCCGCCAATGATATTCGTTTCTATATTCTTGTGTGTTTCCACAAAGAATACCCCTTGGGTCATACTCTGTGCGCCAAAGGAGTCCCAACAGCAGTACTCGTCTGCACCGATGTGCGCAAATTTTATGCCAATTCTGACACTGTCTGTTTTAGGGAAAAACAAACTGCTCCCGTTGCCTGCTCCCAAACTATTTCTCGAACCGAAATTAATCGGGTTGCGAATATCTATCCGCATCTGCTCTTTCTGTGCCTCGAATACCCCCATCGGACAAAACGAGTACTGGCTGCCATCGGCTTTTTTAACCATTACAAGATAATGCTCTCCGGGTATCAGATGACTGCAATAACCGAATATCTGCGTATTGAGAGAATCCTTTACTCGGACAAAAATTGAATCAAGAGCCGGTACGGTTGGAATATACGTAGTGGCGGTAGCGGAATAGTTCTTATATGAAGCACGAAGACGATACTCTTTTCCTACTTCACCTTTCATAAAAACGGTTGTGTAGATATAGGGTGGCATATAGTTGGTGTCCACTCTTCCCGTGAGGATAACCGAGTCGGAACCGTCGTACAAGACCACCCGCCCGAAAGTGATAATATGTTCGGGTATAGACTCTGCCAAAGTATGGAACGTATCCTTGTCGTTATTCAGCGGATAGGTGGTATGCAATAATACAACCGGGTGTTGGTCGGCATCTATCCAGCCCTCAACAACCAATGTCGGTTGCTCTACATCTGCAGGGCGGCAGGTACACAAGAGACACAGGCACACCCCAAACACCGCCCGTTTACATACAATATGGAATTTAGAATTTGCCATAGATACTTATAGAGGGAACGATAATGGATAATGCCGTACCATAAATAGGCTGCAGGTTCTCACGATAGACCACAAACTGCTGATTGCGGTGGCAATAGACATTGTACAGAGACAGGTTGATGCCCAATTCGTGGTCTTTTTTCTTGATAATATCATACGAGCAAGACAGATCCAACCGGTTGTACAACGCCATATGTGCACCATTGAATGTGGAATAACGGCAAATCATCTGCCCGTTGAGAAAATAGGCTTCCTTTGCCTCTGTATAGGGCAGTCCGCTTGCCAGAACGAACTGCGCACCGATGTTCCAACGCTTGGCAAAGCGTGCATTCAGTACCATATTCAAGTCGTGTCGCCTCTCGTGGCTCGCAGCATAGATGTATTGTCGGGAGCCGTCCAAACCGGGCAGTTTGCGTCTCGCCCAGCCCAATGAATAGGAAACATAGCCCGTGAGAACACCGCTGTTTTTCTGCAACATCAGGTTCAAACCGTAGTTGCGCCCGTCGCCACGAATGAGATAGTCTTGATAGTTAAAACCCTTGTTGATAAGTTGCATAATGTTGCCCAGCGACTCCACTACACCGTATATCTGTTTGAAATATGCTTCGGCTTGCAGCGAAATCTTTCCCGATAGGAAGGAGGCTGAATAGCGCAGGTTGCAGGCAACAGCTCGTTCGGGAGTAAAACACGAGTCGGCAGGTAGAAAGAAATCGGTCGGCAAACCGCCGCCCGTCAGCCCCGCTTTGTGAAAATATTGGGTATAAAGTCCGCCATGGATTGACAACTCGTGATCTGGCACTACTTGAAAACGGAAAGACACCCGCGGGTCGCATGCTCCGAACCATCGGGTACGGTAGTACAGACTGCCGTGCAAGCCGATGTTGTAGCGGAACCAATCGGTAATTGTGTGCTGCAGGTCAATGCCCACCGCACCTTCGCCCGCATATTGCAACGATGATACTTGCGGAAGGCTGATTTCCAATCCCTCCTGCGTAAAAGACAGCGGACGCAAAATATACTGCGAATAGTCGATAGAAGCGGACAGATACAGATTGTCGATAAGGCAATAATTGATGTGGTTCTTCAGATCAATACTCGACCATAACGCACTTGCGTCCACTACGGCATTCATTGCATTGACGCCCACATGGTTTCTAAAATGCGAATAACTGATGGAGGTTTTCCATTGTCCGCCCGACAGACGATGCCGACAATAAGCGGAGCCGACAATGTTATACCACTTCATCCCTACGTTGTACTGCGAAGTATCTGCCACGGCAATATGGTCCCTGCTGAAGAAACCCGAAAAGACAATCTCGTCTTTCTCTGTCGGGTGAATGGCGTAAGTCAGATTGGCATCGGCAAAATTATATCCCAATCGGGTGTCTTCTATTTTGAGCCAGCGTTTGTAGAGCAGGTTAAGATACGACCCGCGCGCCGAGATATAGAGTGCACTCTTCCTGCCGCAAGGAATAGCCATAGTCAGGTCTGTACTGACCAATCCGATATTGCCTTCTATGCCGAAATGAGAGGGGTGGGCGTGCTTGGTTTCAAAATCCACCTTGCCGCCGATACGGTTCTCCATAGTACCGCTGTGTTCAGCTTGCTCTATGGTGATTTTGTCAAAATGGGGAGCAATAAAGGCGGAATACAGCCCCAGCAAATGGTTGGGGTAATAAATGGGGGCACCATTGATACTTACGATGCTCTGATAGTCGTCGCAGCCCTGTATGTGGATGCCTGCTGTGGTTTCATTGTTGGTCTGAATACCCGCCAGCGACTGCATATAACGCACGGGGTCGCTTGTGCCGAGAAACTTGGGCATATTACTGATGTCCTGTATATTGACCACCAGTTTGTTGTCTCTCGCTGCAACAAAAGAAGAACTGCGCTGCTGCACAATTTCCACCTCGTCAATCTGCTTCGATATGGTAAGTGTATCGCGAGAAATAGCCTGCCCTATACAGGACAGGCTACTCATACACAGCACTATGCTCAAAAACGCTTGACGCATTAGAACTTAATGTGTCCGATACCAAATTCAGGGTCAAGCAAATCGATATATTTGTTTACCAGATCTTCTGCCATATAAACCAGCGAATTGAATGTCTTGGCATCGAAATAGGTCTCAAAGGCATACGTTGTTTGGTCTTTTGGGAAATACAGCACCGGTTCTACATCGTACGTAACATAGTTGATAGGGAAATTGGCGCTGAAATCCGAATAACCATATGTGTAACGGTTGGCATATTCCCATGGCTCATACGAATTTTTATATTCGCAGGGTTGCAGTTTTAGTTCCGCCTGTTTCTCTTTTTCGTTGTTGCCATAGTAGAGAGCAAAAACCAAGTATTTATCATAGATTGAGCAGTATTCTTTTTGTGCCGCCAAGGTATAGCATGCTTTTTCCCAATAGGGATAATAATATCCGGTCTCTGTTCCGTACTCCGTCTTATAAGTATAGGTGCGTGAGGATATATCTCCGGATTCATATTTTTTGTCCCATGCCACAGCCGCATCGTACAAAGCAGCACCATTAGTTATCTGTCCTACAATATGTACCCGATCCAATACATTCAGTTTTGCCTCACCGGCACCTACTTGACCAAGCAGGTACTCATATCGCTTATCATATTTCTCTATCCACTCTTTGCCATTATCCTCTGTGATGTTGCCTCCGTTGCCCCACTCAATGAGTTCGTACTTAGGCAGACTTACCGCACCGGAAACCAGCGTGGTCTCGCCATAGTTAACCGCAAAAGCGGCTTTGGCGGAGGTCGTATTCACTTCGGCATCTTCCGACACGGTGATGTTCACCACTTGTAGTGCCAGCGACTCGTTGAAATAGTCTTTCAGGTTGCTGTCCCAGTTGAAAGTAAAGGAGATGATGGTATTGCTGCCTTGTTTGAGATACATCTTGATAGTGGCAGGAGCCAGCACTTTGATAGTGCGTTTGCCCTCATACACAGGCTCGCAACCATACCAATTGCCGTTGGAATCATATAGGTTTTTGTAAGAATACTCTTCGTAGGTATAGGCAATTTCGGTTTCTTTGCCTTCGCCCCAAAGTTTTACCTCACATTCCGTTCCGTCGGCGTCTTTGAACAGCAGGCGGGCTGTGGCATCATTGGTGTGTGTGATTTTGATGGTCTTCTTGGTATCATCCATCTCAAACAGACGCCCCATGGCAGCAAGAGAAAAGAGAATGGTTTTGTCGGTAGCGGTAGCCAACTGCTCGCCTGCTGCCACTTGTGCCATACGGCGCGGCATACCGAAGAACGGCTCCAACTGACTGCGATAATCGGTTTCTACCTGATTCTCAATATCATCCCAGTTGTAACTCTCATATTTCTTGTATAAGCCGTTACACAAGTCCACCGCTGCCTTTTGATCTGCGGTATTGAATGTATTGAGCAGTTGTTTGCCCGTCTCAACAAGATAGTCTTTTGAGTCGGTGCTGCTCAATTGTTCCACATTGGTTTTCTCCTTGCAGCCTGTAAAGACCACACTTGCCGCTACGACCATAGCCATAGCCAAAACAATGGATTTTTTCATACACATTAAATAGATTGGTTAGTATTTTAATATCTGGCTGCAAATTTACAATAATTTTTTTGTATAACCAAACTTATTTTTATTTTCCTATGCAAAAATGACTGAATATGTTGTTGAGCACTTCCTGCGAGGTTATCTGCCCCGTGATTTCGCCGAGGGCGGTAAGGCAGTCCTGCAAGTCCATACTGAGGAATTCGCCCGATACGCCGTCTTGCAACCCCTGCTGCACACGGCGGATAGCCTCCGAAGCCCGCACCAATGCCTCGTAATGGCGTGCATTGCTGATGGTTACGGTATTGGTGGTCTCCATCTGTTCCGCTGTTATACGCGCCAAGGCTTTTTTCAATACTTCCACATCGCCGCTTTTTGCCGAAATTTGTAATTGTGCATTGTGCATTGTGCATTGTGCATTGACCAAATCGGCTTTGTTCCAGACTTGCAGGAGCGTCTTGCCCGTGAGGTCTATGCCTGTGAGGTCGGTTTGCGGGGCGGTGGAGTCGATGACCTGCACGATGATCTGCGCCTTCTCGGCGGCTTGGCGGCTGCGCTCGATACCCATATTCTCCAACCGGTCTCCTGTCTCGCGGATACCCGCCGTATCAATCAGGCGGAAGAGTATGCCGTTGATAACCAATGTATCCTCTATAGTATCGCGGGTGGTGCCGCGTATGTCGCTCACGATAGCGCGCTCTTCGCCTACGAGGGCATTGAGCAGGGTCGATTTGCCCGCATTGGTTGCGCCCACTATCGCCACGGGAACGCCGTTGCGAATGGCATTGCCTGTCTTGAAGGAGCGGGTCAGTTGGGTCAGTTTCTGCTCTATCTCCTGCGCCAGAGCGGTCAGTTCGGAGCGGTCGGCAAACTCCAACTCCTCGTGGTCGGCAAAATCGAGTTCGAGTTCGACAAGCGAGGTAAAATGCAATAGACGCTCGCGCAACCCGCGCAACTCGCCCGATACACTTCCGCGCAACTGGCTGAGTGCCAAATCCTTCTCGGCTTTCGACTGCGCGGCAATCAGGTCTGCCACCGCCTCGGCTTCGGTCAAATCCATCTTGCCGTTGAGGAACGCCCGCTGGGTGAACTCGCCTGGCTTCGCCATGCGGCAACCCGCGTCTATCAGCCAACGGAGCAACTCCTGCTGGATATACAGACTGCCATGGCAACTGATCTCCACAACATCTTCGCCTGTGAACGAGTGCGGCGCACGGAAAACGGTAGCCAGCACCTCGTCCAATGTCTCGCCGTTGCGCTCGATATGCCCGAAACGAACGGTGTTGGCAGGCGCATTCGACAAGGCGGCACGCCCGCGGAACAGGCTGTCTGTAAGGGCAATAGCCTGTTCCCCGCTCACACGCACCACGGCTATTCCACCGCAGCCGTAAGGGGTTGATATGGCACAGATGGTATCCATTATATTATTTTCCGACTCCCCCAACCCCCTCAAAGAGGGGGCTGGCAGTTCTATTCTCTGATTAAAACTCTAAAATGATTTCTCTATTAATTTTTGCTCAAATCGTTATAGGATGGTTGTAGGATAGAATGGCTATCCACCTTATATCCTCCTTATATCCACCTTACTTTTCATTACGCATTATGCATTGCAAAGGTACTGCTTTTTCTCGGATTGTGCAATTTTGTATTGTGCAATCCAAAATTTTGCAGTACTTTTGTGCGCTTTTAATCACATAGTATGTCTCAATCGAAGTCTATCGGCTACCTGTTCGGTATTTTTGCTGCCGGTTTTTATGGGCTTAACCCGATGTTTGCATTGCCCCTCTACCACGATGGCTTGGACTCGCTGTCGGTGCTGTTCTGGCGGTATGCGTTGAGCGTTCCGATGTTGGCGATGCTGATGCTTATGCAGCATATTGATTTCCGTTTGAGCAAGTCAGAGACGGTGCAGATTGCTTTGCTCGGTGCCGTAATGGCATTGTCATCACTGCTTCTCTATCTGTCGTATAACTATATGGATGCGGGACTGGCAAGCACTATCCTGTTTGTCTATCCGATTGTAACCGCCGTGTTGATGGCGTTTGTTTTCCATGAACGTGTGGCACCGTTAGTGTGGGGGTGTCTCGCTTTGGCAACGGTGGGAATAGGTGTACTATGCGAAATCAATGGTTCGGCACACATTAGCATTGTCGGTGTGCTTCTGTCGTTGGGTTCTGCCCTCACGTATGCTATTTATTTGGTGTTTATTAACAAGGGGCATATTACCCACATGCCGCCTGCAAAAGTTACTTTCTTTGTTATTCTTTTCGGGGCGTTGATGCTCGCTGTCTTGTTGCTTTTGGGAGGTCATCTGGCTATCCCGCAAGGGCTGCATTGGGGCTATAGTGTAGGTTCCGCTCTCTTTCCCACCTCTCTCTCTCTGGTATTGACCACCCTTGCCATTCAGACCATAGGTTCCACTCAGACGGCTATCCTCGGGGCAATGGAACCGATTACCGCCGTGCTGGTCGGTTTGACGCTCTTCGGTGAACATCTGACTGTTCGCTCGGTCTTCGGTATCGTGCTGATCGTTATTGCCGTAACCGTTGTGGTCGCCCGCAAACAGCCTGCCAAAGGGTAGAGCGGGGGCATGACTCTTTTGGGAACGTGTTTTTATCATTTGCCGTTTTGCATAAATTTTGGCGTTTTAGGTGGATAAAACGAACGAGACTTGCCAAAATGGTATTTTTTTAGTACCTTTGCGGCGCACAATTTAATGCGTAATGCGTAATGCATAATGCGCAATGATTTTTGATAATACAAACGAATGGATAAGATACGGAATTTTTGCATCATTGCACACATTGACCACGGCAAAAGCACGTTGGCGGATCGTATGCTTGAGATAACAGGTACGGTGGACAAGCGCGATATGGAGAACCAGGTCTTAGACGATATGGACCTCGAGAAAGAGCGTGGTATCACCATCAAAAGTCACGCTATCCAGATGCAGCACAAGGGCTATACGCTCAACTTGATTGATACTCCGGGGCATGTGGATTTCTCGTATGAGGTGAGCCGCTCCATCGCCGCTTGCGAGGGGGCGCTGTTGGTGGTGGATGCCTCGCAGGGCGTGCAGGCACAGACAATCAGCAACCTCTATATGGCGTTGGAGCACGACTTGGAGATTATCCCCGTGATGAACAAATGCGATATGGATTCGGCTATGCCGGAGCGGGTGGAGGACGAGATTATTGATCTGCTCGGTTGCAAACGCGAGGATATTCTGCGCTGTTCCGCCAAGACAGGCACCGGTGTACCCGAGATATTGGACGCTATCATCGACCGTATCCCTGCCCCGCAGGGCGACCCCGAAGCACCGTTGCAATGCCTGGTGTTCGACTCCATATTCAACAGTTTCCGCGGTATCATCGCCTATTTCAAAGTGGTGAACGGCACTATGCACACGGGCGACCGTGTGCGGTTTGTCAATACGGGCAAAGAGTACGATGCGGACGAGATAGGTGTGCTGAAACTCGATATGCAGCCTCGAGATACCATCTCGGCAGGTAATGTAGGGTATATCATTTCGGGTATCAAGACTTCCACTGAAGTGCGTGTAGGTGATACGATAACCCACGTGGCACGTCCTTGCGACAAGGCGATTGAGGGCTTTGAGGAGGTCAAATCAATGGTGTTTGCGGGAGTCTATCCCATCGAGGCGGAGGACTACGAGGACTTGCGCTCCAGTCTCGAGAAACTGCAACTCAACGATGCCAGTCTTACTTTTACGCCCGAGTCGTCCATCGCCCTCGGTTTCGGCTTCCGCTGCGGTTTCCTCGGTTTGCTCCACATGGAGATCGTGCAGGAGCGTCTCGACCGCGAGTTTAATATGGACGTTATCACGACCGTGCCGAACGTAAGTTACAATGTTTATACCAAGGATGGCAGGATGATAGAGGTGCACAATCCCGCGGGTATGCCCGACCAGACGGAGATAGACCATATAGAGGAGCCGTATATCCGTGCCAGCGTGATCACCACCAGCAATTTTATCGGTCCGATTATGACGCTGTGTTTGGGCAAACGTGGCGAACTGATAAAGCAAGAGTATATCTCCGGGGACCGGATGGAGTTGCTGTTTGATATGCCGTTGGGTGAAATTGTGATTGATTTCTACGACAAACTGAAATCCATTTCCAAAGGCTATGCCTCTTTCGACTGGCACCAGAACGGTTTCCGTCCGTCGAATCTGGTCAAACTGGACATTCTGCTCAACGGCGAACAGGTGGATGCTCTCTCTACACTGACCCACCGCGACAATGCCGTGGATTTTGGGCGTAAGATGTGCGAAAAACTCAAAGAGTTGCTGCCCCGCCAGCAGTTCGATATCGCTATTCAGGCGGCTATCGGTGCTAAGATAATTGCTCGCGAGACTGTGAAACAAGTACGCAAAGATGTGTTGGCGAAATGCTATGGCGGCGATGTGAGCCGCAAGCGCAAACTGCTTGAGAAACAGAAAAAAGGCAAGAAACGTATGAAGCAGATCGGTAATGTGGAAGTACCGCAGAAAGCCTTCCTTGCCGTACTGAAATTGGACTAATGGGGCTAATTGGTCTAATTAGTAGTAGAAAACGACAACCAAATTATTATAAATTTACTAATCAAAAAAGATTCTTTTTATGGAACAATTTGTGCATAGCGCATGGAGTATGATACCGTTTGGCATCATGCTGCTGATGATCGCTATCGGTCCGCTGGTGGCGGAGAAGTTCTGGGAGAAGAATGTCAACAAATTGCTTGTGTCGCTCATTTTGGGCGTACCTACTGCCGTGTGCTTAATCATCGGAGGTATGGTACAAGAATTGGAACACCAGGTGTTGTTTGACTACATCCCCTTTATCGTTCTGTTGTTGTCTCTCTTTGTCATTACGGGAGGTATCCACATCAGCGGCGATATAAAAGCAAAACCTATCATCAATACCGGTCTGCTCGCGTTAGGCTGGGTGTTGGCAAGTGTAATGGGTACAACAGGTGCCGCTATGTTGCTTATTCGCCCTTTGATAACGACGAACCAACAACGTAAATACACCGTACATACCATCCTGTTTTTTATTGCATTAGTTGCTAACTGCGGCGGCTTGCTTACTCCGCTGGGAGACCCGCCATTGTTTATGCTTTTCTTGCGCGGAGCCGATTTTACATGGTTCCTGCATCTCTTGCCGGAATGGCTGTTTGTAGGCGGGCTGCTGTTGCTCATCTATTTTGTTATGGATACCTACTATTACAAGAAAGAGCATTGGACTGCTCTCTCTGCAGACGCACGCGAACATACACCTCTTGTCCTCAAAGGTGGTATCAACTTTGTATATTTGTTGGGAGTTATTCTGAGCGTCGCTTTTATCAACGAGGGCTTTATCCCACAGATGGGCGAAGAAAATGCCCCCTTATGGTTGAAATACTTGCGTGAGATAGTCTTGCTGTCGCTTACTTTCTTTAGTCTTTATACTACACCCAAAGCGGTTCGTTATGATATGAATAAATATAGTTGGGGACCGATTATCGAGGTGGCAGTGCTGTTCCTCGGTATTTTCACAACTATGACTCCTGCACTGGCATTCCTGCGTGCGCATGCACCGGAATTGGGCTTGGCACATACGTGGCAATTCTACTATGCGACGGGTGCTCTCTCCAGTTTCTTGGATAACACACCTACCGCAGTTGCTTTCCACAGCGTGGCTTTGGGACTGACACCCGAGCAGATGGCTGCCTTTGGCGGCAGTATGGTAGCGGGTATTCCGGAGGTGCTGCTCAAGGCTATTTCGCTGGGTGCGGTGATGTTCGGCGCAATGACTTATATCGGCAACGGACCTAACTTTATGGTCAAAGCCATTGCAGAGGAGAATGGTATCAAGATGCCGTCGTTCTTCGGCTATATGATCAAATTCTCACTCATATTCCTGCTACCTATTTATATATTGGCACAACTTATATTCCTTTGATTATGAATTTGTTTGATCAGATCAGCGAAGACATCAAGAAAGCGATGCTCGCTAAAGACAAGGTGGCACTTGATGCCCTGCGCGGAATCAAAAAAGAGTTTCTTGAGGCAAAAACCGCCAAGGGCGGAGATGGCGAACTGCACGACGACAAGGCATTGCAGATCCTGCAAAAGATGGTGAAACAACGCAAGGAGTCGGCACAGATGTATATCGATGCCAACCGCCCCGAACTGGCAGACGACGAACTGGCACAATGCAAGATCATCGAGAAGTACCTGCCCGCAATGTTGAGCGACAGTGAACTGGCAGCCGCTTTGGAGCAGATCATCGCCCAAACGGGTGCGCAAGGTCCGCAGGATATGGGGAAGGTGATGGGCGTTGCCACCAAACAGTTGGCGGGACGTGCCGAAGGAAAAGCCATCAGCACCAAGGTGCGCGAACTATTGAATAAATGACCGTCATAGAAACCATCACAGCGTGGTACTCGGCGCATATGAACTATGCGTCGATTACTGCGCTGATGACGATAGAGTCGTCTTTTATCCCGTTTCCGAGCGAGGTGGTTATCCCGCCGGCGGTCTATGTCGCTGCCTCTCCGGAGAGCGCTTTGTGCGTTACGGGCAATTATTTGTTAGATGTATTGCTGATTGTGCTGTTTGGTACGATAGGGGCTATGCTTGGTGCAATAATCAACTATGGTTTGTCGGTGTGGCTCGGACGCATTATCATCTATAAGTTCGCCGACAGCCGCCTCGGACACCTCTGCCTGCTCAGCAGCGAGAAAGTACAGAAAGCGGAAACCTACTTCAACGACCACGGCAAAATCAGTACGTTTGTCGGGCGATTGATACCGGGTATCCGCCAACTTATCAGTATCCCTGCCGGTTTGGCAAAGATGAACTTCGGGCAGTTTCTGCTCTATACGTTCCTCGGTGCGTTTATCTGGAATAGCATTCTCGCCCTGCTCGGCTATGTGGCACACGGTCAAGCCGACCTTATCAACCAATACAGCCACGAACTGAGTGTTGCCATATTAGTGCTGCTTGGGGTTGTTGTGGTTTATTTCGTAGCAAAGAAAATCATTAAGTCGGTCAAGAAACGCAAATAACCGATTACTTGTAAAACAATCCCCGTGATATATGGCATCGCGGGGATTGTTTTTTGTATCATCTTCTGTGCATCCAATAGCCGAATGGGTGGCGGGAGGGTTCCGGAGTGGAAGAGGGTGCATCATCGTCTTCTATATGGATTTCCAGACCGTCGCCTTCGGGGGCGTCAGGATGAGCATGGTGCACTTTCTCCTGCATTTCCTGTTGTGTGTTCCCGAAAATCGTCTCCCCGAAATTGATCACTTGCGGTTGTTCGTCCTCTTTGGGTTCCGAGGGCTTGTCATAGTTGTCGCGTATCACTTCGTCAATGGTCTTGCCCCCTTCGGTATCTTCGTCATCAAGCATCGGCAAACCGTTCACCTCATATCCTGTAGCAATAATCGTAACCCGCACATTCTCACCTAATTCTTCGTCCAATGCCACTCCCCATTGTACCTCGACGGCATCACCGATCTCCTGTACAAAATTGTTGATTTGGTCAATTTCGAACATTTGGATAGCGTGTTCCGTAGAGCAATAGAACTGTAGCAACAGACGTTTTGCCCCGTGTACATCGTTGGTGTTGACGAGCGGCGAATTGAGGGCATTGTTGATCGCAGTGGCGATACGGTTTTCGCCACTCGCCGTGCCTACATTCATAATAGCCACACCGCCCTGGCGCAGTGTATTGTAGACATCGGCAAAGTCGGTGTTTACGATACCCGGTTTGGTAATAATCTCCGCAATACTGCGGGCGGCGTTTGCCACCACATCATTCGATTTCTCAAATGCGTTGAGAAATGTCAGGTCGGGGTAGATGTCTTTCAGTTTCTCGTTG
>SAMEA104315435__coassemble_887_pt1 | contig 16477 bp, 10 predicted proteins | sample SAMEA104315435__metabat2_high_PE_041 | metagenome-assembled genome bin SAMEA104315435 (sample SAMEA104315435) | gut metagenome | biome: Monkey gut; feature: monkey-associated habitat; material: faeces | place: China | collected 2013
TGTGCAAGTGGCGGTGGAGAATGTGGGTAATTTAGAGGTCGGCAAGTTGGAAAAAGGCTTGGTGATTATGGCTACTATTGCCGGTGGTGCACCTATGCTTGGTTTCCTCGGAACGGTGCTTGGTATGATTCGCACGTTCTATAATATGGCGCAGACGTCCGGTGGTGTGATTGAGATGTCGGCACTCAGCACGGGTATGTACGAGGCGATGGTTACCACGGTGGGTGGTCTTATCGTAGGTATCTTGGCGATGTTTGCTTACAATATGCTTGTCGCACGCATCGACCGTGTGGTACGCCTGCTGGAAGCACGCACGATGGAGTTTATGGACCTCCTCAACGAACCGGTATAATGTAAATTGACAATCGGCAATCGATAAGCAAGATTTAGTTTCTTATTTTTTGTTCATTGTCCTTAATTCATTGTCCTGATAATGGCTCTTAAAAGACGAAATAAGGTAGAAGCAACATTTGCAATGTCGTCGATGACCGACTTGATATTCCTGCTTTTGTTGTTCTTCGTGATGGCAAGTACGATGTCGTCGCCGAATGATATTAAAATCAACCTGCCTCAGGCGCGTGCGAAAACCACTACGCGACAGGTAGTGGCGAAAGTAAGCATTGACAATTTGGGGAATTACTTTGTTGCCGTAGGCAAGGCAAAGCCCCAATCTATCAATCCTGATGACTTGGAAGCCTATCTGAGCAATATCCAGCAGCAAGACTCCACGATGTATATCGCCCTCCATGCAGACGAGGACATTCCTTACAAAGAGGTGGTACGCGTGTTGGATATTGCTAACCAGCATAAAATGAAATTAGTGGTAGCCACCAAAAAGTAACTTTGAGAACAAAGAACAAAAGACGATAATGCCTTTTTTATTGGATCTTTAATGGCTTTTATATGGAGAAAATTAAGATCCATACAGAGAATTAACGATAAATTAACGGCAATTAACGGAGAATAAAAAGACCTTATACGGATATTGACGGAGCCTTGGGAAAGATGACACTCAAACAGAAATCAAATATCATTGCTTCGATAGGTACACTGATAGCGTTGCTGTTGTTGTTCCTGTTGTTGTGGTTTGTCTATATGGGCGCACCGGTGTTGCCTGAGGACGAGGGGATAGAAGTGTCTTTTGGCGATGTGCGTGAGGCAGGAGGTTATCAGCCCGAGCCGGAACATCAATCCACCCCGATGGAGAGTGTTACTCCGCCGCCGGCTCCCTCCAAACCGACTAACAACGACCTGATGACGCAGGAGGACGAGGAAACCCTCGCCGTGCAACGTCAGCGCGACAAGGAGGAGAAAGCCCGCAAAGAGGCGGAGGCAGAGCGTTTGCGTCAGGAGAAAGCCAAGGCGGCACAAGCCGAGGCGGCGCGTATCGCCAAAGAAAAAGCACTCGCCGAACAAAAAGCCAAAGAACAGGCTGCCAAAGACAAGGCGGCGGCGATGGGTTCGCTGTTTGGCAACAACGCTGCCGGCGCACAAGGTACGGGTGACAGCAAGGGCGAAGGACAGAAAGGCAACCCTGTGGCAGGGTATGGCACATCGGGCGGAAACAGTTGGTCGCTCGCGGGGCGTTCTATCAAAGGTGCGTTGCCGGAACCGAAAAATGAGTTTAATCAGGACGGAAAAGTGGTCGTCTCCATTTGGGTATTGGCGGACGGCACAGTGAAAGACGCACAGTTGGCGCGTGGTACTAACGTCAGCGACCAAGCCACCCTCCAACTCGCTCTCAACTCGGCGCGAAAAGCCAAGTTCTCGGAGAGCGACAAATCAATTCAGACAGGAACAATCACATATATCTTTAAGTTTAACTAATTGCGTTTTCGCATGGATTAATTATGAATTATTTGTTTCTTGACAATGGCTTCGAAGAAATCGAGGCTATCACCACGGTTGACCTTTTGCGTCGTGCCAACATCAACCTGACCACCGTTTCCGTTACAGGAAAGGCGATGGTATTGGGTGCTCACAACATTGCCATTGAGGCAGACGGGCTAATCGAAGACATCGATTTCTCTGATGCGGAAATGCTGATTCTCCCGGGAGGCGCCACCAAGTTGGACGATTGCCATGCGTTGTGCGACTTGCTCGTACAGCACAACGAGGCGGGCAAACTGATTGCTGCCATTTGCGCAGCGCCATCGGTATTAGGCAAATTGGGTATTCTGGCGGGCAAACAAGCCACCTGCTATCCGGGTTTTGAGCAATACCTCGGCGAGAGTTATATCGGCGGATTGGTAGTGGAGAGCAAGAATATCATCACGGCGAAAGGGCCTGGTCTGAGCAGTGATTTTGCGTTCTGCCTGATTGAGAAACTGGCAGGCAGCGAGGTAGCAGACCAAGTGTATGATACGGCGCAATACTGATTCTTTTCGGAAATAAAACGAACAGGGGGTACTACACGTAGTGCTCCCTTTTGTTGTGTGGTTTTTTATAATAGGTAATCTGACTGTTTTTTTTGTATGAAGTTGTTTCTCAGGCACATAGCCATGGCGTTGGCGTGCATAATCTGGGGTTTGATGGCTCCCTTGGCAAAAGACGCAATGCGTACCGATTTCACCGGCGTGGATATGGTTGCGTTCCGTGTGGCAGGTGGGGCGTTGTGTTTTTGGCTGACCTCGCTCGTGATGACGTGGGCGGGCAAAAAGCAGGAGAAAGTCCCCTTGCACGACATCGGTCTGTTCTTTTTGGCATCGTTGTGCGGTATCTCTTTCAATCAGGGTATGTTCACTATCGGCGTCAGTTTCACCTCGCCCATCAATGCGAGTATTATGACCACTACTTTGCCGATTATTTCGCTGATTTTGTCTGCCGTCTTTTTGCACGAGCGGGTTTCGTGGCAGAAGATTCTGGGCATTTGTCTGGCACTATCGGGGGCGTTGATGGTGATTCTCACCTCGCATACTGCCTCTGTCGCGTCGGCTAATCCGTATCGTGATGCCCTTGGCGCGGTGATGTGTGTGCTGGCGCAGTGTTCGTTTGCGTCCTATTTGGTCATATTTGGCAAACTGATAAAGAAGTATTCGGTGGTAACTTGCATGAAGTGGATGATGCTTTTCGCCACACTCACCATTTGTCCTTTTGCCATGCCGCATATTGTTTCGCTGCCGTGGAGTACGATTGCCGCACATTCCTATTGGGAAATGGGTTTTGTGGTGTTCTTCGGTACATTCGCAGCCTATATTCTGATGACTTGGGCGCAAAAGGTATTGCGTCCCACGCAAGTGGCTATCTACAACTATTTTCAGCCGGTAGTATCTTGTCTGGCGTCTGTGGCTATGGGGTTGGCAGTGTTCGGCTACCTGCAAGCCATCGCCATCCTATTGGTTTTCTCCGGTGTCTATCTCGTTACCAACACGCATTCGAATCCCTCCACAATTCATCATTCATAATTCATCATTGAAAAGTCGGGTGGATGTCAGGTGGATGTCGGGTGGATAGCACCGCCGTATATAGGTAACGGCGTAATAGTGTAGGAAAAATTTCCAAACGTATAGAATAGAAAATTGACGTCAGTTCGATAATAAGACATAATGCATATTTTTGTTGATAATAGATATTTGAGTGGCTGTCCCCCTATATATATTTGTCTTATATATTTTCCATAATATATTTGTCTATATTTGATGTATTTTTTCGTGTATTTGTTTCCCAAAGTGCTTCGAGCGTCCCCTTATTTTCGAGTGGCTGTCGGGGGTCTGTCTGGTGATTCTACAATGTAGAAGTACCCCATACAATATGATGAATGATGAGTTGGTTCTTTATGCAAATGTGTGCGTGCAAGTACACATTTACCACCCCAAAAACGCAAAAAACCAGTTGTGTTATTTGTGTATTTCAGAAAAACATAGTACTTTTGCGACATCTTTTCCTAAATAAGCATAACAGATATGCAAAATACATATAGCAAGTAAGAAATTATCAACATTACAATAATCATTGACTCTAATGAAAAAGAAATCCAAATTCCTATTGACATTGATATGTGCAATAGCGAGTGCAGGCAGTATGTTTGCACAGGCGCAGTGGGGTATCAACCTGCTGCAGAACCCGTCTCCCGACACGGAGACACAATTCACCGGCTGGACAAAATCCGGCGAAGGCGATTGGGAAATTAAGGAAGACAATGAGAACTACTATGTATGCTCATCCCACAAAGAGTCCATACTCACGCAAACGGTGGACCTTGCCCCAAAAGGCTTTTCCGCCGAGGATTTAGCACAAGGTAAATTGCGGATTTCCGTGTGCTATGGGATAACAAAATACGGCAGCACGGGGAATGGTATCTGCCAGGCGATGGTAGTCTGCCTGAATGAAGAGGATACGCCTATAGATACAATTTATGCGGTGAACAAAAAGGAGTGGTTCAACGCAATAGATGTGCCGCCGACAACCGTTGTGGCAGTATCCTCTTTGCCGGCAGGTGTCTCAAAGTTGCGCTACGAACTGCATGGTAAAGACCACATGTTTTGGGGTGGGTGTTTTGGTCCCCGTTTCAAGAATATGATTATGGATATTCACCGCCCCGGTAGCGCATACAGTGCTTCTGTAGATCCGGCATTGGGAGACAGCATCGCTCTGAGCAAGACCACAGGCATCGCTCTCGGCGACACCATCATCGTTACTGCCAAATATGCGAGAAGCCCGATTCTGAACCTCTCTACCAATACCCCACAACAGATTGAGGGAAACAAGATTATATGTTGTGGTAGCGATATGGTGGTTAGTGCGTATTTGGCACACCCTCACGCGATTATAGCAGATGTGGCTCACGGCACTCTGACCGCTAATCCCGCATCGGCTATCGTAGGAGACACCATCACGCTCAGTCGCACACTGGACGATGGGTACACTTTTGACCGATACCTTACCACTCCCGACGTGAAATGGATAGACGGCAACCGCTTTATTATGCCCGATGAGGATGTTACTATCCGCTGGACTTTGATGTATGTGCACACCGTACCGTTCTTCGAAGGCTTTGAGGAGGATAACATCCAGTCCACAGATGTTGTCGGTTGGTGGCAAGAGAGCGAATCCGGAGGTAACAATTGGCAAGCCAATTCTACTGAGACCGATAAAAACCGCAAACCCTATGCCGGTCAATGGAATGTCACCCTCAGGTATAGCAATACCGATTGGCTGTTCACCAATATTACATTGGAAGCGGACAAACGCTATCTTTTCTCTATGTACGCACGGCAAGATGGTGCCACAGCAAAAAATGCAAACATAAGTGTGTACTTGGGCGATGCCCCCCAAAAGAATGCCATGACCACGAATATCATGCCCCAAACGGGTCTGGTAAACGGTAACTACCAGCAATTGACAGCCGGTTTCTCTGTACCGGCAACCAAAGACTATGTCTTGGGAATACGCGGAGAAATCAATAACAGCCCGTATTATATAAGTATTGATGACATCCGTATTACGGAGAGTCTGCCCCATACTGTTACATGCGTCTCTCCGGAAGCAGGCACGCTCAGTGCAAACTGGACCACCGCTTATGCCGTAGATACGGTTACTCTGTCTGCTATCATTTCGGATGGATATTGTCTGTCGCGGTATATCACCGCCCCCGCCGTGAAATGGATAGACGACAACCGCTTTGTTATGCCCGATGAGGACGTAACAATCCGTATGGAAACAGCACCTTTCTACACTGTACCTTTCTTCGACGGCTTTGAGGAGAACAACCAACAAGGTCGTCCCGTAGCCGGTTGGCTGCAACAAAGTATCCGTGGCGACTCGGTATGGACGGCAAACTCCACACTGACCGACTATAATCGTACGCCGTTTGCGGGCAATTGGAATGTTACCCTATGGGCAGAAAACAATGATTGGATGTTCAAATACTTTGCTTTGGAGGCAGGCAAAGAGTATCGCTTGAGCCTGTACGCACGCCAATATTCTACTTCTTCGGGGGCATACCTACAAGCCGGCATTGGTAGCACGGCAATCAAGGACTCGATGAAAGTTGCCATCATCTCATCTTCCTCTGTCAAGAGCGGAGCCTATCAGTTGTTCACCGGCACTTTCACGGTGCCGGAAGGCGGTATGTACGCCTTGGGTATTAAAGGTGTAGGGGGATCATCTAATCATCTCAGTATAGATGATATCCGTCTTACGGAGAATGTACCTCACACCATCCAAACGACAAATCCCGAGTTAGGTACGATTACGCTCAACAAGACCCAAGCAATGTGCGGCGACACTATCCGACTGAGCCGCACTATGGCAGAGGGCGAAGTCTTCATACGCTATACGGTTAATACGGCATTGCAATGGCTCAACGACTCCTGCTTCAGAATGCCCGATGAGGATGTCATTATCGGTATGACCGTGCTGCCTACACACTCCCTCCCGTTCTTCGAGGGTTTCGAAGAGGGCAATACCGACCAAGAAGCCCCTGAAGGCTGGTTGCAACAAAGCGAAGCAGGGAACAACGTGTGGATTGCCAACTCAACCCAAACAGATAAAAACCGTCAACCCTACAACGGCAAATGGAATGTTACTCTTAAGTTTAGCAACACCGATTGGCTGTTTACCAAATTGCAGTTGGAGGCTGACACCGAATACGAGATGTATCTCTTTGCCCGCCAAGACGAAAGCAACAAGTCCTATGCCACTCTTCGCGCCGCACTCGGAAACGCTGCCGACAAAGACTCTATGAAAATAGAGATTCTGCCGGAAACGGGACTGACCAACGGAGACTATCAACAACTGCACTGCCGTTTCTCTGTTCCGGCAAGCGGGAAATACATACTGGGTATTCGTGGTAACCTCACGTATAACCCTTATTATATGAGCATCGATGACATTCATATCCAAAAGCGTATGCCTCATGCTATCCGAACAGCCAATCCTGAGTATGGTACGCTGACCATAAACAAAACGGAAGCATACGTGGAAGATGCCATTCCTGTAGGTTATGCTATGAACGATGGGTTCTATTTCCGTGCCTTCACCGCCACTCCGAGTGTGAAATGGATTGACGCGAAACGGTTCATTATGACCGGCGAGGATGTTACAATTGGTATCGATGCCATTGCGCCGCACGCCATCCCGTTCTTCGAAGGCTTTGAAGAGGGCAATACGCAAGACCGGCCGGTAGCCGGTTGGGTGGTGCAGAGTACATCCGGTTCCGATTGCTGGAAAGCCAACACGGAATATACCAATTATAACCGTGCACCGTATGCCGGCAACTGGAATGTTACTCTTCTGTATAACAACAGTTGCTATATGTTCAATGCCCTCGCACTGGAAGCAGGCAAAGAGTATCTTCTGTCCTTCCGTGCCCGACAGGACAAAAGCGGTACATCTGATGCGTACGTGACAGCCTATTTAGGTTCCGCATGCCATACAGACTCTATGAAGATACGGCTTATGAATAATCAGTATCTGGTCAATGGCGATTACCAACCGGTGGTTGTTCGTTTCTCGGTAAAGACTTCGGGAAACTATGTGCTGGGAATCTACGGTTATATCAACTATTCCCCGGCGTATATGTCCATAGATAATGTCCGCGTAGTGGAATGTACCGAGCAGTACACGGTTACCAACGCTGCCAACGAAAGCGGTTCGCTGACCGTTAGTGCCAACACGGCGTATCCCTGTGATACCATTACCGTGCGCCATACCATGAACGACGAATATGCTTTCTGCCGCTACAATACCAATATTCCCGTGCGTTGGCTTACCGACAGCACGTTTGTTATGCCCGATGAGAATATCAATATAGAGATGACCACCTCGCAGGCTAAACCTATCCCCTTCTTCGACGGCTTTGAAGAGAATAACCAACACCAACAATCGGTGGCAGGATGGTTTGTAACAGCCACTAATGCCGACAACTATTGGAGAGCCGACAACACTCGTACTCCCTATGAGGGGGCATGGACGGCTTATTTCAGTGCTAACGCAAACAATAGTTGGATGTTCAATGCCATTACCTTGGAAGCAGGAAAAACCTATACGGTTTCTATGCGCGCAAAGCAAACTGTTTCCGAAACCACATCTACTGCACAGACTTTGCAAGTATGCTTGGGCAACACGTGCAGCGAAAAGGCGATGACTACTGTGCTTGTTCCCCAAACTATTGTTCACAATATGCTTTATCAGGCTATAGTTGCCGACTTCACCGTGCCTAAGACCGCTACCTACGTACTGGGTATCCGCGGGTATGCTTTGTCGGGAAATGGTATCGTGTTGGACAACGTGCGCATAGCAGAGAAAAGCAATACCCAATATGCTATCGCTGTCGCCGACTCGGTATTCGGCAGCCCTGTAGTGCCTTCTTCGGCGGCTATGGGAGACACCATAGCCGTGAGCCATACCATTGACCCCGAATATGTGTATATGTCGTATAGTACGGATAAAACGGTCCGTTGGATCGACTCTCACCGTTTCATCATGCCCGATGAGGCAGTTACGGTCAGTATGCAGGCGCTCAAAGCAAAGACCATCCCCTTCTTCGATGGCTTTGAAGAGGGCAATACCGACCAGGGAACCGTGGCGGGTTGGCTGCAATATAGCGAAAATGGTAGTGATGTTTGGAGAGCCAACTCTACCAAAACAGACCGTAATCGCACCCCTTATGAAGGACAATGGAATGTAACATTGAGTTACAGCAACACCGATTGGCTGATGCAAGCCTTCCGGTTCGAAAAACGGAAAGCCTACAGGGTTTCGCTTTATGCACGTCAGGATTATAGTAACAAATCGTATGCTGACATCAGCATTTATCTCGGTTCGGAACTGAATAAAGATTCCATGACTATACAACTCTTGCCTCAAACGGGTATCACCAATGGCGATTACCAACTGCTGGAAACCACTTTCACCGTCCCCGCTACTGCTTCGTATGCGCTGGGTATCCGTGGGTTTATCAATCACTCCCCCTACTATCTGTCGATTGATAATATCACGATTGAGGAAATACCTGTAGAGGAGGTAACACCACATGTAAGTGCCACATCGCTCAACCTGCCCGGGGCCGACGAAGCGGCTGTCCGCACAGCATTGGCAGCACTCACACTCACAGCCGTTGATGCCAAGGATAGTGTTGTTTACACCTATACCAATATGGCAGAGAAATGGGTTATCGATATGTTGCTCTGTGATGCATCCTATACGCTTGCCTCTGCCGAACTGCCTGTGGGCTACATCTTTGCCAACGATACAGAGACTGTTCACGTTGCTCTCGCGAATATCGGAACCGGTGTAGGCAACGCAACGGTTAACACGCTGCAAGTATATCCCAACCCCGCCACCGACTATATCCGCGTGGCAGGTGCTGAAGGCTACATCGCTATCTACGACCTCGCAGGAAACGCAGTTCTCACACTGCCCGCAGAAGGCAACACCGCTATCAACATCTCCATGCTGCCCGCCGGCATGTATATGCTCCGCTCTGCCGACCAAGTAGCACCGCTGATAGTAAAATAAGCCCATTAGGGTATATCTTACACCCCGTTTTTAGACGATGCCATATAACATCGTCTGCCACCAAGAAAGGGACTGTTTGTACGCACAGCAGTCCCTTTCTTGGTATTTTAATGCGGTTGCCCGAATATATGGCGCGAAGTGTTGTAAATGAGGATTTTTTGTAGTACCTTTGTGGGCAATTTGAAAAACAGACAGATATATGAAACTCGGTTTTGACAACGACAAGTACATCCGTATCCAGTCGGAGCATATCCGCGAGCGTATCGCAGCGTTTGGCAACAAACTCTATCTCGAATTGGGTGGCAAACTGTTTGACGACAATCATGCCTCGCGTATTCTGCCCGGTTTTCAGCCCGATTCGAAGTTGCAAATGCTCTCGCAACTCGCCGACCGTATTGAGATTCTGATAGTTATATCGGCGATGGACATCGAGCGCAACAAAGTGCGTCAGGACTTGGGTATCACCTATGATGAGGACGTGCTACGCCTGCGCGATGAGTTTCAGCAGCGTGGCTTCTATGTGGGCAGCGTGGTGATTACCCACTACAACGGGCAGCCTTCTGCCGACGCTTATCGCCGCCGTCTGGAGAACTTGGGCGTGCGCGTGTATTATCATCGCCTGATAGACGGCTATCCCACCAATGTGTCGCTTATCGCTTCGCCGGAGGGGTTTGGCAAGAACGATTATGTAGAGACGACGCGCCCGCTGGTGATTGTTACCGCCCCGGGACCGGGAAGTGGTAAGATGGCGGTTTGCCTTTCGCAACTCTACAACGAACATCAGCGCGGTGTAGAGGCGGGGTATGCCAAGTTCGAGACTTTTCCCGTTTGGAACCTGCCCCTCAAAAACCCGATTAACGTGGCATACGAGGCGGCTACGGCAGACCTGAACGATGTGAATATGATTGACCCCTTCCATTTGGAGGCATACGGAAACATCGCTATCAACTACAATCGGGACATTGAGATTTTTCCGGTCTTAGACGCCTTGTTTACAGGCATATACGGGCATAATCCCTATAAGTCGCCCACCGATATGGGCGTGAATATGGTGGGGTTCTGTATCTCCGACGACGAGGTCTGCAACGAGGCAAGCAAGCAGGAAGTGATTCGCCGGTATTATGCCGCGCTCAACGCTTTTGCCGACGGACACGACGCCGAAAAGGAAATCAACAAGATAACTCTTCTCATGCGCCAACTGGGTATCACACCCGATTATCGTCGTACCACGGTGGCGGCTAAGGCATGCCGCGACAGGGAGAACGCTTCGGCAACGGCGATTGAGTTGGAAGACGGAACTATTATCACCGCCCACACGGGCGATTTGTTGGGCTGCTCGGCAGCGTTGCTCATCAATGCCACGAAACATCTGGCGCATATCGACCACTCGGTGAAACTGCTGCCGCAGAACCTGATCGAGCCTATACAGCACACGAAGATCGCCTACCTGCAGGGGCATAACCCGCGCTTGCATACCGACGAGGTGTTGGTCGCATTGTCGGTGTTGAGCCAGAGCGATAAACGCTGTGCGCAGGCATTGGCGCAACTGCCGCGTCTCAACGGCTGCCAGGCGCACTCCACTGTAATGCTTTCGGAAGTGGATACCAAAACTTTCCGCCGATTGGGGATACAGATTACTTGCGAACCTGTGCAGAAAAAATAAAATAAACTCTGTTAAAATTTTCCGCTAATAGCCGTTAATCTCATCATTAAAAATACGAGTGGATGACGAGTAGATAGCGAGTGGATAAGCCATCCCGCATTTTCAAATTGTTTACCTGTGTGCCAGAAAGAAATTCTGCATCAGAGTGCGGGTGCGGGCGGATAGAACGCCGGCGGTAATACTCGTCTTGGGGTGTAAGGCACTCGGTGCTAATTGGCGGAACCCGCGTTTGCTGTCGTCGCAACCATAGACTACACGTCCTATCTGCGCCCAACCGATAGCCCCTGCGCACATCACGCAGGGTTCTACCGTAACATACAGCGTGGCATCGGGCAAATACTTGCCCCCTACGGTCTGGGCGGCAGCGGTGAGTGCCTGCATCTCAGCGTGTGCGGTAACGTCCTGCAGCGTCTCGGTCAGATTATGCCCCCGCCCGAGAATCCGTCCGTTAGCCACTATCACGCACCCTACAGGTACCTCGTCCTGCTCGTATGCCAATTCCGCCTCATGGATCGCCATCTCCATATACCGCTCATCTGTCTCCTGTTGTGTCACCATTGTTTTTTCCTTTCTCCATTAAAAGCCATTAAAATTTTGCCCTGTTAATTATTGTTAATCCATTATTTTTAGGTAGATTATTTTGGTTATACCCATAAAAATACCACATTCATACTAAATTATTTGGTTATATCCGAATAAACGTGAGTGTGAAATTGCGAAAACTTATAAAACAAAACTTGCAAAACATTTTTTGCGGCACAACATATGCCGCGCTTTTGAAACAAATACACGAAAAATTATATCAAATATATTCAAACAAACATTGGTGTTTTATAAGATAACAAATCTATTTTTTGTCAGTTGTTGGTACATCTCCAATAGCCGTGCGACGCAGTCCGACTCTGTCATCGTGGTCGGAAAACCATACGCTGCCATTACTGCGCGGTCGTTGGCTTGATGGGCACGGTGCAGTTCGAGCGGCATAACTATTAGAAATTAACAATAGAGCCGTCTTACATTTGGTACATAACGCCTGGTGAAGTCAACTCTATGATTGCAAAAGTGCTATCTATGTCTATACGTGAAGTATATTTTTTTATAAATTCCTTGAAGTCATTGGTCTCTGTGTCGCTTATAGACGGTATTAAACTCTTTAATGTTTCATTGCTCAAACTATTAAGGATATTGTTTCTACCATATTCCCACTTTACTGCATAATAAACTAATAATGCTGCTATTGCATATAGAACATTATGCAACTCATCAGAATCTGGTTTGAACTTAGGAATATCAAAAATTGCACACAATTCTCGTAATAGTATTTCAATTGATACCTGCTTGTTTTTAATTATTTCATAATCATCAAAATGCCTCATATTTAGCCAAAGCAGTAAAACCAAGCACCCAGCGTCAGTAGCATTATTCGCAGCCAATAACGCCAAGTGCAACCGAGTAAAATACTGCTCTATAGATCTTAAATTCATATCATCGTTGTAAACAATGACTTTCAATACATCATATGCTTGTCCACCATCAATCTTTTTGAGAAGTTGAAATGTCTCGTGTTGCTGCATTTGTTCTAAGACAAACTTCTCTTTACCAGGTTGTGGCAATCTATATTCTATATCAATAAAACGCTTTAGATACTCCGTTGCATTAATAGAGTCACTACCATAATGCCCTTTTACAGAAGCCTCTAATTGTTGTTTGTCTATTGATAAAACAAAGACTAATCCATCTACACAAAATAGGTGCTTTATTCGTTCCAACATCTCGATAGCAAAATCGGGACGGCATCTATCTAATTCATCCACAAAGATAACCACTTTTTTGTCCGAACTAATGCTGTGGACAAAATCTTGTAACTTTTGTCGAAATTCTTGTATCAGTTTGGTGTAACTTTCACACGCTTGCAAGGGATTCTTATCCTTTTTGCACTCATCAATCACTTGTTTGCACGCATCTCCGAAGGCACCAATAACATTCAATATAGGAATTGTTTTGGCTATTGCGGCTAAACCACCAACACACGATGAAAGTAATTGATACTGCTCATCAGAAAAACTGGTACGAGGTATTTGTGTAAACATTTCATTGATTAGAACTGCAAAAGGGTCTGCTGTATAAAAATCATTTTCCCATGCATTGATATAAATGGTTGTATATCCCTCTTGCTGTAGATAGGTTTGCCACATTCTGACAAAGGTTGTTTTTCCATTTCCCCATTCTGCGTCAATGGACATCGTGAAACCATCATCAGCATTTTCTATTAATGAGGTTAAGATTTTAGCATACTGCTTACGCTCAAGTTTGTCGTTAGCAAACGGGTCGCCTTTGGGTGTGTCAATTTGTACTGGTTTGATTCTCATAGTCCTAAATTTTACTATATCACTTGTTTATCAGTTGTTGGTACATCTCCAATAGTCGTGCCACGCAGTCGGACTCTGTCATTGTGGTCGGGAAACCATACGCAGCCATGACTGCACGGTCGTTGGCTTGATGGGCACGCAACAAGTCTGTATAGATAATCATCTTCTCCCCGTACAAATCGGCTAAACTACATTCAGGATAGTTTGCACGTGCATCAAGAATTGCCTGTGCTGTTTGCTCAATCTTTGCCTTTTGCTCTTCTGTTACATTGGGAAAAGGAAAGTTTGTATAGACAGAAGGCGAATAACGATAATCGCTTTTCAACCGCCCGCATACTGCACGCATCCACGCCATGTGCACATTGCTGGTAAGTAAGCCAAATATAAAGAGTGTGGCATTAGGAATCATTTGGTTTGCATTGCCACAAATAATTTGAGGACTCATAAAACCAATAGGAATATACCTGCGATTTTCAGATGAATGAGAAGGTATAATCAAATAGTTTGTGTCCGGTTGGCGTATCTGTGTAAAAAGCATAGGTACATCCGCATCCCGCTTTACAGAAGCAGTCGGACTTGCCAAACGCATTTCACGCACGGCTTTCAATCGTTCTATAATCTCAGGAATATCTGCATATTGTTTGGGCGGTACGCCTTTTAGCCACAAACAATATCGTTTCTTATTGTTGATAAATTCTTCAGCACCTACAAATTGTTTTATAAAATCAGCAGAATGGGGATATTTCTTAATCAGATCGTAACGCTCTAATTCTGTCAATAATAGGTATCCTCCGTCTGTAGGCTGACTTCCTTTGGTCATTTCGGGTAAACCTTGAGAGGATTTTGTACGACTTTGCACAAAGATATTAGGAGCGTCCAACAAATAACCATTGATGTTAGAACATTGTTTATATGTGCCATCTGTCAAATAAAGACATTTAGTAGTTTTGTTATCTCCAATAGAAAAACCAACTATTACACAATGAACATGTGCTTTCAAATTGCTTTCGCTATCCCAACGAAATGTCGGATAAGCAAAATTAATAACCAAGCCTTTGCGTTCAAACAAAGGTTCCCACATAGCAGGAACGGATTCTCCTTGACAGATTGAGTTTGTAGAAACAAAAGCAGCGTGGATATTTGTCCCCTGCATTATATCTGCTGCTTTCTTATACCAAGCACAAACATAGTCTAATTTTCCATAATTAGTATCTGCCATATCTGCATATATAGCATCCATATCATTGTGTTGGTCTTGTGTTCTATGTTGGTGTCCCACAAAGGGCGGGTTGCCCATGATGTAGGATAGTTGGTCTGTCGGGATCACCCGACTCCAGTCGGTGCGCAGGGCGTTGCCCTCGTAGATATTGTGGTAGGCGTGGAGGGGCAGGGGCTTGGCTTCGATTTGGCAGATACGCTCTGTCTCGCGCAACATCTGCAACTCGGCTATCCATAGGGCGGTGGTTGCCACCGAGACGGCAAAGTCGTTTATCTCGATGCCGTAGAACTGGTGGATATCCACACGGATAGGATTGGTGAACGTGCCCAACTGCATCTGGTCGCCTTGCAGGAGACGGATGACCTTGTTCTCCAGACGGCGCAGACTGATATAGGTCTCGGTGAGGAAGTTTCCGCTGCCGCACGCAGGGTCGAAGAACGTGAGCGATGCTAATTTGTCTTGGAAAGCGTGTAAATTTTGAATTATGAATTTTGAATTATGAGTTTTATCGTTCGCAATACTCCCCAACTCGTGCTGCAAGTCGTTGAGGAACAGCGGGTCTATCACCTTGTGGATATTCTCGATACTCGTGTAGTGCATACCGCCCGAGCGGCGTGTGTCGGGGTTCAATGTGCTCTCAAACACAGCCCCGAAGATAGTGGGACTTATCTCCGACCAGTCGAAGTCCTCCGAGGCTTTGGTGAGCAGGAGCGTGCGTATCTCGTCGGTCAGTTGCGGTATTTCGATGTTCTCGTTAGAGAACAGTCCGCCGTTCACATACGGGAACCGCCGCAGGTCATCGTCCAAGTACGGGTCGCGGTCTTCGGGCTTGGTGTCCAAGACACGGAACAGGTCTATCAGCGCACGGCGCAGGTGTGGAGCAGGGAACTGGTTGAGGTAGTCGTGAAACTCGTTCTTGTCACCGAACAGCCCCGCGTCCTCGGCAAAGAGGCAGAAGACGAGACGCACACACAGTTGGTTGAGCGAGGCAAGTGTGTCGGGGTCGTCGGGGTGGGCATACTGCGGACGTATGGCATCGTATATCTTGCCCACTAAGTCGCCTGCCTGAATAGACAGTTCCATCTCCTTGCGCAGGGTGTCGCTGCCCATGTCCACCAAAAAACGCAGGCGGTAATGCTCTTTCTCGAGGTTCTCCAATAGCACCACCTGCGGTTCGCCGTTGGGCTGCTCCATATCGTATATCCAGAACTCGCGGAAGTTGCACGTTACTATCCACCGCGGGCGGCTGCTGTACGGCAGTTCGGCGGCATAGCGTTTGGCTTGCTGGAACGGATTGAGCAGCGAACCGTCCGACTGTTTGATGGGGGCACCCAGGTCTTTCTGTATCGACTTCTGCTCAATCAGCACCTTGGTGGCGGGTATGAAGCCGTCAATGAAAGCGGTGTGGTCGATATGCACTTGCTGCTCGAAGGTGATAAACGTGGTGGGGTCTTCTATGCCGAGAGCGTGCAGCAGCGCAATCCAGAACGGTTGCGACTCGCCTTTCTCGTAGCCTTTGCCTGTCCAGTGGGCAACAAAATCGTGTATGAGTTTGGTGTTTGTCATACTATATCAGTTCTTTGAGGTGTTCGATGGCTTGCAGGGCTTGGCTGTACTCTGCTGGTAGTTCGTTGGCGGCTTTGTAGGTGGCTACGCCCATGGGCTTGGTAGTGTCGCGAAGAGCGTACTCGACCGTCTTTTCGCTTTTGCCACGGCAGAGGATAACGCCGATACTCGGATGCTCATTGGGCAGGCGACCCATATCAT
>SAMEA104315435__coassemble_896_pt1 | contig 16312 bp, 13 predicted proteins | sample SAMEA104315435__metabat2_high_PE_041 | metagenome-assembled genome bin SAMEA104315435 (sample SAMEA104315435) | gut metagenome | biome: Monkey gut; feature: monkey-associated habitat; material: faeces | place: China | collected 2013
TTTTGAGAAGTGGGTCGGCGATGTGCGCAATTGGTCGGTCAGCAACGAAAGCGAAGGCGAGACCGTGCTGACACATGTGGAAAAACATAACTATTTCGGCATTGTCAAATACTCTATTACGCGAAACTATATTCTTGATTCTGAGACGCTTACAGTGCGTCGTTTCTCCGAATATGGCGAGGGGCAAGTGAATATCCCATTTGGTATGAAATTGGACAAAGACCAATTGCAGATACTCAACCTATTCAATATGGACGGCCAACAAATAGAGAAATTCCGCCTGCGCAAGATGAACGCGAAAGTGCACCTGAATACCATCTACCAACAACGCAACGGACATCTGTATATCTTAGAAAAAAACCTGCATAGCGATGCCGTAATTATAGGTACAAAAAAAATGGAGATTCCTGTACAAGTCAGTGCTACACAGCGTGTTACATCCGTTCAGACAGATAATGTGCAACCGATGTCCCGCCGCCAGATGACGCACCGTGTTCCACGCCAAATTGTGGAAATCTACTGAAAAATTTGCATATCTCGAAAAAATAGTGTACCTTTGCAATCGTTTTTTAGGAAATGCGGCATTAGCACATCGGTAGTGCATGAGCTTCCCAAGCTTAGGAGGAGGGTTCGACTCCCTTATGCCGCTCAGTAGTAGCCCGTTGAGGGCTATTGTTGAATATAGAGGGTTATTTGACGTATATTGAGACAAGTAGGCCGGTTCATCGCTTGGAAAAGAGGAAGAGAATACTTGTGTTTGTCCCTCACCAAGAGGAAAGTCCGGGCAGCAAAGAGTACCATAGCGGTTAACGGCCGTCAGGCAGTAATGTTTGGTCACTGGTACAGAGACGAGTGAAGTGAAACGACTACACTATGGGCTGCAATTCCATGTAAACCGATGTTTGAGCGTTACTCGCGCGAGTCGGAGGGTAGGAAGCGAGAGAAGCATGTAGCAATACATTGCTCGAGATTAATGATGAACACCGACCTCACGGTCGGTACAGAACCCGGCTTATAGGCATACTTGCTCAATATAGTCAGTCTAACCTCCAACAGCCGAAGGCGGTCTAATCTCCAACAGCCGAAGGCGGTCTAACAATGGCAACCTATCGTCAAATACGCGATTTCTTGCGTTACGATGTATGGCGTCGTACCAATGCAGAACTGACAAGTCGTGGCAAGCGTCTCGGCTACCGGGTTTTGCGAACCATTGTTTTGGTTGTACGCGGTTTTACTTCAAAGAACTTGAATGTTCGCGCCAATAGTCTCACCTACTCTCTTGTTTTTGCCATCATTCCTATTCTTGCTATGATTCTTGCTGTGGCAAAAGGTTTTGGTGTGGCAGACCTTATTCAGCAGCAACTCAACGATTCTTTTCTTGGCGAGACCAACCTTGTGCCAACTATTATGGCTATGGTGGAGCGATACCTTGATACCGCGCAAGGCGGGGTGTTCTTGGGTATCGGTTTGGTCATCCTGCTATGGGCGGTCTATTCATTTTTCCGCAATGCAGAGTCGGCTTTCAACGAGATTTGGAACGTCAAACAATCGCGTTCTATCATCCGTCAACTCACCACCTATATTGCAATCGTTGTGCTTATACCTATCTTGGTGGTGGTTACATCGGGTATGAGTATCTTTGTCAACTCCACCGTGGTTGCCTCTCTCCATAATGCGGCGTTTTTTGCTCAAATCAAAACGGGATTGGTGCGCCTATTTCAGTTTGTAATTTGTTGGGCATTATTCACATGGATGTACATCGCCATTCCAAATACAAAAGTGGGGTTCGTCAGTGCATTGATACCGGGAGTATTGATTGGTACATTGTTCCAACTACTACAGATGCTATCGGTCTATATCATTGTCTTTCTCTCACGAACAAGTATTGTCTATGGGGCATTTGCCACACTGCCTATCCTGCTCACATGGCTGCAATGGACCTGTCTGCTGATACTCATCGGGGCTGAAATGTCATTTGCAATACAGAACAACGAATTATTTGAATATCAAGACGATGTAGAGCGGATGTCACGCCGTTATAAGGATTTTATCACTCTATATCTGCTATCTGTGATCATTCGCCGTTTTGAACATGACGAGACGCCACTGACGGCACATGAATTGGCAATACAAAACCACTTGCCGCTTCGGTTGGTCAATCAACTGTTATCACGCCTTGTAGAAACGAAACTCCTGCGCGAAATATACATCGAAAACAAAGAAGATCGTACCTTTCAGCCGGCACTTGATACACACCTCATCACTGTAGGAATGGTATTCGATCGTATAGACCGGCAAGGCTCGGAGGAGTTCTTACAGTCCACACCACTGGAAATGCAAGCCTTTTGGAAACATTTCCTGCAACTTAAAAGTGAACACAACACATTAGATCAGATACGGGTGGACGAAATATAGACCATTGCACTGATAGATAATAACATTGCATTTTAATACAAACAAACCATGAAACATAGATTTCTCTTTTTAGCACTTTTGCTATGTTCCACTCTATGGGCAGCCCCGAAAATCACCCATGTAGAACCGCTCTGCTGGTGGACAGATATGCACCAGCCGCTGACACTGATGTTCTACGGCGAAGATCTGCAAGATGCCGCCGTCTCTATCCAAGAACTCGCCGCCGGGCGTATAATGCGCGGACAATGTATCGGACTTGTTCCTACCGGTCAGCACAATGCCGAAAGCAAAAACTATCTCTTTGTAGATATGGACGTACGTCAGGCTGGTACTTACCGCATTACTTTGCGCAAGGGCAACCGCCGTGCCACCTACGATTATACAATCTACGACCGTCGTGAAGGCAGCCGTGAGCGCCAATCGTTTACCTCTGCCGATGTAGTCTATTTGATTATGTCCGACCGCTTCGTGGACGGCGATCCGAGCAACAACTCGACCGGCAATACACGTGAGAAAGCCGATAAGCAGAACATTCACGGGCGTTTTGGCGGTGATATTCAGGGTATTATCAGCCAACTCGGGCATATATCAGATCTCGGTGCTACCGCTATTTGGCCTACCCCGCTTTTGCTTGACGACGAAGAAAAATGGTCATATCATGGTTATGCCTGCTCGGATTACTACCATATTGACCCGCGTTTCGGTTCCAACGAACTCTACCGCCAAATGGTCGATTCCGCACACACGTATGATATCAAAGTAATAATGGATATGGTTCCCAACCATTGCGGTGGAGCGCATTGGTGGATGAAAGATCTGCCCTATCGCGATTGGGTGAACCAATTTGACGAGTTCACACGCACCAACAATGTGTTCTCTGCCAACTACGACATCAATGCATCGGAATACGATCGTCTGCTCTCTAACCGTGGCTGGTTCGACCACCCTATGCCCGATATGAACCTGGAGAACCCCGACCTGTTGCGCTATTTCCAACAGTGGGCTATCTGGTGGATTGAGTATGCCGACTTGGACGGACTGCGTGTAGATACCTACCCATACATTGAGAAAATGCCCGCTGCCAACTGGATTAAGGCTATCCGGGAAGAGTATCCCGATATCAACATTGTGGGTGAATGTTGGACGCGTCCCGCTTCGGCTGTGGCGTATTGGCAATCCGGTAGCAATAACAAGGATGGTTTCGATAGTAACCTGCCATCTGTCATGGATTTCCCGACAAACGAGGCTATTCGTCAGGCACTTAGTGGAAATGACAATGGTTGGGGCGGTGGACTGACACGCATCTATGATGCGCTCTCGCAGGATTATCTCTATGCCAATGTCAACAACCTGCTTATTTTCCTCGACAACCACGATATGGATCGTATTGAAGATGTGGTAAAAGACCAGGATCCACGCCGCACCAAACTGGCTTATACGCTACTTGCCACGATGCGCGGTATCCCGCAAGTGTTTGCCGGCGACGAGTATGATATGCACTCATCGGATATGTCCAAGGGGCACTCCACTCTACGTATGCCGCTTCCTATGCCCGAGCAACTGACAGACGAACAACGCGATATGTTTGATTATCAGAGACGCCTTTTACAATGGCGTAAGTCAGAACCCGCCATTCATACAGGACGCACGATGCATTTCTTGAGCCGCGACAACACGTATGCATTTTTCCGCTATACCGATGAGGAGGCCGTCTTTGTTTTTGCCAATGCAAGCGACGAGGCACGCACCATTCCCACAACGCATTATACCGAGATTCTCAGTAAATATAATCTTGTCGGTACTGATATTCTCACTGGGAAAAGTGTTGATTTGTCTCTGACGAATATTGAGGTTGCCCCGGTATCCGCACTGATCGTAAAACTGCACAAATAAACCTGCATTGCATAAAAAAGTGCATACACTGCATAAACCCGTTAGTTATCTTTGTCAGGTGGATGTCGTGTGGATACCATGTGGATACCTATACTTTACCACTACATAATATGCACTTTATGCATTCCAATATGCAAAAAGAGGTTGTCTCTGTTTTTATGAGACAACCTCTTTTTGTGTAGCAATCGTATAAATATAGGTTTCTTTTTCTATGGTTTGCAAATGCGGTAGCAAAGGAACATTCAGTATTTCATGCAGGTCGCTGATAATACCCGTACCACGCTGTTTTACAACTGCTTCCTTCCGTGTCCATAGGTATGTAAAAGCAATGTCCGGACACTCGGCGGCATCAATATAGGCCCTTTCGGTCTCATTCATTGTCCGCCGGATTAGTGCCTTATTGACAAGACGAAACCCCTCAATATCCACCCCTATCGGGTATTGGTCTATTGCAACCAATATACCTTGCTTGCAGTGCGAAATAGAGAACTCCACCCCACCTTCTATATACGGCTTACCATATTCGTTATATTCAAAATCCGGCAATTCGTTTTCCCGCAATAGACCGTGTTGACGTAGCAATTCGACCAAGAGACTATATGATTTTAAGCATGTATATCGCCCAAAAGTATGAGTATAGCGCAATGCCTGTTCTCTACGTTGCTCACTCACCAACGAAAGCAACCGTCTTACCTCAGCCTCCGTACATTGCACCATATCATCAAACAAACTATACTCCACCCTTTTTAATTGTTAATTGTTAATCGTTTCTGCGGATTGGGCAGAAAGGTTGCCACAATACCGAGCAGAGGGAGCAAAGTGCTGACATGGAAAATAAACTCAATACTCGTTCTGTCAGCAAGCCAACCGAAAAATGCAGAACCAACACCCGCCAAGCCGTACATTAGTCCGAAGAATAATCCAGAAATCATACCTACCTTCTTCGGATATAAATCCGTGGCATATACCAATATAGAGGAGAATGCCGACGAAATGATCAAACCTGCCATAATTGCGATAAATATCGTCCAACCGAGACTCACATAGGGCAAAATCAGTGCAAAAGGTGCGGCACCGAAAATAGACCCGAGAATCACATATTTACGTCCGAACTTATCACCAAACACCCCTCCGGCAAGCGTGCCAATCGCCATCGCTGCCAAATATGCAAAGAGACAATACTGTGCATTTTGCACCGACAAATCAAATTTTTCTATTAGGAAAAACGTAAAATAATTGGTCATACACGATGTGTAGATGTACTTTGAAAACATCAGAACCACCAATATCGTCATTGCTCCATATTTCTTGCGTCTCGAATAATCTATAGCCGCACATTGCATTGACTTCGGGTGCTGTTTCATATAGGTCAGTTTTGCACTATACCACCGCCCGACCTCAAAGAGAATGACAGCTGCAATCACGGCTATCACGCCTACCCACGACACCGCATGCTGCCCGTAAGGCAGTATCAACCATGCCGCCAACAGAGGACCAATAGCACTTCCCGCATTACCACCCACTTGAAAAATCGACTGCGCCAGACTCTTCTTCCCTCCTGATGCCATCTGTGCTACACGTGATGCTTCGGGATGAAAAACAGACGAACCGAGACCGAGAATAGTAACGGAAAGCACGATGAGCAGGAAATTATTGGCATAAGCCAATAGTATCAGTCCGAACAGAGTCAGCCACATACCAAACGTAAGTGAATACGGATGTGGACGTTTGTCTGCATAGATACCCACTATCGGCTGCACTATAGATGATGCCAACTGAAAAAAGAGTGTTATCAAGCCTATCTGCGCAAAGGTAAATCCGTAATTATCCTTGATAATCGGATACATGGCAGGTATTACTGATTGGATTGTGTCGTTCAATAAATGCGACACACCCATTGTTATCAATACCGCATAAACGGTGCCCTCCGAGATGTGTATCTCGGAGGGATTGAATAGTTTATTTTTCAGTGTCTGAATAGACATATCACAGGAAAAACAATATCATCATTTGCCCCGTCAGCACACGCAGGAACATAGTTAGCGGATAGACAGTGGAATATGCCACTGCGGCACGGTCGTTAGAAGATGTGTGCGAAGTAGCATACGCCAGTGCAGGCGGGTCCGTCGTGCTGCCGGCAATAAGTCCCATCAGTGTGAAATAGTCCAACTTGAGCCATGAGCGTGCGATGATACCGACTAATAGCAAAGGCACTATCGTAATAATCACACCATAACCGATCCATACATATCCGCCGGCAAGCAATGTCGGAATAAACGATTTGCCCGCGCCAAAACCGACAGCAGCAAGGAATAGCGCAATGCCGACCTCACGTATCATCAGGTTCGCACTGCTGGTAGTGTAAGTAACCACATGCATTTTCGGACCGAAATAGCCGATCAAGATAGCCACAATCAGTGAACCACCTGCCAAGCCGAGTTTGAACGGCTGGGACAATCCGGGGAAAGCAATAGGCAGCGAACCGAGTGCCACACCTAATACAATGCCAAAGAATATAGAAGCCAAATTAGGAAGATCTAAGCGTTTGGCTGAGTTTCCGAATACCTTTGCCACCTTCTCCACCTCAATTTCTTCGCCTACCACCGTCAAACGGTCGCCGAGTTGCAAACGCAGATCAGGGGTAGCAAGCAGTTCGATACCCGCACGGCGAATACGCGTGATAGAAATATGATAAGCGGCACGTACGTTCAGTTCGCCGATACGCTTTCCATTCAGTTCTGTTTTTGTAACTACAATATGGCGTGAAACAAGATGAGCATCTTTGATTTTTTCTTCAGAAATAGTAGTCCTCTCGCCCAACAAAAGAATACTCTTTTCGTGCGGGCAATCCACAACAATACGCACCTTGTCGCCTTGGTGCAACTTGGTATCTGCATCAGGCATTTCATCATGTCCGTCAGGATGTACCAGGCGCGAAACCACAAATTCCACATTGCACAATGTACTCAACTCTTTGACGGAAATGCCCTCCACTTGCGGGTTGGTAAGCAGCATATCGAGGTGCTCTATCTCCTCCTGTACACCTTTTTCATCGTTCACACGTTTCTCCTCTTTTTCAATCTTGATATTGAAGAACAGGCGAATAAGCATCATCGAGACCAAAATACCGACCACGCCCAAAGGGTATGCCATAGCGTATCCCGTAGCGATGTCAGGATTGGAGACGCCACGCATATCGGCATACGCTTGTTGCGCTGCACCCAAACCGGGAGTATTTGTTACTGCACCGAACAGCACACCTGTCATTGTGGCAATATCAACCCCCGAAAGCAGATGAATAACAAACGCTGTAACACACCCGAGCAACACAATAGCCGTTGCCAGCAGATTAAGCGACAAACCGCCCTTACCAAACGAAGAGAAAAAACCGGGACCGACCTGTAAGCCTATCGAATAGACAAAAAGGATAAGTCCGAAATCCTTGGCAAACGACTCAACCTGCGGGTCAAGGCGCATACCGAAATGTGAAAATGCAATGCCGCAAAACAAAATCCACGTAATGCCCAGCGTTACGCCTTTAATCTTGAGTTTATTACCCAAGAACACTCCACAAGCGATGGCAAGTGCAAGCACAAAGATAGAGTGTGCGATACCCGTACCAAAAAACAGACTATAAAACCAATTCATATTTAGTATAGAAATAATATACCTTTCAGGCGCAGACAAAGCCCTTCCTAAAAGGAGTACAAAGGTACTGCTTTTATTTGATATACACAAATTAGGATTGCCAATCTGTGAAAAAGGCAGTCCTAATTTGTTATTATTCCTGTTTGGGCTATTTCTTTATTTGAAACGGCAAAGAACCTATTAAGTTATCGTCGGCAAAGAAATCCGCATTGTAAAACCCTGTCGCAGCCTCCATTCCATTGGGTATAGACCAATAGAATGTACCTTGGTACTCCTCGCCTGTAAACTCGAACTGTTGCGCCACAGAATACATAATGTCCTCACTCTCAAAGTGGAATAAATGCTCTGCATTCTCACCAAGCAGGTTGCCTGCGGGATCAATAATACGTATATAAAGTGTCTTTATTCCCGGTTCGCAAGTGATATTCTTGGCGATGGTATAGTCAAATTGAAGTTTGCGTATCTGACTCACCACACGCGTCTTACGATCGTGTTTATTGAGTGTCGTTACCGTGCAAGACGCTATCTCAAGCATCGATGCACGTGAGACAGTTTCCGTCAATTGGTTGTTGATGGAAGATAGTTGGTCGTTCTGTTGCTTCACCTGCTGATTTTCTTGCCTGTATTGCTGGTTTTCCACTGTCAGACGCTGGTTGGTAGCATTGAGTGAATCTATCTGCCGCACGTAATCCTTCATTACGGCACGCACCGTTGCCAACTCTTTTTTAAGTTCGGCAATACGACGCGCATTGGTAACTTTGGTGATACGCAGTTCCTCCAACAAGTCCTGCACACGCTGTTGCTCTTGTGCCAAACGCTCTTGGAGCGAATCGTTTTGGATATTCATCTGCTGATACCCGTCGAACTGGAGTGCCAAATCTTCGTACTCGTCTTCGAGTTCCGATTTCTCGAACTCCATCTGTTCCACCATCTCATTCAATTCCTTCTTCTGGTGAAAATTTAGAAACAACAACACTGCAATGCCCAATACGAGCACCACAATTACAGGGATGATAACTGATTTTTTCATAGAGTCTATAGGTATTGTATTGCTTTTTCCATATGGTTGGAGTGTGAACCTTTGAGCAGAATATGCCGTCCTTGCAACGGATGTTTCTGTAGATAATCGCACAATTCGTCAATCGTACTAAACACCGGATACGGACAGGTAGTTTCCTTGTATTCATCGCCTACCATAAGCACCTGTTCCGCCTTGCGTTCTGCCAACATATTCACGATATTCTGATGCTCCAAATGACTATATTCGCCCAATTCCCGCATTGCACCAAGAATATATGTATCGCCCGTAAAAGCATTGATAGCCGCCTGCATAGAGGTCGGGTTGGCATTGTATGCGTCCACAATCAAATGATTATGTGCTGTGTCCATTGACTGCGAACGCCCGTTGGATGGAATATAGTTGCGTATTGCCTCCAACCCCCGCTCACGGGAAACACCAAAATACTCCCCCACACAGAGTGCTGCCGATACATTCTCCGCATTATAATTCCCTACAAGATGTGTTCCCGCAGGCATTGTACCCGTTGTATAAGGAATAGTGGTCAGATTACCCGCCATCTTTGCCAAATATGGATTATCCGTGTTTCGGAAAATTTTGCCCTCATGCTCGCAAATATAGTCGTATAGTTCCTTTTTGGTTTGTTGGACTCCATCGAAAGAACCAAAGCCCTGCAAGTGAGCACATCCGACATTGGTGATAAGTCCGTAGTTCGGTTCGGCTACATTTACCAACTCACGTATATCGCCCGGGTGCGAAGCCCCCATCTCCACGATAGCCATCTCATGCGCACGCGTGATACTCAACAACGTAAGCGGCACACCGATGGAATTATTGAGATTGCCTTGCGTATAGTAGATATTGTATTTGGTGGAGAGCACCGCAGCCGTCAATTCCTTGGTCGTTGTCTTGCCGTTTGTACCCGTGATACCGATAATAGGCACCCCGAGTTCACGTCGCCAAGCACGAGCAAGCGACTGGAGAGCAACCACTCCCCCCCTCTCTCTCAAAGAAAAGGGGATAAGAATGGCTCTTTCTTTTCCGTACTTTTCCACTAATTGGTTATACATATCTTCGTCAGAAACAATCGCCATTGCCGCCCCATTATCAAGGGCCTGCGCAGCAAAACGGTTGCCATCGAAAGTCTCGCCATGAAGCGCAAAGAACACGCAACCTGCAGGCAGATTGCGTGTGTCGGTACTCACACTGAGCGAGTCCTTATTTTTTATTAGGAAGTTCCAATCCATAGCCCTTCTTTTTGTCTTCAATTTTCAAGAGCAATGAGAAGATAAAGGCGATTACACCGAAACTTGCGAACACAATCATCGGCACAAGATAACCACCGGTTGCCTCACGCAGTTTGCCAATCAGCAGCGGGACCAGACAAAGTCCGATATTCTGTACCCAGAAAATCAAGCAGTATGCCGAACCCAGCACTTTTTCGTCAATAATCTTCGGAACAGAGGGCCACATTGATGCAGGCACAAGTGAGAAACTGACCCCAAGAACCAAAATGGTAATAAGTGCCAAAGTCTTACTTGGGAAAACCGGCAACACGAAAGCGAATACGCAATGGCACACAATCATAATCAATGCACCAATCATCATCATCGTAGCCCCCTTACCCTTATTGTCGATAAATGCGCCGAGGAATGGTGTCAGCACCATTGCCAAAATCGGGAACCACTTAAACAGCCCTGCCGCCTCTGCATTAGAAATTTGCAGTGTCTCCTCAAGGAAGTTTGTGGCAAAACGTTGGAAAGGGAAAATCGCCGAATAATAAAGAACACATAGAATTGCCACAATCCAAAACATCTTTGATTTGAAGATCTGCCCAAGGTCGGAAATATGGAATTCATCTTCGGGGTCTTTTTCCGCAGTTGCCTCGCCTATCTCCACCAACTGCTTGTCAAACTTAGTATCCATCACACTGAAAACCAAGAAGTTAATCAACCCGATAACCAGCAATAGAGCCGAGAAAAGCAACGGAGCCACTACGGAGTCTGTACCATTCACAACGAAAGCGTGGCTAATCATCGGCGAAAAAAGCATTGCAGCAAACACGCCGATACGGGCGATAGACATCTCAAGTCCCATAGCGAGTGCCATCTCTTTGCCTTTAAACCATTTGGCAAGTATCTTGCTCACAGTAGTACCTGCCATCTCACAACCGCAACCAAAAATCATAAATCCGAACATCGCCACCTTTGCCGAGCCGGGCATATCTGTCCACCAGGAATTGAGCCACGACACATTGTTGGCGTCAAACCAATCGCTCAAACCGATATATTTGATAGCGGCACCAATAACCATCAGACTGGCGGAAAGTGTTCCTGTAAAACGGACGCCCATCTTGTCCAAAATGATACCGGCAATAATCAAAAAGCCGAACACATTGAGCAGATACTCACCGGCAGCGTATGTACCGAAGTCGCCTCTATCCCAATTGTACGATGTATCGAGCAGGGATGCCAACGGAGAGAGAATATCCACAAACATATAGGCAAAGAACATCATCGATGCCACTAATACGAGTACCGTCCAACGCGCTACTGCCGAGTCGCGCAGGGTTTGTTGCAGTTTTTCTACCACGGTTTAGTCAATTTATAAATTAGAAAATGTGTGAATTTGTAAATCCTTGTTGCACTATACACATTAACGCATCATTCATCGCTATAGTGCCTCGTCCTCCGGTTTCTGAGGACGTGGTAAGTGCGATTTCTTTTTGAGCCACGCTGCTTTGCGTTTCTCATACTCAGCATAATGGGTTTCGAGATAACCGTCAGCCATGATACAATGTGTAATGCGTAATACGTAATTACTTAATGCCGAGTTCTTTCTTCACGGACGGCATTACATCAGCCGCGTCCTGTGCGATATAGACCATAGCCGCAGAATCAAAGATATAGGTGTATCCTTCCTTTTGCCCTACTGCTTGGATAGCCTTCGACATACGCTCGTGTATGGGTGCCAACAAATCCTGTTGAGTTTTCTGGATATCCTGCTCTGCCGTTTGGTAGAAAAGTTGGATACGCTGTTGCATTTCTTGCAACTCCTGTTGGCGGATCTGTTTTACACCGGCAGCCATCGTAGCCTCTTGGGCTTGATAGTCCTGTGCTTTCTTTTGAAACTCCTCCTGCATCGAAGCCAATTGACCTTCGTACTGCGATTGCACGGTATCCATCTTCAGTTTGATAGTAGCCATCTCCGGCATTTGTGCAAAAAGTTCCTGTGTGTTTACATGTCCGAATTTCTGTGCCGAGGCAATCATCGGGAGTGCCAAAGCAAGTGCTAAAATAAGTTTTTTCATTATTGTGTTTTGTTATTAATTATCCGTTTTCGCATTGTGCATTATGCATTATGCATTGTGCATTGATTTACTTCGCTCCGAGTTTCTGCAGCACTTGGTCAGATATATCCAATTTGCTTGACATATAGATAAGTGACGGATCCGCAGAGCGGTCTTTGACAATGTCGATATGTTTCTCGTTTGCCAGTTCCTGAATGGCAGTATAGATTTCGTCCTGTATCGGTTTGATGAGCGCCTCGCGCTTCTTGAACAGTTCGCCGTCCTGCCCGAAATACTTGCGTTTCAGTTCCAGCACTTCCTGCTCTTTGGCTACAATCTCTTCCTCGCGGCGGCGTTTCATCTCCTCCGAGAGGAAAATCTGCTCCGTTTGGTAATTGGTTGCCAATACCCGTGCCTCTTGGTTGAGCGCATCAATCTCTTTCTGCCAACGGCGGCTTATCATCGTCAGTTGCTCGTTTGCCGACTCATACTGTGGCAGGTTCTTCAAAATGTATGCCATATCGATATACGCAATCGACTGCTCCTTTGCCGCAAAGGCAGAAACTATGCCACCCATACAAAGAACGGCAACCAACAGATATTTTTTGACAATAGTCTTCATCATTTATTTCAAATCAGAGAAATACGTTACTATTTCTTTATCCTTGCTCAATGTTACAGTGAATATATATTCTGCGGAATTTCCATATATACTGCCACACCCTATACATACTACCCAATCTTTCTGAACGATGGGATGTACATCGAATTGCACTTTGCAAACCTGTATTCCGTTGGCTTGTCCTCCATTATAGTATTCATCTATGTATAGAGTATTTCCTTTTGCCCTGCATTTGATATTCAGTTTGGTCATATCGCAAGGAAATACATCGCCAAATTCTACGTGCAACTGTTTTTCACCATTCAACACCAATTTGCAATTGAGAGTACTATTATCCTCTACCATTAAACCAACCGTCTCTCTCTGCAAATCCGTTACAATCAAACGCCCCTGTTTCTGCCCGAACTCGTTAGTGCAAGAAATCATTATCATAATACACAACAAAATACACAACAAATACAGACAATATCGTTTCTCAATTAAAGCCCCCATAATAATCCATTCTTAGAGATATACACTTGTTTTGAGTCATTTTCTATACTGTTCACAAATAATTTGACAACATACAACCCCTCTGATAATTCATCAAAAGGAATATCTACAAGTGCTTCGGATGAAGTGAAAGTATATTTTATTATTCCGTCATCTTTACCATAAAAGCATAATGTATGATCAGTATCAAAATAATGTGTATTCCCTTCTAAAGAAACATACGTATTAAAACCATTTACATCGTTCTCTTCTGCATCTTTCGTTATTTTAATTTGAGGTATCCCTGTTTGATTTGTAAAATCCAGTCTCCTTCTTCTAAAGAATGGGGTATATGATTGTCTTGCTGTGTTATATGTATAGCATAAAGGAACATACGTAGCACTAATTTCCATGGTACCGGAATCCCCTTTTACCCTAAACTCATGCCCCACTTGTTGTGCGACAACTTTGCCCTTATAGGTTGCCGTCCATTCAATAACATCGTCAGGTTCATCTTGAAATACAGTATCAATAAAAGTTCTATACTGATTGACAAACCATAAGGCATTACTAACCGGTTTTATACCAGGTTTGATAGTATCGGGAGAAACAACGTTCTTACCCACATCATAGTGCGCTCCATTTCGAGTGATTGTCGTACCAATAGTTTGTAGCCCGACATAAAGACGTACAGGTATATGTACACTATCAAAGGGAACTCGTGTACTTTCTTTCTGTATTCTGGTTGAGTGTGGCACTCGATACAATATGGCGTAATCACCATATCCTCTCAATAATGAACGATCCACTCTCTTATTGTTTTCACCTTCATAAGAATAGTACCATGCTATTTGAGAACCTTTAGGTATATTTTGTAGCGTATATGTTTCTTCCTCACAGAGAGTATCTGCACCTAAAATACTTGGAAATATACCATATAATGTAGCATTATCCATACTACTTAAATCGTAAGACGAATATGCTCTTTGTGGTGTTTCTTTCTCTGTATCATGTGTTTTGGCATAAAGATATGCTTCAAACATACTAATATAACCATCCACGATGTAATCTGAACTTACATTTTTCCCCTTATGATCCGCCTGATTCATTGCCGATGTCCAATAATAAACAAAAGCATCATAATGCAAGTTCAAAGCATACGAAACCTCTTCTTTCTTGCATGCTGTTGCTATTGTCACATTTGGATAATTTACATAATCAATAAAACCACCACTATGGCACTGTCCCATAACAATGTTCACATTAACACCTTTTGCACTATATTGTTTTATATAATTCCCTAATTCATAATCATATAAATTCTTTCTGCCATTTGAATTTTCATCAGTCCATAAACACAATGTAGAATGTCCATCTGATGTCAAACCACCATGATCTATTGTATAGATAAATAAATTGTCCCCTTTTTGCAAAGTGGTAAGATATTTTTTTAATACATTAATTACATCAGAATATGTAGCAGCATATTGAATATCTGCAACACCATCACCATCCAAATCCAATGGTGATGATTTATATATGCCAGGACTAACATACATATCAGCAGCAGGATCAGTTCCGTCTGCCATAAGCACAGTTATATTGCTCTTTTTGTATTTATATTTTTGAATTAACGTCTTATAAATAAAAGAACAATCGTTCCAATAACGTTTATAGTTCATTTTTTTGTTAATGCCGCCACTAATTATCATTGCATAATTATTTTCGCTATTATCCCATATTGTGGCTGTTGCATTTTGTGTTGCATTTTGTGTTGCATATATTTGCAACAAATCTGTCTCCATAGAAGAAACAGCGGTTTCCTCGTCAAGAATATAAAAAGCCTTGACTAAATGCATTTCTTCATATCCTTTCGGTGGCATTTGTGTCGTTGCCTTTTCTAATCTGCCATTATCGATATCAATACAATAACAAGTTGCAGTATGTGCCCAGTTGGCTAAAGGACTTTCATCTACAAAAAAGAACCAACTATCTTCCTGCGGAGAACATATAAAATTCCCCATCATATTATACATAGGATACCCCTTGGGAACGATAGTATCACACATAAAAATTTCAACAGATGCTGTATCTGCGATGTTAGCATACAAGACCTTTATAGCATCTTCTCTCGAAATGTTTGCATAGAGTTGTGCTGACATAATGCCAACCACAAGCAATAAGGAAATGTATTTATGCACCTGTTTCATATATTTTTGATATCTTATGTTCCTTACAACTCTTGTCCGAGGACAAAGTGGAACTGGCTCTTTCCGTACTGGTCGGAACCGTTGATTTTGTCGAAGCCCCAGCCCCAGTCGATACCCAGCAGACCGAACATCGGCAGGAAGATACGCACACCCACACCCGCACTACGCTTCAGGTCAAACGGATTGTATTGTTTGATGTCGGCAAAGCAGTTACCGGCCTCCACGAACGCCAATGCCCAGATTGTAGCACTCTGCTCCAACGCAATCGGATAACGCAACTCCATCGTAAACTTGTTATAGACATAACCCATATTGCGTCCCGTAGTGGCGTCATACGGCGTAAGCGACCCCGATGTATAACCACGCATACCGACATACTCGGTAGAATAACTGGTGTAACTTGACATACCATCACCACCCATATAGAATGTTTCAAACGGGGATTTTGCGTCCTTGTTGTAGTTACCGAGATAACCGAACTCCGCACGCGTCATCAGCACCAACTTGGAGTCTTTGCTCAGCGGGGTAAACACCTTGCCCGTGAATTTCCACTTGTGGTACTCAATCAGATGATACCGCTCTGCCGTAGTCATTTGCGAATAATCTTTGCCCGAAATCAACGAATACGGCGGGGTTATCTTCAAACCGAGAGAGAATTGTGAACCGCGACGGGTATAAATCGGGTTGTCAATACTGGAGCGCGAGAGTTGCAAATTAAGCGAAAGGTTGTGGCTTGTACCATTAGC
>SAMEA104315435__coassemble_910_pt1 | contig 15932 bp, 9 predicted proteins | sample SAMEA104315435__metabat2_high_PE_041 | metagenome-assembled genome bin SAMEA104315435 (sample SAMEA104315435) | gut metagenome | biome: Monkey gut; feature: monkey-associated habitat; material: faeces | place: China | collected 2013
GCCAACATTATAGTTGCTGCCCCAAAGCATTGAAAATATGTTCGCCGCGACGAATATAGAGTTGTCCGTTCCGGATAAACTTCTCGGCTTTCTGCGCGGGCGCAAACGTGTTGTCAACAGCCTGCTCGGGGTTCTCAAAGAGTTGCTGGACAGCCAGCACTCCGCGGAAAGCATGATCTTGCGCTGTGTATTTTTCTTCGGGAGCCACAGAGAACGAAATAGACTCCTTGGTACGGGTTGCATAAGCCAATTTTCCTTTATTGGTAAGAACGGCACTCCATGCAGTCTCTTGTGCCTGAGCATTGACAAGTCGGATAGTGTCCCCCATATTCAGTTGGTTATCAAACCCATACAATGCGATTCTACCATCTGAAACCGTATAATCGTAAGCATACACATACAGGCTGTCGTTATGAGCAATAAAAGAACGTCCTTGCGTAGAACCCTCGGAAAGCGCAACCGTTTTCACCGATTTGCCGGTGGTCAGATCTACCTTAGTTACAAATGCCGTGGACTTTGCAGCCGTCAAAGTATCATTTTCCCCTACAAGGATTCCACCCATAAAGAAACCTGTGAGATACGCATCTGTTCCCTGAAAATAGCCGTCATAAACACTGATATTGCCGGTTTTTAGCCCTGCAACGGCACTGGTCTCTGCCGTCCATGCAAGTGATTCACACTGCAAATCGGTTGAGAGAGTCGCAACTGCCAAACCCGAGTTTGCCGTTGTGGTAACGGACTTGTCGCCCAAGACAAACTGCTTGTCAGCCGTACCTTTCAGGGTACAAGCATAATACAACTTTCCGTCGGTATATTTCAGCACCTGCATAGTACTATTATCGGCAATACCGGCACTGACAATGGAACCGACCAACTGCCATTTGTCGTTAAATTTAAGAATTGCCGCACTGCCTGCTGCCACGTTGGCTTTGATCGTATCTTTCTCGCCGACCACAACACCCGGTTTCAAAATAGCCAGTACATAAAAGTTCGTACCGTCAGTAACGATATCCGCAAATGTAAAACCTGCATTCTGCCCCGTCATCTGGTCAAAGTCCTGAACAAACGCAAAACCTTTGTCCGAAACCTCTACTATGGAACCGAACTGAACCAATTTCGTACTTTTACCGGAAACAATCGGTGCATACTCCGCCTCCAACGAACCGCTTGCAGTTGCGCCACCGGTCATCTGCATATTAAAACCCATTACCTGATCGTCTGCCAGATAGTTGCTGTCGGTATGGTTGGCTGTAACTGCCATAACGAATTTGCCGTCTGCGGTAGGCGTTGCCACATAACTGGTGAATGCCCCGCGGTCGCTTGCACCGAACCATTGGGTAGAAGCATCTTTGCCGGACAATTTACCAAATACGATGTTGGTATTGGTACGCGACATCACCACACGATAGGGCGCAGCGTCCAACGTAATACCGTCAAACGAAATAGTCGGTTTTTTGCCATTGGAAGCCGAGTTACCAAGGAAGAATATATCACCCTGCTCGTTGGTATAAAGGTGATTGATGGTAGATATACCCGCGGCGGTCTCGTTGCTAAGTTCGACAGCCGACCAACCGACAAGTTGCGCCATCATAGTTGCACTCGCCAAGAGTGCAGAAGTAAAGAGAAAAATCTTTTTCATACGCATAAAATTTATTTTTCGTAAGTTATCAGGGCATATAAAAAAATGACACACCCCATTTTCGGCGCAAAATTACGACTTTTCAGGGAAATATACAATACCTATTTATAGGGATATGGATACAATACAGCGGTAACCGGTGGCGCGTGCGGCACACAAAGCGATGCTTTGCGCCACCGGTTACCGAAAGAGACACAAGACGTATCGTCATCGTCCCTACGGGAACATATCCCGTTGCCGTAATTTCTATACGGAATATGGCAGATTTTTGTCTATTTTCTTTCGTTTCGGCGAGGCATAGGAGACCAGCACGGCAATATACATATTGCATAAATATCACTTTAACGCATAAAACGCAATAAATACAGCATTTTGCAATAATACACACCGATTTTATTTGCAAATGTAAAATTTACGCTGTATCTTTGCACATCTTTTCAAGTTCAACCACGACCGGTCGGGTATGCAATGTGCATCAGACCGTCGTACAAACATTTTTACGCTTATGAGAAAACATCTACTTCTTTTTGCAAGTCTGGCATTGCTGCTTTCCGCGCCGGCTGAGGCAACACACGTATGGCGCAAAGCCCCGGCGGGTACTACCTCGTCCGCTTTTTTCGCTCCCAAAGCCAATGTACCCCGTGCGGTAAGTCCTACTACAACCGAACTGCCTGCAACCAATGCTTTCGGTGCTATCAACGGTCCGGACGGCACAGTATGGACATATACGATGGACTATACGGTTGCCAACGGTTCGTACACCTCGGCACATGTAAAAGTGTACAACAGCAAGCAAGTGCTGGTGGGCGAGTTTACCGATACGTTTGAAACCTATCCCGGCGAAACGGGAGTGAACAGCGTGCAACTCAACCCGACCATTACCAAAAAGTTCTTCAATCTGGATGACAATTACGAGGTGATGCTTTTTATCCACGCCACTACGGAAGACTATTCGGGGCACAACTACAACGATGTGTTCTCACTCGGCAAACCCGACAAAATCGCCACGATAGGCGGCAACCAGGTGCTGGCACAGAACACCGCCCGCGATGCGTGGAGCGAGAACTACACCCTGCTTTTCCAACGCGACTCGATTGATTATGACACGTATGAATATCATATGTATTATGATGTCTATGAGAAGGCATCGTATAACGGCGGTATCAAGAAAATCCATACTTTCGATATCGACTACGACTATATCTCCGGTTCGGGTAATGCGGCCGTTCCTATTATGATGCAGAAACGCAACAATCAGATCTACTATGCTCTGCCCCGTTACGAGAAACCATTCTTCGAGCCAAGTACTTCCTTCAACGAAGACCCTGTGGTAACCCCCGACAACAACCTGCTGATTACGCTCTTGAACAGCCGGTTCGACACTCTCTCCGTTACCAAGATTCCTTGCCCGACGGAAACCGATTATATCTATACATTCCCGTATGTGGGCGGACTGCGTTCGAATGACGACTTTGCTTTCGACGAGTTTGCGGCAGCAGATACTGCATTTATCGTCTCGTTTGACCACTACACTACCACGGATGAGTTCTTGACCTCCTACTATGTTTACAATGTGCAGGGGGAACTTATCAAGACCATTGCCAAATACTCTTCCGACGCCCTCTGGCTGAGCGATATACCGGGACAGGAGGAGCAGTATTGTTTCCTGTTCACCAATGACGATGCCGCTTGGTTCAGTTTCGTGGATGTACCTTCCTGCAATGAAGTGCTGCGCCTGCCGGCGGCACTCGACGGCAATTCGCTTTCCACGAACCTTGACCGTTACCAAGTGGGCAATTCGTATCAGTATGTATTCTCTCTTTCATACGCAGCGGACGATGCGGAAGGCAATACCATTCACTCCATTGCATGGATCAACCAAGACGGTTCGCTCAATCATTACGACCGTCTGAACCTCGGGCAGAACATCCAGATGGCTAATCCGTGGATTAGCGCTCAGGCACTCAATCCGTGGGTTTTCAACACCGACAACGAGCGCGAATATATGGTGCTGGTAAAACGTCTGAAAGCCACAGGCTCTCCCGCAACCGACGAACTGCTCTACGTCGTTAATACCAAGGGGGAACGCCTGTTGGAGATCGGTCCCGATGAAACCAAAGGCAACCTGTCGGGTATCTCGTTGCTCAACCCCGAGAGCAATCCGACCCTTGCCATTTTGTACTACAACAGCGGTGCGGCTTCCTACTATACACCTACTTTCGTTTCCCTGCCGCTCAATACGTTTGCCGGTTCGGGTACAACCGCCGACCCGTATCAGATTGCCACAGCAGGCGATTTCAAACGTATTTCCACCGCTCCCGCAGCGGCTTTCCAAGTGGTGGCGGATATAGATTTCCAATCGCTGCCGTTTGGCGGTATCAATGCTAATTTTACGGGTTCGATAGACGGACAAGACCATGTACTGACCAATCTGGTTTTGGAGGATAACGGTCTATTCCACAACGTATTAGAGAACGCAAGCATTAGGGACCTGCACCTCTACAAGCCGCAGATGTCGCTCGAAGACGCTTCAGAGGCAGGTTTTATCGCCAACAGCGCAGTTACCAACCAGTTGCTGAAAGGTACGTGTGTTATAGAGAACGTACATATTTATCAGCCCGTTGTCAGTGCCGCCAAGGATTTTGACGGCTATTTCGGCAGTATCGCCGGCAGTACGGCCACAGGAACACAGATACTGCAATGCTCGGCAAACGATGCGGACATACAGATACTATCCGAAGACGCTACGGCGGGCGGTATCGTAGGTACACTGCGCACAGGGTCTTCCGTAAAAGCCTGCGCCTTCAGCGGCGAACTGATTGCGGGTATAGCAGGCGGTATCGCCGGTGAGAACCTATCGGCAGACGAAACCATCAGCCATTGCCACAGCAACGCAGACATCACGGGCTATTCGGCAGCCGGCGGAATCATCGGTTACGATGCACGCGCTTCAGTAAGCAACTGTCTGGCAGAGGGCAATATAGACGTATTCGGCGGCATACGCACCACAGCCGCAGGAGGTATTGCCGGGACATTGGAGGAGACATGGGAAACACCTGCCGCCAAAGTGATAGAAAACTGCCTTGTGGGTATAAGCAGCATACATTATTGGGATGATGCCAAAGGCGTTGCAGCCCACCGTATCGTAGGTTATACAAGTGCTGACAAGCAGGATGACGACAGCCAGAGCGCACCCGAAACGGCATTGGCAAACAACTATGTCATCTCTGCGCTGGCGGTATTGGACGAAAGCGTACAAGCCACCGATACCACTACCGAGGGGGCAACGCTTCCTGTCGCCGACCTGACCACCGATTTTCTTGCGGCACACAACTTTGCAGAAGGCACGAGCCTTGACGCACCGTGGGTACACAGCGCAACGCCTTATCTATGGTTTGAAAAAGAGACCGGTGCTTTGATTGCCGATCAAACGGAGATCGACCTTGTGATCGGCGATTCGGCAGAGGTTACTTTCAGTATCCTCAATGGTGACGGCGCACAGATACAGGTATCTTGCAACGACCCGAATATCGTTTGGAACACCACAGCAGCGGAAGGCTATTATACCACCACACGTGTTAAAGCCGTTGCTTGCGGTACGGCTACGCTTACTGCCACATACGGTGACAAAACGGCTACCGTTACGGTTGTCTGCCACTACCAATACATCGGCTATGACTCCGAGAAAGGCAGCATAAATCAGAAATATACTGATGCCGATAACATCGCATTAGAGGACTACCGCGAGACACAGGGTTTTGTACTCTTTGCCGCCGAGAAAGCCGATGGCAGTGACAAAGTGCTGTTCTATATCTTCAACGATTCGATTGATGAGAATATCGTGATTCCGGCAGGTACGTACGCCATCAACAGCACCTACAACGATTATACAGTTCTGGCTTCTGTAGGTATCAATACTGACGGCATACTGACCCCGTCCTATTATACCACCCTCAACGGCAGTACTCCGACCGGTATCTGGTTCTTTGTGGACGGAACGGTGGAGATCGGCAATCTCGGCAACGGACAAATGAGCTTTACCGCAAATGCTGTCAACTCGTACAACCTGCCCGTACATATCGAATACACAGGTACGCCGACGGCTATCGAGCATGTTGCGGCGGAAGAGGAAAGCGAGACCTGCAAATTGATTGAAAGCGGTATCCTCTACATCATCCGCAACGGGCACACCTACACCACCACAGGCGAATTGGTGAAATAAGTCATAGAACAGGATTGTAACACACAAACAGCCGGACGAACTCGCCCGGCTGTTTGTATATATAGCCCTATCGGACTAATTGGACTTATTATAACGCAGAATAGTGTTCAGACCGATGAGGACAAGATGTTTCTCATAGCGGACGGGGTATTCCACTGCATTTGGCGACCGGAGATTATTGAGTATGTATGGGGCATTCCCCCCCGTAAGGAAGGTTTGAAAATGCTCCGTTCGTTCCCCCAATGTACGCATATACCCCTTGACCTCATACACCACGCCACGCACCACACCTGCAGCAATGGCATCGTGCGTATTTGTACCAAAAAGCGGTATCAGTTCGTTTTCGTCCAAGTCAACCTGCGGCAGTTTTTTAGTCATCCGATGGAGCATCACAAAACGCATCTTAATTCCCGGGGCAATATTTCCGCCCTCGTAACGACCTTGTGCAGAGACGAAATCGTAGGTGACAGCCGAGCCTGCATCAATAATCAACAAGTTCTCGTCAGGACAGAGCGCTACCGCCCCTACGGCAGCAGCAAGACGATCTTGTCCGAGGGTTTCGGGTGTATCATAGGCATTGACGATAGGAACAGGAGTATTGTGGTCAAAAAGGATAAAATGCTTTGAGAGCCGATGCAAGGCATTGACAATAGCGGGTTCGATGTTAATAACCGACGAGATGATACTATCCGTAATAGGATAGAGAGCGAAAAGTCGCTCCACGTCGGACGAACGGAAGGACTTGTATATAAAATTCTTCACGATATGCCCTTCGTCGGTCATCAGAGCCACCTTGGTGCGCGAATTGCCTTGGTCAATACAGAGATTCACTGTGTATAGGTTGAGAGTTGAAAGTTGAGAGAAGTCGGTTAGTTTTCAAGTTAATAGTTAATAGTAGTAATAGCGTGATGTATAGTCCTAACAGAAGCACTTTTTTCACTTCCGAACTTGCCACGCCTTTCAACTATAAACTATCAACTTTCCATTACATCAATCCTCTGCCATAGAAGTATAGAGAAAACGTTTGATGGATTTTTTAGGGGTTTTCTCAAACTCGTGCGTATAGAGTTTGATTTTGACAATCTGCTCATAAGAAGCCAACAATTTGTTGACCTCTTTGCGGTTCTGCTCCATTGCTTCGGCAAGTTGTTCCTCAGTCAGATGCTCTGCATCCACTGCCTCAAAATCGGGGCACACCAAAGCCACCAACTGTGTACCGCGCTGCAACACCAAAGACTCCATCACGTAGGGCATATTATTCAGTTTCGCCTCAATCTCCTCCGGGTAGATATTCTGCCCGGATGGGCCGAGAAGCATAGTCTTGCTGCGCCCTTTGATATAGATAAAATTATCCGAGTCAATCATACCGAGGTCGCCAGTGTGCAACCAGCCGTCTTCGGTAATAGCAAGGCGGGTTGCCTCATCATTTTTGTAGTAGCCGTACATCACATTCTCTCCGCGCACCATTATCTCGCCGATACCATCGGCATCCGGTTTGTCTATCTTAGCTTCCATCAACCCTTCCAACACCTGTCCGCAGGAGCCGGGGCGGAATTGTTCCCACTTGGTAAAACTGATCAGCGGCGCAGTCTCGGTCATGCCATATCCTACCGTAAGGGGGAATTTAATACGATGGAGGAAAGCCTCCACCTCGGCATTAAGCGGTGCCCCACCGATGATGATCTGCGAGAACCTCCCCCCGAAAGCGTTGATCAGATGTTCGCGTATCTTGCCCAATACAATCTCGTCAAGATATGGCACTTTGAGTACCCAACTGACAGGTGCTTTGCTGATTTGGGGTGCAATCATTTTCTTGTATATCTTCTCCAAGATTAGCGGGACGGAAAGGATAATGTCCGGTTTCACCTCCGCGAAGGCCTTGAGCAGGATTTTCGCCGAGGGTGTACGGCCGATGAGGTAGGTATGTCCGCCGGCAGCGAGACAGGAGAGAAAATCAAATGCGCAGCCGTAAGCGTGTGCCAACGGGAGAAAAGTTACATGACGTGCGCCGCGAAAGGTGAGACGCGAATCAAGAGCAAAGCGGATATTGCCCGCCAACGCATTGCAAGGCGTAACCACCCCTTTGGAGAAGCCCGTAGTACCTGACGTATAGTTGATACTAGCCACTTCGTTGTTTGGCCGCTCATCGTAATGGACATCGGCAGGCTTATAACCGTCGGGATAGCGGCTGTTGAAGATACCGAGGATAGCCTCGGGGGTCAGGTTGGCAACCAATTCCTCCCGCATAGCAATGGGATGCCAATTGCCCAATGAGAACACCGCCATTACGGCAGGTATTTGGTCGTGTTCGATACCTTCCCAGTTGGCATCGGATATGAACAGCAGTTTTGCCCCCGAATGGTTGATTATATGAATGGCATCGTTGGCCTTGAAATCCTGAAGTATAGGCACAATGATGGCGCCGTATGTAACCGTAGCGAGGTAGGTTGCCACCCAGTTGCTATTATTTTTGCCCATTACGGCAATCTTATCGTCTTTCCGGATACCACACTGCTCGAAAAGTACGTGCATTTGTGCGATAAGCGTAGCTAATTCACCATAGGTCAGTGTGTGCGCCATACCATAGTCGGTTACGGCTTGCGACACCCAGTTCTCGCGAAAGGAGGACTCGAAAATTTTAACAAGATTATCTTGCGGAGATGTAAGCATAGTTACTAATTATGAATCATGAATTAAGAATTATGGAGAAAGCGACCTACCCTACCTAAGCCGGCAATTCATTTTTCTCTAACTCCTAAAACTACAAAATTTATTGAGAGAGTACCACTTTGGAGGAACGAGGGGAAGCGGACATCACGCTATCGACTATAAACTGGCTATTGCCACGCCAAGGCAAAGTACCGAGATAGCGTTTCCAATGGAGTTTGACCTGTTGGTTGCTACATTCGTCTATGCGGCGTGCCACGTCCTCATCCTCAACAGAAAATTTGAATTCGTTGGACTGGATGGTGGCGTTCTGGTTTTTGGAGTTATAGCCCGTCTGAATCATCTTGCCCTCGTACGTTTTGAAGACAAAGCCCTCTTTCTGAAAATAGTTGATGTCGCCTTCGTTGGTACCTTCGCTATAGACAAAACAGAACTTCACAAAGACGAACGCAGCCAAAGCCAACACCACAATGGCGGAAATCCAACTGATTACTTTACCTTTTGTAGTCATAGTCATACAAATTAAAATCGCCACAAAGATACTCCTTTTTTCCCGAACCTGCAAATATCGTGCAATTATCTGTATTTAACAAATATCACAAACGTGCCTATGTGGTGCGAAGTGGCAAGAAGCCACAAACTATCAGGTCTATGTGATTCGTATGTGATTCGTATGTGATTAGGCAGTTTTTGATTGTGTTTCTATAATCGTTTTATCTATTGCGGATATTATGCTTAGCGGCTGACGACCCAGTCAGAGATGGTATAATCGGACTCAACGGCATTTTCGATACTATCAGGAAGGAGTGGAAAGAAGTCGATGCCGACCAAGTTCTCCACGCTGTCCACAGGAAGCATATAGGTCATGAGGGGACGATTGCCCGCTGCATTGGGCATTACGAAACCGATGGAAGTCCACGAGCCGTCCGCTTTTTGGCGCAGCAGCACCTTGTAGAATGATTCGGGGACGACTATTCGGCGAATGGTGCCAATGGTATTTGATGTGTCGGACACAACAGGACCGCAGGCAAGATAAATATTGCCATAAGTGGTAGCCAAATCGCGCACCAATTCCTCCAAATCTTTCCAATCGCCGGCATTATTGCTGTGATTTTGCGGACAGATATTGGTCATATAGAACGATTCCCGCATAGCCTGAGGCGACCACTTCATATCCGCCGCCGGGGCCATGTGTCCGCGGTCGAAACCGGAATGGGTATAGTCGGACGTTAGGACAGGGTCGCCATCCACAAGCGGATCCGGGAGAAACTTGTTGCTCCTTGCTTCTTCACCGGCAACCTCCTCGGCAGTCAGTTGGTATGCCACCCAGTTGGGAAGATGCCAATCGGAATTGTAACTGACTTGGTAGCCGATGTGGGCAATGCGTTGCTCCTGCTGCCCCGCAGTACAGAGAGGGATTTCGTAATCAGCGGGGGTGGTTGCCTGTTGACTTATCTCGATTGGCTGCGTGGCTGCATAGACAATATTTCCCTGACGAAGGTGTACAAAAACAATCAGTGCCGCACAGGCAATAGCACAGACGGCACTGATTATTACAGTTTGATTTTTAGAACTTTTCATTGATGCAAAATTACTAAGAATAAATGAGTTATGCAAATAAAATTTTATTCTATAAAGATTTTTGCATTCTGATTGCTTGTATGAATTAGGTTCTCTTATTTTTAGAAAATGTTTTACTTCAACGATGCAAGGAAGGTGTCTTTGGACAGGGTATCTTCTATGCCATTGCAAAAACGGGTGATACGCCATATATCATCTTTGAGGACGGGGAGATAGAACAGGTGATTCTGCAGTTTCTTGGAACAAGCCGCATAACAGGCTTTAAGTGCACGAATCTTGGCGTTGTATTCCTCGGTATTGATATGCGAGTCGTTGGCAATATTGACGCTTTTGACCTCGAAGATATGTATCCACCCTTTGCGATCTTTCATCACAAAATCGGGATAGGAGAGGTGTATGCCGTCGGTGTAGTACTCATAGCAAATCTCCGAGCCGGGCAGATAATTTTTACCCCACAGGTAGCACTGTCCTTGCAGCAGGTCGGTTTCAGACAGTACGGCACCATACTGCTCTGCGGCATCTTGCAACACGCTCGCCCACTCGCTCTCGGCATCACTATCGAAGGCAAAGGCATGGTTGTCCGCCCGCTTGCGCCACACCCAACCACGGATATTGTTTCGGTTGCCACTATCGAGGTAGTAGGACTGCACGGGGAAAGAGGCGGGTTTGTCCGAGACGGCCATACTCTCGTCATAGTTGCAGATATATTGGTTGTATTGCTTTTTGAGTTCGCCTAAGTTCTCGGCAAACAGCAGCCATTTTCGAACACTGTCCGTATATTGATAGCAGAGGTCTTGCAGGGCGGTTTCGGCGGCTTGCAAGCAGCGGTAGAGGGCAAAGATACTATCAGGGGCGTTGCTCTGCGTCTTGCTCTCCATATAGTGGCTGACATCAAAATCTTTGCGGGCGGTGAGCGGCAACAGATAAGTGGTTTTGAGGGCTATATTCTGTCTAATATCAACACCATCGTTCCATAGTGCCACACGGCAGGTCTTGCGCATCGTATCGGGCGGAATACCCCATACCCAAGCGGTGGTGGCGAGTTCTTTCTGTTCGGGCGTCAGCGTCTCGAAGTCGGTCAGCCGAGGGTTGCGGCGCACACGTCCCATCACCTGTTCATCCAACTGTTTGCTTTGGCTGTCGCGCACCTGATAGAGCATACACGCACGCGGAATATCCCAGCCCTCGGAGATAGTCATCTTGAAGATGATAACATCGATACTCGAAGTGCTGCGACGGGCATAGTCTTTCCATTTGCCGGGTTTCAGTTTTTTGAGGTCGTCATTAGTGTCGCACATCTTGGGGTTATCCACGATGAGCATCCATTTCAGTCCCTGATGCCTGTCGAGTGCGGGGCGGATTTTCTCCTGCCACTCGCGGTCGGCTTTGTCTTTGTTCGATATTTGGATAATGAGGCACGGATTGACTTCCAAAGAGGTGTAGTCCTGCTGTATCTTCTCAAAACGGCAAAGAGCGTCCTCCACCGTGTCAGTGTCGGCACCGAGTTCCACGCGCTTGATAAGTTTGGCTTGTACCGCCTCGTCGTCCGTAATCTGCACATCGGGTGTCTGCCCGCGGCGGAGGTTGGGCGTGGCGGAGATGTTGATGGTCTTGCTGAAATACCTTGCCGAAAGGGTGTCGAGGTTGTTGGTGGCTTGGTGGCACTCGTCTTTGATGAGATAGATACGTTTGTTGAGTCCACCGAACAAACCGCCTTCGGTCAGTCGGGCAAGGAAATTGTTCATTGCACCTGCCATCAGTTTGCCGTTTTTCTTGAATAGGTCGCGCGGCAGGACATAGACATTATGGTCGGTGGGGATAAAGAGTGTTTCCTCACCACTCACCTCGGTGGAGATGAGACAGGGGTTGAGCAGAGAAAATACCCCGCTTTGCACGCAGTCGCAGAAAGAAAGGTAATTCTGCCGGGCAAGGTCGCCTTTGGAGAGTGAGGACACGAGGAAGACCACATCGCTTTCTTTCTCAAAGACGCGGTTCATCAGGTCAGCCATCATACGGGTCTTTCCGCTGCCTGTCGGGGCGCGGAAGGTAAGTTCGGTCTTACTGCCATAGAGGCGTTGGAATAACTCCGAGACGGCTCTGTTTTGCAGGTCTTGTATCTCTTGTAACATCTTATTCTTGTGTTCGTTGTGCCCATTCATGGTCGTCCCCCACGCGTTTTTGCGTGTTGGCAAAGCGGGTGCATACCCATTCTATCTTCTCGCGCAGAGTGGCAAAAGGCTTCGAGCCGTAGTGGGTCTCGTCTATCACTTCGAAGGGAGACTTGCCCTCGGTATATTCAAAGTTTGAGACGTGGTCTATCTCATATACGTCAAGGTTGCCACCGTAGGGGGTATTGCTCTGCACCCACTTAAAATCCGTGGTGCCATCATAGCAACTACCCGTCATAATGCGTTTCAGGCGTTTGGCGGTAACATCATAGGCAATGCCGTTGGGCGTGGTGTCGGTCTTCTCGTTCAATTGGCAGAGAATGAAGGTGCGGTTGCCACCGTCCTGTTTGTTGAGGTCTAATACTGCATGTCCGGTGGTGCCACTGCCTGCAAAGAAATCGAGGACAGTGGCATTGGGAGTGGTTACGATTTGTAGTATTTTGGAAATAAGTCCGATAGGTTTGGGATAACTAAATCCTGTTAGTTCCCCTAATACACTTTTGAGGAGTTTTGTTCCTAACTCGGTATTAACATCATCATAAGTCCATATCGTCGGAGCCAGTTGTAAATCTTTCTCCTCCAGATATTTTCGTTCATAAACATTCCATTCACCTTTTGTATTTTTCCGCACATACAATTTCCCCTTTTCTTTGTTAACCTTTTCAATACTCCATCTCCATCGCCCATCTTCACCACTACTTAATTTTGGCAGAATAGCAATATCGTTAGTCTCTTGGCGTGTTGTTGATATGCTGTTGTTTGCCTCATTGTAGTAAATAGGAAACCATAAATTCGGAGAATCAATTTTTCTCGAATCAGCACCCCTCTTTCTTAATTCCCATTCTTCAAAAGCAATTCCATTCTCATCCATTTTGTTGAAACGCCGTGTTATCTCGTTTTCATTCAAAGGGAAACCTTGTAAAATAGTATTTGCAGAACTGCGATATACCAACAGATAGTCGTGCATTTGGGCAAGATACTTACTTGATTGTCTTCCCCGAGGATTGCCTTCAATAGTAATGCACCCAACAAAATTTTCTTCCCCAAACACCTCATCAAACAGGCATTTTACGTAGGCTTGGTTTTTGTCGTCTATGGAACAGAATATAACGCCGCTGTCGGACAGGATTTGCTTGGCGAGCATCAGGCGGGGATAGAGCATAGAGAGCAGGTTGTCGCGGCTAATGGCGTTGGCATAGTTGGTTTGGGCAAACTCGCCCATACTATCTTTGCCGTACGGCGGATCGATATAAATGACATCCACTGCACTGCGGTATTGGATAAGCAGGTTCTGCAACGCCTCATAGTTGTCGCCAATAATCAGTTTGTGGGTGGGTTTGCTGTCGTCGGAATGGAAACTCAAGGCGGTGTTGCGACGGAAATAGGAAATGTCGTCCGTCATCCGCTCAAAACGCTTGTCGAAATGCAAGCCCGTGCGTTTGTAAGTTGTACCGAGAGCGGCAATAGAAATAGCCTCGTTCTCGTTGTCGGCTTGTCGGATGAGTTTGCGCAGCAAGTCGGCATTGGTCGGTTCGAGGATGCGGTCTTTTACACGCTGATCAATCTCCTCAATGAGGTCTTGCTTGAGCCGGTTAAGATTGGTCTGTTCCATATCGGGTAGTTTTTGTTTGCCATACAACCAGACACACAAAAAGCGTGGAACTTTCGTTCGCTCATTTGACATTTTGAGGTCTTCGACTACCTATACGAATCAAATTAACTACGCAAAAGCCCACGCGGTTAGCGTGAGCGTCATTGTGCTTTTGCTTGATTCGTATTTACATCTTAAAAGTGTCGAAGTTTCAAAATGTCAAGTGCTGCTTATAACGCTTAAATATATGTCATTGCATCGCCTTACCGATGCGTGGTTATGCCATAGGCGGAGTTGGTTTTAGTTTATTTGTTGATTTAATCAGTTTGTGCAAAGTCTTTTTAGCTTTGCGCTGCAAAGGTACGAATTTATTTACAGATATACAAATAAATATTTACTTTACCAGCAGGGCGTATACGCCATAAAACAAACAAGGCTGCCGATAAGGGCAGCCTTGTTGCAACGTTATGTTTTGGAACGGGATTAGCCGTTAACTTTTGCCATATGGGCGATGAGGTCGAGAACTTTGTTGGAGTAGCCGATCTCGTTGTCGTACCAAGAGATAACTTTTACGAAAGTATCTGTGAGGTAAACACCTGCATTAGCATCGAAGATAGAGGTCAGTTTGCAACCGAGGAAGTCGCTCGAAACCACTGCATCCTCAGTGTAACCGAGTACGCCTTTGAGTTCGCCTTCGCTAGCCTCTTTCATAGCAGCGCAGATATCCTCTTTGGTAGCGGGTTTAGCCAAGTTGGCAGTAAGGTCAACAACCGATACATCCAAAGTCGGAACACGCATCGAGATACCGGTGAGTTTGCCGTTGAGTTCAGGAATAACTTTACCTACAGCCTTAGCAGCACCAGTAGAAGAGGGGATGATGTTGCCCGAAGCAGCACGACCACCACGCCAGTCTTTGAGCGACGGACCATCAACGGTCTTCTGGGTAGCGGTAGTAGAGTGAACGGTAGTCATCAAACCATTAACGATACCGAATTTGTCGTTGAGGACCTTAGCGATAGGAGCCAAGCAGTTGGTTGTGCAAGAAGCGTTAGATACGAACTGGGTGCCCTTAACGTACTTGTCGAAGTTAACACCGCAAACGAACATAGGAGTATCGTCTTTGGAAGGAGCGGACATAACTACATATTTAGCACCAGCGTTGATGTGAGCTTGTGCTTTCTCTTTGGTAAGGAAAAGACCAGTGGACTCAACAACATACTCAGCGCCAACTTCGTTCCAAGCGAGTTCGTTAGGATCTTTGCAAGCAGTTACACGGATAGCCTTACCATTGACGATAAGTTTGCTATTCTCTACATCAGCCTCGATAGTACCCTCGAATGCACCATGCATGGTGTCATACTTGAGCATATAAGCCAGATAATCAACAGGGCAAAGGTCGTTGATACCAACGATCTCGATGTCGTTACGAGTTTGAGCAGCACGGAATACGAAACGTCCGATACGGCCAAAACCATTAATACCTACTTTTGTCATAATCGTATAAAATAAAAAATGATTGTTAGTTTACTTCACGATTGGACAATTGACAATTTGACAATTATCCCTTTTCGGACTGCAAAATTACGTCTTTTTTGCGGAATATGGAAATTTTGCCACCATTATCTGTATTTTGTCAGTTAGGTTTTGCAAAAAGAGAAGACTATTATGGGGCAGGTAGTGCAATGTTTCCTATGCCGCAAGCGGCAAGAAAAATGGAAGAAAATCTAACAAAAGATGTCCTACGCACCTGCTTCGTCGAAATAGGCTTGCGACATTGAAACTCGCAACGCGAGTTTAGGTCGCCGCCATTTCTCCTCTCTCCACAAAATGAAATAAATTTTGCGGAGCCTCATTGGTGCGAGAGAAATTAAAGAAATAAAAGAAAAAAGACTTGGTGCCAACTAACGGATAAACGCCCGGCAAAAACGGCTTTATCCTTCGTGTATCCTTCGTATATCCTTCGTATATCTCTCGTAGAATACAAACAAAAGGCAACCGAATACGGCTGCTGTCTTGTCCTAAAATAGGTTGACTGTTTTGTCTGTTAGGACGGGGATAAGTTGA
>SAMEA104315435__coassemble_922_pt1 | contig 15731 bp, 9 predicted proteins | sample SAMEA104315435__metabat2_high_PE_041 | metagenome-assembled genome bin SAMEA104315435 (sample SAMEA104315435) | gut metagenome | biome: Monkey gut; feature: monkey-associated habitat; material: faeces | place: China | collected 2013
ATACTTGTTTTTTTATACCCTACTAATTTTGGTGCCAACTGCTGGGTAAACGCCGGTTAGTATTTCGCCACAATCTGTTCCATTGTCTCTCGCACTTTCTCCTGCTCTTCTATCAGACGAAGTTGGGCGCGGGTGCGAACGAGGTTATGCTCGGGGTATTGTATCTTGTAGTAGGTGTCGCCATTGAGATAGTCGGTATAGAAACGGACGGTTTGCATATAACTGAGAAGCCGGCAGCCAAAAGGCAGCAATTGTTTTTCAATGTCTGTCAGAAATTTCGCCTCGCGCAGGTAACCACGGGTGTATGCTTCGAAGATAGCCATATCCACGTGTATGTTGTCGAGGTGCATATCGTCTTCGGCACCCGTGTTGGCGGCTGTACGCATAAAATCACCGAAATCGCTCAGTACATAGCCGGGCATAACGGTGTCTAAATCAACGATACATAGCGGTTTTCCGTACTCATCGAAGAGCATATTATTTACCTTTGTATCACAATGGTTGATATGTTTGGATAGTTTGCCCTCGCGGAAAAGACGTTCCGCCATACACATCTCCTCGCGGCGGCTGTTGAGCGCACAGAGCAGATCCGTCGTGTCGTTTAGGCGGTGCGCACGATCGGCTTCTACGGCTTCGTCCAACTGCTGCAGACGAAACTCCATATTGTGAAAATTGGGTATCGACTCGCACAATTCCGAGAAAGGCAGGTCGGATAGTTGGTTCTGGAACCGCCCGAATGCCTCGCCCGCTAACTCGGCAGACTCCGGCGTAACACGCTCTTGGGAGGAGGCATTCTCTATCAGCACATAGACGCGCCAGTATTCGCCTTCGGGCGTGCGGTAGTAGAGTTGTCCGTCCCTGGTTGGAATTAGGCGTAGCACCTTGCGGTCGATGTCTGCCTCGCCGGCATCTTGCAGTTTGCGGCGGATATGCTCTGTGACGCGTCGGATGTTCTGCTGCAAACCCTCCACATTCTCGAAGATGTGGTGGTTGATGTGTTGTAGAAAATAGGACGTCTCGCCCGCGTGTTTGGCACGGACAATGTAACTATCATTGATAAAACCGATCTTGAGCGGTTGCGGTTGCTCCACCTCATTCGGAATAGCAAATCGAGAAATGATGTCTTTCATAATAGTTTAGAAGTTGATGAGTTGATGAGTTTATGGGTAGTTGAAATAGTTTGGAAGTTTATAAGTTGAGAGTGTTTATACCTCACTATGCATGTTAATTGTTAACTGAGTTTGTATTGTACAAATGCCTCAATGGCTTCGTAGTTGGCGAGTCCGAGTCGGGCGTATAGTTCGGCGGTGGCATGGTTTCGGTCTTCTGCGCGTTGCCAGAATAGTCGCTCATCGTTGCCCATAAACGGTGCGGACTCCATCTGCGACTGGTGCTTGAGTATCGTATTGCGCTTGAACCGCAGTTCTTCGGGCGACATCGGCACCGCCATCTCTATCAGATCCACTTCCCATTCCATCCATGCGCCACGGTACATCCATATACGGCAGTCGCGCAACCATGGCTCGGTTTCTTTCAGTTCGTCCAATGCTGCCAAAACAGCATCCAGGCACACTTTGTGTGTGCCGTGCGGGTCGGCCAGGTCGCCTGCTACGAACATCTCATTCGGGTGAACATCAAGGATAATCTGTTTCACAATATCCACATCCCGTTGGCTGAGGTTGCCTTTTTTGATAGTGCCTGTCTCATAGAAAGGCAGGTTCAGAAAATGAATATGGTTGGTAGGCAGCCCCATGTGGCGGCAGGCGGCAGTGGCTTCTCCGCGGCGGATAAGGGCTTTCAAGTCGAGTATCTCGCGTGTGTCTTGGTCGCCGGTTTTCTCCTGGGAAAGAAAACGCGTATATTCCTGATACTTGCTTTCTATAAGGTCGCTTCCCGTGGGGTGCAGTTGTTCGAAACCGCGGATGAAATCCATAAAACGGATTACCTCGTCGTCGCATACTGCGATGCACCCGCTGGTCTCGTAGGCGATATGTACGTTATGCCCCTGTTTGATCAAGCGGGCGAACGTGCCTCCCATCGAGATGACATCGTCGTCGGGGTGCGGCGAGAAAATAAGTATGTCCTTGGGGTAGGGATTGGCTCTCTCAGGACGGTCGGTATCGTCGGCATTGGGCTTTCCGCCGGGCCAACCCGTGATGGTATGCTGCAGGTCGTTGAAGATACGGATATTGCAGTTGTATGCCGACCCGTGCAGGGTAATCAGTTCGCTCAGTCCGTAGTCGTTGTAGTCGCGATTGGTCAACTTCAGTATCGGTTTTCCGGTCTGTTGGCAGAGCCATACAATTGCACGACGGGTCAGTTGGTTGTCCCAGTCGCAAGAGGTAACAAGCCACGGGTGGTGGATACGTGTCAGACGGGTGGCGGCACTCAGGTCGCAGACGATATGGGCGTTGTTGTGCAGTTGTAGTGCCGAAGCAGGACAGGCTGTATCGGGTTGCCCCTCTACGGCTGCCAGGAGACGGTCGGCCTTGTGTTCCCCCCATGCCACTAATACAATCTCTTTGGCACGCAATATGGTGCCGATACCCATAGTGATAGCCGATGCGGGGACTTGCTCAATGGTGCCGAACATGTTTTTGGCCTCATCGCGGGATATATTGTCCAGAATCACCAGACGTGTATTGCTCGACATGGATGAACCGGGTTCGTTGAAACCGATGTTTCCGCTCCGCCCGATGCCCAATAGTTGCAGATCTACTCCCCCGTACTCTTGTATCTTGCGTTCGCAGCGGGACATCATCGGTATCAGGTCGCGCTGGTCCATCGTGCCGTCGAAAGTATAGATGTTCTCTTGGCGAATATCCACATGGTCAATCAGTTGCTCCTTTATCTGCCCATAGCAGGCTTGTGTAGGTGATTGCAGCGGATAGTACTCAAAGAGGTTGAACAGCACCACATTGCGAAAACTCAACTTCTCATCATTATGCAGGCGTACTAACTCGGCAAAGATGTCGGTCATACTGCGCCCGCAGACCAGCGAGAACACAAATTTTTCCCCTTCCGCCTGCCGCTGTCGGATACGGTCGGCAATCAAGCGGGCTACCGCCTGTGAACCTTCTTTGGCGGTCTCATAGATAGTGGTGGGTATTTTCTCCATACGGCTGATGCGGCTCATTTCGAGTACATCATCCGTGCGGTATAGTTTCTGCGATACGCGCGATAGGGAGATTTGAGAAGAAAGATTGTTTTTCATAATTGAAGCAGGTAAAAAACTTTGCTCGCAAAGTTACGCCTATTCTGCCGAGTGAACAAACAAACGGAAATATTTTTTGTTTCGCAATGTTGCAATATGTTGTGTGATATTATATGTAAATAATTATATATCAATAAAAAAAGAAAGGTTGCAAAGCCGATAAAAAGCCGTTCGCAACCTTTCGAAATAATTATGCATTATGCGTTGATTAGTTTATCCACCAACTCAGGTACACCTACCGACGCTTTTTCGCGGATATGAGTTATGCGGTCGCGATAAATGCCAAATTCGGGCTGTCCCGGGTCAACAACGTATATATGGGCAGTAGAGGGTACGTATTCAAGCAACGAGGCTGCCGGATAGACGTTCAGACTGGTGCCTACCACTATCATCACATCGGCGTGCGAGGCTATCTCGCATGCTACGGGAAAATACGGCACATTCTCGCCGAAGAACACAATATACGGGCGCAACAGGCTGCCATCGGGGTGCCGGTCGCCGTAGTGTTGCTCCCAGCCCTGCAAAGGGACGGTGGCAGTGTCATTGATGTTGGAGCGCAACTTGGTTATTTCGCCGTGCAGGTGGGTGATATTTACAGACCCTGCCCGCTCATGCAGGTCATCGATATTCTGAGTGATAATCTGTGTGTCAGGAAACGCCTGTTGGAGTCGCGCAATAGCATAATGTGCGGCATTGGGTTGTGCGGCAAGTGTATCGCGACGGCGTGCGTTATAAAAATCCACACATAGTTGCGGGTTGCGCAACCACGCCTCGTGGGTGCATACATCCTCTATGCGGTATTTCTCCCACAATCCGTCTGCGTCTCGGAAAGTCCCGAGTCCGCTCTCTGCGCTCACACCCGCGCCGGTAAATACAACGATTTTCATAGTAAATACATTTTTCCAAAAATCGCACAACAACTATGCCATAGTGATACAAATACGGTCAGTTGGCATAAATTCCGCAACGCCTGTTTGCATAATTCGCAGAAAAGCAGTATCTTTGTGCCTGTAATCCAAATAACTCAATCCATTGAGTAATTTTACTCAATAGGGTGCGTAAAGATTACAACTCGACAAAAATACTAAATAAATCAACTAAACAAATTTGCTTATGTAAACCACGCATCGTAAAGGCGATGCAACGACATATTTTTAACAGCATTGGCTATTATTTCGCACTCGAAGAAAAAAGTCCTGGTAAAACTATTTTTCTCTGGAAGAAATAGTACAATCGCTACAAATAGAAGTCTTGCAGGCTCTTTACAACCACATAATTCACGCTATCCGTGTGAACTTTCTTGTGGTTGTAGGGTTTTCTACCAGGACTTTCCTATGAGTGCGAAAAGAAAGTTTACACTTTTTTTGTAATCTATTTCTATTAGTCGAGATTGATAGCATTGCATAAATCTATCAATCTATGGCACGGAAAGACTTGGCGCAAGCCAAAGATGCAAAGAAAGATGAGTTCTATACCCAATTAGTGGACATAGAAAAAGAACTCCGCAACTACAAGCCTTATTTCAAAGACAAGGTCGTATTTTGCAACTGCGACGACCCGTATGAAAGCAATTTCTTTAAGTATTTTGCCCTCAATTTCAATCAGTTAGGACTGCGCAAACTGATTGCTACTTGCTACAATGGTTCGCCTGTTTCGGGCAATGAACTGCTACTGGACTTTGGCACGACAGTGGACGACCCGAAGAAAATTGCTTACAAAGTGGAGATAACCGAGGTAACGGACGCCAACGGCGACGGGGCTATCAACTTGGCTGATATTCAGTATCTTATGCAGAACAATAAAAATGTTATTTCCATTCTCAAAGGCAATGGCGATTTCCGTAGTCCCGAGTGCGTGGAACTATTGAAAGAGGCTGATATTGTGGTAACTAACCCGCCATTTTCGTTGTTTAGAGAGTATATGGCGCAGTTGATGGAATATGACAAAAAGTTTCTTATTATTGGAAATCAAAATGCTATCACTTACAAGGAGATATTTCCTCTCATTAAAGAAAATAAGTTATGGTTAGGCTTAACAATGAACGGAAGCAATCGTTGGTTTCAAGTCCCCGATTCCTATCCGACTTGTCACAAAATAGAAAATGGAAAGAAATATGCTTTTGTAGCACAAGTGGTATGGTTTACAAATATGGAGCACTCTGTACGAAATGAAGCGTTGATTTTGTACAAACATTATACTCCCGAAGATTATCCTAAATACGATAATTATGATGCTATCAATGTGAATAAAGCAACCGATATTCCATGTGATTATGAGGGTGTTATGGGAGTTCCCATTACATTTTTACACAAGTATAATCCTCATCAGTTTGAGATAATCAAATTCCGCAAGGGGGATGACGATAAGGATTTGACAATAAATGGGAAGTCTCCCTATTTTCGTATTCTTATCAGGAAGAAGAAATGCCAATCTTAAAATTTGACACGTTTTATCGGTGGTGCAAGGGTTGCCTATCCTATAACCATCCTATAACGTTTTACAGGGAAACGGAATGGCGGGGAAACAGTGGGAAAATCTTAACAAAAAGCACTTTTTGAGGATTCGCTTCACGTCCCCGCAAAAGCATTAACGGTTCATTATATGGACATTAACGGAGACTTTTTATGGTCTTTTAATGGCTATAAATGGAGACATGAGAAACAAAAAACAGAGAGCAATATGGAAATCAAAGAACAAAAAATCACTATTCGGCAACTCACCGAGGGATATGTCGATAACCAAGAGGCAGGCGTGAAAGCCTTTGGCGGAAAGTTGGACGTGCGCCCGCCGTATCAGCGCGAGTTTGTCTATAACGACAAAGAACGTGAGGCGGTAATAGACACAGTATCAAACCATTACCCTCTCAACGTGATGTATTGGGCAGTGCGCGAGGACGGCACCTACGAAATCATCGACGGGCAACAACGGACGATTTCGATATGCCAATATGTGAACGGCGACTTTGCATATATGTTCAACTATTTCGGCAACCTCCCCGCCGACCAACAGGCGCAAATTTTAGATTACGAACTGTGCGTGTATCTGTGCAAAGGGACGGACAGCGAGAAATTGAAATGGTTCAAGACCATCAACATCGCAGGCAAACGGCTGACCAACCAAGAGTTGCTCAATGCGGTGTATGCCTCTCCATGGCTGTCGGACGCCAAACGCTACTTCTCCAAATCGAACTGCGGAGCGTACCTGATGGGCAACAAATATGTGCAGGGCTCGCCTATCCAGCAAGACTACTTGGAAACCGTATTGCGCTGGATATCAGACAATAAGATAGAAGATTACATGGCGCGACATAGTATCTCCGACACCGACGCGGGCGCATTGTGGTACTATTTTCAGCAAGTGATTAGTTGGGTGCAGGCAGCGTTCCACAAGTACCGCCGCGAGATGAAAGGTATCGATTGGGGCAACATCTACAACCAATACAAAGACACCCCCGTCAACCCCAACGAGATAGAAGAACGCGTGGCAAAACTGATGGCGGACTCCGACGTGGAGAACAAAAAAGGTATCTACCGATATGTCTTCGACGGCGACGAACACCACCTCGGTATCCGTGCTTTCGACGCCAACACGCGCCGCGAAGTGTATGAACGGCAGCAAGGTATATGCAAAATTTGCGGCAAGCATTTCGAGATAGAGGATATGGAAGCCGACCATATCACCCCTTGGGCAAAGGGAGGACGGACCGTCGCCGACAACTGCCAAATGCTCTGCCGCGAGTGCAACAGACGCAAAAGCGCGAAATAAAATGAAGGACTGCCCAAGCGGACAGTCCTTCAAATCGTATTAGCGGCGTCTCTCGAGCAGCACTACATTCTCCACGTGCTGCGTATGCGGGAACATATCCACCGGCTGTACCGCCACTACTTTGTATTTCTCGTCCAGCAGACTCAGGTCGCGTGCCTGTGTGGCGGGGTTGCAACTCACATACACTATCCGCTGCGGCTCGGCAAACAGAATGGTGTTCACCACATCCTCGTGCATGCCCGCGCGGGGCGGGTCGGTGATAATCACATCGGGGCGACCGTATCGGGCAATAAAATCCTTGTTCAGTATATCCTTCATATCGCCTGCAAAGAAAAGTGTATTCTCCAAAGCATTGCAGGCAGCGTTCACTTTGGCATCCTCGATAGCCTCCGGAACATACTCTATACCAATCACTTGGCGTGCCTGCTTGGCTACGAAACAAGCAATCGTACCCGTGCCGGTATAGAGGTCATAAACCAATTCGTTACCCGTCAGTCCCGCAAAATCGCGCGCCACCTTGTATAGTTCGTATGCCTGCTCGGTGTTGGTCTGGTAGAAACTTTTCGGTCCCACTTTGAATTGCAAGTCCTCCATCTGCTCCATTATATGGTCTTGTCCTGCCCACACGCGTACTTCTTGGTCGCCGATGGTGTCGTTCATCTTCTCGTTCTCCACATACAGCAGACTCACCACTTCGGGGAACTCCCCATGCAGCCAATCCATCAGCCCTCGGCACGCATCGTTGATTTTCTCGCCGAAAACGACAATGAGCATAATCTCGCCTTGGTGGTTCGAGCGGATGATAAGTGTCCGCAACTGTCCTTGGTGGGTATGCTCGTTGTAGAAACTCAGTCCGTGTGTGCGTGCATAGTCGCGTATGCCATTGCGCAGGCGGTTGTTGATTTCGGGCATCAGGTAACATTCCTCAATATCCAATACTTTGTCAAAGCAGTTCGGAATATGAAACCCTGCGCCATAGGAGCAATCGATGTTCTCCAATCCTCCTGCTGCCACAATTTCGTCCCACGGCAACCATTTGCGGTCGGAGAAAGTGAACTCCAACTTGTTGCGGTATTCATAAATATGCTTGCTCCCGAGTATGGGACTTATCTTGGGCAGTTCTATTTTGCCTATTCGGGTCAGGTTGTCCTCTATCTGTTGTTGTTTGTGTCGCAGTTGCTCTTCGTAGGGCAGTATCTGCCATTTGCAACCGCCGCATGTACCATAGTGCTTGCAAACCGCCTCGCAGCGTCGCTCCGACGGGCGCACAAGGCGTTCCACACGCGCTTCCATAAACGAGTGTTTCTTTTTCGTAATCTGCAAATCCACTATGTCGCCCGGCACGCAGTATGGCACAAACACCACCATGTCGTTGATGCGTGTCAGTGCTTTGCCCTCGGCGGCAATACCCGTTATCTCTACGTTTTCTATGAGAGGTAAGTTCTTCTTTTTCATCTTTTCTTGTTTTTGCCTTTTGCAATAACCGTCTCTTGCGGTGGTGCAGGAGGGGTCATTAGTTGCTCTATGCTGTATTTGTATATTGTTTCAAAGTCCTCGGCAGCCTCCAAAGGGAAACCCCATACCAGCGTAGCCGAAGTAAGGTGGATATAAGGTGGATATAAGGTGGATACGCCTTTCCAAAGCACCCCTGCCCCCACACGCATATCCTGATATATCGCTATCCGTTGCGCTCCTTCGCTTGTCGGTTTCAGTCCCTCCGCCGCCTCTGCAAACAGCCCCGCACTATTCGGTTTGGTCCTGATGGTGCATTGTGTGTTGTGCATGGTGCATTGAATCCGCCCGCTCCGTGTCGCCTTCTCTGCTGCCAATCCGTAGTGCAGCACCTTTTCCGCCCATAGCCGGTCTTCGGGACGCGCCATTCCGCTGCCTACATAACTGCCGCTCAGCAACACCTTTCCGCCCTTGCTCAGATACGTCTGTACCGCCTCTTGCAGATGTCTTGGCAGCACGGCCGTACTGTCTGTGGCACGCTCTTTTCCGCAAATCACGTCCACTATCGCAAACGTGCTGTCGATGGTTGTCAGTGCCTTCGCATTGGTCGAGATATACGAATACCCCAACTGTTGCAACACGCGCCCGTGCAGGGTGGGGTAGTCGTGCGTATTGCCCACCACGATAGTACCCTGATAGTCGCGATAGCACATTCCCCAACCGCAGTTGTCGTCGTCCTGCCATCTGTGCGCTCTCGTCCAATCGTTCTGCTCCCCTATATATGCCATACTCAGCCCGTCCTCTACGGCATACGTGTTAGGCACGATTCCCGCATACGTGGAATCCGCAAACCATTGCGGACCATATACTTGGTTGAAGTTGTTTATAATCAGCGCGGTGGGTGCGTTGGTGTCGGGGGCAAAGTACGCGCTCAATATCTCGCTTTGCAGGCTCCTGCCGCCGGCGTTGGCTGCCACTACATAGAAATCATATCGTTTTCCACGTTCCAAAGGCAGCGTTATATGGTTGTGTTCTGTCCGTTTTTCGGTCCACTCGCCGTCATTCGCGCGCGCGTATATATAATAATGTGTCGCTTTGGCAGTCGGTTCCAATGGGTCCGGGGTGTCTTCCCACGAGAGCACAATATCCGTATTTGCCAGCCCCTTCTCTGAGGAGGTAAGGGGGAGTTGTATGTTGAGTTGTTTTACCGCCAATGGTTGCGCCACCACTTTTCGCCCGTCCTGTTCATGTAGGTATCTCAACAGCCCTTTATAGACAGCCCGCGCGGCAATCATTCTGAACTCCGGGTTCAGTCCGTAGCGCATATCTGCCATATTTTTGTGGCTCAGCAGTTCCAATAGCACACATGGCACCACCGGATAGCGCGACTCGCAATAGTTGCCGTTGAGCAGTTGTCGGCGTGTCCATTCGGGGGCAACTGTCCGTTGCAGGTCTTCCACCACCTGCGTTTGCACATAGTCCGCCAGGTCTCGGTTCAGCATACGCGAAACGCCGTTGCCAAAGGTCTTCCGTCCCGTGTCATCGTGGTCGGTATATATCGCCAATGTCCCCACGATGGTGGTGTCGTCCAAGGCGTCATATCCGTCTGTATGTAGCGCGAGGCACACGTCCAAAGGTATGCCCAATCCCTTTTGTGTGGGGTTGGCTTTGCTGCCGCCGGTCAGGTAGTTCACCCATAGTCCGCGACTCCGCAAATCCTCGATATACTCGTTTCCGTCGTCGGATTGTCTCCAAACGCTATCTGGAAAACCTGCCTCTTCCAACCAATAGCGTGCTGCCTCTGTCCGGCGTGGCAATCCGCTCCGCCCTGTCTCTTGTCCGGCATTGTCTTCGGTCAGGCACCATGTCCCGTCGGTGTTTTTGCGGAAATTCTTTCCCTCAAATTGTGCTCTGGGTTGCAGTACGACGCCTCCTGCGTTTTCTATCATCTTGCTAATCAGGCGCACATACTCTGTGGAGTACAGGTCCTCCACGGTGGTCCACATCGTCGCACGTTGCCATATCCAACTGTCTTTCTGTGCGTTATAGTATGTGCCATGACTTGCCCACAAGGCGATATATCTGCCACTCATGCCGTTTTTGTAGGTCTCGTTGTTTTCGGCACAGTCGATACAGGGGATATCGGGTTTGGTGTAGTCGGGGTATTTCTCCTTGCGTTTTTGGAGTCGCGTAGGCACCAACTCTGCCAATTCGTATTTCTCGGAATAGATACTCACTTTTCCCCGCTCGTGCCCTAATACCCATCTGCTGACATCCCGCCGCATCTGTTTCAGTTCCTCAGGCGTGAACACTACCCCGCCGAGAGTGGCATTGGTACGCACGGTTACTGTGTTTCCGTTCGTACGCATCTGTCTCACTCGCACAGGCGGTACCCACACGGTGGCAGAACGCGCCAACACGGGTGCAATCGTGTCGCCAGCAGGCGTCTTGGGGTAGAAAAAACGGTTGTAGTGCAGGTTGAGTGAATCGGCGAGTTCTTTCACGTTGATAGCGCACGCCGGGTCGGAGACACATATCGCCAACCACGTACACAATATATATAATAGATGCCTCTTGTGCATTGTTGTGTTAAATTTCATTTTCTATTTTGCTCAATAGATGTATGGCGCCGGATACGGTCTGCACTTGCAGGATACTTGCGTATCGCCGTCCGGTCGGCTTGCCTTTCTTGTCTTTTTCCTCCACCAACTGACATCTCTGTGCCCGATTGACGATAAACGTGATAATCTTGCCAAATGCCTCGCTATGCCAATAGCGGTCGTCGTTCTGCACAAAATACAGCACTAACCGTCCGCCTTTCAGCAGCACTTTCTCCACGCCCAATCGGCAGCAAATCCACCGCAGGCGCACCACATTCAACAACTCTTCCGCCTCCTCGGGCATAGGTCCGAAGCGGTCTATCATACGTTTCTTAAATTCGGTCAGTTGGTCCTCGTTGCGTAGGCTGTCCAATTCGCGATAGAGGGATATACGCTCCGATATATTCTCCACATAATCAGTGGGAAAGCCCAATGGCAGGTCGCTTTCCAACTGACTGTCCTGTACCCATAGTTTCCTGTTTTCGCTGTTGCCGCCCAATAGCAGTTCGGCGTTTTCGCGGGTGTCGTCTGCGCTGAGCAACTCATCTTTCAACTCCTGTACTGCCTCGTTCAGAATACGCTGATAGGTCTCGTATCCGAGGTCGGCAATGAACCCGCTCTGTTCTGCGCCAAGCAGGTTTCCTGCTCCGCGAATGTCCAAATCCTGCATGGCGAGGTTGAACCCCGCCCCCAATTCTGCAAAGGTGGATAGGGCGTCCAATCGTCGGCGTGCATCTTCCGTCAGCAGTTCTCGCGACGGTGCCACCAAGTAGCAGTAGGCTTTCCGGTTGGCGCGTCCCACACGCCCGCGCAGTTGGTGAAGGTCGGCTAATCCGTAGTGTTGCGCCGAATAGATGATGATGGTATTCACGTTGGGGATATCCACTCCCGACTCGATAATCGTGGTCGAAAGCAGAATGTCGTAGTCGTAGTTGATAAAATCCTCCAACCGTTTCTCCATCTCCTCGGTAGGCATCTGTCCGTGTGCCACCACAATCCGTGCTTCGGGACAGAGCGCATGTATCTTGCGCTCAATGCGTTCCAACATCTCAATGCGATTGTTGACGATGAATATCTGCCCGTTGCGTTGCATTTCGAGTTCGATAGCCTCTTTGATGATGTCCTCGTCGTCGGGTGTAATCAACTCAGTCTGAACGGGATAGCGGTTCTGCGGAGGGGTGGTCATCACACTCAGGTCGCGGGCGCCGAGCAATGAGAATTGCAGGGTGCGCGGGATAGGCGTTGCCGTCAGCGTCAGCACGTCCACATTCGTCCGCAGGCTCTTCAGTTTGTCTTTCACTGCCACGCCGAATTTCTGTTCTTCGTCAATGATGAGCAGTCCCAAGTCGTGCCATTTCACACTCTTCCCCACCAACTTGTGCGTACCTATCAGTATGTCGATTTTTCCTGTTTCTAAGTCTGCCAATAGTTCGCGCACCTCTTTCGCCGTCTTGCCTCGGCTCAGATATTCTATCCGCACGGGAAAGTTTTTCATGCGTTCCCTAAAAGTGTTGTAGTGTTGTAGAGCCAGCACCGTCGTCGGTACTAATACCGCCACCTGTTTCCCGTCTGTGGCAGCCTTGAATGCGGCACGCATTGCCACTTCGGTCTTGCCGAATCCCACATCGCCGCACACCAATCGGTCCATTGGCATCGGGCTCTCCATATCGTGTTTGATGTCGGTGGTGGCTTTGGCTTGGTCGGGGGTGTCCTCGTAGAGGAACGAGGCCTCCAACTCATGTTGCATATAGCCGTCGGGCGTGTAGGCGAATCCTTTTTGCTGTTTGCGCGTGGCGTATAGTTTGATAAGGTCGCGGGCGATATCTTTCACCTTGTCTTTGGTCCGCTCTTTCAGGCGTTCCCATGCTCCGGAACCCAATTTGGAGATAGTCGGCTCTGAACCTTCGCGACCTTTGTATTTCGATATTCGGTGCAGGTTGTGTATCGACACAAACACACAATCCCCGTCGCGGAAAATCAGTTTTATCATCTCTTGCGGTTTGCCGTTCACGGGGGTCGTTACCAATCCCCCGAAGCGGGCGATACCATGGTCGCTGTGTACCACATAGTCGCCTATGCGCAACTGATTGATTTCTTTCAGCGTGATGATGGCTTTGCCGCGCCGTGCGTTCTCGCTGGTGAGTGCCACGCGGTGGAAACGCTCGAATATCTCGTGGTCGGTGTAGCAGCATATTTTCAGACCCTTGTCCACAAATCCTGCGTGCAAGGTCTTGTCCACTGCCACAAACCGGATTGGCTCGCCGGCTATATCCTCAAAGATGGCAGCCAGACGGTCGGTCTGTTTTTTCTGGTCGGCAAGGATATACAGTTTGTACCCATCGGCTATTTTCCCGCGCAGGTCATCGGTCAGCAGGTCGAAATTCTTATTGAATACAGGTTGGGGGAGGGTGTCAAAAGCAATATGCGAATAGATCCCGAAATAACTTTTTTCGCTCATCTCTATGGTCGTTGTCTCCGCCAAACGCTGTTTGAGCATATCCGCCAGGTCGCTTTCTTTCAGTTCCGCGCTGCCGGTCTGCCCGCCGAGTTTGTAAAACAGAAGCGAGAAATCGTTGCTTGCCCATATCGTGTCCTCGCCGATGTAGTCCGCAATTGTATAGTCTTTTCCCTGTTCTTTCCCTGATGTTACCCCGACGATGTCAATCTGCTGCACCTTGTCTTTCGACAACTGGGTCTCTATGTCAAATTTGCGTATCGAATCTATCTCGTCGCCGAAGAAATCCAATCGGAACGGGTCGTCGTGTGAGTAACTATACACATCCACAATCCCTCCCCGCACGGCATATTGCCCGGGTTCGTACACAAAATCCACCCGCTCAAATCCCAGTTCGCCCAATTTCTCTGTCAACCGGCTCTGTTGTATCTCTTCCCCTGCTTTGAGGTATAAGGTGTTGTCTTCCAATGCCTTAGGCGCAGGCACACATTCCATGATAGCCTCCGGATACGTTACGACCATTGTACATTGCGTGCCCTCTTTTCCGCTTTGTATGTTGATGGTCAATTGGCTGAGTGTTTCCGTCCTTTGTATTGCCAACGCCTCATCCACGCCTTGTCGTCTGCGTTTCGACACGGGAAAGAACAGCACTTTCGCCCCCGTCTCGTCGGGCAGGTTGATGGTGTTCAGGTCGCTGTACATATATTGTGCTTCGTCGGCATTGTCCATCACCACAAGCACCGATTGCCCTATTTTGCGTTGGATGGCAGCGAGCAGCATACTTCGGGCTGAGGCGTGTAAACCGCTGAGCAACAGGTGCTTCCTGTTGCTTTTACTCAGTTCTTTGCACCCGCTTTCCACTTCGGGGTGCATAGCCATCAGTTCCTCTAATTCCTCTATATGCATATTTTTTTTCCTTGTGGGTCAGAATGCCCAACCGATATAATAGTTGATTCCCCAGTTGGTGTCATCGCGATACCCGAAACCGGGAATGTAATAGGGTAGAACACCCTCGTCTTTGGCTTTGCGGGTAAATAGTACTTTGAAACGCAAGTACCATCCCATCTGAAAACCTTCCCATACTTGTACTTGGCAACCGGCTACCACCTCGCCCCAACAATCGGCGTGAAACAGACCGCTGTAGTCGGCACGCGTATCGCCCCAATAGCCGGTATTCAGGCTGATATTTGTCAAATCGTATCCTTGCATAGCAGTTCCCAACCGCAGTCCGACCAACAGCGCATTGCGGTTCTCCGGGTGTTTCTTCAGTCCGTTAATATCCAATCCCACACGTGCAAATCCGCCTTGACCATTGTACTTGCCGCCTTCGGCTTCGGCGTTTGCCATAGTATAGCCCAATTCCAACGCGGGATACAGGCGTTGGATAATGCGCCAGTTCATTGCTATCTCATAACTTTGTACCTTCGCCTTGCTGGTCGCCAATTCCAATATCGTATTGCCTAAATCGGCTTTGAGGCTCATACCCTGATATATAGCACTATCGGCATAGATGCGCGTGCCGTCTTTGTGGCGCGGTATATCTGCATTTTCTGCCCACAGCCCTCCGCTCAGCAGCAATAATGCCACAGAGAGAAACAGCCGGATATGTAATGAACCATTGCGCATTACAAATTACACATTACAAATTACACATTATAAATTACACATTGTTAATTGTATATTCTCCTGCTCGTTGTTCTCAATGGTGCTGTTGATTAGGGCTATCGAGTCTATTGCACTACCGCTGTGCCAAACGGTGTCAATGGTGTGGTACACCATACATCCGCAGGCTTGTGAGACAAAATGACGCGTGTTGTCGTGGCGGATAAACAGGGTATCTTTTGTGCCGTGCCACAGGAGTGCAAACGCCGTTACGCACGTATCGGCCCGCAGCGGCAACCGTAGAGCAGACAGATTCCTGCCGTTGTTGTATAGTACGGAATCGTTACCAATACCCTGTACACGTATGCTGTCGAAAGTGTTCTGTTCGGCGGTAGTACCTGCACTATCCTTCTGTAGCCAACGGACACTCACACCCATCGCCACATCGGTATCCTGCCGACATATAGTGTCCGGCCGGCAACCGGTCAGCAGCCCCCCTCCTGTTACAAGCAGAAGCAGAAACAATTTATATAGTCTGTGTATTCTCATAAAGCCCGCAAAGTTACGCAAAAAAAACGACATACGCAAGAGGCAGATGCATAAAGAAATCGGCTGTCTGACAACCAAGTCAGACAGCCGATTC
>SAMEA104315435__coassemble_927_pt1 | contig 15671 bp, 10 predicted proteins | sample SAMEA104315435__metabat2_high_PE_041 | metagenome-assembled genome bin SAMEA104315435 (sample SAMEA104315435) | gut metagenome | biome: Monkey gut; feature: monkey-associated habitat; material: faeces | place: China | collected 2013
ACTAATCTACAAATATTTAAAAGAACAATTCCTGATTTTAATGGGACAGTAGTGATAGTGATTATGAACGGATTATACACTGTTTTATTATTGATTTGCTCCAATGTGTTTATGACATTGGCATGGTACGGGCATTTGAAATTAGGCGAACTGCCATGGTTTCAGAAACTCCCGTTAATTGCAGTTATTGCCCTCTCGTGGGGTATTGCCTTTTTTGAATACTGCTTGCAGGTACCTGCCAACCGTATCGGTTTTGATGGTAACGGCGGTCCGTTTTCGCTGATGCAACTAAAAGTGATACAGGAAGTTATCACACTAACCATGTTTGTAGTGTTCAGCACTGTGGCTTTCCATACCCACCTGCAATGGAATCATATTATGGCGGCTTTGTGTCTGATTGCCGCAGTTTATTTCGTTTTCGGTTTTAAGTGATAGAACAAATCCAAAATCTTAATAATCGTGTACTTTTTCCGGTTCGAAGTTCCATTGTAGTTCCTTCGTAGTTCTATCGTAGTTCCTTCGTAAGTGGTGGTTCTTGATCAACGGAAAGCAAATCTTAACAAAACGCATATTACACAACTATAACAATAGAGTAAAAACACCGCATAAGGGGAGTGATAATAAAGGACGTTCCAAAGGCAGGCAGACTGACAGATTGGCAGTAGAAACTGACACAGCAAAAGGGTCATAGGTTTTGGCACAGGATTTGTCTTTATAGGGGTGTCGCGTTCAACGGACATGAGACAAAGAGCATGGACAAAGGCGCGGCGAGATAAACTTTGAATATTAACACTTAAAATCATACTTGATTATGTCTAAGATTATTGGAATTGACTTAGGAACAACTAACTCCTGCGTTGCTGTGATGGAGGGCAACGAACCTATCGTAATTGCTAACTCGGAAGGTAAGCGTACGACTCCTTCGGTTGTAGGTTTTGTAGATGGTGGAGAGCGCAAAGTGGGAGACCCTGCAAAGCGTCAAGCCATTACCAATCCGACACGAACCGTATATAGTATCAAGCGTTTTATGGGTGAGACATACGACCGTCTCTCGAATGAGATTGCGCGTGTACCTTATAAAGTAGTGAAAGGCGACAACAACACTCCGCGTGTGGATATCGACGGACGTCTCTATACTCCGCAAGAGATTTCGGCTATCATTCTGCAAAAGATGAAAAAGACCGCCGAGGATTATTTGGGACAAGAGGTTACGGAAGCCGTTATCACCGTACCTGCATACTTCAACGACAGCCAACGTCAGGCTACGAAAGAGGCAGGTGAGATTGCGGGCTTGAATGTACGCCGTATTGTAAACGAACCTACGGCAGCCGCATTGGCTTACGGTCTTGACAAGTCGAACAAAGATATGAAGATTGTAGTCTTCGACTGCGGTGGCGGTACACACGATGTATCCGTATTGGAGTTGGGCGACGGCGTCTTCGAGGTAAAAGCGACCGATGGTGATACCCACCTGGGTGGTGATGACTTCGACCACCGTATTATCGATTGGCTCGTTCAAGAGTTCAAGAATGAGAACGGCGGTGCCGATTTGAGCAAAGACCCGATGGCTATGCAACGTCTGAAAGAGGCTGCCGAGAAAGCCAAGATCGAGTTGTCGAACACGACAAGCACCGAAATCAACCTGCCGTATATCATGCCTGTAAACGGTGTGCCTGCACACTTGGTAAAGACTTTGACGCGTGCTAAGTTTGAGCAGTTGATTGACGACTTGATCCAACGTACTATCGCTCCTTGCCGTACCGCTCTGGAGAAAGCCGGTTTGACGACCAAAGATATTGACGAGGTTATCCTTGTAGGTGGTAGTACGCGTATCCCTGCAATCCAAGACGCAGTACAAAAATTCTTCGGCAAAGTGCCCAGCAAGGGTGTTAACCCCGATGAGGTAGTAGCCGTAGGTGCAGCCATCCAAGGCGGTGTGCTGACGGGCGAAGTGAAGGATGTGCTGTTGCTGGATGTTACTCCGTTGAGCCTCGGTATAGAGACTATGGGCGGTGTGATGACCAAGATGATTGAAGCCAACACCACTATCCCGACCAAAAAGACCGAGACCTTTACCACTGCCGTTGACAATCAGCCGAGCGTGGAGATAAAGGTACTGCAAGGTGAGCGTCCTATGGCTGCTCAGAACAAGCAAATCGGTATCTTCCACCTTGATGGTATCATGCCGGCGCGTCGTGGCGAGCCGCAGATTGAGGTTACTTTCGATATCGACGCCAACGGTATCTTGAACGTTACTGCCAAAGACAAGGCAACGGGCAAAGAGCAGAAGATTCGTATCGAGGCTTCGAGCGGTCTGTCGGACGAAGAGATCAAGCGTATGAAGGCAGAAGCAGAGGCTAACGCCGAAGCAGACAAATGCGAGAAAGAACGTATCGAAAAACTGAATCGCGCAGACGCTACTATCTTCCAAACCGAGAAACAACTTGCCGAGTTGGGCGACAAACTGCCTGCCGACAAGAAGGCTCCGATAGAAGAGGCTCTAAAGAACCTGAAAGAGGCTTACGAGAAGAAAGATGCTGACGCTTGCGAGGCTGCCAACAATGCACTGATGACCGCGTTCCAAGCCGCAAGTGCAGAGATGTACAATGCACAAAATGCGAATGCGGGAGCAGGTGCACAAGGCGCAGACTTCAGCGGTGCGCAGAATAACGGCGGTGCTAACAACAACTCGAGCAATAACGACGGCGGTGCCGAAGATGTGGACTTCGAGGAAGTGAAGTAACTGAGGCTACCAAAGGTACTCCATTGAAAGAATACTCATAAAAGAGTTTCCCGCAGAGGAATATCTTTCAAAAAACGGAAAAAAGACAACGCGCAGGCGTAACTCCAAGAGAGAGATTGTAAGATTCAAGATCGAGCAGTCTCTCTTGTTGTTTGTTAATCTGCCTCATTCAAGGCAACTAGTTCAAACTATAATAAACAAAAAACCAACAACATTTGCGTAATATAAATATTTGTAGTACTTTTGCAGCAAAATATCACAAAATTATAATAGCCTATGATATAAACCCCGCACCGATCAGCGGTGCAATGACATACTAAAAAGCGTAATAAGCCCAACTTGATTCTTTGAAAACTGGACACTTTCAAGAATTGTATACTTTCAAGCATAGGTTTATGCACGCTCGCGTTAACAGCGTGAGTTTTCTGTGCGTAAATTTGAAAGTATATAGGTAGTCCAGAACCTCAAAGAATCAAATGAAGCGAACGAAAGTTCACGCTTTGTTTATGTCCTTAAGTCACCCAACAGAATTTCCTATGCAATTAAAACACCATAATCAATTGCCGCAAAGGACGGCAAGAACTAACAATATAATTACACATATTCAAAAAAAACAAAGCCCAATTTTCTTGGGACAATAGTGGCATAAAACAACAAATCAAATTATACAAATTATGAGCTTTTTATCTTCACTTAAAGACCTTGCCAAAGATGTAGTAAGCGAGGTAATCGGTAATGATGAAAGTGATGAAGTTGATGAGGGCAACTTGACACTTCAAGAAGATACCGAAGAAAAGCCAAACACTCCTGTTGTAATGACAGAAACACCCAAAGAAATCAATTCATTAGAGCAAATGGGTGCTTGGTTAGCATCATTGGAGGATGGCGCAAGTGTTTCTGTTCAAGAGGCTGTAAAAGCACAAATGCAAGTCATTCAGTTCGTTCAATCACCTACTTTGGTTGATACTACACTGGATACTTTGATATTGAGTTTGAAAAAGTCACTAAAGAAAGCATCTAACGAAGATGAAAAAGAACACTTACGAGAATCATTTTCAATAATGATTCAAAACTACGTATTCTTTTTTGATGCGCGTATGCAGTATGCTATCAATGAGAGCAAAGATGAAGCACGACAAATCTTTTTACAAGCAGGCGAGATGCTCTCAAATAGTGTAAAAGATGTTGCGCTCATGGCAGTAAATGGTAAAAAGAAAGTAGAAGTTGCTGCCGTAGTAGTACATAATCTTTTTGATACAAACGATAATAAGAGTGCATTTGATTTATTTAACCGCATCTGGAAGTGGTGGAATAAAGATAAAATCATTGCAGAAAAAAGAGAGGAATTTTATGTTACTCTTTATAATATTTGCAAGAAACTTGGAAAATATCAACCATTGATTGGCGAATCTATGCTTATCAACGGTATGATAGAACGCTACATCCCTGCCATCTACAATTATGTTAGCGAACAAGCATTAGAGCAAAATGAACTTGGAGATTGGCAAGACCAACTCAATGTAATAGAATCATATAGGCAAATGGACATCGAAAATGTTGATAATGTCATTAGTTTGAACTCAAATATGGGAGTGCGCTGGGAGATATTAGGATACATCGGTTGGGGAGCATTTGGCACAATGGTTCTTAGTCTTATTGTAGGTCTATTCCGTTGGATAGTTAAAGCCATTGCAGGAACTAATGTCGATAGCTGGTTCGCTACTCAAATGTATTGGACACTTGGTATCATTGGAATTGCTGTCGTGATATTCTTCGTGATTGAAATTATTAACATTATCTGTTGTCGCATTCATGCCAAACAGTTGGTAAAGGACCGAGATAATGCCATAGAAAATGTCAATAAGAGATATGATGCACAACGAAACAAATTGCAACAACAAATAGAGTCTGTTACAGCGGAAGCGCAGAATATCGTACAAGAACTACAGCAAATTGCAGAATCATATAATGAAATCTAATTAGAAAAACTATGTTACTTGATTTATTCGATGACGGTTGTGGTTCTGGCTGTCTAAAAATATTCCTTATCGCCCTTGCAATTTTTGTTGGAGCAGCAGTTATTGTTGGTTTATTCTTAAAATAATATAATTAAAAAACAATTCAAATTTAACATTATGCAAACATCTTATTCCAACTATGGTGGCAACAACATTATGCCACTGTTAATCGGCTTTACACCCACCACTCCTATTGAAGAATGGAACGAAGTACCAATGTCTTACAGCGACTTCGACCAAGTAACTTACACCACTATGGCTATAGGTACGCGCTCGCTCAGGCAGGTAACAACCATCACACATGGCACACGCCTAAATGGTAACAGCAAACTTGATCCAAAGAACGAAATTGATGACAAGCGGTGATTCTCATCTACACCAATAAGGAAGATGTACACCCAACCAATATCATTCGTTATCTTTCGTCATGGGGTATCTCTGTGTTCCGACTGAACACAGAGTGTCTCCTGACTGATTATGAGTTTAATTGGTGGGCAGATGCAAGAGGTACAGACTTTCGTATTCGCAACATAAAAACTAATTACACGCTCTCGGGGCACGACATAACAGCCATTTACGACCGCAGACCACAAAAGCCTACAGAACTACTATTGACAAGCGACAACGAGGAAATCAACCGTTATAACCTTATGGAGGCTAACGGATTTCTCAATTTTCTGCGCTATTACACCAAAAACATTTTCTCCATTGGCAGTATCGTCGAAGACCGCCCAGCAGCATCCAAGATGTTGCAAATGCAATATGCCTATCAGTTGGGTATGTTCACACCGCACACCTGTTTCAGCAATTCCCATGAACAGATACGACAATTTGCACAACAGCATAAATATCTGTCAATCAAACCTATAGATGCCGATAGCGTTTTTCTTGACGACCATGCACAGAAAGTGTTTTACACACAGCGTGTTTCCTCTCAAGACCTGTTACGACAACCCGACCTCGCCTTTCAGCAGACAGCCTGTTTTGTTCAAGAGTATATTGAAAAACAATACGAACTGCGCTTAACAGTTGTTGAAGACGAGGTTATCACCTGCAAGATTTATTCGCAAGAGCAATCAGCGAGCCAAACAGATTGGCGATTAGGCTCTGACAATCTGCATTTGGAGATTATTCCAACACCAGAGCCATTGCAGACCTTTTGTTTGAAGTTTTTGCAACTTATGCATCTTCGTTTCGGGTGTTTCGATTTTATCCGTACTCCCGCAGGCGAATATGTTTTTCTTGAATGTAACCCCAATGGACAATGGCTTTGGATTGAACTCCAGACAGGTTACGACATCTCTCGTATCCTTGCCCACCACCTCGCCAAATACGAGTAAAATTGTAATAACTTGGAAAATACAAAATAGAACGGTCTATATCAGAATACACTTGTTGCTTATCATACACCCTTCAAGCATTTTGTATCCGCTGATTCCATAACTACCCTGATTACGGAATGGAGTACCTGCATTACGCTTTTGGAGACGGAGATTTGGGAGGAAAGGAAAATACTTGCAAATTTGCGCTATCCAAACGCCCAATATCAGGTATTTACCCACTATCATACGTACAATCACCTACTAATCACCCACTAACCACCTACTCATTATAGCATAAGTATAGAAAGAATCCATACTAAATACAAAAAGATTACCCATTGGGCAGGCAGTCCTATGACTTTTTTCTCCCACGCCCCGCAAAATTTGCACAAACGGGAGATTTTTTGTAATTTTGTCCGACAAATAAAGAATCACCATGAACCATCATTTCCACCTATTGGCATTTGTTGTTTTATTGACAGGTAACCTATATGCTTCCGATCCCAAAACTGTGGATTCACTACTAAGAGTCTTAGATAAAGAGATTGCACGTGCCGATGAATATATCTCTCAGCGTGAAGAACAAGCGGAAACCCTCAAAACGATATTTCAACGCGATCCGACTGCCGAAATGGCATTTTCGATAGCCGAAGTGTATTCCCCCTATATTTGCGACTCGGCACTGCTATACTATGAACGGGCGAAACAACTATGCAAGGGGGATATACCGGATTATATACAGATAGGGTTGGAAAATTGCAGACTGCGCATGTATGGTGCAGAATCGGTGTATGAGCGGCACTATACGGATCTGGTTCCACCAACAGATACACACGAATACGCTATATATGCATACGAAAAATCGGAGACCGCACGTAAAGCAAACAACGATTTAGAACGCAAAGAATGGTTAATTCGCTCTGCGCTGGCTGATGTACGGAGCGGGATAACCGACAATGCGTCCAGTTGGATGTTGGCAGAATCAGTGTTCGATGAAGGTAAGGGCGACATAGAACGGGCTTATCGCTACATACAATACTCGCTTGCCAATGCCGCCATATTCAATGCCCGTATGCGTTTCGGGCAGATTAACAAAGTGTCACAGATTATCAGCACCGCTCACGAGCAACAACAAGAGCAAGCAGCACAACGACTATATATCATTTTGGGGATATTAGTATTTATGCTGCTTTCCGTAGTGATATTGGTGATGATTGTGGTTCGGCAGAACCGACATCTGCATAGCCTAAACAAGCGAATGAAAGGAGTCAACCGGTCACTACACGAGGCCAACAACATCAAAGAGCGATATATCTCGCTCTATCTGGCGGTGTATGCTGACAGCCTCAGACGGATGGCAAAGATGGCGCCCAAAGTGACAGGACAGACTTCAGCACAATTCATGGAAGCAGAGATGCCTGCTTTTTACCACCATTTTGATACTTCTTTTCTATCAATTTATCCTGACTTTGTAGAGGAATTTAATGCCCTACTGCGCCCCGAAAATCACATCTACCCGGAAAAAGAGGGCACACTCAACACCGAGTTGCGTATTTTTGCGTTGATACGATTGGGAATAGACTCCAGTACACGTATTGCAGAACTATTGTGCTACAGCGCAAACACTATCTATAACTACCGTGCGCGAGTAAAAAACCATGCCCTCTCCGACCGCGATGGTTTTGAAGAGAGAGTACGCAAGATAGGCACCTTTACGGAGTAAGGCAGCGATATTCTACAAGGAACATTAATTATCGTCTAATTTGCCGTTAATTCTTATGGAACATATAATTAACCATATAATTGAACCGGTTTCGGCACAAAAAACGTTAATTATTCCGTTAATTTCTTTTCTGTGATATCTATCCTGTTATTTTAAGCGAAGAAAACCGATACCGAAACGCTCTACGGCGGCACGCTCAAGGTCTTCACGCGCGGAGGGGTCGGCAATGGAGATGAGCAGTTTGGCCCGCTCCATAACAGGCTTGTTGCGCAGATATACGATACCATGCTCGGTGGCGATATATTGCGCTTGGAAGCGGGTAGTAACCACACCCGCACCAGGTGCGAGGTGTGCTACAATCTTCGACTTGCCTTTGGTAGTGAGACTCGGAAGGGCAATAAAGCATTTGCCTCCTTCTGACAGAGCAGCACCATACATAAAGTCATGCTGCCCGCCTACGCCGGAGATGATTGTATCCCCGATGGAATCTGCACAGATTTGCCCTGTCAGGTCCACCTCTATGGCAGAATTGATAGCCATCGCACGAGGGTTTTGCCGTATGATTTGCGGGTCGTTGGTGTAGGCTACATCATAGAGTTCCACCTCCTTGTTGTAATCCAGATAATCATACAATTGCCGAGAGCCCAGCACCAGACTGCCCACGCTCTTTCCAGGATGAATTTTCTTGAGCGAATTGTCTATCACACCACTTTTTATAAGCGGAAGCACTCCGTCGGTGATTGCCTCGGTATGCAGACCGAGATGCTTATGATTGCGCAAGGCATTGATGACAGCATTCGGAATGCCTCCCACTCCTATTTGGAGCGTTGCACCATCGGGTATCTCATTGGCAATAAAATTGCCAATACGCATATCAATGTCGGAAGGTGTAGGCGTAGGTACTTCAACAAGCGGTTCATCCACCAAGCACACAGCGTCCAATTTAGAGATATGTATCTTAGCATCGCCCTGAGTATGAGGCATATATTTATTCATTTGCGCGATACGTATCTTAGCACATTCTGCTCCTGAAAAAATAATATCCGCAGAAATGCCAAACGAACAATAGCCCTCCTTATCAGGTGTACTCACTTGCATAAATGCCACATCTACAGGAATCTGCCCACTACGGAAGAGAAACGGGACTTCCCCCAAGAAAGCCGGGATGGTATCAGCCACTCCCTCACGCATTGCTCGACGGAGATTATTTGGCACAAAGATAGATTGCGCCTTGAAAGAATCCATCAGTTCACGTTTGGCATAGGGTGCGTCCTCGGGATGCACCCCGAAACCGGAGATGAGGCGCACATCGCGCAGGTCAGCAGCACGCTCGGTCAGCGCACGGAGCAATGCCATGGGGATAGAAGTGGAACCTTGCACGACAATGGTATCACCACTTTTAACAAGTTGTACAGCCTCAGCGGTACTCATATATTTAATTGTTTCCATTATTTTTCAGGGTATTAGGTTATTGGTTTATAGATTTTGATAGTCGCGATGGAAAGCAGCGAGCCTGCGGTCGAGTTCATCATATTGGTCGTCCCGGATAGAGGAGGCACAACCACGCATTCCTTCGCGTTTGGCTCCGGTACTACCGAGTGCGATAGCCGAAACGCCATAATAAATCAGTTTGTTGAGAAGTTGTTCACCTGTCCAATCCTTGTAACCGAAAGTAAAGAAGAAACCATCGCCCACCTCTTTGCCGTCTGCATCACGATCATAGACGATATGGAAACCGTTTCGGAGCATAATTTCCTTGATTCGTGCGGCACGACGGGCATATTCACGGGTATTCTCCACAAAACGGATGTTTCCTTGACACGCCGCGCGGAACATTGCCGCCATAGCGAATTGTACGGAATGGGTAACACCAGAGGAAAGACTATAGAGGATGATATACACAAAATTGCGCAGGAACTGCCCGTCATTGCCATAACGCTCCGCCAAGGCAGGGAAACAGCGGTGGGCAAGAACGGGGTTCATCGCCACGATAGCCCCACGCTGCCCCGCATAGGAGAACATCTTGGAGCAGGAAATCATGTGGACACAGTTGTTGGTGTAGCGTCCGACAGAGGGCTGATAAGGCGGTTCGTAAGGAATACCGCGTTTCTCGCGGAAGTCCATATTGAGATATGCCAAATCCTCGATAACCAGCACATTATATTTAGTGGCCAAACGTCCGATAATCTCCAATTCACGCTCGGTAAGACACATCCACGAGGGGTTGTTGGGGTTGGAAAAGAGCATAGCCGCGATACGACCTGTCTTAAAATGACGCTCCAGTTCCTCCTCTAATGCTTCACCACGGAAATCAGCCACATCAAAGCAGTCCACGCGCACACCAATGACCTTGCATTGCTGCTTTTGGACGGGGAAACAAGGGTCGATAAAAAGGACGGTATCACGCTCTTTGTCGAGTTGGGACATCGTAAGATTTAGGGCAAAAGCCGCCTGCATACTGCCCACAGTAGGGACAATACAATCATCGGGAATGTCAAGTCCGACGAATGCACGGACGAATTCACTTCCCCAATGTTTAACCTCGGGAATACCTGTAATAACGGGGTAATGAGCGGCATAGCCATTAAGCAATGCCTGATGTTCGGCTTCGATACCGATTTGCTCGGCAGGGAGCCCCGGTTCGCCCAACTCCATGTGGATAAACTCTTCGCCGGTAGCGCGCTCGATGTCTTTGACTACGCCCACGAGTTGGCGAATAGAAGCATTGCCAAGTTCGTGTGCATTACGCAGACCGAAATCCATACAGGTCTGATCAACCAATTGTTTGTCCAAGGGAAACATAATCCAATTAACAATTAAGAGTTAACAATTAACATGCAGAAAAGGCACGTTTCATTGCGGTGTTTATTCGTGGTTGTGTTTATGCGGCAAAGGTAGTGAAATTATTTGGGTTCTGCAAACGGGAAAGAATTTTTGTCTTGTGCCGAAAAAGAATTTTATGCAGTTTTATGCATAAGAAAATGAATAACATGCATAAAAAGGAGTGTTATCCTACGCGAAAAAACCAATTCTTTCTGCGTCCTTTCTACGTCTTTTCTACGTAATGGGTATTATGGAGTACAGGAATTGCATACACTGTATATTTTCTGCATAAAAAAAATGCGGGCTCAAGAAGCCCGCATCGGAAACACCAGTTTTGCCTTTGCAATTATTTTCAGGCAAGACAGATTGGCTATTATTCTATCATTCTACATCTCCCACTGTTCGAGGGTAGCAGTGAGTTGGTCGAAAGTTTGTGCTTTGCTGCGACCGCGTACCTCGTTAATCTGGTTGTTGACGGCTTGGTCGTAGGTCTCAGCCTCTACATCGCGGATAACGCCCAATGCGATAGGCAGGTCGTTGGTAGCGGGGTCTACACCTACTTCCATATACTGCTGCTGCCCCATCAATGCCAACATACGGTGGATAGTGGGGTCTTGCTCGTGTGCGTCGTGAACGAGAACACGTGCGTCATCAGCCGGAACGACAATCAGGCGCGGAATAAGTCCTTGCGAGTAGTCGAGAGCGAGACCTTTATCGTTGTCCTTACCGAAAATCATCTTCTCGCCGTGGCGCAGAACGATAGAACGGTCCGCACGTGTTTCACGGTCAGCAATCCACGAGTGGGTGCCATTGTTGAAGATAACGCAGTTGACCAGACACTCAATCACCGAAGCACCTTTGTGCCGCTGCGCCTGCACCATACAATCGACAGTGGTAGGCATATCGACATCCAACGTGCGGGCAAAGAACGTACCGCGTGCGCCGAAGACCAGTTCGGCGGGAACGAAGGGGCGTTCAACTGTACCGAAAGGACTGGATTTAGAAACGAATCCCTTAGGCGATGTAGGCGAATACTGTCCCTTGGTCAGTCCGTAGATACGGTTGTTGAACAAGCATATATTCAAATCCACATTACGGCGGATTTCGTGAATAAAATGGTTACCACCGATAGCGAGGCAGTCTCCGTCGCCGGTCATCTGCCAGACGGTCAGTTCGGGGTGGGAGGTCTTGACGCCCGTAGCGACCGCACCGCCACGCCCGTGAATGGTATTGAAGCCGTAGGTATTGAGGTAGTGCGGCATACGGCTGGAACAGCCGATACCCGAGATGACCACGGTGTCGTAAGTAGGAACACCTATCTGCGCCATGGCTTTTTGGAGGGCGGCACAGATAGCATGGTCGCCGCAGCCCGGGCAGAAACGTACATATTGGTCGGATTTGAATTGAGAAGCGTCCATAATCAAAGTGCTTTTACGTGTTCAACAATACGTTCAACCGCAAAGGGTTGTCCCATTATCTCGTTGTATTGCAAGAGGTTCACATCGGGTATATGCGAGCGCAGGAGCGTGGCGAACTGTCCGCTGTTGAGTTCGCAGACCACCACTTTTTCATACGCATGCAAGACCTCGGCGGTGTTGAGCGGGAGGGGGTTGATATAGTTGAAATGCGCAAGGGCGCAGTTGAGTTCGCGTGCTGCCACGCGGAGGTGTCCCTCGGTGCTTCCCCACCCGACCAACAGGGTATCGCTCTGCGTGTTGCCCTGCACCTGCACGGGCGGGATATGCTGTGCCACCTGCTCCACTTTGGCTTGGCGGGTACGCACCATAATCTCGTGGTTCTCGGGGTTGGTGGAGATAGTACCGCGCTCGGCATCACGCTCCAGACCGATGTTGCGGTGCTCGTATCCCTCCATACCGGGGTACACCCAATAGCGCACATTGCGCTCGTCGCGGAGAGCGGGATTGTACTTGCCTTTGAGTTCAGCAGGCACCGACTGCGGGTGTATCTCGGGCAGGTCTGCCAGACGAGGTATGCGCCATAGGGCGGTGCCGTTGGCAAGATAGGTGTCGGTAAGCAGAATGACGGGGGTCATATTCTCCAAGGCGATACGGCATGCCTCGAAAGCAAAATCGAAGCAGTTGGCACCGGACGAGGCCGCGATGACCACCGCGGGGCACTCGCCGTTGCGCCCATAGACCGCCTGCAGGAGGTCGGTCTGCTCGGTCTTGGTAGGCAGACCCGTGCTGGGACCGCCGCGCTGTACATCGATGACCACCAGCGGGAGTTCCGCCATCACAGCCAAACCGATTGCCTCGGATTTGAGCGAGAGACCCGGACCGGAGGTGGAGGTACAGGCAAGGTCGCCTGCAAAAGCCGCTCCAATGGCGGTGCAGACACCTGCAATCTCGTCTTCCGCCTGCACGACCATCACGCCCATATCCTTGCGGGCTGCCAGTTCGTGCATAATGTCGGTGGCAGGCGTGATAGGATACGAACCGAGGAACAGGCGTTTGCCACTGCGTTGCGCCGCTGCGATAAACCCCCATGCCGTGGCTTTGTTGCCGGCAATGGAAGTGTACATTCCATGTGCGGGGTGCTTGGTATCTGCCGGTTCGGCAGTATGTATTTGAGAAACAGAGAGGGCGAGGTTCTGCCCGTAGTTGAAACCGTCCACCAAGACCTTGGTATTCGGTGCAATAAGGGCGGGTTTCTTCTTGAATTTTCCCTCAAGGAAGCGGATGGCTTTGTCAATAGGACGGTCGAAGAGCCAGCAAACCACGCCGAGAGCGAACATATTGCGCGACTTGAGAACGGATTTGTTGTCCAGCCCCGAGTCTTTGAGCGATTCTTTGGTAAGGGTGGTCAGATGGACGGGGACAACCTGCACCGTGTCGGGAATACCGAGTTCGAGGAACGGATTGTCGGTGCGATAGAGGGCTTTCTCAAGGTCTTTGGCAGTAAACGCATCCATATCCACGATGACCACCGCCTGCTTGCCGTACATAGCATCCGCCTCGTTGTAGCGGGCATCGGGGTGGTTAAACTTGGAGCCAAGGGTGCAGACTTTCAGTGCCGCCGCATTCATAGCGACGATAACATCCGCTTTGTCGCCCGGCGTATGTACGCCATAACCGAGATTGACTTGAAAACCCGATACACCGCCGAGTGTACCTTGCGGGGCGCGAATCTCTGCGGGGAAATCGGGGAGCGTGGAAATCTCGTTACCGAGGATAGCACTCAAAGAGGAGAACATCGTCCCCGTGAGTTGCATTCCGTCGCCCGAGTCGCCGCAGAAGCGCACTACAACATTTTGTTTTTGCATATTGTATCTGTTTGTTTAAGGTTTGAGTATCAAAACACTGCGCAAAGGTACACAAAATATACAACACACACAACACAAAAGGGCGAAAAAGCGGATTTTTATACAAATAGTATCAATGAACAGGAAGGTATATATTACCGTCCTTTATATAAGGGGTTGCCTGTCGGGGGACAGAAAGGGGACGACCAAGGAGGTCGTAGGCGGTACGGGAGGACGGATGGACAGTATGCGGAATACCCTCGGGAATAGATGGTTGTTGCGAAATATACGGCAGATTTTCATATCGCGATTTGTCAATCGTCCCATCTGCCACGCCATTGAGATACACCTCCAATGCAGAATATCCGGAGTCGGTCAGTTGTGCCGCGTCGGCAGGGTTATTCGGATTGAGTCCTATCTCCAGTTCATACTCATCAGGCAGTCCGTCAAGATCGGAATCGAGTGCCAACGAATCGCCCTCCAGAGCATCCAAGAACGGATATCCCGTAACGACGGAATCGCCCACATAGAAACAATCCATGCGCGAGAAACGAATATCATGTTGCGAATCAATGATACCCAACCATTGAGGCTTGGTTGCGCCTGCGAACTGAGGATTGACGGTGCCTGCCGCCTCACCCAACATGCGCAGGTCCTGCTCGTCATAGCGTGGCAGAGAAGCCCCCGCACCCGTCGAAACAGCATGATAAGCCACCTGCGTATCTTCAGCGATGATACCACTGGTGGTAGTGGGAGCGGAAAGAATATAACGATTGTAGTGTGCTTCGTCGGCAGTGGCACCATCCAGATTAAACGCACGATTCGGATTGTTGTCGGTATAGCCATACAGGTTATCATTATTGACCAATTCCAACACCGAATCCCGCCAGCAAGGTGTAGGCGCATTGTACGGATTGGATAATTCAAAGCGATTACCGGAGAGCAACCAACGTCCATAATCAGACTTGCGACTGCCCTGCACAAAATAGCGCTGGGAGAGATTAGCCGCCTGCGTGGTCGGCCCGCAACGGAAATAGTTATTCACCATATATACATGGTTGTAGCCTGCGGGGTTGCCATCGGCGTCGTGGTTTTTGGTGGTGTCGTTCTCGCCGCCATAGAGAGAACTTTTCTTACCCCAATTGAAAATCACATTATTGACGAACTCATTGTTCACCTGTGCATCGTGATTGCGTTTGCCATGTGCAAGGTCCGCCTCATCCCGCACGCCATTGAAACGCGGGGTACGACTGACACAATTCGTAATAAGACAATGGTGCATAGTGGCATGCTCTCCTCCCCACTGCGTGGCATAGGAACGCTGCCCTTTGTGGTGTTTCGAATTGTAGAGTCCTTCACCGATAATCGACCATTGCACCGTAGTGGAATCACAATCGTAGAGCGTGAGGCACTCCTCCATAGACCATGTGAAAGAGCAGTGATCAAGAATCACATTGCGTGTATTCTCCACATCCAAACAGGGATAGTTAGTGTTGGGGATGTCGCCTGCACGGAAGCGGATATGGCGTATGATGATGTTCGGCTTACATATATACATGTTCGCGCCCGCGATGCAAATGCCACCTCCCGGGGCAGTTTGTCCGGCAATGGTGATATTCGGGTGTGCGAGTTTGAGTTTGCTATTCAGATAGATAGTGCCACAGACCTGAAAAAGTACCGTCCGAGGCGTATCATCGCCACTGCGCAATGCCCAACGCAGCGTTCCCTCCACAAGATTGTCGTCGGAGCTGTCGTCGAGACGGGTAACATAATACACATT
>SAMEA104315435__coassemble_936_pt1 | contig 15460 bp, 14 predicted proteins | sample SAMEA104315435__metabat2_high_PE_041 | metagenome-assembled genome bin SAMEA104315435 (sample SAMEA104315435) | gut metagenome | biome: Monkey gut; feature: monkey-associated habitat; material: faeces | place: China | collected 2013
CCCACATACGCCGTCTCACAGAGGAGGAACGTGTCAACCAAATCGCCACTATGCTCTCGGGCAAACACCTCACCCCTGCCGCCATGGAGAATGCACGGCAACTGCTCGCCTGTACTATACAATAACAAAGGCTATTGTTAATTGGTAATTAACATACGCAGTTACTCCCCTATTTCCCAATTCAAGATAAACTTATAATTCTCGACAATATTAACGGTCCGAAGGACATCAAGCAACTCAATCGTGAGGAGTTGCACATATTGGCAGACGAGACACGCCACTACATTCTACAGAAAGTTAGCGAACATGGCGGACATATAGGACCCAACCTCGGTATGGTTGAGGCTACAATAGCATTGCACTATGTCTTCAATTCTCCCGAAGACAAGATTGTCTTCGATGTGTCGCACCAAAGTTATCCGCACAAAATTCTCACCGGGCGGAAAGAGGCGTTTATAGATGCACGGCACTATGATGATGTGTCGGGCTACAGCGAGCCCTCGGAAAGCACAAACAATTTGAAGACCGCTACCATGTAGCCGAACTGCTGCAAGCCAACCGCCTGACCGAGATGGTGGAGGACGTGGTCGCTGCGCTTGGTTGAGGGGTGAGAGTTAGTCGAGGGTTGAAAGTTGAGAGTTGAGAGAAGTTGGAAAGTTAAAAGTTTTAGAGTTTTTGGGGTAGGTTGCAGGGCATTGAAACCGCAAGCATAGATATATCCAAATTAAGAGTAACTAATGTGAGTTCAATGTAAAAAACTCCTTTGCCGCAAAGCGGCAAGAAATCCAAGTAAATCTTTGCTTTTACATCCATAAATTGCCATAAATCTTATTCGCCTACGGCGGCACAGAACACCATTCTGCTTATACCGAACTGACGCCAGTTATCAATAAGGGAAGGAAACGGAGGAGGGGAATTTCTTGCGCATGCGATAGCGGACGGTATAGACACTGGCGGGAGCGATACGAAAGAGCGTTGCCACCTGTTCGACGGTCAGTTTGGCATCAAAACAGACGATATAGCGTTTGTCCATTGCCGTCAGTTGCGGGGCTTGGCGGAAGAGATTACTGATACGTACCTCGTCCACTTGTTGCACGGCTTGTATCGCTTCCTCACGATAAGGCGTATCTTCGGGCAGTTGCCGGAAAGTGGTCAGCAAGTCGCGCTGTATGAGACGAACCGGATTGGTATCGGTACGCGCCATCATATCGCTGAGCATACTGCGGATATTCTCCTGCTCAAGTGCGGCTTGATAGAGCCGGTCTTCGGCACGGCGTTTGCGCAAGACAACCACTGCCAGCAGGAGTCCGCCCGACAGAATCACCAATACGCATACCGCCAACATCCAGCGGAAGGCGGCGTTCTTCGCCTCCAGACGCTCCATCTCCGACTGCTTCCGCTCCACCTCGTAGCGTGTTTCTATCTCTTGCAACGCCGTGTTCTTCTCGATGTCGTAACGCAACAGGTTGTTGTCGTTGAGCAGTTGCTGATAGTGCAACGCCGTCCGCCAATGCCCCTGCTCCTCGTGGAGCATAGCCAGAAACCGATACGCCTCTCCCCGCTCGGTGATGACGGTATTGGGCGAATCCATGGCCACGGAGTCGATCTTGACCAGCACCTGCCGCATCAGTTGCTCGGCAGCACGATAGTCGTGGCGATAATAGCAGAGCCACGCCCGCATATCCATAATGCTGATATGCGCCTCCTCGATATCCACCCAGTCGCCCGCAGGGTTGATGGACTGTTCGGCTTTTTGCAAATAGTATTCGATACTGTCCACGGGCGGCGGCGTACACAAGGCGTCTAACATATACGCCATATTGTAGTAGTTCCACACGGGCAGGATCTGGTAATGCTCAGGATAGGGGATCTGCTCCATTGCCCCGATAGCCTGATGCCCATACGCCAAGGCTTCGGGCAGGCTGTCCTGCATGGCATAGAGCGATGCGATGGAATAGTAGTTGTAGCGCACTATCGGCGAGTCGTGCTTGAGCAGCGAACGAAGCATATCCAACTGCTGCTCCACGTTCTCCCAATCGCCGATATTCAGATAGTCGATACTGCGCTCGTAGAGACACATTGACGCCCAGTCCCACTCCTGCAGGCGCATAAAGATGGTGTATGCCTCTATTTGCTCCTGCTGCGCCCGCTCCGACAGACCGATCTTGAATGCATTGTTTGCACTGAGCCGCAACAGCATGGCACGGTCGTGATCGGGTTCGACGGCAAACTGCAACGCCTTTTGCAGCAGGCTGTCGCGCCCGATATTACTCTCGGCATCGCCGGCAAGCACAGTATAGAAATGCACACTATCCTGCGGATTGCAGACCGACACGCTCCACGTGCGCAAAGCCACGAGGAGACACAACAACAGGCAGAGCAGGCGGCTGTTTCTCATTGGATGGTGTCAGTAGGGAGTTGGAGGGTATAGAGAACGGCTTCCGCCTGACGGAGGGCATTGCGTTTCTTCTGTCCGGGGGCAAAGACAAAGGTCTCGGCAGTGATGACATTGCCGCGCACTTGGTCGAGACGAGTGAGACTGACATACGGTCCGCCCATGGCTTCGCCGTTGCGGATTTTCCATAGTCCGCGCACCTCTGTGGCATAAAAACCGTCATCTTTCTTCGGCTTAAGGGCTTGTACATTACGCATTTGCGGCGGAAAAAACTTGTATTCCGTTCCCATATACGAACCTTCTACCGAGGCACTGATGACGCGCGACAACACCTCATCACGCTTAGCATTGAGGTAATCGAGTGTGAACGTGTTCGGGTCGGTGTACGGATACGCATAGATCACCACATCACGCCGCATAGAGCCTTTATTATTGCAGCACCAAAGCAGCCGGACACTATCTGCACATTGTGCATTGAGCGTGGTGTCCATAATGAGCATATAATCCTCCGGAATCAACATATCGCAGCCAAACCCATTGCGCAGAACCTTGCGGGCAGCGGTATTGGTGTTGGCACGATAGAAAGTGGTTTGGCGCTGCAGTTCCTGACGTACAAACCAATCACGCACCTCATTGCCATGCTGCAACCAATAGTCAACAAACTCTTCCTCCGAAGAGGCTTGAATACGATAGACTGCCTGCGGATGCGACCAAACATCAATAGAGACGCGCACCTTGAGTTGGGTATATTTCTCGGGATTAATATCCACCAAGAGGATATTGCGCGTAGGTTTGAGATAGTCATCGAAAGCAACATTTGAGACATTAGTCAGTACAAAATACGGTTCCTTCTGCGGCAGACAGGGCATATCTCCTCCTAAGACAGCCCGTACAAGGTCATAAGTCGTGGTGATGGGTTCGGTGTATGCACTGCCTGTCGGGTGTTCAATACCACTTGCTGCAATCAGCCGGAGCGACTCCTGAGAAAGCGGCTGTTTGGGCGATACTACAAGGCATTCATAAATCGTTCCCGTGGCACTGGTCAGCACCCGTCCACTGCTTGTCTTTCCACAGCCTGTCAGCAGCAATAGCGGCACCAATAGGCTCAATAGGCTCAACAAACCATATCGTTTCATATTCTTTGCATATTAATTGTTAATTATTACTTGTTAATTCATTCCCCGTCCGAGTTTGATGGTCTCATATGCCTCGTTGATTGATCGGAATTTCTCTGTGGCTTGTTGGCGCACTTCCTCGCCGGCATTAGCCACTTTATCCGGATGGTATTTCATAGCCATACGGCGATAGGCTTTCTTCACCTCCTCATCGCTTGCCGACGGCTCAATCTCGAGCGCCGTATAAGCCCAATTAGGGTCAGACTGCTTGCGATAGAGTGCCAAAAGCGACTTATAATCGGCATCCTGCACGCGCATATTGGTAGCAATGAGCAAAATCATATTCTCCTCCGCTTCAGACACCTCGCCGTCCGCCTTGGCAAGGTCGAACAGGATATGCACAATCTCTAAACGTGTCGAATAGTTGATATGCCGTGCTATCTGCTGTGATACTGCAATCGGGTCGATGTCTTTTTGCAACAGTTCTTTGAGCAGATGAAGCGCCTCTTTTGCACCATATTCACCGTAGTTTTTGAGCAGGAACGGCTTGATGTAATTCACCTCCGACTTCATTATATGTCCATCGGCTTTCATCACGCACGCAAACAGCACCACCATCGATACGCGTATATCGCCCACCGAGGCACGTTGGTATGTTCTGTTGTAAGTCTCGCTGCCTTGTCCTGTCTCACTGTCGCTGCCGCCGGTCTCGTCGCCGCCGGTGAGGACACGGCCGCTCGAATCGAAAAGCGACCCGATAAACACACCTATCAACGCCCCAATGGGGCCGCCCAGCACGAACCCCAGTCCGCCTAATATCCATTTGCCTGCTGACATATCTTTTCTGTTCTGTTTTGCGATTGCAAAATTACAAAAAAAATCCGGATACAGCAAATGGCATTAGCGGCGGAAGGTAGTGCGTGCTGCGCACAAAGCGGTGCTTTGCGCCACCTTTTGCCGAAACACATAGCCAAAGGGACTTGTTTGCTATGCGCACGCAAGCGGCGCAAGAGAAATAAAAGAAAGTATTTCAAGCCCTGTAAAAACAGCGTTATCCTTCTTGTTATCCTTCGTGTATCTCTCGTGTATCCTTCGTATATGTATCGTAGTTGATACACAGGTTTGCCTATGTGCGCAAAAAGCAGTACCTTTGCACGCATAAACGATATACTATGGTAAATATAGAAGATATAAAAAACGATCTGCGCTATCTGACGCTGCTCAGCGAGCGTTTTCCAAACAGCAAAGCGGTCATTACCGAACTGATCAACCTCCGTGCCATTCTCTCCCTCCCCAAAGGTACAGAGCATTTTGTAAGCGATCTGCACGGCGAAAGCAGTGCGTTTATCCATACCATTAAGAATGCCTCGGGGGTTATTCGCCACAAGATAGACGACCTATTCGGAGACGAGATGAGCGAGACCGAGAAACGTGCACTATGCGCCCTTATCTACTATCCCGACGAGCGTATCGAGTTGGTACAACGCAGTCTCTACAAGTGGGTTGACGGTTTGGATGAGGGCATCGGTGATTTCTCAATCGAAGACTGGTATCGTATCCGTCTCCACCAAGTGGTAGTGGTAGCACGGGCAGTAACTATCAAATACAGCCGCTCCAAAGTACGCAAGATGCTGCCCAAGGACTACGCATATATCATCGACGAGTTGCTCCATGAGTCGAATATCGAGAGCGATCGTGCGGTGTACTACAATGCTATCATCGATACGATTATCGGGCTCGGCTGCGCCGAGAAACTCATCACGGCAATTTCCTATCTCATACACGGTTTTACCATTGACACACTCCATGTAGTGGGCGACATATTCGACCGCGGTTCAGGTGCTGCCAAGATATTGGACGTGCTGTCCACCTTGCGCGACTACGATATTCAATGGGGGAACCACGACATAGAATGGATGGGGGCTATGGCAGGTAATCCCGCCCTGATAGCCACTGTACTGCGCGTATCTATCCGCTATGCAAACATCGAGACCCTTGAAGAAGGCTACGGTATCAACCTGCTACCACTGGCAAACTTCGCCATGGAGACCTATTATGACGACCCATGCGATGTATTTCAGACGAAAGATTTTGAGAACAATCCGCGCCTGACCCGCTCTGCCGCCCTCATGGCAAAGATGCACAAGGCAATTTCGATAATCCAGTTCAAGTTGGAAGGGCAGACTATCCTACGCCATCCCGAATGGGATATGAACGACCGTTTGCTATTAGACAAGATAGATAAGCAACACGGCACTATCCGTATCAACGGGCAGGATTATCCGCTCTTGGACACCAATCTGCCCACACTATCGGAAACCGACCCCTATACACTATCTGCTGAAGAAGAGGAACTGATGACCCAATTGGCACGCAGTTTCCGCAAATCGGAGAAAATGCAGAAACATCTGCACCTACTCTACCAACACGGAAGTATGTTCCTGGTACGCAACGGTTTTCTGCTCTACCATGCGGCAATACCGCTCAACAATGATGGTTCGTTTACCGAAATGGACGTGTGCGGCGAACGTGTCAGCGGCAGACGCTTGATGGAGCGCACCGACGAGGTGGTGCGTATGGCGTACTACGGCACGGGCAAAGAAAAAGCCGATGCATTGGACTATATGCTGTATCTGTGGGAAGGTCCCTATTCTCCGCTCTACAACAAAGACAAGATGACCACTTTGGAACGTTATTTTGTGGAAGACGAAGACCTGCGGAAAGAGAAGAAAGGGGCATACTACACTCTGGCGAATGAGCGTGAGACGTGCGTGCGGATACTGCAAGAGTTCGGGATGAATACCGAAACGGGTCGTATTATCAACGGCCATATCCCCGTGCGCACCATAGAGGGCGAGAGTCCTATCCGCGCCGAAGGCAAACGTTTTGTGATAGACGGCGGATTCAGCAAACCCTACCAAAAGAAAACGGGTATTGCAGGCTATACACTAATTTACAACAGCCACGGTATACAACTTGTGGAGCATGAGTCATTCGAGAGCCGTGAGCAGGCTATCCTCTCAGGCAACGACATCCATAGCCGCACCCTTCTACAAGACTTTACCAAACACCGTTTGCACATTCGCGACACCGACCGCGGACGCGAACTGCAATCACAGGTTGATAACCTCGAGCACTTGCTTGTAGCATACACCACAGGGTTAATCAAAGAGAGATAAGGGAGTTTATAGATGTGTAGATATAACAAAAAAATAAGGCAGAACCGTCGCGGCTGTGCCTTACTTTTTGACTATAGGATGTTTAGCGTCATTAGAAATAACAACAATTAAACAACCCGAAAGTCAAGCCAAATCCAATTGTTAAGCTAAATTCGATGCAAAGATAGTGCTTTTTCTCTGAACGCTTGTTCAAAAACAAAAGAAAACTGCACTTTTTACTATATTATTAGAAATATACAGCATACTTAGTTTCATTCTTATGTATTTTTCCATTAGATGTGTCAAGTATGGTCTTTATATAATTGATTTATTCTTAGTGTTTTATTTTGAATGAGCAGCCAACTTCGTTCAAAAATGTTGTATATTGCCGACACAAATATATTCTCACAAAAATGATTGTGTATTGTTCGTTACCCGTTGAGCGTTGCTTAGCGGTACTTTGTTTCAGTGCAGTCGCCAAGAAGGGAGAGATAGGATTCGAAACGGGATGGAGCAATAGTGCCATCAAGAGCGGCTTGATAGACTGCACACCCCGGTTCGCCCGTATGGGTGCAGTTGGAATAGCGACAGTCGGCACTAATACGAAATATCTCCCGGAAATAATGCCCGATTTCCTCTTTTTGCATATCAATAGTGCCGAAACCTTTGATACCCGGGGTATCAATGATCCATCCGCCGGACTCCCCCGCCCCCCTCAAAGAGGGGGACATCAGATCGGATGTTATTTTTTCTGTGTTTCCTTCCTGCATTGTGCATCGTGCATTATGCATTATGCATCGTGTCAGCGGGTACATTTCGGAGAAAGTGGTGGTATGAGTGCCCTTGTTGTGAGCGTTGGAGATAGCCCCCGTACGGGCGAGTTCCCGACCGAAAATAGCATTCAGGAGCGTAGATTTCCCGACCCCCGAATTGCCGCTGAGAAGCGTAACCTTGCCATAGAGGAGAGACTGCTTAAATTGCTCTATCTCGTCCGTACAGATAGTCTTGGCAGAGAGGGCATACGTAGAGTAACCAAGTGATTCATAAAGTGTACGGAGTTCCGCTAATGCCTGCAGTTCGGCTTCATCAAGCAGGTCAATCTTATTAAAGAGCAGGACGGCAGGTACACGATATGCCTCGCAGGTAGCGAGGAAACGGTCGATAAACGTGGTAGAAGTGACAGGGTGGTTGATAGTAACAAGGAGGACAACCTGATCGATATTGGCGGCGAGGATATGCGATTCCTTACTGAGATTGGTAGAACGACGGATGATATAATTACGACGCTCACAAACATCTGTTATCCAATTAGTTCCATCGGAAAGAGCGGCTACCTCCACATGGTCCCCCACCGCTACGGGGTTGGTAGAACGGATACCACGAATGCGAAAATTCCCTTTAACATGACACTCGGCTTGGGTGCCATCGGGGAAATGAACGAGATAACTACTACCTGTAGATTTGATGATTAGTCCTTGCATTGGAATTTTTGGGAACGTTAATTATCGTGTAATTTCTTTTTGTGAAACATATAATTATCCATTAATTAGCCATTAATGCGTAGCGTGGAAATTATAAGAACGCAAATGATCAAAATCAGGCTATTTTTCTGTCGGAACAGAATGAACGGCACGGGGCTGCATATACAGCCCCGCCCAACATCACAAAGATAAGATTTTGAAACATTTATTTCTCGTTACTTCCAATAGCGGAAATCTTAATAATCGTACATTTTTGAGAGAGTGGCAAGCACCTACTATCCTATAACTATCCTATAACCATCCACCTTACTTTTCAATGGGCGATGTATGATGCACAATGCTCAATGAAATCTTAATAATCGTACACTTTTTACAACTCGGTGATGTGTCCGTCGCGGAACTCCCAGCGGCGACCGGGATAACGCTCCGGCCAAAGAGTGTTGTGGGTAGAGACAAGAACGGTGATACCCGCCCGACTGATACCATGGAGCAGTTCCATAATCTCGTTGCCTGTTTCGGGGTCGAGGTTGCCTGTCGGCTCGTCTGCCAAAATAATCTCCGGCGTATTGAGCAAAGCGCGAGCGATAACTACCCGCTGCTGCTCACCTCCCGACAATTGGTGCGGACGTTTGTAGGCTTTTTTCTCCATACCGACCTGCTCCAAAACCTCCTGCACATGGTTGCGCATCAAGGTCTTATCTTTCCACCCCGTGGCTTTCAACACGAAGAGGAGGTTATCCTCCACACTCCTGTCCGTCAGCAGTTTATAGTCTTGGAAGACTATACCGAGACGGCGACGGAGATAAGGAAGTTGACGACGGCGAATCTTCTGCATATCCTGTCCAAGAACTTCGGCAGAACCTGCCGCCACAGGCAAAGCACCATAGAGCGTTTTCATCAGGCTAGACTTGCCGCTGCCGACCTTACCGAGCAAATAGATAAATTCACCTGCTTGCACGGTAAGATTGACGTCAGTCAGCACAATCTGCTCCGCCTGATGTATCTCCACATCTTGATATTTAATCAGTTCGGATACCATTCGGGGTTAGTCCTCCATCTTATTGATTTTCTCCTCCAACTCTTTGAGTTGCGATTTGAGAGTATCAATCTTTTTCTGCATATCGTCCACCAACTTGTTGGCTGTTTTGGTCTTGCCCGTAAAGAATAGAATGTTATTCTCGGCAGTTTTGATTTCCTGCTGGAGATTGGCATACATACGAGTGAGTTTCTGACGGTCGGTCATTTCCTCTACCCGCTTGGTAAACTGTGCCTTAGCGGCTTCTTTCTTCTGCAGATATGCCTCACGTGCGCCCTTGTTGGCTTCGCGTTTGGCATTGAAAAACTCGTCACAAGTGTCGGAGAATTTTTTCCAGAGTTCGTCAGAGTACTTACGTGCCACGGGCCCCACCTTTTTCCACTCGTTTTGGAGAGCGATCATCGCATCTGCAGTGGCTTTCCAATCAGTGCTGCTCTTGAGTTGCTTGGCTTTTTCGATGAGTTCGCGTTTTTTACGAAGGTTCTCGTTCAACCCCTCGCGCAGTTCCTTGTAGAAAGCGGTTTTGGCTTTGAAGAATGCATCACAAAGGGCTCGATACTCCTCGTAGATGACTTGGTTCTGTTTTTTGGGTGCAAAACCGATTGTACGCCACTCGTTCTGAATGGTTTGTACCTGCTCGGTGGCATCCTCCCATTGGCGATTGCTCTTAAAACCAGAGTAGTCTATCTCATGCAAGCGGGCAATAAGTGCCTGTTTTTTCTCGAGGTTCTCTGCCTCTTTGGCATGGAGTTCATCGAAATACGCCTGATGTTTCTTATTGATAACGGTAGAAGCCTCCTTGAAGCGATTCCAAAGGTCTTCGCGCAGTTCGCGAGCAACAGGTCCAATCTCAGCCCACTCCTCGTGAAGTTGTTGCAAAGCACGACTTGCTTCTACAATATTCGGGTTCTCCTGCAGTTTCTCAGCCGCTTCGCAGAGAAGGGTTTTGGCTTCAAGGTTCTTCTTGAAATCAAGGTCACGCAACTCGATGTTAATCTTGACCAAATCATAGAATTGCTCTTGGTACTGCTGGTAGAGTTTGCTTAACTCCTGCACATTTTGCGGCGGGACAGCACCGATAGCTTTCCACTCGGTGCGCAAGTCGCGCATTTTCTTAACATTGTCCGCTACATCAGCCGTCTCGGCCTGTGCCATCTCCTTCATTTGGTCGAGGATATTGCGTTTGCGGAGCAGGTTTTGCTGCATTTCCGCCTCGGCTTTAGCGGTAGCCTCGGCTTTTTTCTGCTTATATTGATTAAGCAACTCGCGGAATTGCAATTCAGCCTCATCTACAGCCGGTTGCCACATTTCGAGGGTCTCGCCTGCAGCGGCAGCAGCCTCTTCGGCAGCCTTCTTGGCGGCTTCCAACTCCTGGTGATACTCACGGTAGAACTGCGTTTTGAGCATTTCTACACGATCTTTCACTTCCGATACGTTCTGCTCCAGCAGAGTCTTAAGTGCTGCAACGAGTTGTTGTTTGGTTTCTTGCGGAGTCTGCTGTGCTGTCTCCTGTTTTTCTTCCTGCTGAACCTCTACCCGGGGTTCCTGAGCGGCTGTTTGTTGTTCGTTTTCCATAAAGATAGTACGCCTTTCGGCGCGGTACGTTGTGCCTAAGCGGCAGAGTTATATTTACGCGACAAAAGTACAACAAAATTTTTATATGTGCAAAAAAAAGTGTACCTTTGCACGATTTTTACGCATAGTAAAGCACACACATTCAGACAAATAGTTTTACAATGATAACGATAGAGCAATTAAAAGACGTTCAGAGCAGGGCGGAGAAACTGAAACAGTATCTCGCCATTGACGAGAAACGTATTCAGCTGGAAGAAGAAGAACTACATACGCAAGCCCCCGGTTTTTGGGATGATGCGAAGGCTGCAGAAACACAGATGCGCAAGGTAAAAAGTATCAAGAGTTGGATTGAAGGGTACGAAGGCGTGCGCAGTGCGGTAGAAGAATTGCAGTTGGCATTCGAGTACTACAAAGAGGAACTCGTTACCGAAGAAGAGGTGGACACAGCCTATGCACACGCCGTACAAGAAGTGGAAGACCTTGAGATGAAAAATATGCTTTCGCACGAGGAAGACCAAATGCCTGCCGTACTAAAGATTGTTGCGGGCGCAGGTGGTACAGAGGCACAAGACTGGGCAGAGCAATTGATGCGTATGTATCAACGGTATTGCGAAAAACATAACTACAAAGTAACCATCACCAACCTACAAGAAGGCGATGAGGCGGGTATCAAGACCGTTACATTTAATGTAGAGGGGGATATGGCTTATGGCTATCTCAAGAGCGAGAACGGCGTACATCGTCTCGTGCGTGTGAGTCCGTACAATGCACAAGGCAAACGCATGACCTCGTTTGCATCGGTGTTTGTGGTACCGCTAATTGATGATTCAATCGAGATTAATGTCGATCCGGCAGGTATCAGTTGGGACACATTCCGTTCATCGGGTGCCGGTGGTCAGAATGTGAACAAGGTGGAGTCGGGTGTGCGTTTACACTATAAGTTCGTCAATCCGCTAACCAACCAACCAGACGAAATAGTGATTGAGAACACCGAAACGCGCGACCAACCCAAGAATCGCGAAAACGCTTTGCGCCACCTGCGCAGCCAATTGTACGAATTAGAGTTGGAGAAACGCCGTCAAGCCGCAGCTAAGGTAGAAGCAGGCAAGAAGAAAATCGAATGGGGCAGCCAGATACGCTCGTATGTATTCGACGACCGCCGCGTAAAAGACCACCGCACCAACTACCAAACCTCTAATGTGAACGCCGTAATGGACGGCGATATCGACGGGTTTATCAAGGCCTACCTGATGGAATTCCCTGAATAAGCAGTTCGGCTTTTGCGACGCCACCCAGTAGTACGAGAAAAAATAAAGAGCTAAGAGAATCAACTCCTTTACCTCAGAACAGCAAGAAAAAAAGACCACTTCTATACAGAGGCGGTCTTTTTTAGTACTTTGAGAACCCCCAAACGGATTTTGCCAAAGAACTGCCTTATTGCCAGGTGCGGAAATATCTTTGCCAACTGGAACGTGTCGTAAGGTATGCGCACCAAGGTGAACAGCACCTGCGCTATGCGGTTCTTTTCCGGACGACGGAACGGGAACGAATGAATGGTAGCCCCTTTCTCTTTGTTCGCCAACCGATAGCCGTGCCCGTCGTGCAAGAGTTGCCGATATAGCCGCTCCCCCCGCCGCTCCTGCGAAGCGTTATAGAGCAGGAACTCCTCCTTCGGCAAACCAAGATGACGCACTATCACACAACCGAAAGTCTGCCAAATTTGGAGCATAGACATTCGCCGCAACAAACGTTCCAAATCATGCGCATAGGCTTGTTTCTCTTCCGCAGAAAGCGTCTGCGCCAACTCATGCAAACACAACATCCAGTCTGCCAACTGGCGCACCCCCACCCCATTGCTAGAAAAATGGTGCCAAGCATGAATAAAAACATACACGGCATTAAACCGAACACTCGGAACAGCTATATCAATGCCATCCAGCGAGATAGTTCGTACCGACTGCAACTCGCGCAGCGTAAACGCCGTAAACGCCTGCTCCGCCTTTTTCATTCCCGGCAAGTCCATTGCCACATTGTGGAACTCTGCCACTAAGTCGCAGTTCTCGTCCAACTGCATCAGGAAATGATGACTGACATGTTCCTCCGAGAACCAGTACGCTTGCGGGTAGGTTTTACGAATGAGAGCAACCGTTTTGTCGTAGTTTTCTTCACCGACATACAGGTCAATGTCGCCATATTCCCGCATTTCGGTTTTGGGATAGAGCAACGAAAGCCCGTACCCTTTGAGCAACACCGTATCTATGCCGTTTAGGCGCAAAAGCGTAACCAATTCACAGAGCAACCGGTTCTGCCGGACAGTACGCTGATAGACCGAGAAAACCTGTATTTTCCGCCGAGCAGCATCGGCAACCGTCAATCCCTGATTGATAGCCCACACCGAAAGCAAATGCCCGCAACTCTGGCGATAAGCCGCCTGCCAAAAAGCGTTGTCATTCAGAATAGCAGTATCTATATCACAAGGAGTTTGCCATACTGCTGCACGCAAACAAGCGACTACAGCGAGGTCATATCGATTGTATTCAGAGTCTCTCTGCATAGTATGGCTGCATCTGGATTAGGTAAACATTTCAGTCCGAACACAGGGATAGTATTTATTATCCGCACTATGGTACTATAAAGCGAGTCCATCATTGTCGGCACTATTTTTAGCCCGCTTGACGAAGACAGCATACAAGCGTATGCCTCAGGAAGACGCAGACGGGTTATCTCATTTTGCGGAGCCTGCGATAGTTTGACTATCCCGCACACAGGTGCGTAAGCCTGCTTATAGCAGGGTGTCTTGCCACTCCACGGCGAACCATAAACACGTACCTCCCCATCGGACATAACACGCACCACAGGGTTATCATCATTAAGCAACCACGCATCAGGATAAGCCTCTTGCCACAAACGTGCGTGGGTGGACTTTCCTGTACCCGAATGTCCGAGAAAGAGTTGCCCGAAACCGTCTTTGACCACCACCGAAGCGTGCATCTCCAATGTCTTCAAATCCGCTGTAGCAAAAGCATATAGCAACATAGCCGCATTATCTATGGCGAAACGCACATCGGTATCCTTTATATACAAGGTAGCGTTGGAAAAACGGGCATCCACAGACAAGTGAAAGCAAATAAGGTCCTTCTTCCGTTTCGACACATCGAACCGCCAATTGCCCATTGCGGCATATACTTCTATACGCGGCATATCATCATCCGACGAATCCACAAACACTTTGGTATATTCATCGGTCTCCCGATATGCTTCATCTGACACATACAATACAAACAGCGGATTGCCATCCGCAACCTCGAACGGGTTATAATTGTCCAACCGAGCCAATTGCTCTGCTGTTGCCTCAATGGCAAAAGTATGCTCCGCCACGCGGAATCGTTTTTTCATCATTCTTCAGCATTTAACAATGGTAACAACACCTCTCCCAACTTGTGCTTGATATAGTGCTCATTCATAAAGTGGTTTTGCAGGTCCTGGGTCATCTCGCTATGCGCAAAAAATTTCTGATAATCCCGTTTGACATCGCCTAACACTTGGTCGTTGGGCGTATAATGACAGATAGTCATCTGCGTATCATGGGGCGTAAACTTCTTGAAGCGGAACAAGTCCTGCATAGTGAACTTAAATTCGGTATCACCATTCTCGCGCCGCCCACGATACTTGTTTGTTCCTACAAATTGTTTGAGCGAGGACATCGGGTTAAGCACGGGATTGACCACCAACTTGCGCCCTGCGAAATCGGCACAAAGCACATAGAAACCACCTAACGAACTGCCTATCAAGCATTTTACATCGGAGTTATCTTTTATGAATCGGTTAATCTTACCTACTGATTCCTCTACATTGTGGTTTACCTCTATCGGACACCATTCAAACTGCGGATAGTACTTATTCAAATCACCCACTGTATTGGAATGAATTGACCCCGCAAAACCATGTATATAAACGACTTTCATTGCTGTTACATTTCGTTGAAGTATTGTTTCAAATTTATATCCGAATCCAATTCCATCTTCTGGCGCAAACGGTATCGTATCATCTCCACCCCTCGCGTAGTCATATTGAGCAACGGAGCAATCTCCTTTGTTTGCAAGCCCATCTTGATATATACGCACAATCGGCGCTCCTGCTTATTCATCCAAGGATACTTCGTTTTCAGACGACGGATGAATTGGTCATTGACGATGTCGAAATTATCCTCGAAGCGTTTCCAATCTACCGATGTTCCAGTATTGTTTTGCAGGCGTTGCAAGAGCGTTTGCATACGTAGTTTGGCATCGTCTGTGCGCTCCGCATTGAGCAGGTCCACCGCACGGTGCACATCGCGCACTACGGCATCTGTCCATTCTTTGCGGTTGTTTTCCGAGAGTATCATATTGCTCAATTCCTGGCTCTTCTGACGCAAGTCGAACTGTGCCTTTTCGTTCTCTAATTTCAGGATTTGCAACTCCTGCTCATGCAATTGTTGATTGGTTTTTGCCTCTATCCGCTCACGGTTGAGCCGTATCCGTCTCCTTACACGCCATACGGTATAAGCCGCCAGCAGCCCGCCCGCCATAGCATACAGCACGATTGCCCACGCCGTCAGGTACCACGGGCGTGCCACCGAGATAAACAGACCCCGTTCCACCACTCCCTGCGGGGTCAGCATACGTATATCCAGCCGGTAGTCGCCCGCCCGCAAAGCGGTA
>SAMEA104315435__coassemble_977_pt1 | contig 14748 bp, 12 predicted proteins | sample SAMEA104315435__metabat2_high_PE_041 | metagenome-assembled genome bin SAMEA104315435 (sample SAMEA104315435) | gut metagenome | biome: Monkey gut; feature: monkey-associated habitat; material: faeces | place: China | collected 2013
CCGCCGTGTCCGCCGATAAAGAGTTCCGCACCGGATTTCAGGGAACGTTCTGCCTCGGCAATCTCGGCATCAATAGCGGCTGCGCTGCTTATCTGCAACGGGCTGATATGCGCCTTGGCAGGTGCCCAGTGGGTGTAATATACGTGCTTGCCGATGAGCAGACTGGCTGCAGGGAAGTCGGTCGAAGCCCCGTGGCGGAACTCAAACGATACGCCGGCATAAGTCTGTGTGCTGCCGAAAGCCACCTCGGCGGTCTTGCCGGTAGGCAGGGCGGTGATGGCATCGCCGAAGATATTGGCAAAATTCTGCATCATGCCGCCGTAGATTTCGCCTTTCGAGAATGTGGGCATACCCTCTGCCATCAGGATGTCGTGGTCGTCCGTACCCCCTACGTGGTAGTCGGCAATGCGTTGGCTGACAGGTTTGTTGAGCGATTCAAGATAGGTGTTGTACTCGGTGATGTTGTCTTTGAAGAGCGGCTGCTCCAATGTTACGAGGGCATCTTTCCCCTCCACAATGTAACTCGCATCGCCCAAGGCGTCGTTGGTGTAATAGACATGTAGTTTGAAAGTGTCGAAATCATACACTTCCACTTTTCCTTTTGTTTGTGCGTTTGCACCGAGTGCTGCAATACTCATCATTGCTACAATGGCTTTTTTCATAACTGTATGTTTTTAATAGGTTGATAATTACCATTTTACCGGTTTATTCAGTATGTCCGCATCGGCGGCATCGTCTGCTGTGAACGTGTTGCCGCGGTATTGTACGCAGAGCATTACGAGCGGTTCCGTACCGTTGTTGCGCACCGACCGTTTGCCTGCGGGAGCCACGCGTACCACGCTGCCTTCTTCAATGGGGAATACTTGTCCGTCCACCTGAAACTCACCCTTGCCGTTCAGGAAGAAATACAACTCCTCGTGGTGCTTGTGGGTGTGCAGGAAGCCCGTCTCCATACCTGCGGGGAACACTTGGAACGAGAAATCGCCGCCCGTAGCGTGCAATGCCGCTCCGCCGAATACCTTACCGGGGATAACCACGTTTGCCCCGAGGTGCAGTTCGTACTCGCCGAGTTGGTTCAACCGACCGATGTTGATGGCACTGAAGTTCTGTGCCGTTGCAATAGTTTGAATCTCTTTCATTGTTTTTACTGTTTTATGGGTTTATAAATATATTGCTATGTATCACTATGTATTGTATGTTAGTTGTTAATTTTTGTTTGTTAATTGACTTATGTCTGTTAATTGCCCCGTCCTTTTTCTGAAAGACGCTGCAAAATTACTGCTTTTTGCAATATAGTACAAGAACGCACTTGATTATCAGTTAGTTACATTTAGGTAACTATTGTAGAGTATCAATCGGTTAAGGGCAGCAAAAAAATGCATTTTTTTTGCTGCGGGGCTAAATAACGAGAGTTCGAAATAATGAAAACTTATAAAACAAAACTTACAAAACCTGTCTTGCGGCACAACATGTGCCGCGCCTAAAAACAAATACACGAAAAATTTAACCAAATTAATGATAATTCCCCATACTTGTCGGAGTATGAATGTAAATCGGATCATTGGGATTTTGTTGCTGTATCCAAGTTTGTTGTTTTTCAAATATGCCGGTAATTTCTTCTTCGGTCGGAATTATATTGCAACTTTGATGTAGTAAATGTCTGTTTACCAATATGCGAAATGCGGTCGCTGCTGCTATAGGTGCCTGTGCATTTCCCACGGCTTTTTTCTGTGGTGCTAATACGGGAACAGGTGCAGGGTAAATAATCTTATGAGGATCTTGCTTCCAGAATAATGCTGTGAATTTAGGGAGAGTGGAGATGTGGTTTGCCACTTTTTGAAAAATACAATCATCTTTGACCGCCAACAGCCAAAAACGGGGACGTTTATGATCTGCATTTAGATCCATACAAGCGCATCTGCAACGCTCAACTTTATAGCCGATAGATTCTAAATCTGCTTTTGCTTTTTCTATGGCTTTTATAGTTACGTTTTCGCCAAAGACAACAGGGGCATTCGATTCTTTGACAAAGCGAAACATTTCAGGCCATAGATTTTTAGCCTGAATATTATTGCCATGAGCGGCATAATTACAACAAAAAAATGATATACACAAATCCGTATTCTATTATATGCCCGAAATGTATTAGTGGTGTTTCCGCTGCGGGCTTGCCAAGCCCGCAATATCCTGTGCGAATGTCAGTATTCGTCAGTTTTTATTCGGACAGCGGCTTGCAACGCATTGTGTTGGGAGCGAAGCGACCGCAAACCGATGCCCGCAATATCAAAAAATATGCATATTATGCAATCTTGTACCCTGTAATAGGAATTACGGCAAAAAGACGGCAAAAACAGCATAGGATAGGCGGATTTTGAACGGTTGCTTTATACGGATTATGCACTATTCTTATTGCATACAATGCATAAAATGCGTTTCCTTATATTTCTTTTATTTCTGCATTTCTCTCGCGCCGCGTAGCAGGCGCGTAGGAACACACTTTTATTCCTCCGCTGTTGCATATCTGCGGAAAAAGTCGTAACTTTGTCGGCAAATCGAAAAATACAAAGTATATGAAAATGCAAAATCCTTCGTGGCTCAAGTATGTCATTGCGGGCATTGTTGTGCTGGCTATTGTGCCGTTGTTTTTTGTGCGTTGCACGCGTGTGGATAGTAGTGCCGTGGGTGTGAAATTCAACAAATTGTCGCTGACCGACCAAGGCAAACTGGACGCTACGCCCGTAACGGGGTATGTGTTCTTTTGCCCGATAACCACCGATGTATTTACCTATCCGACTTTTGTGCAGCGTGTGGATTATCAGCCGTTCACGGTTACAACGCGCGATGCCGCCATCTTTACAATGGACCCGACTATGGCATATTATCTCAATCGGGACAAGGCGGTGGACGTGTTCTTCAAGTACCGCCGCGACCTTGACGAAATAGAGACGGGCTATATGCGTACAGTGATATATGATGCCTATCGTATTACGGCGAATAACTATTCGAGCGACGAACTGATGGCTAACCGTGCCAAGTTTGAGAACGAGGTGCGCGTGATGCTGGATAGTGCACTGACAGCAGAAGGATTCTGTGTAACCGAGTTTACTTCGCAGATTACGCCTCCCGAGAGTCTGCGCCAGATGATTGACGCCAAGAACGCGGCGGTGCAGGCGGCACTGAAAGCAGAGAATGAGGTGAAAGAGGCTGAAGCCAATGCGAAGATTGCTGTGGCAAAAGCCGAGGGCGACGCACGGGCGTTGAAGATAAAAGCGGACGCCGAGGCATACTATAACCGTACCATTGCCGCTTCGCTTTCCACATTGATCATTCAGGAGAACTGGATTGAGAAATGGGATGGCAAACTGCCTTCCGTACAAGGCGGAGAAAATATGATGCCTATTATCAATATGAAGAAATGACGAGCGTTTATACTATCATTTTTGCTGCCGTATTGCCTGCTTTTTTATTGGTGCTGTATATCTGGGGCAAAGACAAATACGATCGTGAGCCCTTTTCGCAGATAGTGAAAGGCGTGTTCTATGGTGTGCTGTCGGCGGGGATTGCTTATTTTCTGGAGGTGGGCATACAGATTTTCGGTTTGGCACCCGCAGAACCATACACTTTTTTGCAGGCAGCATGGAAAGCGTTTGTTGGAGCGGCTATACCTGAGGAGTTCGCCAAATTGCTGATGTTGTGGCTGTTGGTGCGCCATAATCGCCATTTCAACGAGCGTTTCGACGGTATTGTCTATGCCTGCTGTGTAGGCATGGGGTTTGCTGCCACCGAGAACCTTATTTACCTGTTTGGCAATATCTCGCAATGGGAAGGTGTGGCGGTACAAAGGGCTATTTTTGCCGTACCGGGACATTTCTTGTTTGCCGTGGCAATGGGGTATTTCTATGCGATGGTTTATTTCGGGGACATCAGTTGGCGCAAGCGCAGCCGTATCTTCTGGGTGCCCGTGCTGCTCCACGGCACATACGATTCGCTGCTGTTTATGGCAAATCTCGGTACGATGTTGAGCGGGGCACTTCTGATTATTTTCTATGTGTTCTGCTGGAAGATGCTCCAATACGGGCGAAAGAATATCAAAGATAATATGGCTCGCGACCGCCAAGACCCCAACCAGATTGCGTATTGGAAAGAACGATGATTGTGTGTGTTGATGAGTTGATGGGTTTAGGAGTTTATGCGTGGTTTAGATGGTTTATGCGTTTGAAAGTTTAACCGACTGAACGTATTAACTTGTTGAACCACCAATAAACGAATAAACTTCTAAACGGATAAACTAAGACAAAATGGCAAAATACGAAGAAGTAATGCTTTCACTGCGGCAGGGCAAGTATGCGCCTGTGTATATGCTCTGTGGCGAGGAACCCTACTATATAGATAAGGTGAGTGATTGGATAGAGACCCACGTATTAGACGAGATGACGCGTGAGTTTGACCAGACAGTGGTCTATGGCAAAGACCTTGCGCCGAGTACTTCGCCCGATATAGCCCCTGTCATTGCTGCAGCACGCGGGTTTGCTATGATGGGCGGGAAGAAAGTGGTGCTGCTTAAGGAGGCGCAGCACGTGAAGAAATGGGAGGCATTGGGCTATTATCTGGATAATCCGCAGCCTGATACAATGTTGGTTATCTGCTATAAATACGGTACGCCCGACAAACGGCAGACGTGGTGGAAAAAGTTGGAAAAGAGCGGCGCTGTCGTTATGCAGAGCGACAAACTGCGTGATCATCAGGTGGAGAAATGGATTACCGATTATGTGGCGCAGAAGAACCAAGAACTTCGTCAGCAGGGCAATGAGGTAAGTATCGATCCACGGGTAACACGTATTTTGGCGGATAATATCGGTACAGACTTGTCGGCGATTGTAAGTGCCTTGCAGAAACTGATTGACGGACGTCCCGCAGGCGTGAAAGTGATTGATTCGGCTTTAGTAGAGCGCAATGTAGGTATTAGCAAAGATTTTAATGTCTTTGAGTTGCAGACCGCTTTGATACGGGGGGATGTAGTGAAAGCCAACCGTATCACGCAGTATTTTGCAACCTCGAAAGACCACCCGATGATCAGGGAACTCAGCGTGTTGTATGGTTTCTTTGTGAACCTCCTGATGTTTCATTACCTGCCCGATAAGAACGAGCGTGCTGCCGCGCAGGCATTGGGTGTCAATCCGTTTTTTGTCAAGGACTACGCCGCTGCCGCACGCCGCTACCCTGCGGGCAAAGTGTTCCGTATCATCGGTTATTTCCGTGATACCGATGCCCGCCTCAAAGGCATTGATAATCCTTCTGCTACCGACTCCGATCTCTGGAAAGAACTAATCTACAAAATAATGCACTGATTCCGGCGAAGGCGGAACTTTATCATTACTGGAACTTTATCATCACGTTGCTGCGCAACACAATAATATTGTGTGATGATAAAGTTCATAATAATGCCAGAACAATACTCAACAATACAAGAACAACGCTAACAATATCCGAAATATGCCAAACTCCTACTACCAGCGAAAAGCATGTATAGATACCCGGATGGTTCATACACCGGATGCCTTGAAACGCAGCCCGAAGACCGACTATACATCAGGCTATTTCTTCGTAACACTCAATGTACGAGGGCATAAGCCTTTGCTCGGTTCTGTGGTTGGTCAGTACGATAGTACCACTTGTCAAACTACGGGTGCGGGAGTGCGGTTGTCTGCTCTTGGGGAGAAAGTCCTGCAATGTTGGCAAAACATACCCAAGTATCACCCGAATGTACAGGTGATTGATGCCCAAGTGATGCCCGAACATTTTCACGGGTTGCTGTACCTCGATGCCACTCCGAATGAGACGCTGGGCAGAGTGATCAGAGGTTTCAAATTAGGTTGCAACAAGATATACGGTGCGCAATATCACCAAGAGAAAGCCACCCTCTTTACCCGTGGTTACAACGAGACCGTTCCTATCACTGCCGAAGAGGTGCAGACAAAGATCCTCTATATCCGCGCCAATCCGGAGCGACGCCTTATCAAAGGGCAACTATCCGATTGCTTTACGGTTTTCCGTAACCAACACTCTACGAATTGGACGGCCGACCGTATCTTGCAAGGCTTGCGACACGACTATCGTTTAGCACAGGACAAGGAGGCATTGCAGCAAGCCCTCACTGACATACAACCCAAGTTGCTGACCGACAAACAAGGGCAACCGGCATTGGATTATATCGGTAAACGTACGCTGCTTTCCGCGTCACGCAAACTGCCGCTGGTATGCCATCGTGCTGATGCACAGCGCTTTGCGGAACAAACGGAAGCCGTTATGCGTGAGGCGGCACATGGAGCCGTGATAGTTTCTGCGTTTGTCAGCAAGCAGGAGCGTGAGATTCTGCGACAACTATTAGATGGCTGCTACCCTGTTATAGAGATTATGGATAATGGTTTTGGCAAAACCTATAAACCGGCGGGACCCTCTTTCTATGCCTGCGCCCAAGAGCGGCTGCTGCAAATCACACCATGGAAATATCATTATGAGAAAGATTCGTTGCTTATTTCCCGCCCGATGTGTATGGCGATGAACGAACTTTCCCGCCTGATTAGCGGTCAAGAGGATGATTGGTGGAGAGAATAAGCAACTGTCCGCTTATTTTACGACAAAAAGGCGTGCCAAACTCACTTGGCACGCCTTTTTGTCGTGTATAGAATATTATTTGTTCACTACTCCTTTATTTCTTGTCCCTGAATGGTATATACTTTGCCATTGCGAAGGATATACACTTGTCCGTCGCGGAGGACTTTGCGTGGGGTGGCATCGTCATTAGCAGATACGTTTTCTACGGCGGTAGTAGGAATGAACTGCGCTTCGAGCGTGATATTATCAACTACGGTAAATGAATACGGATTGTCTTTTATGCCATTGCTCCATTGCAAGAATTCATAACCTTTGTTGGCAGTGGCTGTCAATGTAGCCCGTGTACCATAGTCGTATGTGCCGGTACCCGTTATAGAACCCTGCTGCGGGTCGCAGGTGGCAGTAATGGAATGTTGGTCAATAGCAAATTCTGCCGTGTAAGTAGCATCCCTTTCTGCCGTTATCTTACGTGGGTTGTCAGTATTACCATCTGTCCATTGAGTGAAATTGTAATGCTCGTAGGCTGTGGCTGTCAATGTAACCAATGTACCTTCAACATACACGCCGCTACCGGATACAGTGCCTTGCTGCGAATTGCAGGTGGCAGTAATTGTATATTCTGAGCCGGGTGCAAACTCAGCCACAAAGGTAGTGTCTTGTATGACAGCCACGGTTCGAGGGTTGTCGGTGTTGCCGTCATTCCATTGCACAAAATGATAGCCCTTGTTGGCAACAGCCTTGAATACACTATTGCCATCTGGGCAAGAGGGTTCTTGAATAACTTGAACAGCCCCCATGTCTTCATTTTGAGTTGTAACTGCTAATGTGTGATTGGGAGTTTCAATATAGTTTTCGAAGTTTTTCCATATCCAAGCGGATTGATACGCCTCTTTTGTACCACAAGGGATATAAACAGAGATTGTTGTAGGTACTGTGTAGAACGGACTATTCCAATTATAACTACCACATTTTGGCGGCGTTATCGCACGCACTATAATAGAAGTCAGACCTGTGCAATAAGAGAATGCATACTCTCCAATATTCGTTACACTATTTGGAATAGTGATAGAAGTAAGACCCGTGCAATGAGAGAAAGTACCCTCTCCAATACTTGTTACACTATTTGGAATAGTGATAGATGTAAGACCTGTGCAATCATAGAATGCATACTCTCCAATATTCATTATACTATTTGGAATAGTGATAGATGTAAGACCTGTGCAATCATAGAAAGCATATCTTCCTATACTCGTTACACTTTCTGGGATAGTGATAGAGGTAAAACCGCTGCAACCTTCGAAAGCATAGTCTCCTATACTCGTTACATTGTTGGGGATAATGGTTGTATTACATCCTTGTATTAACGTATTAGTTGTTGTTTCTATAATGGCATTGCAATTATCACGGCTATCGTATATGGTATTGCCACTTTCAACAACAATGGAGGTAAGACCATCGCAACCAGCGAAAGTCCCCCCATTAATACCTATTACACTATCTGGAATAGTGATAGAGGTTAGTTTTTTCATTTCGTAGCATAGGCCTGCAGGAATGGTAACAACGGCATTGCCAAAGGTAAAGGATGTAATCTGATTTTTACTATTACCGAAAAGTTCGTAATCTATATCTATCTTGCACGATCTTGCATTCCATGTCACAGAAGTAAGCCCCGTGCAATCAGAGAAAGCATATCTTCCTATACTCGTTACACTTTCGGGGATAGTGATAGAGGTGAGTTTTACCATTTCAAAACACAGATATGCAGGAATGGTATCAACGGCATTGCCAAAGGTAAAGGATGTAATCTGGTATCTGAGGCGATGGAAAGGATCATTTTCCAAATACCACCCAACTGGCGGATCATAGCTATAGTGTTTAGTAAAATCTGCATACGATTTTACATTCCATATTACGGAATCAAGAGAGGTGCAGCCTGAGAAAACATCTTTTCCTATATTCTTTACATTGTTGCCAATAGTGATAGAAGTTAGTTTTTTCATTTCGTAGCATAGGCGTGCAGGAATGGTATCAACGGCATTGCCAAAGGTAAAGGATGTAATCTGATTTTTGCTATTACCGAAAAGTTCGTAATCTATCTCACACGATCTTGCATTCCATGTCACAGAAGTAAGACCTGTGCAACCAGAGAAAGCATATCTTCCTATACTCGTTACACTTTCGGGGATAGTGACATAGGTAAGACCTCTGCAACCATAGAAAGCCTCCTCTCCAATGCTCGTTACACTATTTGGAATAGTAACAGAGGTAAGATTAGGGCAATACTGGAAAGCCTCCTTTCCAATGCTCGTTACACTATTGCCGATTGTAACAGAAGTAAGACCGCTGCAACCAGAGAAAGCATAGTCTCCTATACTCGTTACATTGTTGGGGATTGTGACAGAGGTTAGTTTATTCATCCATTCGCATAGGCGTGCAGGAATGGTATTAACAGTATTGCCAAAGGAAAAGGAAGTAATCTGATCATTGCTATCAGCGAAAGGACTATCACTTATCTCACACGATCTTGCATTCCATGTCACAGAAGTAAGATTCGTACAACTCTCAAAAGCATCCTTTCCTATACTCGTTACACTTTCGGGGATAGTGACAGAGGTCAGACCTGTGCAACCATAGAAAGCACTCTCTCCAATGCTCGTTACACTATTTGAAATAGTAACAGAGGTAAGATTAGGGCAATCATAGAAAGTAGAATCTCCTATGCTATGTACATCATCACCAAGTATATATTCGGTTACTTGCGAGCCAAATATAGAACTTATAGTTTTATTACGGGTGCGATTTACACTCACAATAGTGTCGGAGTTAATCGAAACAGATTTGAGTCCTCTGCAACCCAGGAAAGCATAATCCCAAATGTTCGCTACACCATTACCAATAGTAACCGCAGTAAGACTGGTGCAACCTTTAAAAGCGAAACCTTCAATATACTTTACTCTATTAGGAATATTGATAGAGGTAAGACCGGTGCAACCATCGAATGCATTCCAACAAATTCTCGTTACACTTCCAGGGATAGTGACAGACGTAAGACTTGTGCAACCAGAGAAAGCATAATCGCCAATTTTTGTTACATCTCCAGAGAATGTGATTGTGCCTACACCATTCGAGAAAGTATGACTGCACATATATGTATCAAAACCATCTATATATATTCCATCTCTGTATTTGTTTTCCGTTAAATTTAATTTCTCTGTTGCCGTATAGGTGATGACATCGCCTGCAGAGAGAGAGGATAGCGTAGTACATAGAACTACGAATAAAACATATAATTTCTTCATAACCGTGAAATGTAATGTGATTTATTTTCTCTTCATTTCTTTGTATGTTTGGAGAATAAGTTCTCCGATGTGCTTTTGTTCCGCACTACAAATAGAACCAAATGGAACGTAAGATGTTACACCAAAGATAACCAAAATACCATTCCAATACCCTTTTCTGATGAATGTAGGGTATTTACGTTTTCCGCCGTCTTTTGTTTCTGTTATTACATATAAGTTAGAGATATCGGTAATAGGCAGTTCCCGCCAATACTCTTTAGCAATAGCCGTGATGATAATGTCCGGTTGCAGTTGTTCCATCTGCTCTTTCCAACGCAGGATGCCCTCTTGGGCAAGTGTCTCCTCCCGTTCTTCACGGGACAATTTGCTCCACGTCGGTGCTGTAGCGTACGAACTGCACAAGTCTGTGTGGATGGCACGCCTGATAGGGTGGTCTTGCCCTCCCATTCTTTCGGGCAACTTACCTCCATAGGAAGCACCTGCACCTTGCAGCACCCGCTCAAAATTGTAGAACCAATTATACGGATGGTGCATAAAATACTCATTCCAAGCCTTCGGATACGTAGCAGGATTCCCCACTATTGCACTCGGAAAACGATACGAGACATCATAAGTTGTCGCGTCCTTATCTCGCTTAAACTCCCTATCAGACGGATTGAGTCCTACTGTTACGATACGGATGTCTGATTGTTCATACTCATTTCTGTTCCCGAACCAATCAATCGGGATAATGCCATGAATCTTTGCCATAAGTCATTCATTGAATTTATTTGCCTACTCTTGGATGGGATTTTCGGCATACTCCACTTGTTTGATTTTTTTCTTGTTTTTTATTTCCGTTCTGTTGCATATTCGTTTGCTATTTTTCAGACCTGCGTTTCAGCGACAAAGGTACCGCTATTTGGTTGCGCATGCAAAGTCCTTTTTAGTCCTTTTGTTTTTTCCTGTGGTTGCCCTGATCATACCCTGATCATAGCGTACCACGATACAAAAAAAGAGCATAAGCATTTCTTGCTTACACTCTGAGGTCCTGAGATTTACCTGTGATTACAAACAAGAAACACCTACGCTACAGCGCAGGCGTTCGATATTTGTTACCGTAATCACATATACGAAATTTCTCAGGTTTCAGAGTGTTGTTACGAACAAATAGCAAACGCTATATATAAATATGTATAGAAAAGACTTACTACACGCTTGTAGGGCTTCAAGTTCTTTCCGACCGCAAAGATATATAAAAATGGCAAAGTGTGCAAATATTGGTGTATTTTTGTTCAGAATTGTAGCAATTTGTGAATGTGGATGGTTGTATGGAGGGTATATATAAGTGGTACAAGAGCAAGGAGTGGTAGGGTAGTGGTAGGGCGATACGTCCGAGATTGGACACAAAGGTGGCGGATATAGTAAGATGACACCCGCCCGCTTCCATTGACTGGAACCTGCATCTGCTTATTGATGTTAAATTTTGTGTTTAATCTGATTGAGCGGTAAAAATAAGGCGTTTTTGATACAATTATTTTTATTTTTGCAGAAAAACAACGAAAAATCACGTAAAAGTTTGTGTGTTCAGCAAAAATACACTACTTTTGCACCCGAAAACAAAACATAACCAACGCAAACCCGCAAATGTGCGTGTAGCGGATGCTAATGTACAACCAACAACGCGGCAAAGCCGCCATAAACCACAATACAAAATGAGCAACATTCGATTTGAAGCATTGAAGAATGCATGGAGCCACGAGCCGGTGGAAGTGAAGAACCCGAGCGGGCGTGCGAGTGTCATCTTTGCGCAGAACGTGTTCACGCGCGAAAAGATGAAGGAGTACATCGCCAGCAACGTCCTTGAGCAACTCTTCGACCTGATGGACAACGAGAAGACGCTGAGCCGCGACATCGCCAACAGCGTGGCTATCGGTATGAAAAAATGGGCGATGGAGCAGGGCGCGACCCACTACACCCACTGGTTTCAACCTCTTACCGGTGGCACGGCGGAGAAACATGACGCTTTCTTTAGTTTGGGCGACGATGGTGCGCCTATGGAGGAGTTTGCCGGAAGTGTGCTGTATCAGCAGGAACCCGATGCCAGCAGTTTCCCGAGTGGCGGTATCCGCAATACTTTCGAGGCACGCGGTTATTCGGCATGGGACCCTTCTTCGCCGGCTTTCGTGATAGGCGACCGACTTTGTATCCCCACTATCTTTGTGGCTTATACGGGTGAGGCTCTTGATTATAAGACTCCGTTGCTGCGATCTATATCAGCCGTCAATAAAGCCGCTGTGGCAGTAGCCAACTATTTCGACCGCAATGTAAAACGCGTGTATAGTTACCTCGGTTGGGAGCAGGAATACTTCCTCGTGGACGAGGCATTGTTTGCTGCGCGTCCCGACCTTGTGATGACCGGACGCACGCTCATGGGGCATTATGCGAGCAAGAGCCAGCAATTGGACGACCACTATTTCGGTATCATTCCTGATCGCGTGCTGCGTTTTATGACCGAACTCGAAATCGAATCGCTCAAACTCGGAATTCCTGTCAAGACACGTCACAACGAGGTAGCACCCAATCAGTTTGAGTTGGCTCCTATCTATGAGGAGGCAAACCTTGCGTCCGACCACAACCAGTTGGTGATGTCGCTGATGGAGCAGGTGGCACGCCGCCACCATTTCCGTGTGCTTTTGCATGAGAAACCCTTCGGCGGAGTGAATGGTTCGGGCAAGCACTGCAACTGGTCGCTGGGTACCAACACCGGCACCAACCTGCTCAGTCCGGGTAAGAATCCGTATCAGAACCTGCAATTTGTAACATTCCTTGTGAATGTGCTGATGGCGGTACAGCGTCATAATGGTTTGCTCAAGGCGTCGATTATCTCGGCTACCAATGCCCACCGTCTCGGTGCCAACGAAGCACCGCCCGCCATCATCTCGGTTTTCCTGGGTACCCAGATTACCGAGGCACTCAATCAGATTGAGCATGCCGACTTGGACAAGGGTATCATCATCAATGCCAAGAAAGAGATGAAACTCGGCGTGGGCAATATACCGGAGATTCTGTTGGACAATACCGACCGCAACCGTACTTCGCCTTTTGCCTTCACCGGCAACCGTTTTGAGTTCCGCGCCGTCGGGTCGTCTGCCAACTGTGGTGCCGCGATGCTTGCACTCAATGCCGCGGTGGCAGAGCAACTGACCCTCTTCCGCGAGGAAGTGGACGCCCTGATAGAGAAAGGCGAGGCAAAAGAGCGTGCCTTGTTTACTGTCATCAAACGCCTGTTGCACGAGTGCCACGCCATTCGTTTCGACGGCAACGGATATAGCGACGAATGGAAAGAAGAAGCCAAAAAACGCGGTTTGGACTGCGAGACCAGCGCACCGCTGATTATTGATAACTATCTGAGTAATAGTTCGGTAGAGATGTTTGCTAAAACCCGTGTACTGACCAAAGCCGAGTTGCTCTCGCGCTGCGAAGTGAAGTGGGAGAACTACTCCATGAAGTTGCAGATAGAGTCGCGCGTGTTGGGCGATTTGGTCATCAACCATGTGTTGCCTGCCGCCAAACGCTACCAGACTATGCTCTTGCAGAACGTGCTGAGTGTCAAGCAAATATTCCCGGAAGACGAGGTAGGCAAACTCAATCAACAGGACTACATCATCATTCGCCAAATCGAGGAGCACGCTGCGGCTATCATCGAGGGCGTGGAGAAAATGAATGTTGAGCGCCGCCATGCCAACCATATAGAGAACCAGCGTGAGCGTGCCATCGCTTTCCACGACAATGTGGTTCCTTTGATGGAAGATATTCGCAAACATGTGGATGACATCGAGATGGTGGTAGATGACGAACTATGGACACTGCCCAAGTACCGCGAGATGCTCTTTATCCATTGATAGTCTGTAACAAAAAAGATTGTGTGTTGCGTAAATCCTATGGGCTTACAGCCCGTAGGATTTGCCTTTTTCCTTTCGCTTGACGGATTATGAAACTGCCATTTACAAAAATGCAAGGTCTTGGCAACGACTATATTTATATAGACGCGCGTGCGCGTGAACTGACCGACCTGCCTGCCCTTGCTCGTCGCCTGAGCGACCGCCATTTCGGTATCGGCGGCGACGGTATCGTGCTGATTACCAATAGCCCGACGTGTGATTTCGGTATGCGTATCTTCAATGCCGACGGTTCGGAAGCGCAGATGTGCGGCAATGCTTCGCGCTGTGTGGGCAAGTATGTCTATGAGCGCGGACTGACCCGTAAGACCACGCTCACTCTGGATACCCTTTCGGGAGTAAAGACGCTTTCGCTGCACCTGTCGGAGGGTAGGGTAGAGACGGTGTCGGTGGATATGGGGATACCGGCGTATCTTGGGCAAGTGCAATTGGCTATCGGCAACGAAACCTTTGCTTTTGAGCGTGTGGATATGGGCAATCCGCATGCCGTCTGTTTGACGACGGAGGCGCAACTGTTGGATAGGGTGCAGACGGTGGGCGCACGGATTGAGAATCACCCGTTTTTTGCACCCGAGCGCACCAATGTGGAGTTGGTCTGTGTGCGCAACCGGCACGAGTTGGATATGCGTGTGTGGGAGCGCGGCAGTGGGGAGACCCTTGCCTGTGGCACAGGTGCGTGTGCCTCGGTGGTGGCAGCGCGGGAACGCGAAATGGTTGATAATGAGGTCGTTGTACACCTGCGCGGTGGCGACTTGCATATCGCCATCTGTCCCAACGGACATATCGAAATGACCGGCAAAGCAGAATTTGTCTTCAGCGGAACGATAGAAATATAATAGCCGTTTTTGTAACGTTTTAATTGAATCGTCATGTTGTTGGTTAATAGTAATTTT
>SAMEA104315435__coassemble_984_pt1 | contig 14657 bp, 12 predicted proteins | sample SAMEA104315435__metabat2_high_PE_041 | metagenome-assembled genome bin SAMEA104315435 (sample SAMEA104315435) | gut metagenome | biome: Monkey gut; feature: monkey-associated habitat; material: faeces | place: China | collected 2013
ACGCAACACCGCCTCAAACGACGCGGGGTCAATCTTGATGTCGCCCGAATGTTGTGGGTAGAGCAAAGTACGATAGAGCGTGGCTGTCTGATAGTTGCGCCCGTTATAATGTTCCAACTCGGTCTGAATCTCGCCCTGCTCAAGGTCCTGCTTGAGGAAACCGGTGAACTCAGGAATCTTGGTGTTGTTGGTGAACTGTGCCACGTCCACGCCTGCGAAATAGAGTTTGTAACTCAACAAGATAGCCTCTTGCTCATGCACACGCGTCTTGCTGACGATGGTGCGGATAAATAGATTCTCGCTGCTCACGCTGCCGGAGTGGTTGCTCTGTTGCGATTGCCGGTGCCCACCTGCGCCTGCACCGGTACTCTGTTGGCTCTGCTGAGGCTGCTCGTCGGCGGGCAAGACGGTGATACGCACACCGTTGGAGGTGTATTCGTCGCCGCTGACCCGTATGCTCGCAGGGGCGATGGTGAACGTACCTTCGCGTTGCGCCATCAAGGTATAGGTGTAGGTCTGCGAGAACGACGAGGTGCGTTTGCCGTTGACAAACGAGGTAGAACTGGAGGTGGAGGTGTACGGTCCTGCCAGAACATCAAAGTCGGGCATCTCGGGTGCACGCAAGTCTTTGCTGCGCTGGTTGACCGAATAGGTGAGTTGGAACGGTTTGCCGACAATCACCTGTGATGGGGCGGTGGTGTGGAAGACTACATCGTCCGCCCATACAGTCCCTGCCGCAATGCACAAAAGGCATTGCAACACACAGAATATCTTTATTTTACGCTTCATCTTAAGTGTTTCATTGTGCATTATGCATTACGCATTGTGCATTGTTATTTACCAGTCTTTCTCTACGCGGCGTTTCTGCCCCTGCTGGCGTTGCAGTTTCTCTTGGGTCTCCTGTTCGTCCTGCTCCAGCGCCTGCAGTATCTGCTCGGCAGTCTCTTTGTCCATCTTGGAGTCGTCCTGCTGCTCTTGTTGCTGCTGTTGCTCTTGCTGTTGATCTTGATTCTGCTCGTCTTGTTGGTCTTGCTGCTGTTGCTGATTCTGTTGTTGGTCTTGGTTCTGGTCCTTGTTTTGGTCCTGTTTTTGCTGTTGCTGCTGTTGCTCTTGGAGCATCTGCATCGCCTTCACAAGGTTGTACCGCGTGTCGTTGTCCTTGGGGTTGTTGCGGAGCGATTGCTGGTAAGCCGCAATGGCTTTGTCGTATTGTTGCTGTGCAAAATAGGCATTGCCGAGGTTGTGGTAACTCTCGGCAAGTTGTTTCTTGTCTTGTTTGCTGTCTAATAGTTGCGCGGCTTTCTGATACTCAGCCTGCGCCTCGGGATACTTGTCCTGCTTGAAAAGTGCATTGCCCAGGTTGTAATGCCCTTCGAAGGAGTTGCCGTTTTTTTCCAGTCCGCGGCGGTAATCCACCTCCGCAGCGGTGAAATCCTGTTTGTTGTACTGTTTGTTTCCTCGGCGCACATCGGGGGCTTCCTGCTGTGCAAAAGCACCTGCGGCAAAGAGTACTATGTTGGATATCAAAAGTATGCGTTTCATATTATTTTGTCTTTTTCTCTTCGTTGAAGATGTCCAATCGGGTGAGCGATTTGTTTTTACGGTTGAAGATAAAGAAATCGATAATGAGCAGAAACAATGCCACCAGTGCGAATGATTGGAACTGCTCGTTATAGTCGGTATAGACCTTGGTCTCTATCTCCGTAGTAGCCAGTGTATCAATCTCTTTCTGCAAGGTGCGCATGGCGGTGTTGGTGTTGTCGCAACGCACGTAGATACCGTTTCCCGCCTTGGCGATGTCGCGACACATATCTTCGTTCAGCCGGCTCACCACCACATTTCCTTGGCGGTCTTTGCGGAAATTGTTGGTGCCGGGCATAGGGATAGGCGAACCCTCCGGTTTGCCGATACCTACCACTATTACCTTGATTCCCAGTTCCTTAGCGCGTGCGGCAACCGCTGTGGCATCGTCCTCGTGGTTCTCGCCGTCGGTGATGAGAACGATGGCTCTGCTGGCACCCGAATCCTCGCTGCCAAACGACTGAATGGCGGTGTTCAGGGCTGCGCCGATGGCGGTTCCCTGTGTCTTGATGAGGTCGGGCGTGATACTATTCAGAAACATCTTGGCAGACACATAGTCGCACGTGATGGGCAGTTGGGTATATGCTTCGCCGGCAAACACCACCAACCCCACTTTGTCGTCCACCATCTGGTCAATCATCTTGCTGAGCATCTGTTTGGCGCGGTCCAAACGGCACGGAGCCACGTCCTCCGCCAGCATTGAGTTAGATATGTCCAAAGCGATGATTGCCTCTATTCCTTGCCGTTTCACGGTCTGTTCGCGTTGCCCGTATTGCGGACGCGCTGCAGCCACAATCAGAAGTATCAACGCCACCATAAGGATGGAGAACTTCACATTCGGTCGCACCCGCGAGGCGTTGGGCATCAGTTCGCTCACCAATGCGGGGTCGCCGAACTCTGCCAACTGACGGCGTTTGCGGCGGGTGTACCATATATATAGCCCGATGAACACCGGCACTACCGCCAGCATCCAAAGCATTTCTATATTTGCAAAACGAAACATATCTAATTAACAAGTAAAAATTAACAATTAATATGCAGCGTCATTACGCATTGTGCATTACGCATTGTGCATTGTCAATTGGTTACGGTGCGTAGCACAAAATAGCGCAGGATGATTTCCGCAATCAGGCAGAGCAGTGCTGCCACTAAGAACGGCGGGAAGATTTCGGTGTGTTTCGAGTACTCGCGCACACGCAACTTGGTTTTCTCCATCCGGTCTATCTGCTCATAGATAGATTTCAGACTCGAATTGTCGGTTGCGCGGAAATACTGTCCGCCGGTGGTGGAGGCGATACGCTGCAAGGTGCCTTCGTCGAACTCGCTGTCCATCATCATATATTGTACGCCCATAGGCGTCTGCACGGGTACGCGCGCCTGCCCGTGCGAACCTACGCCCACCGCGTACACGCGTATGCCATAGGTCTTGGCTATCTCGGCAGCCGTCTGCGGGTCTATCTCGCCACGGTTGTTGCTACCATCGGTGAGCAGGATAATCACCTTCGACTTGGTCGGCGAATCTTTCATTCTGTTCACCGCATTTGCCAGACCCAAACCTATTGCCGTACCGTCCTCAATCATACCGAACTTAACCGACTTGAAGAGGTTTATCAGCACCGCATGGTCGGTCGTGAGCGGGCATTGCGTGAAACTCTCGCCGGCAAACACCACCAGACCTATCTGGTCGTTGGGGCGGGCGATGACAAAGTCGGACGCTACCTGCTTGGCAGCCTCCAATCGGTTGGGTTTCAGGTCTTCGGCTTGCATGGTACCCGAGATGTCGAGTGCCATCATGATGTCGATACCCTCGGTCGATTCCGACGACCAACGGTTGGTCAGTTGCGGGCGTGCCAATGCTATCGAAAGCAGTGTGATACATGCCACGCGCAACACAAAAGGCACGTGCAACAAGTAGATACGCGCCGACTTGGGTTGCTTGCAGAGTGTCTGAGTATCAGATAGTTGCAGGCTGGCGTCTGCCTTGCGCAATTCGTATATATACCACCCGATGACAGGTATCAGCAGGAGGAGCAGAAATAAATATGCGGGACTTGCAAAAGTCATAATCGTTGTCGTTTACGTAGTTTGCGTATGTATCGTAGTTTCATCATTTTCGTCGCTTTCGTGGTTCTCGGTGGGCGTGGTTTCTCTGACGAAGTCGTAGGCAGTGAGCAACGCACTCTCGTTCTCGTCGGGGGTAGTGGTCCACTTGGCGAACTTCACAAGGTCGGCGAGCGAAAGCATCTTGCGCAGACGGTCGAACAGGTCTTTCTGCTCTTTCATCAGCGGTTTGAGTTCCCGCAGGGTCTCATCGCTGGTCTTTTCCGTACTCGACACTTCGTAGCGGCGCGAGATATATTCGCGGATGACATCGGTCAGTTCGGTGTGATATTCTTTCACTTTGCCGTCCTGCCAAATCTTCTCGGCTTTTATCTCGTCCAATTTCTCCAATGCCACCTCTTCCGCCGGTCGCAGAGGTTCTTGTTGTGCTTCTTCGGTCGCACCTGTTTTGTGCTTTCGGATATAGCGTACAAGATAGTAAATGCCTATCCCCAAGCCGATTAGGAGCAAGCCGAGCAGTATCCAACGTATGATACCCCACCACCAGATGGGGGCTTTCTGGATATCTTTGATGTCGGTGATGGCGAGGGTGGTATCTACCTCGAACGGTTGCACCACATTCAGCGACAGCGGTTCGCTCCACAGCGTGTCGCCACCACACACAAACGGTTGCGGCGCGATATAGAACAGGGAATCCTTAAACGACGTAATCGTCAGATACTGATTCACTTGCATACGTCCGTCAGAGAGTCGGGTGGTGTCGGCTATCGTCCTGTCCACAATCTCTATCTCGGGCATGAGTGTCTCGCCGTAAACGGGCAACGACACTTGTTCCGTGGCGTTCATCGTGGCTTGCAGGTGCAAGTCGGTCTGGTCGCCGATGAAGATAGTCGTCGAATCCAATACGGCAGAAACTACTATGGCTAATAACAGGTTCATATCTCAATTTAGACCTCCTCGCCTCCACAAGAGAGGCAAAAGAGTGTATTCAAGTTGTTGTATATCAATGTGATACCCCGCTCAGTAAGCCCCTGTATGGGGACGGGTGTCCTACATCTTAAATAGTCTCATCAGTGCCCGCACATAGTCTTCATCGGTACGGATACTGATGTTGTTTATTCCGGCTTTGGTATAGAGCGTTTGCAAACGAGTTTGCTGACTGCGCCATGCCTCGGCATATCCGTTACGCACGCTTGCCAACGCGGTGTCTATCCATATACGCTCGCCTGTCTCCGCGTCTTTCACTTTCAGCAAACCCATATCGGGCAACTCTGCGTCGCGGCGGTCGTATATCTGTATCACGTTCAGGTCGTGCTTGTGCGAGGCGATGACCAATGGCGTCGCCCCCACTTTCTTTTCGGGTACGGTGGTAAACGCCGGGTCTTGGCAGTCGCTTATCAGGAAAGCGGTGCAACGGCGTTTCTGGGCATTCGCAAAATAGTGCAAAGCACCGTTGATGTCCGTGCCGGTCGAAGTCGGCTCAAACGACAACAATTCGCGAATGATGTGCAGCACGTGCGATTTGCCTTTCTTGGCGGGGATATATTTCTCTATCTTGTCCGAGAAGAATATCACGCCCACTTTATCGTTGTTTTCGATGGTTGAGAACGCCAATGTGGCTGCCACTTCCGCCATCATATCGCGTTTCATCTGTGTCTGTGTACCGAAGTTGCGACTTCCGCTCACGTCCACCAAGAGCATTACCGTCAGTTCGCGTTCCTCTTCAAACACCTTGATATAGGGTTTGTTGAGTCGTGCCGTAACGTTCCAATCGATAGAGCGTACATCATCACCAGGCTGATACTCACGCACTTCCGAGAACGCCATACCGCGCCCCTTGAACTGCGAATGGTATTCACCCGCAAAGATGTTCCGACTAAGTCCGTGGGTCTTAATCTCTATCTTTCGTACCCGTTGTAGTAATTCTTCTGAAGTCATTGTTTCTATCTAAAATCCGCTCGCTATGCCCTCATAATTCTTAATTCATAATTCTCTACGGCACTTGCACCGCGTTCAGCACCTCGGTAATAACATCTTCGGTGGTGAGGTTGTTGGCTTCTGCCTCGTAGGTTAAGCCGATACGGTGGCGTAGTACGTCGTAGCATACGGCGCGCACATCTTCCGGAATAACGTACCCGCGACGATGAATGAACGCGTAGGCGCGTGCTGCGCGGGCGAGGTTGATACTTGCACGCGGCGAACCGCCGAACTGAATCATTGCCTTCAGGTCTTTCAGTCCGTATTCCTCCGGTGTGCGCGTTGCGAACACAATATCAACAATATATTTCTCTATTTTCTCGTCCAAATATACCTCGTTCACCACGTTGCGTGCTTTGCGGATATCCTCGGTGGAGAGGATAGGCAACACTTGTTTCTTCTCGCCTGAGATATTCTGACGGATAATCTGTTGCTCTTCTTCTTTTTTGGGATAGCCGATGACCACTTTCAGCATAAAACGGTCGGTCTGTGCCTCAGGCAGAGGGTAAGTTCCTTCCTGCTCTATCGGGTTTTGAGTGGCGAGAACGAGGAACGGGTCGTCCAATTTGAAGGTCTCCTCGCCGATAGTTATCTGACGCTCTTGCATAGCCTCCAGCAGAGCCGATTGCACCTTCGCCGGCGCACGGTTAATCTCATCCGCCAATACAAAATTCGCAAAGATAGGTCCTTTTTTGATATGGAATTCCTCCGTCTTCTGCGAGTAGATTTGCGTACCGAGTACATCGGCAGGAAGCAGGTCGGGAGTGAACTGAATACGTGAGAAATCGGCTTTTATCAGGTCTGCCAAAGTCTTGATAGCCAAGGTCTTTGCCAAGCCGGGAACGCCCTCAAGGAGAATATGCCCGTCGCTCAACAGACCGATGAGCAGACTTTCTACAAGGTGTTTTTGTCCTACAATTACTTGATTCATACCCATCGTCAGGGCATCGACAAACGAACTCTCACGCTCGATGCGTTCTTGCAGTTCGCGAATATCTACAGTAGTTTGCATAGTTGTATTTTGATATTGAATTTTCCAATTAGGACGACTTTCGGGTACTTTCGTTACCCGTCAATCGGTATGCAAACTTTGTGCCAAACTGCTTTCCTCCGCCTTTCAACACCTTCCCTCAAAATTTTTATTAGTCCTATTAGTCCTATTGGTCCTATTCGTCTCATTAGCCCCATTCGTTCAATTACCCTCCATTTACCTTCCGTTTGGCTTTGTGCCGACAAGCATAGGTTAAACTTGGGTGATTCTTGGGTGATTCTTGGGTGATTCTTAGGTTATTCAGCCGTCAATCCCGATAGAATAAGCCCTCTCAGCGATTGGTGGCGCATATTTCGCAGGGGACGCGGGTGCCTCGCCTGCGGTGTGGGTACTTTTTAGCCCGCTTAGTGGCGAACAATACCAATTGTGTGCGCAGCACGCGCCACCTTCAGCCGCTCCTGCTTTTGATTACCCTTCGCTCCGGTTGTGTCTGCTGTGAACGCAACAGGTAATAAGTTTTTGTTTTTGCTCTTGTGTATGTGCTATTTTATTTGTAACTTTGCACGGAGTTTGAAAACGCCCCCTGCGGGGCGGAAAATACCAAAAACACACCTCTAAACTACTAATTGACATGATGAAAAATAACAACTATTGTGTGATTATGGCAGGCGGTATAGGAAGCCGCTTCTGGCCGTTCAGCCGCAACTCTCAACCCAAACAGTTCCTTGATTTCTTCGGGACAGGGCGCAGTCTCCTCCAAATGACGGTGGACCGTTTCCGTCCTGTGGTACCTATCGAGAATGTGCTGATAGTTACCAATGTTCAGTACAAAGAACTGGTAATGAAACAGATACCTGATTTGCAGCCCTCGCAGGTGCTGTGCGAACCCGCACGCCGTAACACGGCTCCGTGTATCGCCTATGCCACGGCACATATCAAGGGAGTGCTGCTCCAGCGCGCCATTGCCGAGGGAAAAATGGCACAAGGCGACGTTCTTGACATTAGCAACCCGCTCTATGATGCCAACATTGTCGTCGCGCCGAGCGACCACTTGATTCTGCAAGAGCAGGCGTTCCAACAGACCATTGAAAAAGGTCTCTCTTTCGTGGAGCAGAACGATGCCATTCTTACTCTCGGTATGAAACCCACCCGCCCCGAGACGGGCTATGGCTATATCCAAATGCACAATGCACAATGCAATGCGGAGGGCGTTTGCAAGGTAAAGACCTTTACCGAGAAGCCGAACCTCGAACTGGCAAAAGTGTTTATGGAGAGCGGTGAGTTCTTGTGGAACTCGGGTATTTTCCTTTGGAACCTGCGCACTATCTACTCGGCGTTCCATAGTTTCCTGCCCGAGATAGTGGAGAAATTCCGCGAGGGGTACCTCTATATGGGGACAGACAGAGAAGACGATTTTATACAGCGTATTTTTCCTACTTGCCCCAATATCAGTATCGACTACGGCGTAATGGAGAAGGCGCAAAATGTCTTTGTTATGCCGTCCGACTTCGGCTGGTCTGACCTCGGTACGTGGGGGTCGCTTTACGAACTGAGCGACAAGGACGGCAACGGCAATGTTACGCTCCATAGTGAAGCCTCTTACTACGACAGCCACCGCAATATCGTTACTATGGAGAGCGGCAAATTGGCAGTCATACAAGGATTGGACGACATGATTGTGGCCGAGCAGGGCAATGTATTGCTCATCTGCCATAAATCCCAAGAGCAGCAAATCCGCCAGTTCGTCAACGACGCCAACGACCGCTACAACGGTAAATTTAACTAAACGGCTGTATGTGAGGGCGTGTATGGTAAGGCTTGTACTATTTCTAAAGTCATATGGACTGGTACTATGAATGTAAAAGCATTTGTCGGACTATTGCCTTTGTTGTTGGGTATAGCATTATCAAGTAGTACTCACACGCCTGTTGACGATGACAAAGACTTGCCGCCTGCAGGTCAGTTTACGTACTACAATACGATAGAGATAGATTCTGCTGCTTCCGCTTGCGGTGTGGATAGTTGTGTTATCAATCTGCCGTGGCTGAATAATAAAATAAATGCGTTTCTGAAAGATAGCGCAGAACGGCGGACAAAGATAACCACCTATTTGCAAATTGATTTGGTAACGTATGCAGATAACACCGATGGCGGCGATATGACGTACTATTCGTATCGTGTGGATGATATACCTTTCTTTGGCACCTTGTGGTTTGACTGCGATGGTGATACGGTTTGGCAGGATCCCGATTGGTTTGTATTGCAAAATGACACAATGATATGTTCTGACAAAGACGAGTATTTTATCAATATCTTGGACGAAATAGGTAAAAAGCAACTAAATAAAACTATTGTAAACATCGAATTGGGACTCTTTCCGTGGATATGATAAATAATGATCACAACTAAAAATATGCCTTATGAAAAGGAAAAATGTGCAATATGTATTATTGTTGTTAGGTGTGGTGCTATTGAGTTGTAATCAAACACCCATTGACGATGGCAATTACTTGCCGCCTGTCGGTCGTTTTACGTACTACAATACTGTAGAAATAGATTCTGCTGCTTCCGCTTGTGGCGTGGATAGTTGTGTCATCAATCTACCTTGGTTGAACAATAAAATAAATGCATTTCTAAAAGATAGCGCAGAACGTAAGAAAAAGATAGAAACATCTCTTTGGATAGAAATAGTTACACATAAAAATTTCGAAACTGAAGAAATAAATACGTATATAGAATGTTATCTTGAGGATTATGAAGAAGGGGGAACATTGTGGTTGGATTGTGCAGGAGATACCATATATAAAGACCCGGATTATTGTTTGTCTATGGGAGATACAACATCTGATTTTGTATGGTTTATAGATGTGTTGAATAATAGTGGTATTACAGATGAACAAAAGATTGTGGATATAAACTTTGGCTATGAATGTGGTGGCATTTAATGATATGTGTAGTGATACGTTTTATAATTGATATTCAACTATTATATATGTTTTATATGTTATATATGGATGAAAATGTTACATTGCGTAATAACTATATTTTAAAAATTAATACATTATGAAAACAAAGAAATGTAGTATATTATTCCTGTATTGTTTAGGGGTAGTGTTGGCAGGGTGCAACCAAACACCTATTGATGATGACAAAGACTTGCCGCAGCCGGGGAGTTATACCTATTACAATACGATAGAGATAGATTCTGCTGCTTCCGCCTGCGGCGTAGATAGTTGCGTCATCAATCTGCCATGGTTGAGTGATAAAATAAATGCGTTTTTGAAAGATAGCGCAGAACGTAAAAAGGATATAGCAACAGTAATGCGTGTGAATATGGTGATTGCTTGTGTGGATAGTATAGATATGACTTACTACTCTTTGTATCTTGAAGATATATTTTCATGGGGAACTTTGTGGTTTAATTGCGCGGGAGATACTATCTGGAAAGATCCTTATTGGTTTGTGACTTGGGGAGATACCACAATCACATCGGATAAGGAAGAAAAATTTATCCATATTTTAGAGAACGATGGGCAATTGATAATGAACCAATCTATTGTTAAAATTAAATTAGGGGCGAATCCGCATATATAAGCCCTAATAGAAGGTTATTTTTATTTCTAAAAATTACAATATGAAAAAACTATTTATAGTAATAGTACTATTGTTGCTGTGTTCTGTATCCGCCTTTTCTGATCCTGCCAATCCTGATACTATATTATTGCAACAGCCTGATGGTACTTTGATATGGACACGTATACATGGTGATGAATTATATCATTGGCGTTCCACTACAGATGGAAATGTCATTATTCAAGATGAACAACAGCGTTATTGTTATGCCGTAGTGGAAAGTGACTCAATATATTCTTCAAATATATTTGTTCATAATGTGTTTGAACGTACCGTAGAAGAAAAAATGTTTATTGCTAATAAAACAAAAGAAATACAACAATTTATTAGGGCAGAGCAGCAAAAAGCGAATGCAAAGAAACAATACTCTATGCAGTTAGAACGCCAAGAAGATTATTATGCTGTACCACAAACCACAAATGCGGTTGTTGGAAAACGAAAACTCCTTACAATCTTAATGGGGTTTAAGGATAGACCTTTTACGAAAACAATTGCTGATTTTGATAGTCTAATGAATCAAAAGAGTGGTAAGGTTGACTATAATTTAGGTAGTGTGTGGAAATTTTATAATGAAGATTCGTATGGAAAATTGGATGTATCAGCAATAGTTGTCGGACCTTTTGTCGCAAGGAACCAGAGTGCTTACTATAAGTACGATAAAACTAATGATATAGAGCATGTTGAGGAATTAGTGTTGGAGGCTATTGAGTACGCAAGAAGAATAGTGGATTTGTCAAACTTTGATTGGGATAATGATGGCAATATAGATGGCATTCATATAGTGTTTGCGGGGACAGGTTTGTCAAGTGGTGCGGCAGATGGTCTTATTTGGCCTCATAAGTATGCTGTAGTAACAAAAGATGGGGAATTTTGTAAATACATTATAACTCCAGAATTAGCCTCTTCTGATAAAATAGCCCCGATAGGAACTATTTGTCATGAGATTGGTCATCTTTTGGGAGCACCAGATTTTTATGATTGTGAAAAAGATTTATTTTATGCAACGGGAGATTATGATTTAATGTGCAATGGCGAATGGAATGCAAGAGGAGGTGTACCCGCACATCATAATGCTTATACAAAATGTTATTTGTTTGGCTGGGGAAATCCATTGCAAGTGGCTCCTATAAGCCGCTCTTATACACTATCTCCTTCTACTATAAATTCTACTTTTTATCGCATAAATACATCTACCAATGGAGAATTTTTCCTATTAGAAAATCGTGTCCTTCAAAACTTTGATGCTGCACTTCCGCTTGGTGGTTTACTAATATATCATATTCATAAAGATTTAGCAACAACTATTGCAAAATGGGATAATATTAATTCTCAACATCCATTACAATGCTATATTGTAGGTGCTTATGGAACTACGGATCCTACAGAAAACCCTAAATCTTATGGCTTGCATGATTCTTATAGGGCGTATCCTGGTGAAAGAGGTGAGAAAACGTCTTTTACAATTACTTCTATTCCCAGTTTCACTGCGTGGAATGGTGCTGGAACGGGAGTAAACATTTGCTTTATTCGGAAAGAGAAAAACGATGATATTACTTTTACCGTCAATCCGCAGATAGAAGGTCCCGACCAACTCTGTAAAGAGAAAACCTATTCTGTAACGGGAGTTGTGCCGGATAAAGATACTATCGTATGGTCTTACTCTACCGACATCAGTAGCAATCGCCTGTTTCCTGTCCTGAAATTCCATAATGGCAATAAAGGCAGTAGTGTGGTTGTAGAGCGAGGTGGGCAATTTGTTAAAATTTGGAATCCTCGAGATACCGTCCCCTTTATTAGAGACTCAATGGCTATACTTTCGCAAAGCCTTACTATTGAGCATAACAGAGCCGATGGGATAGTGGAGCCTTATGTCGGAACGGTTACGCTACGTGCTACCGTACACAGTGGCAACGGCATATATACCATAGAGAAAAAGATTGAATTGCCGGAAAATATTCAACCTCAACTGAATATTACTCCTGAATCTGGTACATTGTGGATTGCTAATACGATGAGAACTTTTACGGAAATAGGTTGTCCGAATGTAGAAGATGAATATATCAAGTGGTATATAACCAATCCGCAAGATTCTGTAACTCATGAATTTACCGGACGAACTATTAATGTGATGCCTACTAAAAGAGGTACACTTACGATACGTGTTGTAAATGATTGTGGTTGTCCGACTAAGAATGAAACCACATATACATTTAGTGTTATGGGAGGTACAATTAAACCGCCATTTCGTTTTGAATCCTATCAAAACCCCGTAAACACGTCTTCAATAGCCATTACCATAGAGCGCAATGCAGAAGAAAACGATGTGGCGACTTTTGCGGTACAAGACGATTTTACGAATTATACCATTGAGTTGTGGAGCGAGTTGCAGGGGCGTGTACGTACCTTGACCTCCAATGCAGAACACGTCTCATTGGATGTGGCGGGGTTGCCCAACGGCTGGTATCAACTACTGCTCTTGCAGGACGGACAACTGTTGGATTCAGGAAATGTACTGATTACACATTAGAGGCTTTTATACAGACTAATAATAACTTACATATATGAGTTACCTCAATTTTGACAAGACACTGCTGATTAACTTGGAACGGTCGCTCCCCAAGGAGATGATACGTACCAACCGTGCGGGAGCGTACAATTCCACCACGCTCGTTGATTGCAATACCCGTAAGTACCACGGGCAGTTGGTACTGCCGTTGCCGGAACTGGGGCAGGACAATTATGTGCTGCTCAGTTCGTTGGATGAGACCGTTATCCAGCATGGGGCGGAGTTCAATCTCGGTTTGCACAAGTACGGCGAGAATACCTATTCGCCCAACGGGCATAAGTATATACGCGAGTTTGACTGCGAGGTTATCTCCAAAACTACCTACCGTGTGGGCGGCGTCATTCTTACCAAGGAGCGTATGCTCGTCAGTTTCGAACCGCGCGTGCTGATACGTTATACTCTCCTCGAATCCGGCTCACCTACATTGTTGCGCTTCCGACCGTTCTTGGCGTTCCGCTCGGTGAATGAACTGACGCACGAGAATCCTCGTGCCAACACGAATATGGACGAGTGTGAGAATGGCAGATGCAACCAAATGTATTCGGAGTTCCCGCATTTGTATATGCAGTTCTCCAAGGCGGTCGAATACCATCACAACCCTGCGTGGTACAAGGGAATTGAATATCCCAAGGAGCAGGAACGCGGATACGAATACAAAGAGGACTTGCTTGTACCAGGCTGGTTCGAACTGCCGATGCGCAAAGGCGAGAGCGTCATCTTTGCTGCGGGAATCACCGAAACGGATACGGCTAAACTGAAAACCGTTTGGGCAAAAGAACTCAAGCGACGAAATGCCCGCACGGATATGTTCGCTTGTCTGAAAAACTCAGCCGCACAATTCTACAAACGCGAGGGCGACAAGTGCTATCTGTTGGCGGGGTATCCGTGGTACCACGCACAGGCACGCGCGGCATTCTTTGCAACACCGAGTTGCACGCTCGATATCAACCGACCGGAGTATTGGGACGCTATCATCGACCAGACTGCTGTCGCCGAGGTGCGTGCGTTTATGGCGGGGAAGACCGACCAAGTGAGAATGGAGGGAATGGATGACCCCGATGTCCTGCTATGGTTCGTGCGGGCGTGCCAGAAATACGCCCACAAATATACGGTACACGAAGCAGCAGCGAAGTACGGAGAACTCTGTCGCGAGATTGTGGAATACTATCGCCGTCAGAACCACCCGCGGGCTATCGTCCATCAGAACGGCTTAATCTGGGTGAACGGCACAGAGCGACCTGCTACATGGATGTCGGCGGTGGAGAACGGACGACCGATAACGCCGCGTACGGGTTATGTGGTGGAAATCAACGCCCTGTGGTACAATGCCTTGAAATTTACTGAAGAGATGCAACGCGATTTGGGCAAAGAAGCCGTTGCCGACCTGCTGGAATACCAGGCGGAAATTATGCGCGATTCGTTTATCCGTACCTTCTGGAACGGACTCTATCTGGATGACTATGTGGTGGGCGACTACCACGATAAAGAGGTGCGCCCAAACCAGATATGGAGTGCTGGTTTGCCCTACTCGCCGTTAGACCGCAAGCAGATGAAAGCCGTCGTTGATATATGTACCAAGGAACTGCTTGCCCCGCGCGGACTGCGCACACTCTCGCCTAAGAGCGGCAACTACCGTCCGTTCTATGTGGGCGGGCAGTTGGAACGCGACCGCAACTTCCATAACGGTCCTATCTGGCCTGCTTCCATCGCCGCCTATGCACGCGCATATATGACTGTCTATAAGCGCAGCGGACTGAGTTTCATGGAGCGCCTGCTCGTCGGATATGAGCGTGAGATGAGTGAACTCTGTATAGGTACGCTCAACGAACTCTACGACGGCAACCCGCC
>SAMEA104315435__coassemble_987_pt1 | contig 14627 bp, 12 predicted proteins | sample SAMEA104315435__metabat2_high_PE_041 | metagenome-assembled genome bin SAMEA104315435 (sample SAMEA104315435) | gut metagenome | biome: Monkey gut; feature: monkey-associated habitat; material: faeces | place: China | collected 2013
GAGATGTTCGCCCCCTCATAGCCGTTGCGTGCAAACTCTTCTTCCGCCGCCTGCAGAATCTCTTCTTTTTTATTCTTCATAGGTTGTGTGAATGAAACCAAGCGCAAAAGTACGACAAATTTTTGATACTTCCAAAGGATTACTTACAGAAATGTAAGTTGCATGTAATTTTGTGATATTGAAACAACAAAAGAGATGTACCCGGAAAGCAGGTACACCTCTTTGTAAGTTGGTGTTTGACAGGTTAGTGCAGTATGGTCCCCAATACCGAATAGCAGATATCTTGATGCAAGATTACCACTTGTCCGTTCTCCAAGCGTTTACAGGCACGCAGACTGTTTGCCGTGGTGTTGTCGATTGCCATCGGACGTTTTCCGTTGATAGCGGCGGGACCGAAACCGCCCCGACTGTTGGCTGCCCGCACGGTCATACCCTCTTCGAGTGCGGCAGGCAGTTCGGTTACGAATGCAGCCACACCGTTTTTCTCAATCATAAAGAGTGTTGCCGTGGTGGTCTCCCATACGATGGCTCCGTCTTGGATGGTGTAATAGAGCGATTCTTGTGCCGTTTCGGCGGTAGGATTCCATTCGCCGAAGAAAGATGTATAGGCGTATTTGGCAACTTCGTCAGCGGAGAGAATGGTCTCTAATTGCTTGGTGTTGTCTTTGTAGGTGAAAGTGATGAGATTGCTTGCGGGACTGATAACTTTCCCCTCTGTATCGGTGGTGTTGTATTCGCCGAAAATAGCGGGCAGCACATTCATCCCCTGTAGTGTCCAGCGGGCAATCTTACCTTCGTCGGCGAAACCGAACTCACCTTTGCCCATGTCGGCAATGGTATTGAGGAAGACACATTGCGGTGCGTTGTTCCAAGCACGACCGAACGATACAACCGGACATTCCGACTGGATACGGCAGCGGTTGAATACGTAGCCTTTGTCGTTTTGGTCGGCGTTGCTGGCAGTGATGACATCGCTTCCGCCGCCTGTGCTACTGCGCTTTTCACAGTAGAGCAGCACATCCTCGAAGAAGACGCTTCCGTCTCCGCATATATAGTCCACAGTACCGTGTATCTCGCCGCCTTCGAAATAGCGTACGGCACCTATCTTGTTGGAATAGTAGGTGTCTTGATAGGACAGCAGTCGCACATTCTTGCATATAGTGTGCGTGCCTTTATCCCAGAGAGCGACCGCCCGTCCGTTGTTGGCTTTGTAGTAATCCAAAGCGTTTTGCAGGGTGAGGTCTTGCAGATAGATGTTGTTGCCCGTCAGCAGGAGTGTAGCGGTGTTGTTGATAGATTCGTTGACCGCATCGGGTGCGTTTTTGATAACTACGCCCTCCATCGATTGCCCTATCAGGCTGACATTGTTTGCCGATACCTGTGTCAGTACGGTCTCGCCGAGGTCGTACACGCCATTGGGTAGGAATACGCGGTCGCCGTCTTGCAGTTGCATAAGCGTGAGAAGCAGGGATGCCGCATCGCCTGCCGGAACAATAAACATCCCGCTTGCGTCTTTCAGTATCTCGTCAGCCACGTTGTAAACCGCCACGCTATGGAGATATGCCTGTCCGCCAAAGGTCAGCACAAGCGTATCCGCAGTACCATTGTAGAAGAAAGTGGTAGTTGTGCCGTCCGGTTCGGCTTTTGCCGCGAAAGTGGTAACCGTTGCTTTACCCAGTTTGCTTGTTACCGTTACATCTGCTTCTGCCGAATACTGGCAATTGGTTACCTGTATATAGGCTTTGCCTGCCACGGCGATTTCGACCATTCCGCCGGCAGCGATGTTCCAACCATGGTTGTTGTAGTATTTGCCACCTGTGATGGTGATGCACTCATGGTCTTCCTGATACCACGATGCTTTGGTCATATTGTATATATAATGTGTACCTACAACGGCTTTTTCAATCTCTGTTACTAAGGCATACACTTTCATATCCGCCTCAATAGCAGTACCTTCCGCCACTTTTAGTCCCATATTGGTTGTCCACCCGCGGAAAGCGAAGCCTTCGGCAATAGTGAGGTCGCTGATGCTGTATTTGGGTGCAAACGCCGTGCCGTGCAGCACTTCCTCTGCGCCGAGACGGGTGCCGTTCTGGTCGAAATAGACGACGGTATGGCTTTCTACGTAGTCGCATGCCTCCACCTTGATGTACGGGCAGTACTGACCGCAATAGACGATGAGCGAATCGGCTTCCTCTACATTGTATGTCCAAGTTGCCGTACCGCCATTGTGGTAGCAGCCGACCGACTTGGTGTCGATGGTCGCCAAGAGTGTTTTGCTGTTGTTGCCGGAGGTAACGGTTGCCGCTTTGTTGGCATATTGGCAGCCGCCGAGAGTGATACGAACCGGACCGTCCACCTTAAAACCGATGGTGTAGTCCACCCAACCATGCTGTGCGCCGTTGTAACTTGCGCCGCTGCCTTGTACGCCTGTGGGTAATACGGGTTCTTCCTTCGTTAGGTCTATCTCAAAATCCGTGAACGTGCGCGGAACGACTGTCACATTGCCATAGATGGTAAACTCCGTCATATAGGCATTCTGCACGGCGTTGAGATTAAACCAGCGCAGTTGTACATTCTCGCGATTGACAGGCACTGTGATCTTTGTGCCTCTCTGCTCACAGAAAGCGGTACTCAGCGTATCCCATTTTTCTGCTTCGGGCGATTTGCACAGCAAGCCCCAACCACGGCTGCTGCCCGTGGCGGCATGTACAAACTCCACGCGCGTTACGCTTTTCAGCACCGAGGTTTCGATATACGGAGTAGCCGATTTGGCTGCCATAGCATAACCTGCCGTAATGACTTCGGTGTTGTTGAACTGTCCTTTTACTCCTGTCGGTGCTATCTCCACCTCGGCAAACGTGATGTCTAATTGCTCTTTGCTTGCATTGGTTGTTATGGTCTTTTTGGTGGGGGTAGTGGTGCTTTTTACGGCTTCCCAATCCTGAAAATCAGTAGTGTAAAGCCGTTTTTCTACTACGTTTTGCGCTTGCAGCGTCGTTGCCGCCACTATCGCCAGACATAATGTGGAAAATGTTTTCATTTAAATTAGTAATTGATTAAAAATTCAGACTACAAAGATATATCTTTTTCTTGGAATGACAACACCTTATATTATATAATATACAAAATATCCACAACTTTCCTAAAAAAATACACACCACAGTGCCTTGTGAACCCCTTTGGATCTGTAGCCTCACCAGGCAGATTGCCGCTAAAAGAAAAATGGTCGCTCTGTTGTTGACCGAACATAATTTGCATATATGGTGAAAAATGTGTACTTTTGCAGTGGTTTTTGTTCGATTAGGGCTGTTTCCTTGGAAAAACGGACTATCGTGCAATGCCAGCAATCCCGATAGCCACCGCCTTGGGGGCGGGTGCGGCGGGAGCGAAGAGAATCATTATGAAAAAGAAACCATATTTAGACAACCATGGTAAGGCATTGCCCTATCCCTGGTTAATCAACACAGTGTTGTGTTTGGTGGGCGGAAGCCAGATGATGCGTTTGCGGTTTTGGAGCAGGCATCCGCGCCACGCTGCTGAGAAAACATTGCGCGACATTCTCAATATCTCGCGTGATACAGTATATGGCAAAGAACATCATTTCGATGTAATTCTCTCTGCCACGAATGCAGACGACTTGTTTCGCCTCTATAGGCAGTATGTCCCCGTAAACAACAGTTTTGAGACATTGCGCCCCTACGTGGAGCGCCACAAGCATGGTGAGGAAAATGTGCTTTTTCCGGGTAAACCGGATATGTATGCCACCACTTCGGGTACCACTAATGAGCCGAAATGGATTCCGATGACGCACAAGTATCTCAAGGATGTGTACGGCAAAATGTCGCATATCTGGACGTGGAACTTCGTCAAGCACCGCAGCCGTATCTTTGCGGGGCATATATTCCCGATTGTGGGCAAGGAAGTAGAGGGCTATGCACCCGATGGTACGTTGTTCGGTTCGGTAAGCGGTGTCTTGGTGCGCGACATTCCGTCTATCATCAAGAAACACTATACCGCTCCCGCATCGGTGATGTCGATTGCCGACTATTCTGCCCGCAACTACACCCTCATGCGCCTGGCAATGCAACACCGGGATGTAACGCTTTGGTCAACTGCCAACCCGTCCACTATTCTCGAACTGATGCGTACTGTGGACGAGCATGCTGAGGAACTGATAGAGGATATAGAACGCGGTTCGCTGACCTACGATTTCGATATATCTTCCCATATCCGCGAGGAATTGTTTCCGTATATGTCGCCCAAGCCCGAGCGTGCCGAGGAACTGCGTCAGATATTGCGCGAGAAAGGCAAACTTCTGCCGAAAGACTATTGGCCGTGGTTGCAGTACCTCAGTACATGGAAATGCGGCAATACGAAAATCTATATGGATAAGTATATGGACGCTTTCGACTGGGACAAGACCTACTATCAGGAGTTGGGGTATATCGCTACCGAGTGCCGCTTTGGCTTTGCTCTCGATGACACCAATGAGTCGGTGCTCTTCCCGCAGTTCCATTACTACGAGTTTGTGGAGGAAAGCGAACTTGATACTCCGAATAAACATTTCCTGCAAATCAACGAGTTAGAGAAAGGGAAACGTTATTGTGCGTATGTTACCACTTATTCGGGGCTGTTCCGCTATAATATGAATGACCTTGTCGAAGTGGGTGGGAAATACTACAACACTCCGACTGTCCACATGGTGTCGAAGGTGAATGGTATCGTGTCTATGACGGGCGAGAAACTCTATGAACCGCAGTTCATTCAGGCGGTACACGAGGCGGAGGAGGAGACGGGTATCAAGACCAAGTTCTTTGTCGGTTTTGCCGATGTCAAGGAGTCGCTCTACCATTTCTACTACGAGTTTGAGGACGAGCGTATCGATCAGAAAGAGGCGGACGAGTTCACCAAAGTGGTGGATAAGCACCTCCAAGCCATCAATATCGAATACGAGTCGAAACGTGCTTCGTTCCGTCTTCATGACCCGCAGGCGCATATTCTCCTGAATAACGCGTATGCGCGGTTTAAGGCTGCGTGTCTGCGTGACGGTTTCCGCGACGGACAGTTTAAGTTCAATCTGCTGATGCAAGACGAGAAACGCCGCAACAAATTCAGCCTGATTGAGCGTTTGGAGACGGGTATGGAGCGTGTGGCTTCCTCTATTATGGAGCAGGCGAACATAATCGATGACCGAATAGAGCAACGCCGTGTTGAGCGTGAGAAACGTGCTATCGAGCGTCAGAACCGTCGTCGGGAGCGCAACACCAGACGACAAGAGAAACGAAATTAACCACCGCTATGAAACTCCCGACAAGCGATGCATTGACTGCTGAAACAGAGGCGGTGATTCTCGATTTGGATGGCACTATATATGACAAGCGCCATCTGCCCGCGCACCTCATCGCCCGCAATATATTATGGTTGTCCGTCCTCTCTGCCGAGCAAAAGACCCGCAAGGCGATGCGGGGAATGTATCTCGGTTCCAAGGGGGCTTTCTATACCGAGTTTTTTCGCCGTATGGCAGACGGACGTCCGTTTACGCCTGCGGTGGCTCGTTGGTGGTATTTCCATAAGTATATGCCCTCTATGGTGAGCACCCTGAAGCGGTATTACCGCCCACGGGCATGGTTTAGTGCATTCTTGTCGGAGTGCCGCAACCGCCATTTGCGTGTGGTGGTCTATTCGGACTATGGTTTTGTAGATGAGAAACTTCTTGCTCTTGGGTTGCACGCAGATATGTTTGATTTTGTGGTCTCCGCCCCCTCCTTGGGCGGACTCAAACCATCCAAGGAGTGTGCAGAAGAGATTGCCAAGCGCCTTAATATCCCGCCGGCACATTGCCTTTTTGTCGGCGACCGCGATGATACCGACGGGGCATCCGCCCGTGCCATCGGTGCCAAGTTCTGCAGGGTAGAATAAGGGAAAACTCAATGCGTAATTGACGCTGTCAGAATGTTAATAATTGTGTATTGTACATTATGCGTTGTGCACTGAAAAAGTAAGGTGGATGCTTATAGGATGCTTATAGGATAGGCGGATGTACTATATGTATTAATTGTTAATTATTACTTGTTAATTGTGAAAAAAATGAATAGACGTTACGCAGAATTAGAGACCGAACCGGGTGTTTATATCCCTAACGTGGGCATCGATTACCCCGAGGACGATCCGTATGCACGCTTATACAAACCGACCTACGACCGCAATGTGGTGGTGGACGAGAATTATCCCTACTTAAACCAATCGTTTAAGTTCCGTTTTCTCAATTGGTCGATGTGGGGATTGTTGCTCAAGGTGGGGCTTGGCATCAAACTGCGTGTGCAGATGGGCTTGCGCATCAAAGGGCGTGAGAACCTCCGTAAGTACAAAGATGTTCTTGCCGGTGGGGCAATCACCATTGCCAACCATTGCTATCGTCTTGATTGCCCATGTGTACTGATTGCCGTTCATGCCAAACATACCACACGCATCCCGATGTATGCGCCCAATTTCTCTACCAAGGACAATTTCTTTCTCAATGTGGTCGGCGGAATACCTATCCCGCCGCAGGAAGCAGGTATCTCCGCTCTCAAGAAGTTCAATGCCGCTTTCGATGAGTTCCACCGCCGCGGTTATTGGTTTCATATCTTCCCCGAGGCGGCACGCTGGGACTTCTACAAACCGATCCGCCCGTTCCAGAAAGGGGCTTTCTCGATGTCATACAAGTACAATATGCCGCTCCTGCCGTGTGTCATTACCTATCGTGAGCGCACCGGCATTTACCGCCTTTTCGGCAAAAAGGAACTTCCGCTTCTGCAGGTGGAAATAGGCGCACCTATTCTCCCTAATCGCGACAATCCGCGCGGTGTGGAGATTGAGCGTCTTCGTACTATGGCACACCATACTATGGAGCGCATGGCAGGCATCACCAAAAATAGTTGGGCAGTCAGTCCCGAACAGGAATAAGGGCTAATTACTAATTACAAATTATCCACAATGCGCCGCCTTCTCCCCTATATCGCCGTTCTCCTGTCAATGCTTATTTGGTCGGCATCGGGTATTGCTGTCAAGGAAGCCCTTGTAGCACTCTCGCCGATGACGATGATTGTTATCCGTTTTACGCTGGCTGTGTTGCTGATGCTCGTGGTAGGACTATGTGCCCGCAAGAGCGAGATGTTCCGTTTGCAGAAAGTGGATAAGAAAGACCTCCCGCTTTTTATCTTGGGCGGTATTTTCCAGCCGTTTCTATACTATATACTGGAGACATTCAGTTACGATGCTCTCTCTTCGCCCACTATCGCCGAGGCACTGCTCTCTACCAGTCCCGTCCTGGCACCTTTTTTTGCGGCAGCCATCCTGCGTGAGCACGTTACGCGGTACAATATTCTGGGTATCATTGTTTCCACCGTCGGTATGCTTTTGCTGGTGCTTGTGGGGGCGTCCGATTTCAGTATCGGTAACCCGTGGGGTATAGCCTGTGCCTTTGCGGCGGTCTCGGCAGCGGTACTTTATACTATTGTTCTGCGCCGTATTCCGTCCGGGTACAATCCGCTGACGGTTGTTTTCTATGTCCAACTGTCTGCCCTCGTTCTGTTCTATCCTTTGTGTGGATTTACCGACGGCGTGAGCGGTTTTGCCCACTTTGCCGAGGTGGATATTGTGCAACTATGGCGTTCTTTGGCGGCAGTAGGTTATCTGGCACTCGGTGCGTCCGTTGTGGCTTTTATCTGTTTTTGCTATACCGTCCGTGTTATCGGTGTTACCCGCACCAATGCGTTCAATAACGTCCGCCCCGCTTTCACGGCTATTTGGATGCTCCTTTTCTTCGGCGAACAACTTCCATGGGCTAAATGGCTCGGTATTCTCCTCATCATCATTGGTCTCTTCGTCTGCCAAAGACATATTCCCGAACCGAAGCATAATGTATGACCGCCACCGACTTTGAGCAAATCTTTATGGAGTATTACCCGCGTTTGGCAACATTTGCGGGTAAGTTTGTTCCTGACGAAACGGCAGAAGATATAGTGCAGGAGTGCTTTTTGAAGATTTGGGAGAACCCGCACATTGAGTTACGAAATGTGTCGTCGATGCTTTTTACAATGGTGCGCAACGCTTGTCTCAATGAACTCCGACATCGTGCTGTTGCAGGAACCGAGTCCTTGGATAGTCTGATAGCAGTGGAGGGGGCGGAGCAACTCTATTGGCAGGATATGGCACCCGATGCGGGTATGCAACTGATTGGCAAAGAATTAGAACTGCAAATCAATGAAGCCCTGTCCCATGTGAGCGATAAGTCACGTGAGGTATTTTTGCTCTCGCGTAGCGAGGGACTCAAGCCCAAAGAGATTGCAGAACGCTATGGCATTACTCGTCAGGCTGCAGAGAAACACATCAATGCAGCATTGGATGCACTGAAGAAATATCTGCCAAAAGACTTGCTTTGGGTTGCATTTTTATATGTATTCTTGTTATATAAGTAGAGAACACCCGATATGGAAACAGAATATTATCATCATATAGCCCGACAATACTTCAGGGGAGAGGCTTCTCCCGCACAGGAAGTGGAACTCAATGATTGGTTGCAGGTATCTGAAGAAAATCGGCAATTGTTTGCTTTGTGGCAGGCGGAATGGCATCAACAAGCCATCACTGAGCCTTCTCGCAAAACATCTGCCGCTTGGGTAAAAATGCAAACCAAGATAAAACCCGTGGAACACCGTCCGCTACGCTCCAAACGAACCTCATATCTATGGTATTCTGCTGCTGCAGTGGCATTATTGCTTGTAGGTGTCGCATTGTGGCTGTTGCGTCCCGCTTCCGCCGATACGCCAATATATGTTTCTTCGGATTGTAAGCAGCATACCAATGTGCCTGTGGATCCTCAAGACGCCGTGTGGGGTTTCTATACAGAAGAAAAAAGCGAACCCATATCCACTCTTGCGGGACAAAAACAGACCATCGCACTGCCGGACGGCTCGGTCGTGATGATGGATGGCGAAACTACCATAGCCTATGATTTCGGAACCAATCAGCGGCAAGTGGCTTTCGCAGGAAAAGCCGAGTTCGAGGTGGCAAAAGATGCCGCACGCCCATTTATTGTCCGAGTGGGTGAATATAGTGTTACCGTTACCGGCACCCATTTTGCATTATTCGCCAAGCCCGGTGAATGGCAGTACATCATCTCTTTGCAGGAAGGTTCGGTTAAGGTAGGCTACAAGACGGATACTATCTTGATGTCCCCGAGCGAGACACTGCGTTTCTACCCGAAAAAGGAGAAGTTTATGTACGATGTAAACGGCTTGTTAGGGAATGTATTGCAGCAACTGGAGGCTATATACAATGTCCGTTTTATCCTTACCGACAAAAGCCTTGCCGATGAACCTGTGTACTATGTTGTGGAAATAGGAACTACAATCGATGAGATTGCCGATGCTTTGCAAACATTGCTTCCCATTACTATTCACAGGAAAGGCAGTACCTATACCATCTCCCGCAAGTGAAAAAGTGGTGTCGCATATTGATTAGCAGCGAATAGAGCCGAATATATCGGTTGCTACCGCAAGCACGACCATATTTTTGATAACACCAAAGTACTCGGACTTTACGGACAGTGTTCTGCATTGAACGGCGTGCCTTGGTCTATAGGTGTCCGCTTTTCCTATATTATCGGAGAAAAATAATTTCAAAAAATACATATACCGAGGTTGCATTTCATCGCATACGGTTGTTTTAGGTATGTAGGGCAAGAGAAAAGCCCATTAGAAGTACTAACAAAAACAACAGCAAAGATGAAAGTATTATTTGTAATTGATGATTATGCTACTTCCAACAATGGAACTAGTATCAGTGGTCAGCGTTTTGTCAGCGAACTGCGCCGTCAGGGACACGAAGTGCGTGTGATATCCACCATAGGAGACGGTTGCACCAAAGTAGATTATGTATTGCAAGAACGCCATATTTATCCGTTTGATAGTCTGATACACAGTTATGGCTTTCACTTTGCCAAAACAGATAAGACTATTATGCGTAAAGCCATTGGCTGGTGCGATGTAGTGCATTTTATGATGCCTTTTGGTATCACCTACTTCGGCAAAAAGATAGCAGACGAACTCGGCAAACCGGCAACGGTGGCATTTCATATACAGCCCGAGAACGTCCTCTCGGGGGCTAATCTCGGCAAAGTGCGTTGGCTGGTAAACCTTACCTACCGCCTCTGGTGGAAATACATCTATTCACGGTTTGAGCATATCCATTGCCCCTCCGAGTTTATGCGCGATACGATGATGATACACGGTTACACAGGCGACATCCGCGCTATCAGCAATGGGATTGCAAGTGATTTTACTTATCATAAGACCGCCCGTACTGTTTTCACGCAAGATGCCATTGTTATCACGATGATTGGTCGTCTTGCTCATGAGAAACGGCAAGACCTTATCATCGAGGCGGCAAAGCGCAGCAAGTATGCCGATCGTATCCAATTGGTCTTTGCGGGCAACGGACCGCTCAAAGATGACTATATCCGTCAATCCAAAGGGTTGGCACATCCTATCATATTCGGTTACTACACCAAAGAGCAGTTGCTGGATATACTCGGGCAAACCGACCTCTATGTCCATGCGTCAGATATGGAATCGGAAGCCATCGCATGTATCGAAGCCTTTGCAACCGGTTTGGTTCCGATCATCTCGGATAGTAAAGATTCTGCCACCAAGCAGTTCGCATTGGATGACCGCAGTCTCTTCACCGCAGGGAATGCCGGCAGTTTGGCAGATAAAATCGACTATTGGCTTGACCATCCGGCCGAGAAAGCCGCCATGGAACAAACTTATGCCCGCCACGCCGAGAACTATCGTTTGGATGCGTGTGTATTGCGTTTCTCGCTTATGCTGCAAACAGAAATCCGCAACTATGGCTGTAGGCCACAACCTGCTGTGAAGCATAAGCCGCTGTCTGCTCTCTCACACCGTGTGGCAATGGCGGTGATTGCGTTGCTGGCATTCGCTACGGGCTATGCGCATAGTGAGACAACGGTCAATTTACCCTATGGCGATATGGATAAGTGGACTACACGGTATATCAAAGAGTCGGGCATTATCGGTGGTGAGACCAAAACTATCTACGCCATCGGTCCGCAAGATACTATACGGGGTAATGTTGCTTGGCGTGCTGATGAACATGGCGTGATATGGTCAACCTCTAATGTCTATGCCAAGGTTGCCGGCGTGAGCAAGGCCTCTTGTTCGGTATATCCCGAACAGCGCGGAGATGGGTATTGTGCACGGTTGGAAACGCATTTGGAGCAAATAAAAGCACTCGGCATCATCAATCTCAATGTCCTCGTTACAGGAACTATATTTGCCGGTGTTACTCTCGAACCAGTATCCGGTAAGGTCTGTTCCAATCCGGAGGAGATTATTAGAGACGGTATTCCTTTTACGGGGCATCCTGTGGCGTTGCAATTCGATTACAAGGCGCACGTTGCTTCATCAAGGGTGATTACTATGGCGCAGGTTTCCGGCAAAATAAAAATGCGTGAGGGCGATGACTATCCGATGGCGCAAATCATTTTAGAGCACCGTAGTGTGGGCGCGGATGGCAAGATATATGCTACACAGGTAGCGGTTGCACGAATGACGATAACCCGCTCTACTGATTGGATCAATGCATATCGTTTGCCTGTCCAGTGGCTTGTATCGGATGTCCAACCTACCCACCTGCGCATTCAGTTTTCTTCCGGTTGCCAGGAAGCATACGTTGGCACTATTGGCAACACCCTTTGGATTGATAATGTGAAATTGGTATACGAATAAGGGGTTGTCTAACAACTTTACATTGTTAGACAGCCTCTCTTGAATACGATACCATATTGATGTTATTTCACCAATACCTTGGTTTGTGTCATAAAGCCGCTGCGTGAGCACGTTACGCGGTACAATATACTGGGTATCATCGTTTCCACTATAGGTATGCTCCTGCTGGTGTTGGTTGGGGCGTCCGATTTCAGTATCGGTAACCCATGGGGCATAGCCTGTGCCTTTGCAGCGGTCTCGGCAGCGGTACTTTATACTATTGTTCTGCGCCGTATTCCGCCCGGATACAATCCGCTGACGGTTGTTTTCTATGTCCAACTGTCATCTGTTTCTGCTATACCGTCCGTGTCATCGGCGTTACCCGCACCAATGCGTTCAATAACGTCCGACCCGCTTTTACGGCAATCTGGATGCTTCTCTTCTTCGGCGAACAACTTCCGTGGGCTAAATGGCTCGGTATTCTCCTCATTATCATTGGTCTCTTCGTCTGCCAAAAGTCCCCTGCAAAAGATACCCCTTAGAATTAACGTCTGATTATACGATAATTAACGTTCCAAACAAAAGGGCTGCCCAAATTTAGAGCAGCCCATTATTACACATTACACACTACTCATTACAAATTCACTTCCACGCCCGTAAGGGTATATGTCTTTCCTCCTCGCAGGATATATACCTGCCCATCACGGAAGATTTTGCGGGGTGTGATATTGGATGCAGAGATTTGCTCGATAGCGGTGGCATTGGATTGGATATTAAACTCCTTCCAATAACGGTCGTTTTTGTAGTCGGCAACGGCTTCGGCAGGCACATAAACCGGTATTGCACGATTGACATCATAGAAGGTCTTTGCCTCGATAGTTGGCGGAGTGGTGGATAAGACGGTGATTTTCTGTAATTTACTACACAGCGCAAACGCATTGTCGCCTATCGTCTCTATCGTGCCGGGCAATACCATATCTTGCAGATAGACACAACCATAGAACGCGGCGTCGCCTATCTCCGTAACGCCTTCGGGGATAAGCAGGTTCTGCAGTTCGTGGCAGTTGTAGAACGCCCAATTACCAATACGCCACAAGGCACAACCTGTCGTCGGTGCGTATTGTGCAGCACCTTGTGGAGTCCCTGCGCCCTCGAAAGTGATAGACCGAATACTGCGGCAGTCCTCAAACGCACTATTGTCAATCTCCTCCACTGTGGCAGGGATGGTTATCTCTTGCAGCGACTTGCAATCGGCAACCGCCATATATGGAACCTTGGTCAGTTGGGCAGGCAGACGCAGGGTCTTCAGGTTGTAGCACCCCTTGAACGCCTCATCGGCGATGGTGGTATTGCTAACGCCTTTCAAATCCAGGGTCAGCAAGGTCTTGTAACTGCGATTAAGTACGCGGCACACATTATCGGTCATTTCGCCATTGGTCAATTCCGCATGTTTGAGGTATTTCGGTCGCGTCAGCCACTCCGATTCCTCCACATCAAATACTATTGCCGGTGCTATAATCGTATCCAAAGCATACGAGAATCTTGGCATTTCACCAGAGAACTCAACATCCGGATTCATACACACAAATTTATGCATCCGGCTATATTCGAAAGCATCCCCTCCAATGCTCGTTACACTATTCGGAATAGTGATAGAAGTAAGACCCGTGCAACCTGAGAAAGCCCCATATCCAATACTCGTTACGCTATTCGGGATAGTGATAGAAGTTATACATCTGTCTTGAGCAAAAGCAGCTGAGATGTTTGTTATGCCATTGGGGATAATCAGCTCTGTCAAAAGGACATCATTAAGGTATAGATTGTTTGAATAAGCAATAGGATTACTCCCAATACTCATTTCAAGCCATCCCTTAATATCTCCTATATAGTTCACTTTCCTAAGTCCCCTGCAATCTTCAAAAGCCCCATATCCAATCTCTGTTACACTATTGGGGATAGTGATAGAAGTGAGATTCACAATTTCCCTGCACAAATATGACGGAATATGTTGGACACTATCTCCAAAAACAAAAGAGGTTATTGGTGTTCCTGTAAATGGACTAAACCTTTCATTATTAGTGCAATTTTTGGCATTCCACACAACAGAGGTAAGACCCGTGCAACCAGAGAAAGCCCCACCTTCAATCTCCGTTACACTATTCGGGATAGTGATAGATGTAAGACCCGTGCAACCCCCAAAAGCCACAAATCCAATACTCGTTACATTATAATTATTCTCATTATAAGTAACAGATTCCGGAATGATTACATTGCTTGGCAAATTGGAATAAGCAACATCACCATTCCCAGTGTTCTCATTTTCATACGTAACTTCTATACTATATGGGGCAAGGGTATCATTGGTGATGTTGTAGTACAAATCCCCTACCTTAAAATCGTACGCCAATAGTCCTGTGGCTATTGATAGCAGTAAACACATAGAGAATAATTTTCGTTTCATACTCTTTCCCTAATACGTGTCGGGCGCAACCGTTACTTTGCTATGGGCACTCGCGTAAATAATAGTTTTCTTAGGCATTTGTCCACAATACCTGTTTGGGTATATACACATCACATATAGGCACACAAAAAACGCGGACTTCTGTTAGTAAATCCGCTTCTTGTGGTCCTGAGAAAACCTGTTTTATCGAAATTACATGCAGAAACCCACGCGTGTATATCGTACATGCGCATACCTTATAAGTACACACAAGTGTGGATACACCCATGAGCATCTACCAATGCCTTGCTATCGAATAAAACTTATGAAATTTCTCAGGTTTCAAGAAGTCGATTTGCAAGCGTTAGTAAACGCTTCGCGTCAGCGACAAGGTCGCAAAAGGCTGATACCGC